>Ga0302305_1001741_pt1 | contig 12470 bp, 6 predicted proteins | sample III_Palsa_E2_3_FD_198764 | JGI IMG/M metagenome (GOLD analysis project Ga0302305, IMG submission 198764) | Peat permafrost microbial communities from Stordalen Mire near Abisko, Sweden - III_Palsa_E2_3 | ecosystem: Environmental > Terrestrial > Soil > Palsa > Peat permafrost | place: Sweden... | reverse complement strand
CGCGTCACCTCCGCCGGGACCAGCACTCGAAAGACGCCCTCGCCCCAAAGGCCAGCCTTGGCGATTCGGGCTCGCGCCTCGTCGTTCAGCATCGGCTGCGCCATGCCGCGATTGTCGGCCCAGGTCCGGACTCTCGCCATGCCGTCGCGCAGCATCATGCCTTGAACCCAGGCGCGATCGTCGGCCAGACGCACCTGAGCCAACGCGCGTCCCTGGCTGTCGCGCCGCAAGCCGCCGTAAAGCAGCTCGACCACGCGTCCGCTAACGTGCTTGGCCAGATCAGCCTGCGCCGCCGGACCGCCCGGCTGGTCGGGAAACGGGACATCGACCCCAGCCAGCCGCACCACCAGCCCGTTGTCCCGCGTCAGAACCTCGCCGGACTGCACCCCGATCACCTTGCCCCGCTCGCCGAGCGACAGCCGGTCAAGCGCCGCGCCGGCGTCGCTGCAGGCGCCGCTAGACCAATCAGCACTAAAAAGACCGCGATATAGGCAGGGAAGCGGAGCGGCGCCATCGGATCAGACCTCGTCCGGTGCAAAGGAACCAAGCGCATCCAGCAGCGGTGCAAGCTGCCTGGCGTAGGGGCGCCAGCGTCCGAGCGAGGTTCTGAAGATCGGTCGACGAACCTGGGCGCCGCTGGCTGTCGTGACGGCGCGCGTCGACTGCTCGAAGCGCAGGCAGGCAGAGTCCCACTTGAGACCGCAGGCGTCGGTGACCAGCCAGCGGATCCGCTCAGCCGGGTCGGCGATCAACGCCTCGTGCTCCACGGCTTTCACACAGCCCGGCAGCGCCTGGTTCCAATGCGCCATGATCTCGCGATAGCGCCGGTATTCGTCGCCGATTTGCACCAGGTCATAGAGCGTCTCGTTGCCAACGATGAACAGCTGGCGGAAGCAGGCGAAGCCCGTGTCGGCAGGCTCGCGCAGGCTGTGCAGGATCACCGCGCGGGGAAACATCATCGCGATGACGCCGACGTGGAGATAGTTCTCCAGCGTCTTGTCCACTAGCCGCGAGCGACCGTCCCATCCCCTGGCCTTCTGGGCGGCGAGATAGGCGTCGGCCAGGTCGCGGAAGTGTTCCGCGCCGCTTGGCGTGGCGGCGTAAGGGAACTGGTCTTTCAGCACCTCGGCCATGGTCGGGCTCTCGCCCATGCTCTGAACCGAGCCATGACTGGCCAGCATCTGTTCGATCAGGGTCGAGCCGGAGCGCGGAAAGCCGACAATGAAGATCGGCGAGGCTTTGGAGGCGCCAGCGGATCGATGTTGGGCGATGAACGCCGCGCCCACACGCTTCCGCACGAACCGTGCGGCTTGCTCGTTCTGTTCGGCCACGCCTGTCGGATCGACGCCGGCGCGCACCAGCGCCTGCTGCTTAAGCGCATTTCCGGCGGCGTAAGCTTCGAAGGCGGCGTCGACCTCCCCCCGCACGTCGAGGACGCCGCCGAGGGCGAACAGCAGGGCGATACGCGCGTCTTCATCGACATCCTTCGCTTTCGCGAGTCGGCGTAATTCGTCGCCTTCCGCCTCCGTGACGCCAGCCGGCGCGAGCACCGCCAGGCGCGCTAAAGCGTCCGGGCGGTTCGCGGGGTCTTCAGCCAGGCGTCGATACTGCCGGGACGCCTCATCAAAGCGGCCAACCGCCGCCAGGGCGATCGCGAAGTTCAGGCGCGAACCAGCCGCGGTGGGATCAAGCTCGACCGCCTGGCCGTAAGCAGCGGTGGCCTCCGACCACCGTCCAAGTCGCTGATAGGCATAGCCAAGGTTGTGGTGCGCCGCGCCGAGAGCCGGTGCGATCCGCGTCACGCGCCGCAAGCGCCGAACGGCTTCGTTCAACCGGCCAAGGCGCAGATCGATGATGGCCAACGAATAGGCGCTGTGCGGGTCGCCCGGCGCCGCCGCCTCCGCGAGGCCATAGGCGCGCTCGGCCTCGGCGAGGCGACCGGCGGCATAGTGCGCCGCAGCCGTGTCCAATTGGGTGGCAAGATCGAGCGGACCTGAGGTCGTGGCGCTTCGCTGCCTATGGGCGCTCACGAAAGACTCCGCATCAACGGCCCCCAGGGCGCTCGCACTAGCCTGGCGCCGACAATCAAGCCGGCGAAGTCAGGAGTCAAAGCTCGGCTGAGCGAGCAGCGGTTGGGCGCGCCGCCCGCTCGGACAGCGCGCCTCAATCTCATCTGAACCGGTACTGCAGTTCCATGCCAAAGGTTCGCGGCGCGGTCAGGCTGGCGATCTTGTCGATCAATTCCTTGCCGGCCTGGGTCTCGCCGACGTTCAGCCCGAACACGCCGTCGTAGTTCACCGCATTCAGGACGTTGTCGCAGAACAGGATCACGCTGTATTTGTCCTTGGCGTCCTTCCAGACCAGGCGCGTGTTCAGCTGTGTGTAAGACGGCGCCAGGTTATAGGGTCGGTTGAACGGCGAGCCGTAGGTCGCATCCTTCCACACCAGCGACGCCGAGGCGGACAACGATCCTGGATCGAAACGCCAAGTGTAGACGCCGTCGAAGGTCACCCGGTTCTTGGGCGATTCCGGCAGGGTCTGTCCGGTCAGGTTCTGCAATACCGTGCCGGGCGTTGGCGATGCGGGGCAGCCCGAGGTGTTGGCCCCAGGCTGTGTGCCTGCGGGGTCGGCGGTGTCCTCGAAACACTTGCCGCCGGTGCTGGTGACCTTGGCCACCAGATAGGCGTAGGTCAGGTTCAGGGTCAGGTCGTCAACCGGCCGCCAGGTCGTCTCCAGTTCCGCGCCGTAGGACTGCGACTTCGGGATGTTGAAGATGACGGTGTCGATGACGCCGTTGACCACCTCGCCCAGAGGCTGCTGCTCGTTGTCGTAGTTGTAGTAGAAGGCGTCGACGTTGGCCTGAAGGGTGCGACCGACCGTCTTCTTGTAGCCCACCTCGAAGGCGTCGACGGTTTCCGGCACCGTTTCCGGGAACACCGCCATCGTGCCCGAGTTGAAGCCGCCTTCCTTATAGCCTCGGCTAAATTTGGCATAGGCGAGCGTGGTGGAATCCGGCGTCCAGGACAGGTTCACCGTGCCGGTCACCGCGTTCCAGTGCGCGTTCAGCGACCGGACCGCCCTGCCGGTGTTGGGGTTGATCGTGCAGGGACCCGCGCCTGGATAGACTCCTGTGGTGCAGGCGGTAGCGTCGAACGCTGGCGTATTGGAGCCGAAGGTCCCCGCCCCCAAACCGAACGCGGAGGCGTCGAACAGGATCACGCGGAAGGTCTCGTAGCCGCTCTTGGTGTCGTCGTTGTCGCGCAGGCCGACCGTCAGTTTCCACTGCGGATCGAAGGCGTAGTCGATCTGGGCGAATTCATCGAGTGAGCGCGCATGCAGGTCGGTGAACTCGTTATAGACCGAGCCGCTGGGGTTGGCCGGAGCCGGCGTGAAGGTGAAGTAGATCGGGTCCTTCACCTGAGCCTGATTGGGATCGACCACATTGATCGGCTGATCGTACATCTCGCCGTAATAGTAGACGCCCGCCAGCCATTGCAGGGGACCGGCGCCCATCGAGCTTAGATCCAGTTCATGGCTCCAGAACCGATCGTTCTCGATGAAGGTAAATTGGGTCTGACCCGGATTGACCGTCAGGTTTCCGGTGCACCCAGCGTTCGCATAGATCGTGGTGCAAAGACCGGTGGCCGTCGTTGGGCCCGCCAATTGGTATTGCTCGACAGAACTCGACAGGCCCTGTGAGTTCACCCAAGGGGCCTTCAAGTCATAGTAGAAGCTCTGGTAGCCGAAGATGTATTTTACGTCGAAGCCGTCGGCGTGGAAGGTCTCGGCGGTCGAGAAGGAAAAGTCCTTGTTCTGGTCCGACGTCGACCGGAAATCGCCATTGAAATTCCGGACATTGCCATTGGCCGGATTGAGCGGCGAAGCCCCGGAAGCCAAAACGGTGCTGCCAGGAACGACCGTATCTGGACTGGTCGTGCAGTTGATGTTGCCGGCGTATGGGGCAAGGCCGCAAAGGCCGAAGTTCTGGTTGGGCATCAGCGGATTGGGAAATTCGGCGACGTCGTAGGGCCCAAGCTGGGTCTCGGTGTGGTAGCTGACGTCGAAGTTGTTGCTGGCCACCTTGGCCCACCAGTCGAACTTCGGGCCAAAATCACCGGCTAGCTGCAGTTCCAGGTGATCGCTCTTGCCGTCACCGCCTTGCGCGACGCTGCCGCCTTCTCGCTGGCCGCTGAGATTGTTGTAATAGCCGCCGTCCTGCTGAGTGTAGTTACCGCCGAGCAGGAAGCGCACGTGATCGCTGAGCGGTCCGGTGACGACCGCCTCCACATATTCCTTGTCATAGTTGGAGACGCCGGCTCGCACCTCTTCATGGAACTGGCTGCTGGGCTTGCGCGAGATCATATTGATCGCGCCACCATCGGCGTTCTGACCATAGAGGGTGGTCTGCGGGCCACGCAGAATCTCGATCTGATCGATGAACAGCGAATCGTTCTGCAGGATGGTGGAGGCGTTCGCGCCCGCGTAGACGCCGTCGATATAGGTGGCCACGCCAGGATCGATGGCGAGGTTGTCCGACTGGCGGCCAACGCCGCGCATATAGGGTCGGTTGTCGAACGAGGTGTAGGAGAAGCCGGGCGTGAAGTCGGTCAAGTCCTGAAGGGATTTGATGCCAAGCAGGTCCCGCTGCGCGGCCGAAAAGGCGGTGACGGCGACCGGCACCTTCTCCAGATTGCCGCCGCGTTTCTCCGCCGTAACAACCACCTCACCTACAGTGGTGCTTGCTGGACCCGCAGCCGGCGGCTCGGCGGCGAACGCCCGGGGCGCAACCACGCCGACCGCTATCATGGTCACAGCGGCGCTTACGCCGCACAGCAGTGCATGCTTCATAGTTTCCTCCCATGTGATTGCAATATCTGGTCTACCGCCAGACTAGAGCGATGTTTTATTGCTTATCGGGCCACGGGAGGGCTCAGAGTTCGTCAGATCTGAAATGAAAATCAGGATGATACTTGGTGATTTTTCGATTCATCCAAATTCCCATGTCCCCACGGGGCCATGTTCGGCGTCGAAATCCATCTAAACGGGATTCATCCTGCCGCATCTTGGATTAATGCGCCCTCCCTGCCAATCGGTGGTCATTATCGATCATCGATTTCTGTCGTCAAGGGAGCTTAATTTCGGCATCGCAAGATTGTGTCTGGCCTCACCCATGGATGCGGGCCGCTGATGGTCGGCGTCACCGTCCGGCGCAACGCCCTTCGCAACCGGCGCCCAATTGCGCTATGACCGCCGCGTCGCGGCCCGATAGCTCAGCAGGACAGAGCAGCGGTTTCCTAAACCGAAGGTCGGAGGTTCGAGTCCTCTTCGGGCCGCCATTCAGCGCCGGTCGTCAGGCGCGCTCGAGCAGGGCCACGGTGCCCTGACCGCCATCGGCGCAGACCGAGACGATCGCGCGGGCGCCGACCGGCAGGCTCGAGAGCTCCTTTGTGGCCTGGCTGAGAATCCGCGCGCCGGTCGCGGCGAACGGATGTCCGATCGCCAGGGTGCCGCCATGCGGGTTGACCCGGTCCCAGGGGAACTCGCCGAGGTCGACATCGACACCGGCGCGCTCCCGCCGGTAGACCGGATCGGCCGCCGCCTTGATATTGGCCAGGACCTGGGCCGCGAAGGCCTCGTGGATTTCCCATAGGGCGATGTCGTCGAACGTCAGCCCGTGCCGCGCGAGCAGCCTGGGAATGGCGCGGCCCGGCGCCATCAGCATGCCCTCGTCGAGGCGGAAATCGATGGCCGCGATCTCCCAGTCCACCAGCCGTACCGCGGCCGGCGCGTCCAGCCGCTTCAGCCCCTCTGCGTCACCGACCCACAAGCCGGCCGCGCCGTCGGTCACCGGCGAGGCGTTGCCAGCGGTGATGACGCCATTCACCGGGTCAAACGCCGGGCGAAGCTGGGCCAGCCGCTCATAGGAGGTGTCACGCCGGGGGATCAGATCGTGATCGACACCACCGAAGGGCGTGATCAGGTCGGTGAAGAAGCCGGCATCCTGGCCTTTGACCGCATCCAGGTGCGACCGGAGCGCCCAGCGGTCCTGGTCTTCCCGGCCAATGGCGAAACGTTTGGCCGTATCCTCCGTGTGCTCACCCTGCGAGCGGCCGCTGACTCGGTTGGCCCAGGCCCGAAGCGGCAGATTGAAGTCGCCGGCCGAAAGCTGGCCCAGCATGGCGGCGGCGGCGGCCGGATCGCGTGGGAACAGGGCGATCAGCTTATCGGCGACCTCGCTCTTCAGGGCGATCGGTACATGGCTCATGGTCTCGACGCCTCCGACCAGCGCCAGGTGCGTCCCACCCCGCCCGACCATGCCGGCGGCCTCGATCATGCCCATGAAGCTGGTCGAACAGGCCAGGGTGGTGGAGAAGGCCGGAATGGTCGGATCCAGGCGGGCCTCCAACACCAGCTCTCGGGCGATGTTGGACATTGTGGCGTCGGGAATCACCTCGCCCCAGATGACGAAGTCCGGCCGCGCCCGCGCCGCCATGGCCTGAACCACCGGCACGGCCAGCGTCAGGGCGTCATAGCCTGCAAAGGCGCCGCCGCCCTTGACGAAGGGGGTGCGAACACCCGCCGCGAGATAGATGTCGGTCATGGCTCAACTCCTGTCGCCCGCGTTTCAGGTAGTGCGTCCAGGCCGCCAGCGCCACGGTAACGCAAAGGTTAGTCAGCCGACTCGCGCAGACATTCGACGAGAAGCGTCCGGTAGCTTCGCAGAGGGCGCACCTCGGCGGCCATGTCCTTGCCACGGTCGTCGCAGCGCCGAAGCAGGATCGCTGAATCGAACGTCGGCAAGGCTTCGAAAGCGGCCGCTTCCGCCCTGTTCATGACGCCACCCTGCACGGACAGGCTGAGCTTGGATGCATCGCTGAGCTGGTCGAAATAGCCAGGCTCTACCAGGCAGAGATAGCGTTTCGCCTCGACATGCAGGGCCACGGGGGCGGTCACCGCTTCGCCGAACCCGCGCGAAAGCCAGGCGGCGCCCAGCGCCTCGTGCTCGAAGTCTTGTCCTGGGTCAGCTGCGCCTCCCGCGTCTGCGCGCAGGAAGTAGCCGATATCGTGCAGCAGAGCGGCGGCGACGGCGTTCGGTGAAGCCCCCAAGGATTGCGCCAGGGCCGCGGACTGCAGCATGTGCTGTTCGAGGGACAAATCTTCGCCATACCCCTCCGACCCGAAGCGGGCGAAAAGGTCGAAGATGTCATCGACGATCGTAATCATAAGGCCCTCCGCCACATTCGATCCGCCAGGCTAGCGCGGGTCTGTGACACCGATGCGGCCCCGCCGCCTCGGCATCGAGCGTCACAATAGTGACAAGGCCTCTTCATCAGTCCGAATTAATTCCATCACCGAAGCGTCACCTTAGCTCCCTAGTTTCCGAAGGGCGTCGGGGGTGTTCGTCGCATCTTCTGTTGGACCTGGATTGAACAGCGTGTGCGAGGGCATCGGTCCCCACGCGCCTGAACGGTCATGTCCGCGATCTTTTTGGGGCTAAACGTATGCAATCCAGATACATGATTTCTTGCGCGGTCGCCGCGATCCTGAGCGGGACCGGCGGCATGGCTTTCGCCGCGGACGCGCCAGCCGCCGTTGGCGCGAGCGCCTCGGCCAGCGCGGTCGAAGAAGTCGTGGTCACGGCGCAACGCCGGAGTGAACGGGTCGACAAGGTCCCGATGACCGTCCAGGCCTTCACGGGCACGTCGCTGGCCAAGCTGAACGTGGTGACGCTTACCGACCTGCTGCGCTTCACACCGAACGTCACCTACGGCGCCAACGGCCCGGGCCAGGGCTCGGTGTTCATGCGCGGCCTCAGCGCTGGCCAGGTGGGCAATCAGTCCAGCTCCACCGTTGGCAACTTCCCGAACGTCGCCATCTATCTCGACGACCAGTCGATGCAGTTCCCGGGCCGCAACGTCGACATCTACATGGCCGACATGCAACGCGTCGAAGTGTTGGAAGGCCCGCAAGGCACGTTGTTCGGCGGCGGCGCCGAGGCCGGCGCGATACGCTACATCACCAACAAGCCCAACCTAAGCCGCGAAGAAGGCAGCGTCGAGGCGGGCTATGGCCTGACCGACCACGGCGCCGACAACTCCAACCTCACCGCCATGCTCAACCTGCCTATCATCCAGGACAAGCTGGCCGTCCGGGCGGTGATCTATAACGATCGGGAAGGCGGCTATATCGACAATGTCCCGAGCACCTTCACCCGCTCGAACCAGGACAACAACACCTACTTCGGCATCACGCCGACGGCGGGCCTCTGCCCCAACGGCAAACCGGCCGGCCAAACCGGCTTCTGCACCCTGCCCAACGCCCAGCAGGCGAACAACTTCGCGATCGCCGGCAAGGACCAAAATCCAGTCACCCACAGCGGCGGCCGGTTCTCGGTGGCCTTCGACGTCAATCCAGACTGGAGTGTGCTGATCAGCGAGAGCCTGATCGACCTGGATGCGGAAGGCCTGTCGGTCGAATACCCCACCGGCTCGGACTTCCAGACGCTGAAGCCGCTGCAGGTGACCTCCTTCTCGCCGACCTACGACAAGGACAACACCGAGAACACCGCCTGGACCGTCAACGGCAAGGTCGGTCCCCTGAAGCTGATCTACACCGGCGCCTATTCGGACCGCCGCATCTCGCAGCAGATGGACTACACCAACTACTCCCGCACCCTGTACGGTCAGTACTATGAGTGCACCGGCGGCACCGCCGGCCTGCTCGGCAAGGGCACGCCGCTGACCTGCTACTCGCCGGTGACCAGCTGGCACGACAAGGTCGAGAACACCCACCTGAGCAACGAAATCCGCCTGAGCACGCCGGATGACTGGCGTCTGCGCGCGGTCGGCGGCCTCTACTACGAGCAGTTCGAAATCCACGATGTGATGGACTTCAACTACAAGACCATCCCCTCCTGCGACGAAGGCTCCAACCTGGCCAACGCCCAGGGCGGCGGCCTGCCCTGCCTTGGCAATGGCCAGACCTATCCGGGTTCGACCGCCAACGATCCGGGCGTCAAGGGCGACACGGCTGGCTTCGGTGAAGACACCCAGCGCGGCTACAACCAGTTCGCCGCTTTCGGACAAGTGGATTACGACATCATCCCCAACGTCCTGACGGTCAGCGCCGGCACGCGGTACTATGACTACGACGAAGATGAGAAGGGTTCGGTCTACAACACCAACGGCAAATGCCTGGACGAAGACACCGTGCTGACGCCGCAATCGGGCTGCGGCCTGAAGGCCAATATCGACGCCGAGCACCTGCAAAAAACCTACACCGGCTTCAAGAGCCGCTTTGGCATCCAGTGGAAGCCGACCAGCTCCACCATGCTCTACTATCTCTTCTCACAGGGCTTCCGCCCGGGCGGCTTCAGTCGCTACTCGAACGTGAAGGGTGACGACACCGCCGGGACGCCGCAGTTCGCCTCCCCGGTCAGCTACGCGCCCGACACGCTGACCAACAACGAAATCGGCGTGAAGACCCACCTGTTCGACAACCGGCTGCAACTGAACCTGTCCGGCTACATCATGGACTGGGACAATGTGCAGATCGCCCTCTACCAACCCTGCTGCCTGGGCAACACGACCTTCCTGCTCAACGGCCCCAACTATGAGATCAAGGGCGCTGAGCTGCAGTTCGTTGGTCGCGTAACCGACCAGTTCACGCTGAACGGCTCGTTCAGCTACAACGACAGCGAACAGACCAACTCGCCCTGCCTGGAAGCCAACGTGCCGGCCGAAGCCAACCCGCCGGCCGACCGCGCGGCGGTGGGCCAGTGCATCACCGAGATCAAGGGCCAGCCCTTCGTCAACCCGTTCGGCGTAAAGGGCGGCGTCTCGGCCTTCTCCCCGACCATTCAGTTCAATGTGCGCGGCCGTTACGAGTGGGAAGTCGAGACCTATAAGATGTTCGCCACCGCGGGCGTCAGCTACACGGGCCTGCAATATACCCAACCGGCTAACTACACGCCCGGCACCACGCTGAGTCAGATCCCGGTGCCGAACACCACCTACCTGCGTTACGAACTGCCGGCCTACGACACCGTCGATGCGGCCATCGGCATCAGCAAGAACAACTGGACCGCCCAGCTGTATGGATCGAACCTGCTGGACAGCGAGGCCTCGACCTTCACCAGCTCGGCCCAGTTCATCAAGTCCGAGGTTCCGCTGCGGCCGCGGGTCATCGGCCTCAAACTGACCGACAACTTCTAAACGTCACACTTTCTCGGGTAAGCCTATGGACAGGGCGGGCGGAAACGCCCGCCCTGATCTTTTGACCGCCGCTTTTTCTGGAAATCCATGGCGCCCTTACCCGTCGCATCGCCCTCGCCCACTCTGGAACGAGAGGTCGCCAAGCTCCGGCAAATGCAACGCGCTGGAGGACACCCAGACGCCCTGCGCGAAGCGCAGGCCCTGTTGCGCGCGTCTTCGGAAAATAGAGATCTGCTGCTGATCGCCGCGATCAGCCAGCGACACCTGCAGCGTATTCCCGAAGCGTTGGAAACACTCGCCGAGTTGGAGACCGTCCAGCCGTGGTTCAGCCGCCTCTATGAGGAACGCGGTCTTTGCTTCGTCGGCATGAAGGATGCGCCACAAGCCATTGAAAACCTGATCATCGCCGTCAACATCAATCCCGCCCTGCCCGCCAGCTGGCGGATGTTGGAGGGGCTTTATCGCCTGACCGGCGACCTCCAACACGCACAGATCGCCGCCGAACACGTGGCCACGCTCAAAGGCCTGCCGCCGGAAGTGATCCGGGCGACGTCGCTGTTCTCCGACGGCGACCTGGCGCCGGCAGAACAGATCATCCGGGCTTTTCTGCTGGCGCATGGCGATCATCCCGAGGCCATGCGGCTGCTCGCCCGCATCGCCCTCGCCCACGACGCTTTGAGCGATGCGGAGACGCTGCTCGAAGCCGTGCTGGCCCTGGCGCCCGACTACCGGGCCGCACGGTACGACTACGCGCAGACCCTGACCAAGCGGCAGAAACACCAGGAAGCCGGCGACCAGATCGAACAGCTGCTGGCGATCGAGCCAGGGAATTTCGACTATCGCACCCTTGGCGCCACCGCCGCCGTTGGTCTGGGCCAGCATGACCGGGCGATCGGCATCTATCGCGAGATGCTCAAGGACACGCCGTCGTCCTGGGACGTGCCGCTGTGGCTGGGCCACGCGCTGAAGACAGTCGGCCGCACGCCCGAGGCGATCGAGGCCTACCGGGCCGCCGCCGCGGCGCGGCCGAATTTCGGCGACGCTTATTGGAGCCTCGCCAATCTCAAAAGCTATCGCTTCACCGACGAAGAACTGGCGCGGATGGCTGAGCAGGAGGCCGCCGCGACCACCAATCTCGAGGACCGCTGGCACCTGTGTTTCGCGCTGGGCAAGGCGTTGGAGGATCGCGGTGAAGCATCGGAGGCCTGGCGCTACTACGCGCGTGGCAATGCGCTTAAACGGTCGGCCGCCAGCTATGCGCCGGAGGTGTTCGAGACCAATACCCGCGAGCAGACTCGTGTCTGCACGCCGGACTTCTTCCGGGCGCGGGCCGGCTGGGGCGATCCGCGCCCAGACCCGATCTTCATCCTGGGCCTGCCGCGCGCCGGATCCACCCTGCTGGAACAGATTCTCGCCTCCCACTCGCAGGTGGAAGGCACGCAGGAACTGGCCGACATCCAGCGGGTCGTGCTGGAGTTGCAGGGCCGGGGCGTGGACCTGGATGCGCCACGCTATCCCGGCGTGCTGCGGGACATGACACGGGAAGACTTCCTGCGGCTGGGCGAAGCCTATCTGGCGGACACCCAGGTCTATCGCACCGGCAAGCTCTTCTTCATCGACAAGATGCCGAACAATTTCCGGCACATCGGCCTGATTCATCTGATGCTGCCGAACGCAAAGATCATCGACGCTCGCCGAGAGCCGATGGCCTGCTGCTTCAGCAATCTCAAGCAGCTGTTCGCCCAGGGACAGGAGTTCACCTATGGGCCCGAGGATATCGCCCGCTATTACCGGACCTATCTGGAACTGATGCGGCACTGGGACCAGGCGCTGCCAGGCCGGGTGCTACGCGTCCAGCACGAGGACGTCGTCGCCGACCTGGAAGGCAGCGTGCGGCGGATGCTGGACTACTGCGGCCTGCCATTCGAACAGGCCTGCATCGAGTTCCACAAGACCGAGCGCAGTGTTCGCACGCCCAGCTCGGAACAGGTCCGTCAGCCGATCTTCCGCGACAGCCTGGACCAGTGGACCAAGTTCGAGCCCTGGCTAGGGCCGCTCAAACACGCGCTTGGCGATGCGGTGGAGCGATACCGGGATTAGCTGGCGGTACGCGGCGTAAGCGACGCCGTCTGACCGCGTTGTGCGCGGGTGCGGAAGTAGATCGCCGCGAAGGCGGTCAGCACCGCCCCGACCACGCTGGTGCCGTAGGCGCTGAGGGTGAAGAACTGCAGCCAGTCCATTTTGAACCCACCGAAA
>Ga0302305_1001738_pt1 | contig 12477 bp, 8 predicted proteins | sample III_Palsa_E2_3_FD_198764 | JGI IMG/M metagenome (GOLD analysis project Ga0302305, IMG submission 198764) | Peat permafrost microbial communities from Stordalen Mire near Abisko, Sweden - III_Palsa_E2_3 | ecosystem: Environmental > Terrestrial > Soil > Palsa > Peat permafrost | place: Sweden... | reverse complement strand
GCGCGTGTGCGACGGGCCACCGATTTTTTCGAGCAGGCTATTCGTCAGCGTATTTAGCCTTGAACTTAGAAAAATCATTCAGCGAATATCCAAAGAGTGACTACCAAATCACCGAACAAACGTCGCCGCTTCACGATCTCTCTCCTGACTTCATTGAGTTCCATCTGAAAATGTGGATCTCAAATCTCGGCAAGCTTGCCAGGCTTGATGATCGCTCCGTCCCTCAGCACCTTAGTCGCAATGGGGCGAATCTTTCTCAACAGCGGCCAGTTTGCTTCTTCCGCTGCCGCTTAGCCAACAGGCGAGCCTAGTCGATCAGGTGTCCAATACGGTTTCTGCCTGACAATTTTGTGGCCAAAAACAAGCGCGGGCCATCCCGTGACGTTTCGCTGTCCGATGATCTCCCCGATGGCCCGTGACCGCCGCCAGCTTGGTAATTCGCTGAGGCGGCTCGGTCGGGCAAAAGCCACATGGCAAGGCTCTTACACGGAGCCAGCGGAATTCTGGCCGGCATGCCGGCAGGCCGGGCAGATCATCGCCGACACTGCCAGTCCCGAGGATCAAGCCTGGGTCGTGGCACGGATTGAAAGCTGATGGAAGTACACCGAGCGATAAGGGAGGCCGCGCTCGCAAGCGCCCCCCTTTTCTTACTCCAGCACCGCCGGTCTTGTTTGTCGCCTCTCGTGCCCAGTTTGAGTGAACCACGCATAGGGCGGAAAAGGCCGGCGGTGAACCATCTTAAAGGTCAGGGCAACCGAGTCGCGCAGCCCATTTATTGTTAATGCGTAGAGCTGCTTGTCGCCGGCGCGCCCATCGCATTACCAGACTTCATCGAACCATCGGACTGCATGGAGCTGTCGGACTTCATGGAATTGTCTGACTTCATCGAACCGTTGCTCATCGAGCCGTTGGTCGAAGACTTTTTGTGCTTCATCGATTTAGAGCCGCTTTTCTGCATGCTGTTCGAGGACATCGAACCGTCCGTTTTCGTTGTCGTCTGCTGATCGCTGCCGGTGGCCGACGTGGACTGCTGAGACGAGGTGGTGGGGGTCGATTGAGCAAGCGTGCTCGCCGATGCGAATGCCATTGACAATGCCATGGCAGGGATAAGAGCTTTGGAACAGTTCATGAGGCGATCCTTTCAAAAAGCGCCGGATAAATCACCGATACGCAGGCGCGGACGTGCCGGCTTGGTTGCGACGCAGCAATCTTTCTGCGCGGTCGAGCCATTACGCGATCCCTTCAATGAAACAGCCGTGAGCGATTTGGAAGGACCGAGAACACTTAGGGCAACTAGGTTTCTCGTTCTTCATCCATCGGCTGTTACATATTTTCATTTAACGCCCGCCGTGGTCTTGACGCTGGTGCCAAAGCATGAGTTGCGCAAGCACATTCAATTGGTGCTCACCGACAGATCCGAGCTCATGGTCGGTCGTGATTACGGCGTCGTATCGCTATCGACCCGGCGGCTTGCGGACCTGTGAACCAAGTATGCATTCCTGAAGGATGGCGTGGGTTGGGGAGGCATGCCCTACACATGGGGGAGAACCTCGCATCAGGCACCTCGGTGGTTCTGGATGTGGACGACATGCCGCCTACCGAATTGATGTTGATGATGTTCGCGTGTCATCAGTCCTCGAATCTAGCAGTACCCGCGAGCCAATGATTTATTGACCACTTGAAGACACTGTGGAATTCAAAGAAGGCCATCCAGACAAACTAAAACTCGTTTTCTCACGCTCGCTGGCGATTCGATGCCTAGCCGCTGGGCGACGATTGTTGAATTCCCTCAACGCGGCCCTTCGTTCTCACCGTTGTTCGCGTCTCCATAGAAGCGACGCTTAGACGACGGAAACACTCCACGGTTAATGAAATATCTATCTCGCGTCACCACCATTTCACGCAATTTTTTTGCGCGGGGGGTAAATTTACGATTCAGTCATCTATGTCAACCATTCGGCTTGGACCCTTATGTGTGACGAAAGGAAAATCCACGATCTGTATGCCGTAGCGCAGCAGTTGCGCGCATGGATAAGGGCCGAATATGCCCGTGCCAGCTCGATGGAGCGTAGAGAGGAACTATTGAAAATACGCGTTGAGCTCAGTCGCCACCTGGAGGATCAGGCCCGCACTTTCCAGGAGCTTCAAAAGCTACGAGCTCTCCACCAGACTCAATACATGTGTTTACTCGTGAGCGAAGCGTCGACATTATCTGGCGTGGTTAACGATAGATTGTTGCGGCAGATCGCGGAACGGGAAGTAGGCGCAGGCCGTATGAAGCCCACTGATGAGCTTTACGTGCGCGTGAAGGCAAAGCTTGACGTCCTATGCCTGGTGCAGCCAATCCCGCCGCATGAAGTTAGGGAAGCCATGGCGAAGGGGGCTGAAGAGCGGCCTTCGTCAGCATATCTATCGCAGATTTCCATCGGCTGAATCGTAACGTCACGAACGGCAGCTTTTGGTCGATTCTTTTGAAAAAATCCGGCTTAATAAATAGACGTCCAAATTTTGAATCGAGACGGCGACGACAACTCGATTCTGTACAAATTTACACATTCAAGCCGACGGAAAGCGATTGTCGCGGCCGGATTTTCTCGCTTTAAACCATCTCAAGTTTTCGAAGCGAGTTTTTCAATCACTATCGGCCGATATCTGTCCGAAGCGTTTTAGGCGTGCCTATTGGACAACGTTGACGCAGATCGAAACAATCGGCAGCTCTTTGCTCCGTCTGAATAAGCTTTTGCGGGGCCGTTTGATAGTAAAGTTGCTGGCGCAATCGATTTGAAACACCCAATCGGCGAGCAGCCAAGCTCGTGCAATCGAGCGTGCTTACTCAACCTATTCACCCGGGTGATACACCCGCTCGATATGCCCCCGCAGTTCCTCCGGCCAGAAGTACACGGTGCGCAGATTGCCGGTGCTGTAGCGTTCGGCTTCGTCGTTGAAGTGCGGTGAGTTTAGGTGGCCGCTTTCGCCGCCGGCACTGATGGCGCGGGCGTGTACTTTGGGGCCGAACTCGACCACGGCGACGAAGCTGTTGCCGCTGGTGCCGTAGTAACGCTTCGTGCCCGGCCAGCGGTGCGCGCCGAACGAGGCGAGCGAGCCCCAGCGCGAGGAGACGAACGGCACGGGAATGCTCGGCTTGGCGTCGTTGAACGGCTGCTCGATATCGCCGGTGAGGCGCTGGAAGCGGTTGATCTCGCCCCACGGCGTGCCCCAGCTGCCGAAATCTTTTTCCAGCCGGTCGGAGGCTTCGACCAGGGCCTGCAGGCGCGCCGCGGGTCCGGCTTTCTCCGCCATATAGTCGTAGATGGACAGACCTTCGGCGGTATCGGCCTTGCTGACGGAATCCCATAAGGTGTCGCCCCAGAACACCGCCAGCGAGGTCGGTATCGAGGTGATGCCCCAGCGATAGTCCCAGTGGCGCAGCAGGGCGATCTGGCTGGCGAGTTTTGGTTTCAGCGGATCGCTGGCGGGCAGCGCGTCGTAGTCGGCTACGAGGATCGGTATTTGTCGAGCGAATGCCGGCAGGTACGAATCGAAGGCAGTGCCGATCAGCGACGCGAGGGTGAAATCGCGCTGGCCGGTGAGCAGGGCGGTGGCGTGGATGCCACGCGGGTTTTCGCCGAAGCTGTCCATGTAGCGCGGGTAGTCGGCCTGCTTCGGGCTGTACGGTCCGGCGGCGGAGTAGGGCCAGTCGTTGGTGTTGAAGATCCAGCCGTTCGGCGGGTTGAGCAGGTGCGGCGCGGCGTCGAGTGGCAGCAGGCCTTTCCAGTCGGTGGCGGGATCGCTGCCGTCAACCGGCTTGGTGTAATCGAAGCGGTTATCGCGCCGTGGGATGAACTGCGGATGCAGGTACGCGATCTCGCCCTTGTCGTCGGCGAAGATGGTGTTGTTGGACGAGTTGGCCTTCAGCTCGGCGACTTTCACGTAGCTGGCGTAGTCGTTGGCCTTGGTGCGCAACCAGCTTTGTTCGAGCGCCTCGACCGGCTTGTTCATCAGCGCGATGGCGATCCACTTGCCGTCGTCGGCCCGCACGATCGGGCCGTGATGCGTGGCGTAGACGGTGAAGCGGCGTTCGGCCATCGAGCCGTCTTTCGCGCGATAGGGCACGGTGATGATCTTGCTGGTGACTGGCCGCAGCTCGCTGCCGTAGCGATAGAACCGCTTGCCGTCCTTGTGCACGATGGTCTCGGCAAATTCGTCAACCACGTCGGCGCCGGTCGATGTGTGCATCCAGCCGATGTGCGGATTGAAGCCCTGATAGATGAAGAACTGGCCCCAGGTCACGGCGCCATACGCATCGAGTCCGGCATCGCTACTCATCTGCAGCTCGGAGCGGAAGAAGAACGAGGTGTGCGGGTTGATCAGCAGCAGCGCGTGACCGTCGACGGTGAGCTTGGGCGCGATGGCGATGCCGTTGGAGCCGGTCGGTTCGCGCCAGCTCGACGGCGGATCGACGCGCGCCAGCGCGGCCGGATTCTGGCCGTAAAACGCTTCCAGCGGGTTCAGCGCCACGCGCTCGATATCGCCGCCGATGCTGCCTTCGCTGAAGCTCAGCGCCATCCACGGCTCGAAGTGCTTGATGACGCGCGGATGCACGTCGGGATGCTCGGCCAGGTAATCGTTGAGTCCGTCCGCCCAGCTGTTCATCAGCGCCTGCAGCCAGCCGGGGCTTTTTGCGTACATCGCCTTCAGCGCCACCGGATCGATAAATAGCTTCATCCGCAGGTCCTGCCAGATTGCCGGTTCACCCTCGGCCTCGGCGAGCCGACCCATCGCGTTGAGGTAGTTCGTTTCGACGCGGTTGAAGTCGTCCTCGGCCTGCGCATACGCCATGCCGAACACGGCGTCGGCATCGGTTTTGCCATGCACGTGGGCGATGCCCCAGTCGTCGCGGGTAATGCTGACGTCGCGCGCTTCGCGCTGCCATCGCGCCGCCTCTGAGGCATCGCCGGCGGCACGTGCTTGGGCGGACGCGACGAGCGTGATCGCCGCAGCGAGCGGCATCAGCCGCTTCAGAAAACCAGAGTGTTTCGACAGACTTGCAGGCATCAGCTTTCCGTCCCCCAAACCGGACCACAGCCACCACTTTACCGAGGTTGCGGGGCTGTGGGGCAACGCGTCGCGCGATGCCGGTGGTGAGTGTGCGCAGTCCACGCATCGGTAAACATGCGCCGGCCCCGGCAGGTCGACCGCGACGTTTGTGGTTCGACGATCGATGCGGCCGGTTTGGGTTGATGCCGCGGGAGGCGAAAAGCATCGGTGGTACGGACACACCGCAACGCCGCGCAGCGGATGCTCACCTTGAACCTTATTCGCTGAATCGGAGCACCTGCGTGCGCCGTGCCGCGATGAAACTATTGCCTACGTTCCGTGTTCAATCACGAGTCGTCCGCCGTTAGCGAAGAAGCTGCATGAATTTCCTGGTCAACACCCGCAGCAAATCCGAGCGTACCCGCCTCGATGAAAACATCTGTGTGCATATCTTTACCGCCTCCGCCGCGATGGTCGGCGTATGCTTGACGGTGGTGGGCATCATTCGCGTGGTGATATCCACACACAAGTCCGACATGGTGGCCGAAGACCTGCTGGCGGTGAATGCGATGCTTTACCTGGCGTCCTGCTTGCTGTCGTACTGGGCCTTGCGCACCCGAAGCCTGACCCGCAACTATCGGCTCGAACGCATGGCCGACGTTATTTTTCTGGTGGCTTTGACGCTTACCGCCGTCAACGCGGCCTACATCACCTGGGCGATGTCCCTGCATTGAGCGAACCACCGCGTGCGCAAATGACGTCGTGCACGCGGTTTCGTCCGCTTTGCCCTCAGGCGCGGCGCGGCAGCTTCCACTGCGGCCGGATGAAGTGGCAGGTGTAGCCGGTGGGATAGTGCTGCAGATAGTCCTGGTGCTCGGGCTCGGCTTCCCAGAAATCGCCGACGGGCGCCAGTTCGGTCACCGCCTTGCCCGGCCACAGGCCGGAAGCGTCGACGTCGGCGATGGTGTCCTCGGCGATGTCCTTCTGCTCCTCGTTGACATAGAAGATCGCCGAGCGATAGCTCACGCCGCGATCGTTGCCCTGGCGGTTCGGCGTGCTGGGGTCGTGGATCTGAAAGAAGAATTCCAGCAGGGTGCGGTAGCTGATCACCTGCGGATTGAAGATGATCTCGATCGCCTCGGCGTGCGTGCCGTGGTTGCGATAGGTGGCGTTGGGCACATCGCCGCCGGAGTAGCCGACGCGGGTGGAGATCACACCCGACTGGCTGCGGATCAGCTCCTGCATGCCCCAGAAGCAGCCCCCGGCGAGTACGGCGCGTTCAGTTGTAGCAGTCATGGGTGTGCTCCTGATTTGGTCGACATAAGTGTTGTCGGAGATATGGGGGTGAGGCGCGATAGCCCAAGGGAGGGCACAGCGTGGCGTGGGGTGGCCAACGCTGTGCCGATCATTGGCTGCTTCGATCAAAGCGCGTCGCCGGCAATCGCCGGAAGATTTATTTCATCGCGCTTATTTCTTATTCGCTTCTATATTTCCGTCGCTCGCAGCGGAAACTTGCGATGGATTGAGCGCCCGGCGAAGACTGCGAAAAACCTTTCCTATGGAATGGAGGCCGCATAGACAACCTTTGGGCGATAGCTAAGTGCGATCGCGGGCGAGTTTTGGCATGTATCGTTTTTAAACGTAAAAACCTGCGTCGACGAACGGAAAGCCCAGCGTCACAAAGGCGGGCTTCAATCGCAGACGGCTGTGGCGTAAGGCGTCTGCTGCAGGGGAGCACTGGATTGTCCGGGCAGCCGGGGTTCGCAGCGTGAGTAGTGAAGACGCGAAGTGCGGATCTCTTTCAACTTGCCAACCAAAAGGACTGACTCATGAAGAACCGTTTCGGATCGAACACTCCTGCAAAAGCCGCTATCTGCGCCGCGCTGTTTTGTGCCGGCACCCTAGGTATCGCGAGCGAGAGTTTGGCCAGCACCACGGTCACGCAGACTCTGGTTACCGAGCCCGATCAGGGCCTCACGCCGATCTACAATCTGATCCAGTCGGCCAAGTCGAGCATCGACATGACCATGTACGAGCTGGTCGATACGCAGGCGCAGTCGCTGCTCGATCAGGCCGCCGAGAACGGCATCAAGGTTCGCGTGATCCTCGATCAGAACCTGGAGAAGAGCAACAACACGGCGGCATATAACGACCTGACGTCGCACGGCGTGCAGGTGGTCTGGGCCTGGACCAAGTACGCCGCGACGCATCAGAAAACCATCACAATCGATAACACCACCAGTGCAGTGATGACGCTCAACCTCACCAGCCGCTACTACAGCACCACGCGCGACTTCGCGGTGATCGAAAACGATCCGGCCGACGTCGCGGCGATCGAAAGCACGTTCAACGCCGACTTCGCTGCGCAGAGCATCACGCCGCCCTTGGGCGACGACTTGGTGTGGAGCCCGACAGTATCGGCCACCGATCTGGTCAACATCATCAACGGCGCCAAGACCAGCCTGCTGGTCGAAAACGAAGAGATGAGCTACAGCGGCGTGGTGACCGCGCTGGAAAATGCGGCCAAGCGCGGCGTCGCGGTGACCGTCTGCATGACCAACGACGACAACGACTACGAGACGGAATTCGAGGCCTTGACCAAGGCCGGGGTGAAGATCAGCACCTATCCCGACAACGACACGGCGCTGTACATCCATGCCAAGGTCATCCTGGCTGACTACAACACCCCTACTGCGAAGGCCTTCGTCGGTTCCGAGAATTTCTCGAGCGCGTCGTTGACCGAAAATCGCGAGCTGGGGCTGGTGACCACCAACGCCGCCGTTCTGACCAAGCTCAACAGCACCATCACCAGCGACTACGCCGGCGGCACGCCCTGGACCAAGTCGTAAGCGAGACGTGTAGCAAGCGTTGCGCGGTGTGGTGACGCCGCGTAACGCTTCCTAGGGCGTGCGGGCGAGGAGCCTAGCGCGTGCGCCGCTGCTCCCGCCACTGATCGACCTCGGCAATGATCGCGTCGATACGGCCTGCGCCAGATACGGTCAACGCATCCTCGTCAGGCTTCGGTTCCTCCAGCGTCTGCAGCTGGCTGTCGAGCAGGGACGTCGGCATGAAATGGTGGCGCTGTCGTGTACGCCGCTCCAGCTCGGCGCGCGATACCTGGATATAGACGAAGCCCACGTCGGCGTCGGCCAGGCGCAGCCGGTCGCGATAGCTGCGCTTGAGGGCGGAGCAGCTCACCACGCCTTGTCGGTGTTGCCGATGTTTGCTCTGTATCCACGCTGCAATGCTGTCCAGCCACGGCCAGCGGTCCTCATCGTCCAGCGGGATGCCGGCGCTCATCTTGTCGATATTTGCCTGCGGATGGAGCGCGTCGCCTTCCTGAAAATCCCAGCCGAACGCCTCGGCGAGCGATTGCCCAATCGTGGTTTTGCCGCATCCGGATACGCCCATCACGACGATGACCATAGGTGTCCTTTTTCTCGCCGTGGCGCCCGCTTTCCGATAACGCAGCAGGCGGCGCGGACTGTTTAATGAAGTGCCAAGCCTAGCGGGCTCCACGTCTTTTTGTCGTCGCTGATACAGTGCGTGGCCAGAATCGGCTGGGTGCTGGCAATAGGAGCATGAGATGAGCGCATGGGCTATCGCCTATCTGGCGGCGGTATGGGTCGTGGTTTTGGTCATTGTCGTATGGTGGGTGATATCGCCATGGCCGCGAGCGCTGCTTATTCGCTACCTGTTTGAGAAGGGCGGCGTGCGACTGGCCAAGGCGCTCGAGAAGCATGTGCCCGCCGGCGTGGTGGCGCAGCGCGACCTGATCTATCGCGACGACGATGCGGACGCGCGGCTCGACGTGTTGCGTCCCGCCGATGCCGATGGAACATCTGCAGCGCGGCCGACGATCGTGTGGATTCACGGCGGCGGCTGGCTGTCGGGCAGCAAGCGCGACGTCGATCCCTTCCTGCGCATACTCGCGTCGCACGGCTATACCACGGTCGGCATCGACTACTCGCTGGCGCCTGGTAAGCACTACCCGCTGCCGGTACTGCAGGCGAACGATGCGCTGCGCTATCTATCGGACAACGCCGCGACGCTGGGCATTGATTCACAACGTTTCGTGCTTGCCGGCGACTCGGCCGGTGCGCAGATAGCCATGCAGATCGGCCTGATCACCACCAACGCGCGTTACGCCGATGCCCTCGGTGTTGTGCCGGCGCTCGCTTCGAATCAGCTGCGCGCGATGCTGCTGTTCTGCGGCGCGTTCGACATGGCTCAGCCGACCTACAAAGGCATCAACGGCATTTTGATGCACGCGTTGCTGTGGTCCTACAGTGGCCAACGTGATTTCAGTGGGCTGAAGGCGTTTCAGCTGGCGTCGCCGATGCCGCACATCGACGCGCGCTTTCCGCCGAGCTACATCACGGCAGGGAATGGCGATCCGCTCGAACCGCTGTCGCGTGTCCTGGCTGCCCGCATGCATCAATTGGGCGTCGAGATCGACACGCTGTTCTATCCCGCCGATCACGTACCGGCACCGCCGCATGAATATCAATACAACCTGGACTCGGCGGAAGGGCAGCAGTCGCTTGCGCGCACCCTCGCGTTTGTCCGGCGCTACACCTCGTCGGAGTGATCGGAGGACTTCACTGGGTAGGTCGCACGCGGATGACGCTTGCCGCACAAATCTCGATTCAGGATTCGGCGAGCTTGCCCAGCACGACGTCGATGGCGTCCGGATTTTCGAGGCTGGTCAAATCGCCGGACGCCGCGCCGTCGACAATGAGATCGCGCAGCACGCGCCGCATGATCTTGCCGCTGCGCGTGCGCGGCACAGTGGAAACCACGATCACGCGCACGGGGCGGGCGATGGCGCCTACCGCGTCGACGATGGACTGGCACAGCGCCGACTGCAATGCGGCACTGTCGGCGTAGCCCGCTCGCGGCACCACAAAAGCCACCGGCACCATGCCCTTGATTGCATCTGGCTGGGTGACCACCGCGGCCTCCGAGACGGCCGCGTGCGTGAGCAGGGCCGCCTCCATCTCCATGGTGCCGAGACGATGGCCGGCGACGTTGATCACATCGTCCATCCTGCCGGTAACCCACAGCTGGCCGTCGGCGTCGAACAGCGCGGCATCGGACGAGAGGTAGTGACCGGGGAATGCGGTGAGATAGGTTTTGACGTAGCGCGCGTGATCGCCCCAGACGGTGCGGGCCAGGCAGGGAAACGGTTCGCCCAGCGTCAGCGCGCCGACTTCCCCGGGCGCGGCCTGCGTGCCGTCTTCGCGCAGCACGTGGGGCATATAGCCCGGCAGGGTATGCCCGCAGCTGCCCGGGCGCGCGGGCGTGAGGCCGACCATGCTGCTCGACCACGCGGTGCCGGTTTCGGTTTGCCCATAGGTGTTGTTGACGAAGATGGTGCCGCGGCCGAGCCTGTCGCGTGTCCATAACCACGTGTCCGGATCGAGCGGCTCGCCGACCAGCGACACCAGCGCCAGCCTGCTGGTGTCGTGCTGCTGAAGCAGCTCGTCACCGGCGCGACGCAGCATGCGCAGCGCAGTTGGTGCGGTGAACAGTTTAGTCACGCCGTAATTCGCCATCACCTCGTAAGCCCGTGCGGGCGTTGGCGTGTCGAGGCTGCCTTCGTAGATCACATGCGTGGCGCCATGGGCGAGGCCGCCGACCAGGGCAAAAATCGGAAACGTCAGCCAGCCCACGTCGGCCGTGCACCAGTAGATGTCCTCGGCGCCGAGGTTGAGCGACCACTTGACGTTGGCATAGGTGCCGACCAGAAAACCGATGCCTGCGTGTACCAGGCCCTTCGGCTTCGACGTGGTGCCCGAGGTGTAGATGATGAAGCCGGGATCGTTGGCCTCGAGCGACACGGGCGCCCTCCGCCGCGCGGTGCGCGCGAGCAGTTCAGTGAAATCGTGCTCGCCGGCTCGCAGCGGATGGGCGCGATCGACGCGCCGCGCGACGATGATGTGGGGCAGCGGCAAGCCATGCATCGCTTCGTCGAGGGTGGACTTGATCGGCACCACGCGGCCGCGCCGCAGTGTGGCGTCGGTGCATACGATGACCTTGGGCTGCGCATCCGCGATGCGGTCGCGCACCGCCGACGCGCTGAAGCCGGCGAAGATCACCGAATAGATCGCGCCGATGCGGTAACAGGCGTGGATCGCGATAAACGATTCGGGCACGTTGCTGGCGTAGATCGCCACGCGATCGCCCTTGCGTACGCCGAGATCTTCGAGCGCGGCGGCAAAGCGGGCGACGGCGTCGGTGAGCGCGCCGAAGGTCCAGGTTTCCTTCAGACCATCTTCGCGCTCGTAGTGCAGCGCGATGCGTTCGGCGGGCCAGCGATCAAGGCAGTTGACGCTGACGTTGCCCATCGCGCCGGGGAAATAACGAAAGTCGCCCAGCGTGCCGTCGAGCGCTTTTTCAGGCGGGTTATCCCAGACAAAGGCCTGTGCCATCTCCAGCCAGTAGGCTTCGGGAGTGAGCGCGCGCAGCCTGGCGGCCTCCTGCGGCGTGGTCGCCGGCTTCACCCGATCGGGCGCCATGACCAGCGGTTGCTCGAGCAGCGTTTTTTCCATCGGCGAACGATAACGGAGAACCGCGGCCGTGTGATCGTTGGCCAACCAATCGTCTGGCGGAACGGGCCGCGACGTGAGGCACGTCCGGCTGCTGCCAGCGCCTTGCCCTATTTTTTCCATCCTGCGGTCGCGATCGGCGATCATCCTGGATGGATGTTTTGTCACCGCCGTCGCCAGGGAGAATCATGCATCGTCGAAGCCTGCTCAAAACCGCGTTGCTCGGTGCGTCCGCTCTGGTACTTCGCCCGTCATGGGTCATCGCCAGTCCGGATGACGCAAGTCGACGCCTCGCTGAGCTCGAGCGCCAACACGGTGGGCGGTTGGGCGTTGCCATACTCGATACCGGCAACGGACGCTGCACAACGCATCGGGGCGATGAGCGCTTTCTGATGTGCAGCACCTTCAAGCTGCTGGCGGTCGCCGCGGTGCTGGCGCGTGTGGACAGAGGGATCGAACACCTCGACCGACGCGTCGTGTTTGGCCGCGAGGTCTTGCTGAGCTACGCACCTGTGACCAGCCAGCATGTGGGTGCGCCAGGCATGAGCATCGCCGAGCTGTGCGGCGCGTCAATCACCGTAAGCGACAACACGGCCGCCAATCTGCTTCTGGCGAGCATGGGCGGGCCGGGCGCCGTGACCCGATTTGCCAGACGCCTTGGCGATACGGTGACGCGGCTCGATCGCATCGAGCCGGACCTCAATGTCGCCAGCCCCGGCGATATCCGCGACACCACGACGCCGAATGCCGCGATCGCCACGCAGCAAAAGTTGCTGTTGGGCGACGCGCTTTCCGCGGTCTCACGCGCGAAGCTGATCGCCTGGCTACGGGGCTGCACGACGGGTGCGGAAAAGCTTCATGCCGGCCTGCCGCCCGGCTGGTCGATCGG
>Ga0302305_1001733_pt1 | contig 12492 bp, 5 predicted proteins | sample III_Palsa_E2_3_FD_198764 | JGI IMG/M metagenome (GOLD analysis project Ga0302305, IMG submission 198764) | Peat permafrost microbial communities from Stordalen Mire near Abisko, Sweden - III_Palsa_E2_3 | ecosystem: Environmental > Terrestrial > Soil > Palsa > Peat permafrost | place: Sweden... | reverse complement strand
AATGGTGATCGCGATAGCGATGGGAGTTGCCCCAGCGGCACATGCGGCGCCGGGGAACACCGGTCTCAAGATCATTGAGGTCGCCGGGGCGGGCGCCCTGTCGGGGTCGACTTATCGCGAGGACACGATCATCCTGTTTAACCCGACGCAGGCCTCCATTAACTGCACCACATGCACGATTCAGACACATAGCGGAACGAGCACTACGTCCGCATGGACGGTGTACAAGCTGCCGACGCTGAATATTCCCGCGGGCGGTTATTACATGATCTCGGGCAGCTCTCCGAGCCTGGCGACTTATGGCTCTCTGCCACCCATTCCTTACGACTATGAGCTCCAGTACATCGAGGACAACGGAACTATTCCGACCTCGCAAAACATTCTGAGCAGCACGGTGGGTGTTGTGGCGCTGGCCAGCACACAGACGGCGCTGACGGCGGGAGGCAGTCCTCAGTGCGGGACCGGAGCACAGCTTGTGGACATGGTTGGTTATGGCTCGAACATTGCAACCAACGCGGCGACGACTGCGACGCCGGCGTCCTGCTATGCGGGTTCCGGGGCAGCCTACTACGACGGCAGCACGGCCTATGGGCGGCAGCTTGGGGTGACGCGCAAGAACAAGTGCATCGACACCATGGATAACCTGAACGATTGGGTCAATGAACCGGTGACTTACTTCAACTCCAGCTCGACGCCTACGCCATGCCCATTGGTAACGCAGTTGAGCGCTGTCGTCTCTGCCGTGCCCACTAACCCGACTCCGGGTGGAACGATAACTTTTTTTGCCGCGGTTACACCAGCGCTAGCCAGCACTACAGGAGTTACAGCGACTCTCGATTTCAACCTGCCCTACTACGGCAGTACCACCATGCAGATGTATGACGACGGAACTCATGGCGATGCGAAGGCGGGCGACGGCGTCTACAGCCTTACCACTACCCTGCCCGCTTCTGTAGTGTCCGGCTTCACCTATCCTGCGAATATCACCGTCAACGACACGGTTGGGAACAGCTATACCGGTTCTGTGCAACTAAGCGTCGGCGCGACTGGGCCACCTCCATCGCAGGGAAATAACAGCATAAGGATTGTGGCGTGGTATGGCGCGGGGAATCTATCCAAATCGCAATATGGCAGGGATACGGTGATCCTTTTCAATCCGTCGCCGGCGCCGATTGAGATGAAGAACTGGTCATTACAGACGGGTGGTACCACCGGGGCGTTCACGACTATCTATCTGCTCCCGGACGTGACGCTTCCAGCCGGAGGTTATTTTGCCATTGCCGGTAGCGGAGTCAACTACATATCCAGCGCAGGTTGCTCGGGGGCTAACTGCAATCTGAACTACGCCTACGACTATCAGTTGAAGACTGTCGAAGGCACAGCCACCAACACGGACAACGATCTGAGCAGTACTGCTGTGACCGTCGCGCTTGCGAATGTTCCGACGAGTGTGGGCACGTGCCCGGCGCTGGCACCGCAGAATGTAGTCGATCTGCTGGGGGTTGCAGCCGCGGATGGCAGCTCACCGGTAACCTGCTACAACGGAAGCGGCCCAGCTACCTACACGCCTGCGACCACGAATGGCGTTGCGACCAATATCAATGGGGTCGTCTACGCTTATGCGACGATTCGCAAGAACAAGTGTGGTAACACCTCCAATAACGCTACCGATTTCATGCTCGGGTTTATCGACTTCGAGAACTCCAGCACCGCGCCCGATCCCTGCCCCACAGGCACACAGATGTCTGTAACCGCGACGAGCGCGACACCGGCCAGCGCCGGCATCACGGACCCCGTTACCTTCACGGCCACTGTGATGCCCGCGACGGGACCTGCCAGTACAGGCCTGAGTGTGACCGCGGATCTTTCTAACCTTGGGCTCTCTGCTACGTCGCCATTCTATGACGATGGAACGCATGGCGATGTGACCGCGGGCGATCATATCTTTACCCTTGCGACTACCTCCACTGCGGGCATCATTGGGCAGGAGCCGGGGTTGATCGTGACCGCTACCGATACGCAGGGGAATGCCGCGCGGAATCTGATTCCGTTTGTCATCTCGGCTGGAACCGTGACGCTGAGTTCGCCGACGATTACGGCTACGGTTGCATCGGGGGGTGTTGTCACGTTCCCGATCACGATCACGGCCCATCATGGCTATAGCGGCATCCTGAACATCACCTGCACGGGGACGCCGAATGCGAATACGCTTGGGGTTCCGATCAGCACGCAGTGTGTTGCCACGCCGCCTGAGGTGAATATCTCGACGAACGGCACCTCGACGACGTCGCTGGCGATCGCCACGGGGACTACGTTCTCCGCGGGTGCGTCGCGTTCTATGCCACTGGGTTTGATCGGCCTGCTATCCGTCGGTCTGCTTACTGTTGCTATCTGGCGGCGCAAGTATCTGCCAGCCGCGTTGCTGATTGCGTTTGCCGCGTTTCTTACGATGAGTGCCACAGGCTGCGGCACCAACGCAGGGCTCAGCAATACCGGGGCCGCCCCGGGGACTTATACCTATACGGTCACGGCGACGGACTCGAATATTTCAACAATTTCAGGCTCCATCACCTTCACGGTCACCGTGCAGTAGGAAGCGACTGAATTCCATGGCTACGATACCGGGAAAGATACCGGGCAACAACCGCACTCAGCAGTGAATTCCGGGGGAAGACGCAATGCAAAGAAATAACCGATCGGCTTATGTTCGTCTGGCAGCAGCAGTGTTCGCTTCTGCGGGCCTTGCGGTGCTTGCCGGCTGTGGAGTCGCTGACTCGACGCCACCCACGCAGGACAGCGTACCCATCACCCTGCAGGGACAGGTCTACGCCGGCAAGAACTATATGGCCGGCGCGACGGTGAACATCTATGTGACGCAGCCCACCGGCGTTGCGAGCAATGGCGTTTACTCCGGCACGGCCAAACTGCTCAAGACACTCACGGCGAATTCGATTGGCACCTGGAGTGCGCAGGGGTTGAGCTGTTCCAGCCCGGACCAGCTTTATGTGACGGCGCAGGGGGGCGTTCCGTATCCTTCGCAGCAGAGCGCAACCTCTCTGCCCAACAATCCAAACTCCCTGATGCTGACCGCGATTGGCGACTGCTCCATCCTGAGTTCGACACCAGGTACGGCGAACATTACATCGATCGTGACCAATGAGGCCTCGACCGTAGCGGCAGTGTGGGCGCTGCGGAACTTCATCAGCCTAAGCGCCACCACGGTGAACATTACCAGTGATGCAACGAACTATGCCGGCACCAACGGTGCGGGTGTTCCGGGCAACTATGCCGGACTGGTGCATGCTTTCCTCAATGCCAATAACCTGGCGCCCTACAAGCTTGGAGCTTTCAACCAGTACGCCGGAAATGTTGACAGCACCCAGACCAATCTTGGACTGGTTCCGGTGCAGGAGTTGAACTCGCTGGCTTACGCCCAATATCTGTGCACCATCGGTAATGATGGCAGCAGCGCGAGCAACTTCAACTACTGCACCACGCTCTATGGCCTTGCCACGCCTCCGGGCGGCAAGGCGCCGACGAACTCGCTGCAGGCGATGTTGAATATCGCCACCTACCCGTCTAACAATGCCGCCGCGATCCTCGCCTTCATGCAGACGCCCGTCCCATTCACCGGGCAGACGGGGCCGCAACAGGGAACCTCGGGCGTTTACTTCCCTGCGCTAACCGGCTTTGGCACCACGGGAACAAACGATTGGAGCGTAGCGATCTACTACCTCACTCCGTTCGGAAAAACTGCTACCGGTCAGGGGTCGACCTATCCGATAAATCTGGCCCTCGATGCCAACGACAACGTGTATGTTGCTAACCCGAACGGTTCCACCGGCACTGCGGGCAACGTCATCGCACTTACGAGCAACGGGAACAGCCTGTGGACTTCGACCACGGACACGACCAAGCTAGTCGATCCACGCGGGATCGCTGCAGACCAGTTTGGCCATGTCTGGACGCTGAACGGGACCAGCACCTCCGGCTTCGTGCAGGAGATCAATGCAAGCAGTGGAGCAATGATTCAGCAAATTCCTTCCAGCTCCGTCAGCCTCTACGCCGTAGCCGTGGATTCACTGGGGAATGTCTGGTACGACGCTAATTCAACTGTGGGACAAAATCTGCATGAACTGCTGCGCAATGGGACAACGTATACGGAAGCCGTCTTCCCCGTTCCTCCCATGTCGCCCACGCAAACACTGCTGCAGTTGCGCCCAGACAGCAACAACAACATATGGGTCGCCGGCTACAGCACAACCACCCAGTCAGCGGCTGTCTACTTCCCTAACACGGGGACAGCAACAGCTCCTACGTATACATCGGGCTTGAAGATTGCGCCACTTCCGAGTGGCTCATCGGCCTTTGGCATTGCGACCGATGCGAGCGGCAACGCCTATTCGGTGACGAACATTCTGGGTGCTACTCCCGGAGAGATCTACAAGACTACCGTTACCGGTACCGGCGCCTCCGCAGTTCTAGCTCCGGCTGTTGTGGCTGCATCCCCTGTTACGAGCGGCACTTTTGCCTCTCGCTATCTCGACATCGACGGCGTCGGAAACATCTGGTTTATGGATGCCACCACGGGAACCAATCTTTACCAATACATACCATCTACCGCTGCGACGACTGCCTTCTATCCCTGCTATAACGCCGGCACTACCGGCTCATCGCAGACCTGCTCCACCGGCATAAGCACGCGCCTGGACTTGTCCGTGGATTCCACGGGTTCGATCTGGATAGGCAGTTACGGCAACTCCGGCGGTGGACGCATCGTGCAGATCATCGGTCTTGCCGCTCCAACCGTACCGCTAAAGGCGCTCGGTAAGATTGGCGTTACGCCATGACATGGCTGCGACAACGAGAGCACTGCCAGCGTTGCCACCCCCCGGAGGGGTTGAGCTAATGACACACAAGAACCCGGACAGCACTGCGTTGATTTTGGAGGTTACACCCCACATGCGATTGAACAAATTACTCTCCCTGACTGTGATGCTGCTCCTACTTTGTGTCGGAAGAGCCTACGCTCAGTTCGATACGGCCTCGCTGGTCGGCAGGGTCACGGACGCTACGGGTGCGGTGGTACCGGGCGCAAAGGTGACGGCGACCAATCTGGATACGAATGTCTCCATCAGCCGTGTGACAAATAAAGATGGCGAATACAACATCCCCGCGTTGCGTGCGGGAACCTATGTGGTGACTTCCACAATGAACGGCTTCTCCGATGTCGTTACCGATAATGTGAACCTGGAGGTCGGCACCAATCAGCGAGTCGACATGAAGATGAAGGCCGGCAGCACCGATACGGTCACCGTCCAGGCGGACCAGTTGGAACTGGAGACGCAGACCAGCCAGAAGCAGCAGATCGTCCCTACCGATGTCATCGACGCTTTCCCGCTGCGGAATATGGACTACACCGACCTGGCGACGCTCTCCAGTGGCGTAACGCAGGACGCTGCCGGACAGGACCTAGGCACAAGCAGCGTTGTCCGCGAGGGCTCCTACAACGTGAACGGCCAGCGCTCGACGTTCAACAACTTCCTGCTCGACGGCCTGGATAACAATGCCCATGGAACTTCAAACCAGGGCTTTTCCAACCAGATCATCCAGCCTTCGCAATACAACATCGCGCAGTTCTCGATTGTGACGACACTGCCCTCCGCGGAGTATGGCCGTTCGGCCGGCGGCACGTTCAACGTGGTGTTCAAGTCGGGCACCAACCAGATTCACGCGATGGTGTATGAGTCGCTCCGCAACACGATCGCTAATGCAAACGGCTATTTCAAAGCCGCCAGCAACTCAGGCGCTTCGAGCCGAACAACGATGGTCTTCAACCAGTTCGGCGGCAACTTCGGCGCCCCCATCCTGCGCGGCAAATTTTTCGTCTTCGCAGACTATGAAGGCCTGCGCGAAGTGCGCCAGGTGGTGAACCAGTCGAACATCTTCGACGTCGCCGCGCACCAATTGATTATGTCTCCCAATACGTCGGCGAACACCACCACTGTTCTGAACCCGTTCACCGGCGCGACCTATGCTGCGGATGTACCCCTACCCCGCAATGTGCTCTCACCCATCGCGCTGGCTATTCTCGATTCATTCCCACTGCCCAACAACAACGGTGCCGGTTCAGGTTCTATCTCCAGCAACTGGTCGGTGCTGCAACGCTTTGTGAACAGCTACGACAAGGAAGATGTTCGCCTCGACGGACAGTTTACGCCGCGCATGTCAGGCTTCCTGCGTGTCAGCCAGTCCAAGGAGCACGATCTCGACGGCCCCATTCTTCCCGGTGCGATTGGCGGAGGAAACGGCTACTTCCGCACCATCAACCAGCAGGTTGCCATGGGCATTACTCGCCAGGTTCGCGCCACGCAGTTGCTGGAAGCGCGCTTAGGAGCCTCCTTCACGAAAGGCGGGAAGCATCCTTACACGCTGGACGACCCGAATACCTATGGCGTCCAGGGCTTGCCAACCGATCCCCAGGTGGGTGGCGGCCTTACCAGCCTTGACCTCGATGGGTACAGCGCGATTGGCCGCCAGTCTACCAATCCGCAGTGGCAATATCCCTTCTTTCTGAATCCGAAGATTAGCTACTCCTGGCTCTTTGGCCGGCACAATCTCAAAACCGGTTACGAGTTCACCTATCTCCGCCAGACAGTGCAGGATGTGAATCCGATCTATGGCCAGATGGACTTTGTGAGCTCCTTCACCGGCTATACACTCAGCGACTTCCTCTTCGGTGTGCCTAACGAGATCGACTTGACCAACTTGTTTGTCGCGCACATCCGGCAGGGCGGCCACTCAGCCTTTGTTCAGGACGACTGGAAGATACTGCCGAAGCTGACTCTGAACCTCGGCGTGCGCTACGAGTACGCGTCTCACTTCTATGAGAAGGACAGCCGCCTGACGAACTTTGACCCGAACACAACTCCCTTTACGGGGCAGCTTATCCGGGCGAGATCTTCTGGCTCGGCTTATCAAAAGCAGCTCGTCGATCCCGACTTGAATGACTTTATGCCGCGTATTGGATTTGCGATGTCACCAAGCACAAGACTTGTTGTCCACGGCGGCTACGGCATCGGATACGTGCATTACACGCGTTCCGGCGAAGATGACAATCTTTCCATCAACGGCCCGCAGGTGAACGCCGCCGTCTACAACCAGGTGCCGAAGTACTTCAAGTCTTCGGGCTCCATTGTTCAGAAATCGACGCCGACCTTCTTCACGCTGGATAATGGCTATCCGCAGGGCATGGCTTCGCCGTCAAACTTCAACCTGTTTACTTCGGCGGTAAAGTGGATTCCACGCGACTACCGTGACCCTTACGTGCAAAGCTGGTACTTCGGCTTCCAGTCCGGGATTACCAAAACAGCGCTCTTCGACCTGGCGTATGTAGGCAATCACGGTGTGAAACTACAGGAGGCGGGCGACTATAACCAGCGCAGCCCAGAGCTGGGCGTCGATCCGCTTACAGGTTATTTCCAGCGTCCTCACGCCAATCTTGGAGACGTATTGGAGACCTTCAACGGAGGCATGAGCAACTACAACGGCCTACAGGCACGCTTTCAGGAGAAGGGCTTCCACGGCCTCTGGATTCTGAACGCCTTTACCTGGTCGCGCGATTATGCCAATGTCAGCGATCCTCTTACTGCTTCCCATGGCTTCTCCGGCAGCCCGCAGGATTACAACCATTTGAGCAATGACTACGGGCCTTCTCAGTACGACACGCCGATCATGAACAATACGGCGCTGAACTGGAAACTCCCGATCGGCCGCGGTCAGTTGTTGTTCTCCCATGCTGGATCAGCGCTGAACAACGCCATCGGCGGCTGGGAGGTAATTCTCTATAACCAATATCGCTCTGGTCCGGCGTTGACACCAAACTTCACGCCTACGGGTCCACAGGAGCTGTCCAATTCCGGCGGAGTGATGTACCGTCCGTTCTTCGCAGTCGCCGCCAATGGAACCTCGCTACGCAGCGTAGCTATCAAGCGCCTGCATATCCCCGGACACCCGGAACAGGCGTTCTGCGACTCGGTCTACGATAACCCGGCTCAGGCAGCCTATAACGGCTGTACCTTAGGCTTCTCCACCACAATTCCAAACCCGGCACCTGCACCGAGCAGCGACTCTGCCAATTGGAGCGGTACCGCATCCGATCCACGCGGCAATGTCCCCAACGGTGTTCTCCGCGGAGATTCGTTTGATGAGCTGGACGCCGGCGTGAACAAGACCTTCAACCTGCCCTGGGAGCATCTGCGCCTGGAGTTTCGCGGTCAGTTCTATAACGTCCTCAACAAGACGAACTTCACCGTACCGGGCATGACCTGCTGCTCTACTTCCTTCGGCCGCATCACCAGTACCTATGGACCGGGCCGCATCGGCCAGATTCAGGCCCGCCTGTACTTCTAAGGACGGCTCGTATCTGGTTTTGTGATGAGCCGATCCAATAAGAGGATGGGGTCGACCTAGCTATCCGAGATCACATGTTCCCGCAGAGCAAACCGGACCAGATCTGCATTTGTCTTGAGACCGAACTCTTCCATGATCCTGTATTTATGAAAGGCAATCGTCCGGACCGCTATATCCAAAACGGCCGCAGCTTCCTTCATAGAACGGCCTTCAGCCAAGAGCTGTAGTACCTGCCGCTGGCGCTGCGTAAGATCTTTGGAACGGCCGGGCCGGGCATCGCGGATGTACTCATTGATCAACTTTTGCGCGACGCTCGGCGTGACATAGCTGCGGCCATGCAGGACCTCTGAAATAGCCGTCTTCAACTCAGCTCCAGCAGATTTCTTCAGCAGGTAACCTGATGCCCATTGATGAAATGCCTGTGAAGCGACATCTGCATCTTCATTCATCGTTAAAACGATGAGCTTGGTCTTTGGGAGTATTCGCTTCAGTTCCAGACCGGCGTCCAAGCCGTTCAATAAAGGCATACCAAGGTCAAGCAGGACGAGATCCGGTTTCAACTCCTTCGCCGCAGAGAGAAGGCTTCTTCCGTCTGAGACAATCTTTACCACGTGATATTCGGGTTCAAGCAACATCCTGAACGCCTCCGCCACGAGCGTGTGGTCGTCCGCAATCACGATTCTGGCTCGCTCCATTCGATCTCTCCGCTCACGTGCCGTATATATCGTCCGAATCTATTGAGTTTTTTCGCACAGGGAATGATGGCCGAATCGAAGTCTACGACAAGCATTCCATGCGATCACAGAAAGGGTAGTACCCTCCCCTTCATTTCTCATCTGTTAGATATACCAGTTTCAAAATAATACGCCGAAGCAATACCTGCGCATCTGGGCACTGCATGCGGACTGGAGTACCTGTAATAAGTGTCAGTACCGCCTTGCAAGGTGCGGATGTCCAATATCAGGGAATCACGAGCTCGGGCATAGGCCAACGACCCTAAGAGACTGGCGACGTTGCAGGTGAATTTGTTGGTTTCCTGGTTTTGCAGGAGGAATCAGGTGGCATCGCTCGACCTCATCGTTCCCGGGCCATATATGCCATTCAGGCAACCACACGCTCCTCGAATGCGATCAGTTCTCACCACAATCAGATGGTCGGCATGCTTATGCCTCTTTATTGGTTTCCTGCATCCTGTCTTTGCTTCCAGCCGAGACAAAACGGATGTCGTTACGATGAAAAACGGGGACACGATCACCTGCGAAATACGCTCGCTCGAACAAGGGCAATTGACTATCAAGCAGGATTACTCCAATTCAACGGCGGTACTAGATTGGAGCAAAGTAGATCACATCGACTCGCATCAGGAGTTCGTCGTAATCAATAACAAGGGCCAAAGTTTCAGTGGAAGGATCTCCGAGCAGGCGACGACACAGATCTTCACCGTCAAGGGAGCCAGCGAACATCAGGTGCCGCATAACGACGTGATCAGTATTGAGGAGACGGGTGTTACTTTTCTGCGGAGCCTGCGCGGAGATTTTGACCTCGGCTTAGACTTCGCTCAGTCGAACGCACAAAAAAATCTTACGTTGAATACAGACCTGACCTACCAGGGAACCAGAAACGTCTTCTCCCTTAATTCGAGCTCTACCTTTACGAGCCAGCAAGAGACGACAGATACTCGTGAAGTAAATCTGAAAACAGAATTTTTTACTCAACTTCGTCGCACCCAATGTTATGTGGGTGGAATCTCTAACTTCCTCTCCAGTTCCGAACAACAGATTGATCTGCGAAGCACCATTGGCGGAGCTCTTGCTTACCGGCCTATCTATACCAACAAAACGACGCTCTCGGCGATCGGAGGACTCGCCTATACCGAGGAAGCTGACGCAAGCGATACCGAATCTACATCGCGCACGCATAGCTTTGATACCGCTGAAGCGGTCCAGTATTCCACCTTCCGCTTCGACTCGACCACCTTCGATACCACGGCCTGGGTGTATCCCAGCGTGTCCTCGCCAGGGCATGTTCGCATGACTCTAAACCAGGATATTTATTACAAGTTCTACAAAGACTTCTATATACGAGCCAGCTTCTACGACAACTACGACAACCGCCCCGCTGTTGGAGCGCCAGCCAATAACCTGGGTATCTCCTCAACCCTCGGATGGTCGTTCCGTTAGTTTGACACTGTCATATCTTCCAGTGTCGTGGCCAGCCTGACGCCAGTAATGTGTAACTGTCCGCGAAGATATGGCCCGTATGACGCACCGGTACCTAGTTGGTCTGCTTCTAACTATCACTCCCTGCATCCTGCAAGGGCAGGCAGCGAATGTCGGCGCGTCGCTGCAACCAGCTCCCGGGACACAGCAGCCCGTTCTATTCGGCACGAATACCAATCTGGAAAATAGTCCAGGCACGAAGGGTACGCAATTGGGCCTGGGAGCCCACCAGAACGACAAGAATACAAAAAAGAAGAAGAAACATGGCGAGTTCGCGGTCGCTCCCATACCGCTCGTCAATCCCTCGATTGGAAACGGCGGTGGCCTTGGCATTCTTTACGCAGTGCATCTTGGCGGTGATCCCTCCTCAGAACCCTCTACCTTCGGGGTCGGCGGCTTCGGCACAGGAAAAGGAAGCTGGGGAGCAGCGCTCGGTGCGCAACTTCACCTCAAGAATGATGCCTATCGAATAACAATCGGAGCGGGCGGAGGGGAGTTCAACTATAACTACTTCGGGACCGGCAGCGCGAGCGGTAGCGCAGGCATCAGTATTCCTCTCTCGCAACAATCGAGGGGCTTTTTGATTGAGCCCAAGATCCGTTTTCTACATGTCTGGTACGTCGGTCCGCGCTATCACTTGATTACGAATAATGTTTCGCTCAACTCAACCAAATTCAACCCAGGCACCCTGCCAATTCCCCTTCCCTCGTCTTTGAACCTGCGCACGGCGGCGCTCGGCGGGCGACTACAACGCGATACGAGTGATAGCCCGTTTTACCCCAAAAAGGGCTCTATCTTCGATGCTCTGGCAGACTTTTACGGATCCGCTGTGGGTGGCAGGCTCACCTACCAGAACCTGACGCTGGGATACAACAAGTACCTCTCTTTTGGCCCGAAAAACATCTTGGCCATTCGTGGTTCCGCTTGCATGACGACCAACCAGGCGCCCTTCTACGATGTCTGCGAACTCGGCCAGTCTCAGGATGTTCGCGGCTACCAAGTCGGCCAGTTTCGCGACGATCGAATGCTGGTCGGGCAGATGGAGTTCCGGAGAGAGCTATTCTGGCGTCTGGGTGCCGTTGCCTTCGCTGGAGCTGGCGCCGTAGCTCATACCTGGGGCGGTTTCGGGAGTTCAGAGCCTGAACCCGGTGGAGGCCTTGGGCTGCGGTTCGTCCTGGCAAAGCAGAATCACATCAATCTCCGCGCTGACTATGCCTGGGGGAACAACAGCAAAGCGGCCTATATCAGTCTCGGAGAGGCTTTTTGAGTGCAAAAACCCAGCAAAAAGGAAGATCCGGTAGACGCTCGGTTGTACTCCGCTTATGGGCTTGCCACATTTGAGCCAAAAGCAGTTGAAACCTTCTAGAAAGTCTCCCCGTCTAGTATTGTGTCTCAACCCCTCCGCTGTCATCCAACGCCATCTAACTAACGGATATACCTAAACCTGCTCAAACGGCAGTCCTCCTGCTGTATGAGAAAACAGTTGTCGAATTCGCTTTAGTCTTTAAAACTTATTTTGTAGCATTCCGCTTCGCCAATAGGGAGTCTCGATCTGATGGACAACCGTCCGACCGTATTATTTGCCGACGACAACGCCAAGATAGCTGAAATCGTCTGCGCCCTTCTAAACGCCGCCTACCGAGTCATAAAGGTTGTGAGCGACGGGGAGCAGGCGATACGCTCCATCTGCGATCTGAAACCGGAGTTCGCTGTCGTCGATATCTCCATCTCAAAGATCAATGGGCTCAAAATCGCTCGCATGGCCAGGGAAGCCGGACTCCCGACCCGAATTCTCTTCATTGGACTAATCAACGATGAAGACTACAAGGACGCGGCTAAGACCTTAGGTTTCGGCTACGTG
>Ga0302305_1001726_pt1 | contig 12522 bp, 10 predicted proteins | sample III_Palsa_E2_3_FD_198764 | JGI IMG/M metagenome (GOLD analysis project Ga0302305, IMG submission 198764) | Peat permafrost microbial communities from Stordalen Mire near Abisko, Sweden - III_Palsa_E2_3 | ecosystem: Environmental > Terrestrial > Soil > Palsa > Peat permafrost | place: Sweden... | reverse complement strand
ACCTCTTCGCCAGCGGCGAACCCCTCGCCGGCACCCTGAACTCCATCCACAACCTCAACTTCTACCTAGAGACAATGGAGCGCGTCAGGAACGAACTAGCCGCCACAGATTAACCCCAACTCCCGTCATTGCCACCTCAACTTTCGTCATCCTGAACGTAGTGAAGGACCCCTGTATTTGTAGTTGTAGTTGTAGTTGTAGTTGTAGTTGTAGTTGTAGTTGTAGTTGTAGTTGTAGTTGTAGTTGCAGTTGTAGTTGCCGTTGTCTGTTTCTCGTCTTCATCCTGAGCGTAGCGAAGGATCTCGGTATTTCGGACTGCCACAACCGCCGGGCGGCCCCACCTTCACACTCTTTGCAAACCCCCAACCAAACACCGCGAAACTCCGCGTACACCGCGAACTCCGCGTTTGCAGTTCTACCACCCACAATTTCCCCCAAAAACATCACCACAACCATCTCCCTCGCTGATACCTTGGCAGCATGTTCTCCACTGTCCTGCGCCGCTCCATCCCCCTGCTAGCCGTATCAGCCCTCGCGATCTCCGCAGCAGCCCAACAGTCGGCCACCGGCACAGGCACCGTCACCGGCCACGTCACGCTCGGCGACACCCAACGCCCCGGCCGCTTCGCAACCGTCGTCCTCTACGGCGTTCCCGCCGAGGTCACCGCAACCCCCAAGGCCGATCCTGACGCCGGCGAAGAGGCGCAGATGAAGGTCTTTGCCGACGCCCTCAAGAACATCGGCAAGACCAACATGGTCAACGCGCAAACAGGCGCCGACGGCGCGTATGTGGCGACCGACGTCGCGCCCGGCGACTACTATGTCTTCGGCGCGGTCACAGGCTATGTCTCGCCGCTCAACCAGGTGCAGGCCCTCTATCAAGCCGGTGCGGACCTCAAAAAATCGCTGCCCGGCGTGCAGATCGTGCATGTAGCCGCAGACCACCAGAGCACGGCAGATGTAACCATCGCGCGCGGCGCCGCCATCTCCGGCATCATCTCCTGGGACGACGGCAGCCCTGTAACCGGCGCCATCTTCACAGTTACTCCCGCGACGGGCGACGCAAAGCCGCCGGCACAGTTCAACATGCTCGCAATCGCCAACGTGTTAGGCGCCCTTTCGATCAGCGACGACCTCGGTCACTATCGCATCTCGGGCCTCGCGCCGGGCGATTACATCGTCACAGCGACAATCAAGACAGGCGGACAATCAGGCCTCGGCGCCGGCATGAACCTCACCAAGATGCTGGCCGTAACGCCCATGTCGGTCTACGCACCCTCAGCCTTCCACAAAGCCGATGCCAAACCGCTCACGTTGACGGCGGGCGAAGACCTCCGCGATCAGGCGATGACGATAAACCTCAGCGGCCTGCACTCGGTAAGCGGCAGGGTCGCCGCAGCCGAAGACCACCACGGCCTCAACCAGGCCACGGTCCGCCTGCAGGACGGCACCGACAAAGACTTTGTGCGCTCGGCCTCGGTAGACGCAGCCGGCAACTTCACGGTCACCTTCCTGCCTCCCGGCACCTACACCATGAAGGTCACGGACGCCGAAGACACCGAACCCAAGCCCAAGACCGACAAGGACAAAGCAAGCATCTTCGGCCCCGGCAACAAGACACTTCGCGCTTATAAAGACGGCTCCATGAGCGTCATCGTCAGCGACAGCGACGTAACCGGCCAGAACATCGAACTCGCCATCGACAAGAACCCAAAGACCGAAGCAGACTACGACAAGATGTTCGACGCCGCCGACAAACCCGCAGCAAAGTAAGGCCCGGCCACAACTAGGCCCACCCCAAATCTGGGTGCCCTACCCTTTGGCGTTTTTTTGCCAAAGGGTGGGGTATCGAGCTCCGCTCGACCGCTCTCTTCAATCTCACCTAAACTGTGTCATCTCGACCGGAGCGCAGCGCAGTGGAGAGATCCCCGTATTTGCTGTTGCCGTTGTACTTGCCTTTCTAGTTTCCATTCCCGAAGGGAATCTGTTGTTACCCTTGTTTGCTGGAGCATCTCGTATTCGTTAAGGGCACGGGTTTACCCGTGCCGTAAGTCTTCTGTTGTAATGCGACTTTAGCCGCTGAGGTACGTGATTATCCGAGCGGAGTAAACCGAACCCTGAATTCGTTCGTCGAACAAACAGTCAGTCCCATCCGGAGAGGTCAATGCGACAGAAAAGCATCCTTTGCTTGCTAGCACTCCTGTCGTGCAGCCCCTGCACCCTGCGAGCGCAGACCGGCGTGATGGGCGGGTACGTACAGGGGTTAGGCCTCCCACCGCAAACCTCATCCGCCCCAACCATCACCGGCACAGTCACCGGAACCGTCCTCCTCGGCGACACCCAGCATCCCGCTCGCTTCGCTCTGGTGACATTGGAGCGAATCCCTTCTGAGAGCAATGACTCGTTGCGAGGGGGAACGGGATTTGCCGGGGGTAGCATCATCAGCAACAACGGCACCCGCACCGGCTTCGACGGCACGTTTACTATCGCCGTTGCCCCGGGAGACTACTACGTCACGGTGATTATGCCCGGCTATATCTCGGAGTACTCGCTCTTGCAGACTGCGTTCAGCGCCGGTGCCACTGCCGCGGACCTCGCCGCCCAGGTTCCTACCGTGCATGTCACGGCGGAAGGCAACAGCTCCGTAGTAGTGACGCTGCAACACGGGGCCGCACTAAGTGGGCGCATTCAGTGGGAAGATGGCAGCCCGGTGGTTACCATGGCGGTCATGGCGACTCCCGTAGCGGCGCAGCAGCCACTGCCGTCACCGCTTAACGGGATTCGAGCGTTTATGAACATACAATCGCAGACCGATGATCGTGGAGCGTTCCGCATCAACAGCCTCGCCAGTGGCGATTACTTTGTGGAGGCGGTCGTCTATCCCGGCGCCCTCGGACCAAGCCTCGCCGGCAGCTCCTTATCGCCGATACGAATCTATGCGCCGGGAGTCTTTCGCAAGAAAGACGCCAAGCCAATCGCCTTGCACCCCGGCGATGACCTCGATGATCTCCGCATGGTCATCGACCTGCGCTCGCTCCACACGGTCTCAGGTCACGTAAGCTCCACTAACGCGAGCCGGAACATAGTCTCAGGCCGCGCCACGCTCGTCGACAGTGTAGAAACGTCTCTGCAGCCAGGCGCAATGATCGACGCAAAGGGCGATTTTTCGATCCCATTCGTACCCTCCGGAACCTACCGCCTCACGATCCAGGGCAGCACACAGCCGTCACGCAGTGGCTATCCGGTTCGCAGCCGCAACGGCTCAGGCACGTCCGAGGGTATCTTCGCACCCAGCACCCAAACCCTCGTAGTCGGCGACACCGACGTAACCGGCCTCGCCATCAACCTAACCCCAGCCCAGTAGCACCCACCCCAAACCTTGTCATCTCGACCGGAGCAGAATGGCTTCATCATTCTGCGTAGTGGAGAGATCCCCGTATTGGCTCTCTTCCGCAGCAGCACAATCCGGGTGCCCCAGGTCCCCCGTACTTGGGGACCTGGGTGCTCGCCCCGCCTCAACCTCCGACGGAGACCTCAAAACCGCCGCCGATGATAGCCTTTCACCCATGGCATTCGACCGCGCTTCCGACAATCTCTCCCGCCTCTACAACGAAAAAACCGACGACGAGCTCCTCCAGCTCTACACCAACCGCGACGACCTAACCGAACTCGCCCAGAACGCCCTCACCAAGGTCATGCAGGGTCGCAACCTCGAAGCCCCCGCTGCACCCGTCGCACCCTCCATCGACACAGCCCAGCCCGAAAGCGACGAGCTTGGCCCCGACGAAATCGGCCTGTGGAGCTTCGACGATATGTTCCAGGCCCAGACTGCCATCCAGCTCCTCGACCTCGAGCAGCTCGGATACCGCATCATCCACCACACTCGCCAAAGCCTCGCCATGGGCGGACGCACCTACCTCAACCTGGTCGTGAAGGAAGAAGACTACGCCGCCGCCTGCAAGCTCCTCCGCGAAAAGATGGGACTCTTCCCAGCCCCGGAGGTTGAAGCACCCGACTCCATCGCCAGCCCGCTGGACAATCTAATCGGAATCTACCTCTTCGACTCCGAGACCGAGATGACCGAAGGCCTCGCCGTAGCCCAGGCGCTCGGCAAGGCAGGAGTCTCCTTCCTCTGGCACGACGGCCGCGACTCCCCCGAAGGTCTCGCCGACGCGATGACCATCTCCATCGAAGTCCGCCAACCCAACGCCGAGCGAGCCGCCGCCGTCGTCGAAGCCTGCCTCGCAACCTTGTAGCCGCCGTAGGACATTTTGCCGAGCACCGCCGGACATTTTTGTCCCTCAAAGCTCACCGTAAATTGCACCGTCGCGGACCGTAAATCGAACCGTCGAAAACCGTCCTCCTCACCGCAAAAGCACCGTCTTTATTGGCGATTTCTCTTCTCGCCAACACCCCTCATCCGGCGACCGTAATCCGCAGCGATTTCGTCGTCCTCCGCCACAGCGCCAGCAGCACCAGCGCCGCCCCTGTCAGCGCAATCAGCAACCCCCACCACAAACCCACCGCCCCCAGCTTGTAGTGGAACCCCAACACCGCCCCTAATGGCATCCCAACTGCCCAGAAACAAAGGAGTTGCGTCCAGAACGGCGCAGTAGTGTTTCCTGCTCCCCGCAGCGCCCCAGTAGCCGTAATCTGAATCCCATCAAAGAACTGAAACCCCGCCGCCACCAACAGCAACGGCACCGCTGCCGCAATCACAGCCGGATCGGGCGTAAAAATATGCGCAATATGCCCAGGAATCGCCAAAAATACCCCAGAAGCCACCAACATAAACCCCGCCCCCGCCAATATCCCACTCCAACCCGCCGCACCCACCTCACGAAGCGTCCCAAACCCCGCCCGAACCCGCCCAATCGCATGCCCCACCCGCACTGCTGTAGCTGCGGAAATCGCAAAAGGCACCATAAATGTTGTACTTGCGCACTGCAACGCCACCTCATGCCCAGCCAACGGCAGCGGCCCAAATGTCGCAATAAGCGTAGTAACCAGCGCGAAAATCGCAATCTCAACAAAGATCTGCGCCCCAGCGGGGGCTCCTAGAAAGAACAACTTACGCAGATGCTGAAACTCAATCCGCCGAGAAACCTTACGCAACCCATACCCATGCTTCCGGTCAGCCCACAGAACCGCAACCAGCAGCACAGCCATCAGATATACCCGCGAAAAGCTGGTCGACCACGACGAGCCAACGACGCCAAATGCAGGAATAGAAAGGGTTTGCCCTCCAACCCGAAACCGGTGCCCATAAAGCAGCAGCCAGTCTCCAGCAGCATTGATCACATTGGCAGAGATAAGCGCAAACGCAATAGGCCGCCCATGATGAGCCGCCTGTAGGTACCGCCGAAGCGTGAAATACAGCAACAGTGGCAGCGCCCCATAAGTAAGTCCACGCATAGCCGGAACCGCAAGGGTGAGAACGGTTCTATCTACAGGCAAATGAAGGAGAAGCGCCGGCGTGAGGGTGAGCAGCCCGATCAACACCGCCGCAAGTGCAACCGCCAAAACGAGTCCGTGCACCAGCCAGCGATTGGCCTGATCCAGCAACTTACCGCCAAATGCTTGAGAAATAAGGGTATCGAGACCAAGAAGAATTCCCCCAATACCAAAGGTGAGCGTATTGAAGAGAACCTGCGCCAGCGAGGCAGCCGACATGGAGATAGCCGAGTGCGGAAGCCGCCCAACCATGATGGTGTCGACAACGGACATGGCCATCCAGCCGAGTTCAGCCGCGATGAGGGGGATGGCTAAGTGAAGCAGCGCAGGGAGTTCCGCGCGCAGGTCCTTGATTTTGAGCTTGGTTGGCGAAACGGCGTGCATGAGTCAGGGTACAGGAAGTGCGGCGGTTAGGCGCTCAGGTGGACCTTTTCCTGGGGGCCGTAGATGAGGTTCGTCATGTAAGCATCGGCCTGGGGCCACGCATTGGTATCGGCAGTAAAAGCGACGTAACCATCGGGTCGAACTAGGCAGATTGTGCCGGGTTCGAACGGCGGACGAGGTTTGGATTCAAGGAGTTGCGGGAAGCAGGCAATGAACTGCTCGGCGTCAGCGCCAGGTTCGGCATAGAGAGCGAAACGGGGTGTATCGCCCGTGCTGACGGGGGTCTCGCCAGTTCGAATGGGTGCTCGTTCGCCTGGTTTTGGGGTGTCGTCTGGAGCGGAGCCTTTGCCGTTGAGAGAGCTTTCCGGGTAGCTGATGGCCAGCTCGGTGATGTTGTCGGTGAGGGCATGTTGCACGAAGTCGAAGCCCGTAATGAAGTGAATGAAGGAGTTACGCAGGCCGCGCAGGAGTGCGTTATCGAGAGTTGCCATTCGCGTAAGCAACCCGGCGCCTTTGAGGACTTTGGCGGCGACCGGGGAGCGCTCGGCGTTGTAACTGTCTAAGAGCAAAGGGGATGATTGCTGCGCCACGAGGTTGCGCTGAACGAGCGCGAGCTTCCAGGCGAGGTTGAAGGCGTCCTGCATGCCGGTGTTCATGCCCTGTCCACCGGCGGGCGAGTGGATGTGGGCGGCGTCGCCAGCAAGGAAGACGCGGCCGTGGCGGAAGTCGGCAACCTTGCGTTCGTTGATGTGGAAACCGGAGAGCCAGACGGGATCTACGGCGCGGAGGCCGCGTTTGTCACGCTTGTCGAGGATGCCCTGAATATCAGAGAGGGTGGGCTCGGCTGGAGATTGACCGTCGGCTGTTTTGGACCCTTCGTGGTTGATGTTGGCGATGACACGGAAGCGCGTAGGCGATACGGGGAAGATGCCAAGGATGCCGTCGGCGTGCAGATGGAGTTCCGCGGTATCGGTGGAGACGGGACCCGTGATGTGAACGTCGGCAAGCACCCAGTCGCTGGGGAGTGTGGTGCCTTCAAAGGCAGCGTTGACAGCGTGGCGAACGGCGGAGTGTGCGCCGTCGCAGCCGATGAGCCAAGGGGTGATGACGGCTTCGGTGCGACCGTCGGCATAGGTTAGCGTGGCGGTGACGGAGGTGGAATCCTGCGAGAGCGCGGTGAGCGTGACGGAGCGATCGACGGTGACGCCAATAGAGGCCAGATGCTCGTCGAGGAGGCGCTCGGTTTCGCTCTGCGGGATCATGAGGGCGTATGGGAACGGGGTATCGCCTGTGTTAAGAGCGACTTGGGCAAGCTCGCGTTCGCCTGTGAAGAAACGTCCGTGGGTGGCCTTGAGGCCGGTGGCGACGAAGGTCGAGGCGAGGCCAAGGCGGTCGAGGTGTTCGAGAGTACGGGGCCAGACGACGAGAGCCTTGGATTTGTCTGTGGGTTCGGGAGCCTCGTCGATGATGCGGACCCTGAGGCCGTAGCGGGTGAGTTCGGCGGCCATGGTGAGGCCGACGGGGCCGGCGCCGACGATGAGAACGTCTGGGTTCATGGAAAGCTCCTCGGGTTGGTTCGATGGTAGCCCGAGGGGCGGGATTCAGGAAAGTTGGAGGAGAACGGCGCTTAGGGCAGGGACATAACAGGTGAGCGATGTGCCGCTGGGGCTGAGGGTATAAGCGGCGGAGGGAGAGAACGTGCCGTCGGGGTTGATGGTAGCTCCCTGGATGGTGACGCCGGAGGTTGCGGACAGGTTAGGGGTTGAGGAGCCGGAGGTGAGCTGGGTCATTTCGAGCAGCGTGGCTGTGGTGACGCTTTGCGAAAGCGCGGCGGTCAACTGGAGGTTCTGTGTGGAGTCTTTGTTGACGATAACGAGGTTAAGGCCGCCGGTGGGGGTTTTAACAGTGTAGGCGGTGACGTTGAGAGAGCCGGCGGAGATGGCGGTCTGATAGAGCGTGCCCTGGCCGGCGAGGGCAAAGAGGGTCATGCCGTAGAACTCAGGGCGAGCTTCGACGACGACACCGTTGTTGTCGGCGATGGGGGTGTAGCCAGTGCCGTCGCCGCCGCCGTGGAAGTTGGCTCCGGAGGCGCCGTTCTGGGCGCAGTTGAAGAGATAGTCGATGACCCAGAGGGCGGAGGCGTAGCTGTCGCTGATGCCGTCTGCGCCGCCGTTGTAGTAGGAGTTGCACTCGGACATACGGTAGGGAATGCCGATACCTGTGGCGCCGGTCTGGAGGGTTTTGAGGTTGGAGATGAGACCTGAGTCGGGTGTGATGAGGTAGGCGGCGGTAGATGTGGCGAGTTGGCCGTTGGCGCGGTAGTAGTGCTGGGTGAGGAGCGAGATTTCGGATTTTGTGACGGTCTGGCCGAAGGGCACGGTCCAACTGGATTCATTGGAAGCTGAGGCTGGACCGGTAATGACGACGTTGGGTGTGGTGGCGAGGATGGCGGTGCGATATTGCGCCCATAGGGCTTCGAACTGAGCAAGGGACCAGTTGCCGGCGTAGTAGCTGCCGGAGTTCCCATAGAGGTCGCATTCGTTGCCGATTTCTATGCCGAGCAGCGAGGAGCCGAACTGCTGGTAGGCGTAGGCGACTTCGGCGGCGGCAAGGGCTGGAGTTTGAGCTCCGGTGGCTGAGGCTCCGAGGTTGATGCCGTAGAGAACCTGCCAGCCGGTGGCTTTGACGAAGGCGGCGCAGGCGGCGACATCGGAGGGGGCGATCTGGCCAGAGGTCTGGCCGGCGCCGCTGGGCGTCCAGATGTTGCGGTCGACGGAGTTGCCACCGATGCGGAGCAGGCTGGTGCCAAGACGCTTGAAGAGGCCGATGAGATCTGCGTTGGAGGCTGTGAAAAGCGGCTCGTAGAGGGTGGATTTCTCGTAAGAGAGGCCTGCGAAGGCGGGGCCGATGGAGCCGGCGGCGGTCGCGGTAACGGTGAGAGTGGCCGAGGTGATGGGACCGCTGGGGGTTGGTTGGTTGCCGGTAGGGGTTGGGCCGGTGGGTGGGTTTCCGCCGGTGACGGTGGTGTTGGAGCCACCGCAGTCGGAGAGGAGGAATGAAGCGGCGAGGGCGGCGGTGCCTTGCAGAAGACGGCGGCGGGTGAGAGCGGGATAGAACGGGAGGGTGGTCATAACGGGGCCTCTGCGACGGATTTTGGCATGCTTTCGCGGCGATATAACTCTATATCAAGCGGTTGAATAGGCGCTATAGGGGAGGATCGAAATTGAAGTTGTATAGCGATGTGGCACGCATGCATGGGGTTGGAGTGAGGGCCAAGAACGGAAGGAAGCAGGTTCCTCGGCTACGCCCGGAATGACAATTATTTTGACGGCGACTGTTATTTTTCTTAGTTGTCCGATGCCGCCGCGCATCATAAAGCTATGATGCGCGGGCTCTCTGAAATTGGAAAAGACCTGGTCGCAAAAACCCCGCGTATTTATCGGGCGCTGCAGAATGCAGAGATGGCGACTCGACACGTCACCAGATCGCTGCATGACTCGGACTATCGTGTCTTTTCTGATCTGCCAGATGGTCTCGTATTAGACATTGGAGCTAATGTAGGACAGTCCGCGGTTTCGATCGCAGTTGTCAATCGGCGTGTCGAGATCTTATCGATTGAAGCAAATCCTGATTGTGCCAATCATTTGCGATTTGCCCAACGCCTTATAGGTAAGGCGCATCACTATAGAATCGTTGGGATCGGCGAGAAAACAGAGATTTTGCCTTTTTTTGTTCCCGTGACAAAGGGATTGTCATGCTGGCAAGAAGGAACATTTGATCGATCTATTTTAGATCACGAATACACACGTTCCAGACTAGGCAGCATTGAGCGTATAGAGGAAAGAAATTTATATATTGTGACGATTGATAGTCTTAACCTGTCTCCAATTGGGATAAAGCTTGACATTCAAGGACATGAAAAAGCGGCTTTACTTGGAGCGGTACAAACTCTGCGTCGTTGTGAGCCGCTTCTATTAATCGAGAAGGGTCCATACGATGACGGTATTGGCGAATTTCTACGCTATCTCGGGTATATGCCAAAGTCATTCGATGGGGCATCGGGATTAAATGCCATATGGGAATGTCGTTAATGCCTTGTAAAGACTTCAAATATTCCCAAAGCCCAATTGCAATTCCGCCAGACAATATAATAGAAGCGATTGTCCTTAGAGCCCTTCTTCCTGTCGCTTCCGATGGGCCGTGGCACTTCCGAACCCATTGCTAGATCGCTGCGGAATTTAGAGAGATTAGAGAGACGGGCGCAAAAGCTAGTGCAGAGGTAAGAAAGTTGTGGATTCCTTGACATCAGTGCGCGGTTCCGCGATGCTTAATCCTCAGGTGTGATTGGCTGGAGACGGCAGGCGTGTGTCTGGACCTTGGGTTTCAGAAACGCGAGACGAACTCGGCGGATCTTTGATGTTTTCAGAGGCTGGAAGTTTCCAGATTATGGAAAGGTCAAAGAGAGACAAAATCCCCGACATTTTAAGAGAGACGAGGCTGGCGCAACCTTAGTTTGCGTTCGGCTTCGATAGCAGGCGAGTAGCTTTGAGCATGTTTGCATTAGGACTGGGATTTCCCGCCGGAATAGGCGGCCTTGGCGGATTGCCGCTGCTGGCGATTATGTTTGTGGTCTTCTACTTTCTGCTGATCGCACCAAACCAACGCAAGCAGAAGCAGTGGCAGACGATGCTCTCGCAGCTGAAGGCAGGCGACCGGGTGACGACTAACGGCGGGATTCGCGGACAGATTGTGACCGTAAAGGATGATGTTCTGGTAATCAAGACGGCGCCGGACAATCTGAAGCTGGAGATCATGCGGAGCGCGATTGCGGCGGTTACGACAGAAGAAGCGAAGAGCTAGGGATTAGGGGTCAGGGATTAGGGATTAGCAAACCTGGCCGCGAAGAAGCAGATTCCCTCCGGGAATGACAGAAAGAAAAGCAAGAGCAAAAGCGAAAGCTTGAGCGAGCTCGCAATTTTTGAAGGAAACAGCATAGCGATGGGTAAGAAACTGGGCGGGAAAACGGGCTTCATTATTGGGGTCCTGGTGATTTTTATCTACGGAATCTTCTTCGGCTCAGGTCTGCCGAGGCTGGCGCCCGTGAAGGCGCTGTTGACTGACAACATCCACCTCGGGCTGGACCTGAAGGGTGGTACGCACCTGGTGATGCAGGTACATGTGGAAGAGGCCGTGAACTCCGCGACCGACCGCGATGTGCAGCGGCTGACCGAGGCGCTGGCGGGTACAGGAGCGACGGCGACGAAGCTGGATCCGAAGCACCCCGAGGTGATTACGGTGACCGGCGGATCGACGACGCAGCAGAGTGCGATCAATACGGTGATTACCGGTACCGACTATGCGAACTACGATGTGAGCTCGGCGCAGGGCGGCGGTTACCTAATGACGCTGAAGCTGGCGGCGATCCGCGATATCGAGGACCGGACGCTGGATACGTCGATTGGGACGATCCGCGAGCGTATCGATTCGCTGGGTACGTATGAGCCATTGATCGAGAAGTACGGCCTTGGCGCTTACCAGATTGTGCTGGAGCTGCCGGGCGTTAGCGATCCGGCGCAGGTGGAGAAGTTGATTGCGACGACGCCGAAGCTGGAGATTCATCCGGTGGTGGGAACCGGTGGGTATCCTGACCTGGCGCAGGCTACGACGGCGGCGGGCGGAACGGTTCCTCCGGACGAGGTGATCTATCAGGGTTCGGGTGGGATGGGCGGCCCGGATCAGTTCTATGTGCTGAAGCGCGCGGCCGTGGTGGAAGGCACTGATTTCCGCGATGCGCAGCCGAGCCAGGATGAGAATGGCAGGCCTGATATGTCGTTTACGTTGACGACCGATGCAGGCCATCGCTTCTATAACTACACGAGCGCCAACAAGGGCAGCATGATGGCAATTACGCTGGATAACCGCGTGATTGAAGCGGCGAACATCGAGGGTGCGATCAGCGACCAGGGCCGCATTACGGGCGGGTTTACGCAGGAGCAGGTGGTTGCGCTGGCGACCAAGCTGCGCAGCGGATCACTGCCGGCTTCAATTACGACGACCGAGACGCGGACGGTTGGGCCGAGCCTCGGTGCGGCGAGCATTCATGAAGGTGTGGTTGCGGCGATTGCGGGGCTGGTCGTTGTGCTGATCTTTATGCTGGTCTACTATCGCGGCGCGGGCGTGAATGCGGACCTGGCGCTGATTTTCAATCTGGTGATCCTGCTGGGCTTCATGGCGTTCTCTGGCGCGACGCTGTCGCTGCCGGGCATTGCGGGTGTGATCCTGACGATCGGTATGGGCGTTGACTCGAACGTGCTGATCTTCGAGCGCATTCGCGAAGAGTTGCGGCTGGGCAAGACGGCTGCGGCGGCGGTGCAGGATGGGTTCGCTCACGCCTGGACGACGATTTTCGATACCCACGTTACGACCGTGGTTTCGGCGGGGATTCTGTTTATCTTCGGAACCGGGCCGGTGAAGGGATTTGCGACGACGCTGACGATCGGTCTGCTCGCGAATGTATTTACGGCGGTGTTTGTTTCGCGGACGATCTTTGACTATCTGCTGAGCAAGAAGGAACGTGGCGCGGCACTTTCAATCTAGAAGCAGTGAGTAATGAATAGTGAAATAAGACCGCGGATTTGCGGGTCTTGAGGGCAAGACAAAGTGGAACTGTTTCGTGATGTAAAT
>Ga0302305_1001724_pt1 | contig 12533 bp, 5 predicted proteins | sample III_Palsa_E2_3_FD_198764 | JGI IMG/M metagenome (GOLD analysis project Ga0302305, IMG submission 198764) | Peat permafrost microbial communities from Stordalen Mire near Abisko, Sweden - III_Palsa_E2_3 | ecosystem: Environmental > Terrestrial > Soil > Palsa > Peat permafrost | place: Sweden... | reverse complement strand
GTGCCTATCCAAAGCCCACCGCTCTTTGTCGCCAGGAGACAATTGATCTTCGTATCGGGAAGCTCTCCAATCACTGGAACATCAGCAGGCGTATGCAGATAGTAGAGGCCTGCGTCCCGTGTCCCGAGCCAGATCCGGTCATCCGATGTTTGCGCGATAGAAACGATCGTAGGTCCAGGCGAGGTGCCTAGCTGCTCCAACCCACCAGGAAGCGACCTGACAATATGCTGCTGAGAAACCGACATAAGGATTCCGTGACGGTTGCCTCGTGCCATTGCCGTAACTCCCTGCTCGTCTGCCCGCGATGGAAATGCCTCAAGGATTTTGCCATCCTTGTAGCAAAGAATTCGCGTGCCTTGCAGCCAGATCCACATCACCCCTTCCGCATCAACCGTCAATCCTAAAACGTGATCGATAGGCTGCGCATCCGTGTCACTCATTTCGGACTTTAGCCAGGACTGTCCATCAAAGCGAAACAAAGCCATGTCTGTCGCCACCCATAAGTAGCCGTCCGGGGTCTGCGCTATTGCATTCGGCGTACCAACAAAGCCTTCTCGATCCCCCCACCGCTGATGCAGATACTGCGACATACCGCTGTCTTGATCGCTGGCGCGTGCCCTGCTGCACGGAGCGACAAAAAGCGAAAGAAGAAGGATCACAAAGATACGCAGAATAGTCCCCTTCCCGTTATGGCAGATACTCAAAGTGTCGAATCACAATCTCGGCTTCGTGCTGCATCGCGATCTTCGGAAAACCAAAGGGACAGAAGTTAATGCGTGCCGTCTCGCCGCCTGGAACCGGCGCATCCGACACGAAACGATGATCGGAAACAATGCTTGCTCCTCGCTTCAATCCGAAACCCTTCCAGCTAACAAAGCTTATGCCGTCGGGCTGCCAATCGAACGAATAAGTTACAGGCCCCGCTGGTGTCTGAAAACGAAACGTATTCATCGGCAGGTAGTACGGTTGAATCACATACTCCGCATTTTTTGTCGCGGGATCGCCTTTTTGACTAATGTTGATATCCATTTCATGGTGATCGTGGTTGACTCCCAATTCACTCCAGGTGAATAAGCTAAGCTCTGCTGCCGGCTCCAGGTGAAACACATCCTCAACCTGGAAGCTATAGGTTCCGTAACCAAGGCTGCGATCCAGATAGACTTCAGAACACCTCCATGCGCCTGCCACCTGTGTGATTTTGAGATGCAGCGTGCCTTGTTCGTCTACTTGAACATTGGAGGGATCATAAACATGAGAGCGTCCGCCATGATCACCCTTGATGCCTCTAACGATCCATTTGTATCCGCTAAACCGAATATACTTTGGCCCCCCAACGACAGAAACATCCGCTTTGGCCGGGCTCCCCTGGGCCACGACCATCGCCACAACTTCTCCACCGACTTGCGGTAGTTGCGGAGTCGTATGAGGCGGGTTGTAAGCCGCATTCACTAATAATGCTGCATACTCTGATCCCAGATGAATCGAGTTCGACCATGTGCCATCTGGATGAATAGTCGTGTAAGGATCAAGAGCTTCGGGCTGCACCCACCAGACATCCGTCTTGGCATAGAGCACAATGCGCTGCCCGGATCGAAATCCGGACACCTTTCCAGAAATCGTCGCCCTCTCAACCCTGCCACCTTTACTGGCAGAAGGAATCTGGGTGAGTGTGATCTTGCCTGCATGGAACCATGCAGAATGACACCCCCATAAAGCGAAGCAGCAACAGAAGATTGCGAGTGTAACGAATAATTTTTGATATTGTCTGTGCTCACAAAATCGCGAGGCTGCCTTCATCGCTTTATTAGCAACCCTTTCACGAAGCTCCGTGATGCCGCCGCCAGAAGCTTCAGGGAACCAATCCATAAGAACTCCTTAAGCTTCAAGAAAGCCGCGCTTCATTGCGATCGTAACTGCATGGGTGCGGTCATTCGCGGTGAGCTTCGAAAGGATGTTCTTGATATGCCCCTTGACAGTCTCTTCAGAGATGCAAAGCAGTAAAGCAATGCTTCTGTTCGTATTTCCCGATGCCACACTCTTCAACACTTCAATCTCACGCGCAGAGAGAGAATCGCACTCCACATGCTCGGCGATTTCGGAAGCAACCTCCGGCGGAATGCGACGCTTCCCTGCATAGACATCTCGAATCGTCTGGATCAAATCGATTCCCATCGACCCCTTCAAGAGATAGCCGGTTGCACCAGCTTTTAGCGCACGCATAACCTGCACGTCGCCCGAGTAGGTCGTGAGAACGATGAATTTGGTCGATGGGGTAATCCCCTTGATGGCGGCGATTGCATCGACTCCATTCATGATGGGCATCTTCAGATCCATCAACACAACTTCGGGGTGAAGCAGACGGAACTGATCAACAGCTTGCTGGCCATTGCTAGCCTCGCCAACCCATTGCATGTCGGCTTGTGACTCGATGGCGAACTTTATCCCGTCTCTTACGAGCGGATGATCGTCGACACATAAAACCTTGATGATTGGCTGACTCATAACGTTCCTACACCGGCGATACGGAGTCCGATTGGCCCTTGTAATCTTTCGCCTTGCGGACGGCCAAACTGGCCGGTTCCCAGAATTGGGAGATGACTGCGATTATAACTGCCTGCCCATAGGCGTACACCCCTCAAAAGAGGGGGGGAGAAACCAGGCGCCCCACTCTTGATCGAGACCTCGCGGAGGTACTCTCTGCCAAACCTGAATCCGCAAAAACTCTTCTTACGCCTCAAAAGAGGCTTCCCCAACGGACTACATCTGGGCTTTTCAACTTTTCATGCGTGACCTACGTTCAAAGTGTGCTCAGCAGCCAACTCCCTGGAGAGATAGAACAATGACCACCACTGCAACCCTATTCACTCCCGTCGAACTCGGACCGATGCAATTGAAGCATCGCATTGTGATGGCGCCACTGACGCGCTCACGCTCCATCCAACCCGACTCAATCCCCGGCGACCTGATGAAGGAGTACTATACGCAACGCGCTTCCAACGGCGGCCTGATCATCGGTGAAGCAACTAACATTTCACTGACCGCCCGCGGTTGGCTTGGCTCCCCTGGTCTTTACTCCGACCAGCAGGTTCAAGGCTGGAAGAAGGTCGTTTCCGCCGTCCACGCCAAAGGCGGCCACATGTTCGCGCAGCTATGGCATACGGGTCGCGCATCTCACGTTGAGATGACTGGTGGAGCAACACCCGTGTCAGCCTCTGTAAATCCCGCCTATTGGGAGAACCCCAAACAAGTAGTCTCAACAGTCAGCGGCTGGATACAGCCTTCTCCACATCGCGCCCTTGCTCTTGCCGAGATACCCAGCATCATTGAGGACTACCGCAAGGCAGCCATGCGAGCCATGGACGCCGGCTTTGAAGGAGTAGAACTACACGCCGCAAACGGATACCTGATCGATCAGTTCTTGCAGGACAACAGCAACAAGCGCACCGACGAGTACGGTGGATCGATCCAGAACCGAGCGCGCTTGCTCCTGGAAGTAGTCGCTGCTCTCGCTACAGTTTGGGGACGCGATCGCGTCGCCGTTCGCATCGGCCCCGGTGGCACCTTCAATGGAATGGCTGATAGCAATCCGATGCCACTTTTCACCTACGTCGCCGAGCAGCTCAATCAGTTCGGCCTCGCTTATCTCCACATCGTCGAGCCACGCGTGCGGGGCAACATCGTCATCCACGAAGGTCAGGGAGCGATTGCGAGCGAAGAGCTACGGAAAGTCTTCAAGGGCAAGATCCTGTCCGCAGGCGGCTTCGAGCCAGACACAGCCGCAGCCACCATAGAGAGTGGAACCGCTGACGCGGTAGTCTTCGGGCGACACTTCATCTCAAACCCCGATCTACCTCGGCGCATCAAAGAAGGCCTGCCTCTCAGCGACTACGACCGCAACACGTTCTACACGTTCGCCGCCAACGGCTATACAGACTACCCGTGCTACAGCGAAAAGCCTACCGCCTAGCAATCGGCTGCTAACTCGCGACCGATCTTTCTGGGCTTCCCGACAAGGTCGGCCCGGTTATGGCTTACTGGCGAGCGCGGCATAAGGCGTAATCAGATTGGCGGCGATCGGCGTCACCACCGGTGTGCTCAGTCCGATGAGTTGGTAGACGCCGGCACCTCCGCCAATCCATATGTTGCCCGAGCATATTTGCGATTTAATGGCATCGATGCCAGCCGCAGGAGTCGATTTGCGTCGCACACGGAATATGCAATATTACGCATAAATCTCTTTATTATTCGCAAATTTTCTTTATTACCCAAGATGCCTTGACACTTGGCCAACTGACTAATTACAGTTTTCGGCGACATGAAAGGCAACGTTGCCAAAAACCCGAAATGAAGCGTATTTGACCTTCTATTTGGTTACAGCTCTCTCTTTGCCCGTAAAGGGGGAAACCACCCCCTTTTCCAGTCGTTTGTACGCCGGTTGTTCTCCCTTCCTTATCGAACCAGGACATCCACCGGTTCGACGGCCCTAGTCCGATCTGTTGTCCGAAGACGCTTTTCTTCCACTCCCGTTCCCATGGCTCGTGCTGCCTGCGCTTGTGATCGCGCAACCGCGGCGGTGTGCGCTCTGGGCACCCGCTCCATAACAGTTCCAGGAGGTCCATACCAGTAGCGCAGCTCGGCCGGCACCGACATTGCCGGCAGGAGACATTCATCGTCTCGCAAGCGAGATCGATAGACGCAGCACAACCATCAATCACGATAACCGGAGTATTCCAAGTTCAGCGGTATCAGGAGCTCGGAACACTTCATAACTCCACGCCACCTCAACTTCATTGCAGCTAACTCTTCGGGCTGCAATTCAAGACGATAGGAAATTGACTCATGAGATATGCAACGAGAACGCAGTTATTAGCTGTGATCGCAGTAGTTGTAACAGGCGCTGCCCTCGCACAGGACACTCGCACCGTAACTCAACCTACAATTCCATCCACCGACTGTGCGCATCTCACCGCCGAGATTACCGCAACAGCCAACGACCTGAACTCCACAGCCAACACTCACTTCGATACATCGCGCATCCAGTCGGCACTTACCTCCTGTACCTCCGGCGACGCTGTCGAGCTATCTATCGGCACGACCTACAACGGCGTCAGCGGCCACTACGACTCCTACCAGATTCAGCCCATTACCATCCCGGCCGGAGTCACTTTGGTCATCGACCAAGGCGTCACCCTCTTCGCTTCTCTAAACCCCAACGACTATGCCGTAACCACCGGAAGCTGCGGCCTCGTTGCATCGGGAATCAGCGCCAGTTGCAAGTCCTTGATCACCATCTCGAGCGCGAATAACACCGCCATCATGGGGCCTGGCATCATCAACGGTCGCGGGGGAGACGTTATGCAAAACACAACGCCAACGACGACCTGGTGGAATCTGCTAACCACGGCAGCGGATGCAGGAGAGACCTATGCAAGGCCGCCATTGCTCAGCATCAACAGTTCCAACAGCGTGATCCTCTACGAAACCCAGTTTGAGAACGCGCCCCAACAGCACATCATCTACAACTACGGCGATGGCTTCACGGTGTGGGGAATCACCCTCAATACGCCCTACAGCTCGCAGAACAGTGATGGTCTCGACATTGGCAACTCGCAGAACGTCACCGTTACCGAATCGACCCTCAGCGATGGAGACGACGATGTCGCCATCGGCTCAGCATCCGGCTCCGAGGCGGAAGACTACACCATCTCTAACAATCATGTCTTCGCCGGTCACGGCGTCTCCATCGGCAGCATCACCTCGAGCGGTGTTGCGAACATCCTGGTGGAGAACGATACGTTTTCCGGCAACACTGCTGATGCCAACGCAACGGCACTGCGCATCAAATCCGCGGCTGACCGTGGTGGTCTCGTCAACAATGTTCAGTACGACAACATCTGCATCCAGAACAGTCACTCGCCACTGCAGATCAATGCTCACTACAACACGAACTCCGGCACCGAGTATCCTCATTTCACCAACATTGGCTACCACAACGTTCATGTCCTGACCGCCGGCGACGTTGAGATCCAGGGATACAGCTCCAATTACATCTCGACGGTCACTCTCGACAACGTGATCTTCGATTCGCTCCCCTCAGCCGACATCACACCTGCTCCTGAGTACGCCACCATCACGCTCGGCCCCGGCCCCGTCAGCAGCAATCTCACCTCTGGCCTAACCGGCACTGGCATCACCGTTAACAACGATGTCAGCAACACGAACGCCGCTTATAGCTGCCCGGCCAGCGCCTTCGGCACTCCTCCGATCCCCGATGGCACCTATGTGATCCTCAACAACTACGACGGTCGGGCTCTCACCAATCCCAGCGGTTCCACTTCACAGGGAACGATCATGGAGCAAGTCACCAATACCAACGCCAGCTACCAGCAATGGGCCGTCCACAACCTGGGCAACAACATCATCACACTCACCAACGTCACCAGCGGCTACAACCTCGACGTCTACGGCAACTCGACGTCCAGCGGGGCCCTCATCGACCAATGGTCGGCCAACTACGCCACGAATCAGGAGTGGCAACTCACATCCGTTGGCAACAACCTCTACGAACTCACCGCAGTCAGCAGTGGTCTGTCTCTGTCAGTCGTCGGCGGCAGTTCCGGAAACGACGTCGAGCTCGATCAAACCGGCTACAGTGGTGGACTCTCACAGCAGTGGAGCTTCAACGTGCCGTAAGGCCGATCAATAGAGCGCAGAACAATCACCCCAATTGCTCTGAACCACTGCTCCGGTCAGCCTGGTCCATCGCACAACTTAGCCTCACGCGGTGTCATCTTTCGGGTGGCACCGTGTGCTCTTCAGAAAAGGAGAAAACAACATGAACCTTCGAGCAAGACTTTTTTCCTGTGTAGCGGCCTTTCTATTGCCGCTCGGCGCGTCCGCTCAAACCATCGTCTACCTTGGCGGCAGTGGTAGCGATCACTACACCACGCTACAAGCGGCGGTCAATGCTCTGCCCTCCACCGGCGGCACCATCGAAGTGGAACCCGGCACCTACACCGGCCAAACCACAATCAACATCCCCAATGTTTTTCTGATCGGCCAGGGCACCGCCCCCAGCGCGACCATTCTTACTGCGGACGGCGCGGCATCCATCTCGGGCAGTGACCAGGCGTCGTCTACGCTACAGGTAGACAACGGCGCAACCGGCTTCTACGCTGAAAACCTTCAGATCCAGAACACATATACGCAGGAAGGTAACGCAGAGCAGCAAGCCCTGGCACTTTACATCAGCGCGGACAAGTCGGTTATCCGTAACGCTCGCATCATCGGGCGGCAAGACACACTGTACGCGGGCAGCGCCGGCTGCAACAGCACCTACTGCAACCAGGCGCGAGAGTACTTCTATGGCGTGTATATCGAAGGCAATGTAGACTTCATCTTCGGGGACGGTGCTGCCGTGTTCGATAACTGCTCGATCCAGATCGACGAAAACGGTTCGTTGAGCGGCGAGACAACGGTGACGGCGCAGAACCGACACTTTACAGGTGGATACCTGAGCGGCTACGTGTTCTGGAACAGCACAATCGCGAGCAGTCCCGCAACGGGCATGACCAACGATTATCTGGGTCGGCCATGGGGTAGCCTGGCGTATGTAGCCGTGGTGAACAGCAACCTGCAGGCACCAATCAATTCAGCTGGCTGGATCGAATTCAACCCGGGAAGCACGGATAACCTGCCAACGTCCTACTATGCCGAGTACGGCTCCGCCGGCTCTGGAGCCATCGGTTACACCGACAAGGAGCGCGAGAAATATGCCGTTTACCTCACCTCCTCCCAGGTCTCGCAGTACGCGCCAGACACCTTTTTAGCTGGCTCGGATGGCTGGGTGCCCACGTCGGTGTCGCCATCTCCCATCGCGGATGGCACGTATGTGATCCTCAACCGCTACGACGGTCGGGCAGTCACCAATCCCAGCGGTTCGACCTCGCAGGGAACGATCATGGAGCAGGTCACCAATACCAACGCCAGCTACCAGCAATGGGTCGTTCACAATCTGGGCAACAACATCATCACCCTCACCAACGTAACCAGCACTTACAACCTCGACGTCTACGCCAACTCGATGTCCAGCGGCAGCCTCATCGATCAATGGTCGGCCAACGGCTACAACAACCAGCAGTGGACAGTCACCTCTGTTGGCTCCGGCTACTACGAACTCAACGCGGTCAGCAGCGGTCTGTCTTTATCAGTGGTCGGAGGCAGTTCAGGCAATGACGTGGAACTCGATCAGACCGCCTTCACCAGTGGATACTCACAGGAGTGGAGCTTCAACACTCCCTAGAATAAATAGCTCTAGCTCATCGAGAACATACTAACGTCAACCGACATCCCGTTCCTGCGCATCATCCCGCAGGAACGGGATGTTCCAACTTCAGGCCTGCTTCGCCATCGTCTTCAGCAACAAGCAACCCCTATCGCACCAGACCGACCGTGTCGGACACGAGTGGTGAGGACTTCTTCAACACGAACGATGCCTGCATCGGTATCCCACCCCTAACTTCGCTCGCGGATGCTTGGATCCTGCCCGACCTGCTCTATCTGTGCAGACGTCCAGCTGAGCAAAACCACCGATCCTTTTAGTCGCAACTGAAGGTGCAGCTACTATGCTTCCGAGGAGCATAATAGGCTTCATTCCAAGAGAGTCGGCAACCTTCCTATCCCGCTCTGTGGCGAGAATATAGCTCTCCTTATAGCTATATTCGCCGCATAGATATTCAGAGTACCCACGTAGGCCTGCGTTGCTTCACTACCGCAGTTGCATTCACAGCAAATGGGAGGAGTTGGATTTCCCAACTCCTCCCATTGGTTTTGAAGTAACAGCGTCTTACCAGATAATGCGTGCCGATCCTTGAACGTCACGAGGCGAGTTAGCCACAGCAGTAATTGCACCAAACGTTGCATTGGCGCCCGCAGCCACAACGGCACTCGGTCCCTTGTACACTACGTGATTCGCAACATTCGTCATATCGACTCCAAAGGCAAGCTTCATCTTGCGAGGTAGCGGGAAAGTCCTCTTGATGGCCAAATCCAGATTATAGGTAGGCTGAGCCCACAATCCTTGTATAGGTGCCACACGACCCGCATTGCCCGGGACATAATCTTCAGGGCCGCTGCAAACGTTATATTGCTGTTGGTTGGGGACACTGGTGTGGTAAGCCCCCGTTGAATTATCCGTTGCGCAAGTGCCGGCAACGGTCACCGTAAAGGCAGCGGGATTGATGTACTGAACTTTGCCAATAAAATTGGGATTGTTCGGATCCCAACTAATGTTGGCACCGGCTTTAGTCTTGCCATATTTGTACTGACGACCAGACTGACCTTTAACAACATTCGGCATGCACGTGCCCAGGATACCGCTGCCTGCGCAGCCACTAGCCGTGGCCAGAATCGGAAGTCCGGAGTGATAGACGCCGATACCGGAAACAGTCCAATCACTGACGATGGCGCTATACACAACGCTGTCACCTCCCCAGTGACCGCGACCAACAGGCAACTGATACACCGCAGTCGCTGTAAGGCTTTGCGGTTGATCTGCCGCAGAAAGAGAACGGTCGGCTCGGTTATTGCCTGAGATACGGAAAGTCCCCAGATCATCAATCCCCTTCGACCATGTGTAGTTAACCATGACGTTCAGGCCATTCGAGAGACGTTGCCGAACGCTTACTTCAAGCGCGTTCCAGTTTTCGTTACCCACAAAGCTGGTCTGATCGCTAACGCCACTGTACTGCGGGAAGCGCGAGTAATACTGAGACACGGCGTTGCTTGCATAGTAGTTAGAGGCGCTGGTGTAAGGATTGGGCGGGGTAAAGCCAAATCCCTGTGCCAGCGCGAGATTGGTGGTAGTCGCCTTCTGTCCTAGAAGCGAATACTGGCATCCGGCTCCAGTGCATGGCGCTGCCGTCGTCGCAGTGCTACTGGGGAGAGCGTATCCAGCAAGCGCAATCATGGATTGAGGAAGACCGTTATTTCTTGTGTAGTTAGCACCAGAGACGCTGATGAAGTGACCTTGACTGCCAACATAAGTGACAGTTGCGGTCATATTCTTGGTCAAGGCACGCTGTATTCCAAAGGTCCAGTTGATGTACTCGGGAGAGCGTGATCCGAGGTACGGATCGAAATATGCGGGCGACCCGTTATTCGTATTCTTTTCCAAAGCGGTTTCTGCTGTGCCGAACTCAGCCAAGCCAGCTCCGACTGGCATATTACCGGCCGCAACTTGCTGAGCAATCACAATCGAAGGATTCGATATCGATCCTGTCCAACCACAGTGCGTAAAGCCGTCCATGGCGACTCCACCCGAACAGGAGCTCGCATCCCAATAGAAAGAAGGAGCATTACTAACGCCGCCCGGGGCCGATGCCGAAGGAATAAGTCCCATCTGCGAAGGCAGTTTCTGACCTCCACCTCCGGCGGTCCAGTTTCCACGAGCGAAAGCCACGTCGTAACTGGCGCGAATGACGGTTTTGCTGTCGAGGGAATAGGCCAATCCAACGCGTGGCGCAAGGTTCTTGAACCACATCGCAGAAGGCGTATGTAACCCTGTATAGGGACCATTCCCGGCTACGCCTCCGGCAAAAGAAAGCGTGCCGTAGTTTCCCGTGTTCAGGTTGGATCCGCTTGGGTTGAGCCATGTCATCTGGTCATGAGCCTCATGAATGGAACCGAAAAGATCCCAGCGCAAGCCTAGATTGAGGGTTAGCCTGGAGTTCACCTTATAGTCGTCCTCTGCCCAAAAAGAGGGGCTAAACCAGCGTGCTCCCCACTCCGGGCTGAGAGTAACACTGCTGCTGCTCACCGAGCCAAGCATATAGCTGGCAAAGGAGGATCCAGTGGTAAGCCCTGCTCCTGAGGCGTTGTAGCCTTCCGTTTGAGAGGCAGAGAAGGTATAGGTCAGCGGCGTAGCATTGGTGCTCGTCCAGGAGTTGTACTGCACCTCGACCGTCTGTCCGCCGAAGGTAAAGTTGTGCTTACCGTATTCCACCTGCAGGTTGTCCATAACCGTATAGGTATTGTTGACATTCCCGTGCCAGTTATAGCCACCCTCATTGGTCGGAGAGTCTAAACCGCCGGTGAAGGAGATGCCGGGGAAACCAATGGTAGCCTGCCCCGGAGGCGTGTTCAGCAAGCCCGTCGCGGCCGCGCTGTAGATTGGCTTCTGGTTCTGGTTAGAATCCAAACTTTTGTAGCGCCCATACGCAATGGCTACCTGGTTCACCAGGTGTGCGTTGATGGTGTAGGTATCCTTGAGAATATCTACGTTGGTAGTCGGGGCATAAAACTGATTCGTATTAAACGGCGGGGGCAGCGAGTTAGCTGCTCCCCCGGAAAGATCGTAGCCCCCCGCAACAGACTGACGACCGAAGGCGACGACTAGGCTAATCCGGTTCTTCTCACTTTGGTCGTAGTCCAGATGCCCCGTCTGATACCAATTATTCAATCCGCTTGCATACCCAACAGTGGTGTTGTTGCCATAGGAGTTCTGATTGGCTTGCGCCGAATACGGCAGTCTGAATTGGTTGATATAGTTCGCAGCGGTAGAAAAACGACCGGCAGGAATGTGATCGCCCGGAAAAGCCGTTCGCTGACAAGCAGCGTTCACGCAGTTGGGTACAGTCTGTGATCCCGGATCATAGACATCGTAGCAAGGGTTGGTTGTTGACCCAATCATGCAGTTCGCTTTGCCATTCGTCGTTGCATATCCGCTGAAGTCGGCGTAGCCCAGAGGTGCCATTGATGGCGAATACCCCATCATGGCAAGCGTTGGGATAGTCTGAACCTGAGGTTTGGGTCCTGCTGCGTAACGATATTGCCCGTAGTTGTAGAACAGGAAAAGCTTGTTCTTGATAATCGGTCCGTTGATCACGATACCGAACTCATTCATAACTTCCGTAGGCTTTACGCCGCCTAGCGCACACCAACTGGTCGACGCCGACAACGCAGCGCTGGTACAGGCACCGCCCGGTGGCACTTGCGCGCCAGTATAGGTTGGGATTTTGCTAGAGGGAGCCCAAGCATCCAGCGCGGTATTGCGAATGTACTCATAGAGCGAGCCGTGAATCTGGTTTCCGCCGGACTTAACAGAATAGTTTTGTACACCCTGACCGGCATACTGTGCCGAGTAGCCTGCCGTCGCAACTTGGAACTGGTCGACCGCATCAACGCCAATAGCTGTCCAGGTGTAACGCGGATCGCCAACACCGTCTCCCTCCGGCAGATTAATGCCATCGATGTAGATCTCAGAGGTTCCACCGCTGGGATTGCCGCCATTCGCGGCTCCTGTCGCATCAGTAGGGTTGCCGCCGGCTGAGGCCGCATACGTGTTTTGCACGCCGGGCATCAAATAGGCAAAGTCAGTAGCGCGCCGCTGATCGGGCTGACCGCTCGCGCCCATCAAGAGCGGGAGGCTGGAGTACATCTCGTTGTCCATCACGCCGCCGACCTGCGCGCTGGTCGTATCCAAAAGAGGAGGCGCATCGGTTACGTTGATGATAGTGTCATCCCCGCCGACCGTC
>Ga0302305_1001718_pt1 | contig 12571 bp, 7 predicted proteins | sample III_Palsa_E2_3_FD_198764 | JGI IMG/M metagenome (GOLD analysis project Ga0302305, IMG submission 198764) | Peat permafrost microbial communities from Stordalen Mire near Abisko, Sweden - III_Palsa_E2_3 | ecosystem: Environmental > Terrestrial > Soil > Palsa > Peat permafrost | place: Sweden... | reverse complement strand
TATGCCCTCGCTCCCGGCGATCTAAGCAACATTTACAACACCGCGCCTCTGCTCAAAAACGGTACAAACGGAAGCGGCGTCGCCATTGCTATTGTTGGCCGGTCGGATATTCTGATGTCCGACATTGAGAGCTATCGCCAGATTTTCTCGCTTCCCGCCAACGATCCCAACATCATCATCAATGGTTCTGATCCGGGTGATGTAGCGGACGATGATGTGGAATCCACACTGGATGTAGAACTCTCAGGCGCCATGGCACCAAACGCGACAATTGATTTCGTCGAGTCGGCTTCAACCAACACCAGCGATGGTGTCGACCTCTCAGCGCTTTACATCGTCGATAACGTCATCGCGCCCATCATGAGCACAAGTTACGGCGCTTGCGAAGCAGAAATCGGCACGGCCGGCAACGCGTTCTATAACTCACTGTGGGAGCAGGCAGCAGCAGAGGGCATTACGTCGATGGTATCCGCAGGCGACCAGGGAAGCGGTGGCTGCGATACCCAGGATCTCTTTGGAGATGTCACCGCATACGGCCCCGCAGTCAACGGCCTTGCTTCCACCCCGTACAACGTAGCTGTTGGTGGAACCGAGTTCAACGAGAACGGGCTCTACGGCAATTTTTGGAATGGCGCAAACGCCGCGAACCTCAGTTCGGCGATCGGCTATATTCCGGAGCAGATCTGGAACCAGAGCTGCGATGAGTCGGTTACATACTGCCCTCCTGATTACATAACAGTCGTCGCTGCTGGTGGTGGCGGCCCGAGTTCGTGCGCGGTGCAGGATGCCCTGGGCAACTGTATCTCCGGCTACACGAAGCCATCATGGCAGGTTGGCGTTGGCGTACCCGCGGATGGTGTTCGTGATGTTCCGGATATCTCACTAACGGCTGCCGGTTCCGGTCTGGATGCCTATGTCCTCTGCTTTGAAGGCAGTTGCTCTACGGACACAGTCGATGGCCAAACCTACATTACCAACTTCGACGAGGTAGGCGGCACGTCTGCGTCCTCTCCGTCGTTCGCCGGCATTCTCTCGCTCATCGAGCAGAAGAACGGCACCTTCCAGGGACAGATCAATACAACGCTGTATCAACTGTTCGCTGCCAGCGATCCAACCAAGTGCAACTCGTCCAGCATGACGGACCCCACTGTAACCACCACCTGCATGTTCTACGACATCACCGCTGGTAGCGATGCAACCCCGGGTGAGACCGGTTTCCATGCAACAACGGGCTACGACTTCGGATCTGGTATTGGCTCCGTCAACGCAGCGAACCTTCTCAACGGCTGGTCGAGCGCGAGCAAGCTCTCTACCGCAACAACGGCCACAACCAGCGCAACCACCTTCACCCACGGTCAATCTGTGAACGTCGCTGTGCAGGTAAAGTCCACAACAGGCACTGCCGTGCCGTCGGGAGACATCGCGTTGATTACCGACAAGTATGGTGCCGCTGCGGCTGCAACGCTTGTCAACGGTGCAGTGACTGCACCTGTCACGACTCTGCCCGGAGGCACCTACAACCTCACGGCGAAGTACGCCGGTGATGGCACGTTCTCCACCAGCACCTCCACTCCCATCGCACTGACGGTAAACCCTGAAGACGCCGTCATCACTCTCTCTTCCTTCACGCAGACGGGAGCTGGCAACGACATCTATCCCCCCGTAACCACCAGCACCGCCAGCTACGGAGCCTACTTCCCGCTACGCGCTGACGTCGCCGGCAAGTCCGGGCAAGGTACGCCAAGCGGCGCGGTGAGCTTCTATGACGGTGGCGTTCTGCTTGGCAAGGTCGCACTCAATACAGAAGCCAGCGCTACGTTGCCAACGGGATTCCCTCCAGGTCTCGTCGGGCCAAACTCCATGCCGATCTATCTCTCGGTAGGAACACACGCCATCACGGCAAGCTACACGGGCGACAACAGCTTCAACGCCGTGAAGGCGAGCGCTACCTACGTTGTCACTATTACCAGGGCCGCTCCGTTGCAAATCGCTACCAGCACCAGCCAGTTCTATGTGCCGGTTGGGACGACCATCAACATTACCGCTGGACTTGTCTATCCGTGGACTGGAGTTTTCGGGGCACCGGCAGATCCAACGGGAACCATACAGTTCACGATTCTTAGCCAGACCATCGGTACGCCACAGCCCATCGTGGAGGACTCCATCAACCAGGGCCAGGCTCCTGTTCCTCAGGCGCTTCTGTCCTACTCCTTCTCCACTGCGGGCTCCGGTCCTCTCGGTGCCACGTACGCGGGCGACGCCAACTATCTGCCAGCCACTACCGCTTCCAGCATCGGATATCAGGTCTATCTTCAGGTCTACAACCCCGGCATGAAGACGCCCCAGGTATCGGTGACGGCCACGCCTTCCAACCCAACCATTGGTCAATCAGTGAACTACATCATCAAGGTCGCTGCTGATAAGGCCGGAGATCCACTGCCCACTGGAACTGTAAGTGTATCGGGCGCTGGCATCAACTATTACAGCTCGCAGTACTACACCGGCACCCTGGTCAACGGTGTCGCCACCTTCACCACAACAGCCATCCAGGCAGGCGACGCGCTAACCTACGCCAACTACAACGGTGACTCCAACTACTCCTCGGGCGCAAGTCCTGCGATTTCCGTTCTGATCGCAAAGGCTGTACCTACGGTCAACCTCACCACACCGTCACCCTACGTTGCCCTGAACACGCAAACAACGCTGAGTGCGGCCGTCGTAGGCGATCCTGCCGGAGGCGTCGTCGCAGACGTCACTGGCTCCGTGCAGTTCTTCGACGCCGTCAACGGTGCCGCTGCTCAACCTATCGGTATCGCACACGCCATGCTCGGCACTGGCTTCCTTCTGGCGACGACCCTGCCTGCCGGAACGAACGTCATCACCGTGCAATACTTTGGCGACACGAACTGGGTTGCTGCTACATCCAAGCCGGTCACCATCAACGTCATCAACGCCGACTACCAGATCACCAGCGGCACCACCGTTGTGGATCTCTCCGCCGGCGGCAGCACAACCGTTCCGCTCACCATCACGCCGCTGCTCGGCTTCAACCAACCGATTACTTTGAGCTGCGGCTCGGGTCTACCGGTTGGCGTAACCTGCAGCTTCTCCCCGGCCGCTGTCACTCCTGCCGGTACGCCCGTTACGGCAATTCTTACCCTCACGTCGAAAGGCGCTTACACCATCGCAACGAGAACGAAGTGGATCACCGGTGGCACTTCACTGGGGCTGGCAACACTGGCCTTCCTCATGTTGCCTCGTCGCCGTCGCCGCGCCGGTCTGCTTGCTATCGCGTTGTTCAGCGTTGCAGTCAGCTCTGTCATCGGTTGCGCGGGCAGCTCAGCGTTAGTCTCTTCCATGACGTTGACAAGCTCGTCGGTCAAAGTCGCGACCGGCCAGCCCATTACGTTTACAGCGTCGCTCAACGTAGATGGCTCCAGCCCAACGGGATCAGTAACGTTCTTCGACGGCAACACCACCCTCGGCACGCAGGCTATCGGATCATCGGTAGCCAGCCTCACCACCTCCAGCCTTGCGCTGGGAACTCACACGATCACAGCAAACTACGGCGGCGACAAGAACCACGAGATCGTCACCGCTGGTCCTTTGTACGAAGCCGTTACCGGGAGCGCGAGCCTTTCGGTAACAGCAACCGCAGGAACGGATACGCATACCGTTCCTCTGACACTGACGTTGCAGTAAGCCAGACAACAAGACACAAGCATAAGCTGGCCGAAGCGCATGATGTATGCGCTTCGGCCAGCTTTTTGCGCTTGCAGTTCAGACCCAACTTGTCCAAATAGGGCAGTGCTGTAGCGTGCCTGCGTCTTCAAAATTATTATCATTTCAAGGTGAAACCTTGAATGTCAGCAACACGCGTATTTCGTATATGGCTTGTGGACGCGAAACATCGCACAGCTCTGCGGGCGGAGAGAGGGGATTATCTTTGCTTCTAAATAACGCCGGGACATCTGAAGGTGTATTTTCAAACTGCACGATAGGACATTCATGAATCGTAGGCGCTTCATCACGAACTCATTGCTAAGTGCGGGTTCCGCGCTCGCGCTACCTTCCCTCCGGTCCTGGTCGCAATCGGAGAAACCCTCGAGTACATCCAATGTGCCGCCCCCACGCTTTCCGGACAAAGATCCTCGCTGGCAACGCACATGGGATGCTGCGCTAGTTGTTCTTGCTGGCAATGTAAAAGTCGTTCCCCGTTACAATCAGCCCGTGCTCGTCGAAGGCAGCGTGTACCCAGGCATCTGGCAAGAGTGCGCTCCACAAGAGGGTCTCGTCTACGGCCAGTTTGACCGCTACGTCGCGCCAGGGGATGGTGTAGTGCGGCCACTTGTCATTGCGCGAAATAATCACATGGCGTTCTTTGCCTTGCAACGGCCCGACGGACAACTCCCGGCAGCGAACAAGATGACCGACACAGGCTATGGACAGATCCAGATGGTCGTACCCATTGCAGCGACGGCATGGGAACTTGCGAAGCAAACGAAAGATCACGAGTTACTCGAAACCGCCTATAGCTCTTGTAGTCGTTGGGACGCGTGGCTGCGCCAATATCGCGACACCCGCAAGACAGGGCTCGTTGAAGGCTTTTGCACGTATGACACAGGCCACGACAACAGTCCTCGCTGGAAGGGGATTCCGAATCGTTGTCCCGATGCTGACGCGAAGAAGTATCCCCCAATTCCAGGTATGCCTCGAATCTGTCCCGATCTCTCAGCAACAGTCTTCGGAGGCCGCGTTGCTCTCGCACAAATGGCCGAAGCCTTGGGCAAGTCTGATGAAGCAGCACGCTGGCATGAGGATGCAGAACACATTCGACGCTTGATTCTCACAAAGCTTTACAGCCCCGAGGACGCAGCTTTCTATGATCTCGATTCTGATAACAAGTTCGTACGTGTGCGGTCAGACGTGATCAGCCGAGTTCTCGGAGAGCATGTTGTCGATCCGGTCCACGATCGACACATCTTTGAAGCTGTGTGGACTCGTCAAATTCACAACCCGAAAGCTTTCTGGGCAAAGTATCCCCTTACGTCCATCGCAGAAGACGATCCGACGTTTGTTCGACCGATTCCTCGGAACAGTTGGGGTGGGGCGAGTCAGGCACTAACGGCATTGCGAGCATCGCGTTGGATGCCGTTTTATGGGAAGCACGCCGAGTTTCGCTACATGATGCAGCAATGGGTTGAAGCTATTAGTCGTCACACTGAGTTCCGTCAGCAGATGGATCCTGAGACCGGAGATTTTACGCAAGCAGATAAGAGCGGATACTCCCCAGCAGCGTTGGTCTATCTGGACTACATCGAACGTTTGAGTATGAGCTAGCGAATGAACCGAAGCGGAGCAGGCACGTGAAGCGCGAGCTTTGGACGAGGCGAAATTTTGCTGACCGGGCCCTCCACTTATATTTCAGCCGATGCCCAGTATGAGGTCATTCTCGCTCCAGAAGGCGGACGTGCCGTTAGTCAAGGTTCGCAGTGGCAGACGCAGATACCCCGACGCAACGTCAAGGTGACATGGCATCGCTGATGCGTACTTCGACAATCTCGTGGTAGGAGTTAACCGACCCCCGCCGCGCGATTGGAACGTGATTGGTGTTTGGGGAGGTCGTAAGTAATTGAAAGAGTGGTGGCCAGAGACGGGATCGAACCGCCGACGCCGGCCTTTTCAGGGCCGCGCTCTACCACTGAGCTATCTGGCCTTGGCACTGGAACACTCGCCAGGCTGCCAAGAGCGCCCGTGCGATGGGACATCTGTGTCACCTATTTTAGGAGGGGACTGCTGCTGGAGTGAACCGGCTGCTGCAAACGTCTGGTGTCAGTATAACAATCCTTCGCCCAGCCGCCAAACGCCCTGTCAATAACCCGTCACTCCGGTTCGCCCCGGACCCTCACCCGGGGCTATATTCCTGCCATTATCTACAGATATTTGAGCAGATGCAGGCTGAAAAGCGCAGCCTGATTGGCGGCAATCGGTCCCAGTCGCAGGTAGTCATTATTAGGAGCCTCCTGCGCCACATTGCTACCTGCCCGCACCACCAGGTAAGGCACACCCAGCGTCTGGCACACCTGCCCAAGCGCAGCAGACTCCATCTCCATCACGTCGGTATGGAATTGCGTACGCAACGTATCGATGCGTTGTTGCGTAACACCGAACAGATCAGAAGAAGACACCACACCCCTCCGCACTTTTACGTTGTATGTCTCTCCATTCGCCGTTACCTGCGGGCCGTGATAGCTCGCAATGGCTTCGTCCGCAAGCTTCAAAAGTGCAGCTGGAGGAGCAAAGGAGTTTTCAACTTCGTTACCATTTACTGGCCCGTTCAATGGCCGATACACCATATCGTTCCGCGTCAAGCTGCCGTAGTCGTGTACGTGCAGCGCATCCGCAACGATCACATCGCCTGTCCGCAGTTGTTGGTTCACCCGCGCACCCGTCCCGCTCATCAACACCAGCCGAGGCTTTAGCTCCGTAATAAAAAGCGTTGCGGTCATACTCGTGTAGACCTTGCCAATCCCGGTAATTGCAACAACAACCGGCTTGCCTTCGATGTGGCCTTGCCAGTAAGGAATACCCCACAGCTCCTTCTTTACGCCATCTTTCATCGCTGCAACAAACGGCGTAATCTCCTGCGGCACTGCGCCAAGGATCAGGATCTCATCGTCAGCCGCGTAATAAGCAGGCTTCCCCTGTGCAACGAGCACAGTCGCGCTAAAGCCGATCCAACCAACAAGTCCCACCAACCAAAGTCGCAGCTTCATCGTTGAATCTCCCCGGATAAGAATGTGAGTATAGCAATCGACGTCCCCCTGCTTTCCCCCGCACCTTTCGATTCCCTCGCAGACGCGCTATTCTTAGGCACACTTTTTGCAAGCGGAAAGAGCCTCATGACATCGCACCCGTTGAATCCGTCGAACTTCGATCGCATCCTTTGCTCGCTTCTATGCCTTTCAGCAATCAGCCTCGCGACAGCCTTCGCGCAGACCCCAGCCACACCTCTCGCATCCTCTGCGGAGCAGCGCACCATCCACGCATTCAACGAGGCAAAGAAGAACCCGTTGGAGCTCCGTGATTTCCTGCAGGGCATGCCCAAGGGCGGCGACTTGCACCTGCATCTCAGCGGCGGCACCGTCTACTCGGAGACCCTCATTCAAGACGCGGTGGAAGATAACCTATGCGTCACCACCGCCACCATGACCCTCTTCAAGCCGCAGCCCGCATGTGGAGCGGGAGCAGTTCCCGCGAGTGATGCTCTAAAAGACCAGCATCTCTATGACGCCCTGGTCAACGCATTCTCCATGCGCAACTTCGTTCCTTCGTCCGGCATCAGCGGTCACGACCAGTTCTTTGATACCTTCGATCGCTTCGACAGCATCAATCAAAGCCACGTTGGCGAGTGGGTCGATGAGATCGCCACGCGCGCGGCCGAGCAGAACGAGCAGTACATCGAAGCCATGTACACGCCAACGTTCTCCAACGCCGCAAAGCTCGGCTACCAGATCGGTTGGGCCGGCAACACACCAGAGGACATCCGCAAGACGCGCGACAAGCTCCTCGCCGCCGGTCTGCGCACAGAGGTCCCTATTGATAGCAAAGAGTTCGACCAGATCAACGCCAGCCGCGCCCAACGCGAGCACTGCGGCACGTCCCAAGCCGGCATCGGTTGCTCTATAAAAGTCCTCTATCTCTACCAGGTACTACGCGGCTTTCCACCCCAGCAGGTCTTCGCGCAAACGCTCCTCGGCTTTGAACTCGCCGCAGCCGATCCGCGAATCGTAGGTCTAAACTTCGTTATGCCGGAAGATGGCTATCTCTCCATGCGCGACTACCACCTGCAGATGGTCATGCTTGACACACTGCATCAGCTCTACCCCAAGGTCCGCATCACGCTGCACGCTGGCGAGCTCGCCCCCGGAATGGTGGCCCCGCATGGCTTGAAGTTCCACATCCGCGAGGCCGTGGATCTTGGCCACGCCGAGCGCATCGGTCACGGCGTCGACATCATGTATGAGAATCACCCGCACGAACTCCTCAAAGAGCTCGCCGCCAAACACATCATGATCGAAATCAATCTCACCTCCAACGACGTCATCCTCGGCATCAAGGGCAATGAGCATCCGCTCTCTATCTATCGTGCCGCGCATGTGCCGGTCGCGCTTTCTACAGACGACGAAGGTGTCTCCCGCATCGACCTCACCCACGAGTACGAGAAGGGTGTTCAAGAGCAGGGCCTCAACTACCTCGATCTCAAAACCATGGCTCGCACCTCGCTCGAGCACTCCTTCATCCCCGGCGCAAGCCTTTGGACTGCTCCTGACAACTTCACGCACCGCAACTCCGCCTGCACCGCTGCCATTACCGGCACAAGCAAGCCATCAGCAAGCTGCGCTGCATTTCTGCAAACCAGCGACCGCGCCACACAGCAGTGGGAGCTCGAGCGTCGTTTCGCCGCATTCGAATCCCAATCGCACTAGCGCACGCGATACACTAACTCCGCAAACTCATTCGTAGGAGACGACCTTGGTCAAGCGCATCTTTCTCACTCTGCTTCAGTTCCTCGCCTTCGCCGTCCTGTTGGCGATCGGCGGTTACTGGGACGTCATTCGCTTACTTCTACAGCTAAAGGCGCCAGCCCTCAACTTCATCCCGCTGCTCAAGTTCCATATCAGCGCCACGCACGACTACGTCGCCAACGGCCTCCTCTTCGCCGGCGTGTTGCTCGTACTCCTGCTCCTCATTGAAGCCTGGCGCAAGGTCCTCAAGCCCTGGGCCGCTCTTACGACGTTCGCTTTCATCCTCGCGTTCGTCCTGAGCCTCGCCATGAAGCTCGGCCTTCCTCCCGTCGCCTCTTCCTAGCAGGCAAGGGAACCACCATCAGAACCTGCCTGACAGAAATCCGCCTCTTTTGGCGGATTTTTGCGTTTGTCTATTGATGATTTGGTAAACTTCAAGCATAAGAAGACGCCTCTCAGTCTCGTTGAAGGTGCTTAGCTCCGGTTATACCGGAACAGCCGAACCCAGTTCCTCCGGCGCTTGCCGAGATAGGATTCCCCTCAAAATATGAGTCTTTCCAACCCCGTCGCAGCTCCCATCGATCTCTCCACCCGCCGCATCGCCTACTTCTCCATGGAAATTGCCCTTTCCAAAGACCTGCCGACCTACTCCGGCGGTCTCGGCATGCTTGCGGGCGATACCCTCCGTTCGGCCGCCGATACCGGCGCTTCCATGGTCGCCGTCTCCCTCGTCCATCGCCGCGGCTACTTCCAGCAGCATCTCGACGCCTCCGGCCAGCAGACCGAGTCTGACGTTGTCTGGCATCCTGAAAACCTCCCCGCCGCCGAAGAGCAGATCGTCCTCACCATGCAGGGCCGCGACGTCATGGTTCGCGCCTGGCGTTTTGATGTCGTAGGCGTTAGCGGTCACGTCATCCCCGTCTTCCTGCTCGATACCGACGTTGAAGGTAACGACCCCTGGGACCGCACCCTCACCAACAAGCTCTACGGCGGCGACAACTACTACCGTCTCTGTCAGGAAACCATCCTCGGCCTCGGCGGCATTCACCTCTTGCACGCACTCGGTTGCCGCCCCGAAGTCTGCCACATGAACGAAGGCCACGCCGCTCTGCTCACCATCGGCCTGCTCGAGTCCCGTCTTGACGGCGCACCGCTGCACGAGGCCACAGAAGCCGATGCAGAAGCCATCAAGCAGCAATGCGTCTTCACCACGCACACCCCCGTCCCCGCCGGTCACGATAAGTTCGGCCTCGACCAGATGAACGCCGTCCTCGGTCACGAGCGTGCCGCAACCATTGAGCGTTTCGGTTGCCTCCACAACGGTCTCATGAACATGACGTACCTCGCGCTCCGCTTCTCACGCTACGTCAACGGCGTCGCCATGCAGCACGGCAAGGTCTCGCAGCAGATGTTCCCCGAGTACCACGTTCACTCCATCACCAACGGAGTCCACGCTGCTACGTGGCTCTCGCAGCCCTTCCAGCAACTGCTCGACAAAGAAATCCCCGAGTGGCGTCACGACAACCAATACTTCCGCTCTGTCTACGGCATCGATCCAGCTCTCATCGCCGCAACCCACGCGCAGGGCAAGCAGCATCTCTTCGCGACTGTGAAGCAGCGCACCGGCATCGAGCTAGACCCCAAGGTTCTCACCCTCGGCTTCGCTCGCCGCGTAGCCACCTACAAACGCGCCAGCCTGCTCTTCCACTCGCCCGAGCGTCTTGAGGCCATCGCCGAAAAGCTCGGCGGCCTGCAAATCATCTTCGCCGGTAAAGCGCACCCCGCCGACACCGCAGGCAAGGGCCTCATCCGCGACGTCTTCGCCTCCGCCGCCAAGGCAGAAAGCCCCTTCCTCAAAATCCTCTATCTCGAAAACTACGATTGGGATCTAGGCGAGCAGCTCACCAATGGCGTCGACGTCTGGCTCAACACCCCGCTCCGCCCCTATGAAGCCTCCGGCACCAGCGGCATGAAGGCCGCGCTCAATGGCGTGCCGTCGCTCTCTGTCCTGGATGGCTGGTGGATCGAAGGTTGTGCCCAAGGCATCACCGGCTGGGCCATCGCCGACCGCGACGATGAAGCCTCCGAAGCCGACGAGCTCTACACCCAGCTCGAAACCGCCATCGGCCCAATGTTCGCCGATCGCACCGCCTGGTCCCACATGATGCAGCACTGCATCGCAATCAACGGCACCTTCTTCAACACCCACCGCATGTTGGGCCAGTACGTCTCCAACGCTTACTTCCCGCAAGCGGCTTCCATCGCCGCTTCCGACCAGGTAGTCGTAGACGACGAAGTCCCACAAGCCGTCCTGGCCTAACTTCTATCGAGCCACAACCGGAGTGCCCCATCCTCGACTCGCAGTTCCATCGCGAGGCAGGGTGGGGTATCGTGCGTAGCACGACCGCTCTCCTCCGCGCTACGATAGAGTCCAGAGGAGATACACGCATGGCTGCACCCCAAGTAGGCGAACTCGTAGAAAACTTCACCCTCCCCGACCAGGACGGCAACACCGTCAACCTCACCGACTTCGCGGGCAAGACCGTCGTCCTCTTCTTCTATCCCAAAGCCGACACCCCCGGCTGCACCATCGAAGCCTGCGAGTTCCGCGACAACTTCCCCAAGTTTAAAAAGCTGCAGGACTCCGGCGTCGTCATCCTCGGCATCTCGCGCGACACACCCAAGGCCCAGAAGAAGTTCAAAGACAAGTTCGACCTTCCCTACACCCTCCTCGCCGACGCCGAGCAGGAGATCGTCAAGCGCTTCGACCTCGTCAAGCCCAAAACCATGTACGGCAAGCTCGTCTCCGGCGTAGAGCGCACCACCTACGTCATCGGCCCCGATCAAAAACTCCTGCACGTCTTCTCCAAGGTCAAACCCGAAGGCCACGCCGAAGAAGTCCTTGCGTTGCTCAAGAAGTAGCCAGGCAGTAGCGACCTATAGCTCTCTTGTAGGGTCTGGACCACTACAGAGCTGTCATCCTGAGCGAAGCGTCTTGCGGCTTTATGCAAGACGCGCAGTCGAAGGACCTGCCATACCGCTCGCACCAGCAACATACCTCCGGGCTTTCGGCCACGACACTTTCGCAGCATCACCGCAAGCGATAGATCGATACCGCCTGGAGCAGCAAGGGACATTTAGTATCACCGCTATTGCTTTTGTTTTCTGTCATCCCCGCAGGGGATCTGCTTCCACAACCATGCTCACACCACGCACCATCACCGACCTCGCCCTGGCGGCTGTGGCAACCGCCGCCACAGCCGGCATCCTCACCCACGCTGCCCTCAGCCCGCAGTCACAACTCTTCGGCCACACCCTCATCGCCGGCAACGACCCCAAAGAAATCGCCCTAACCTACGACGACGGCCCCAACGACGCCGCAACCCTAGAGCTACTCGAAATTCTCGCCCGTCATAACGCCCGCGCCACCTTCTTCATGATCGGCAAGTTCGTCCGCCAGCGTCCAGACATCGTCCGTGCCGTCCACGCCGCCGGCCACCTCGTTGCCAACCACACCATGACCCACCCTTGGCTCTCCGTCGAGTCCGCCAGCCGCATCCGCGAAGAACTCCGCGGCTGCAACCAAGCTCTCGAAGACGTGCTCGGCGCTCCCGTCCGCTACGTCCGCTTCCCGCACGGCGCTCGCCGCCCGGCAACCCTGCGCATCGCCGCCGAACTCGGCCTCACTCCCGTGCAATGGAACGCAATGGCCTTCGATTGGAAGCCCCTCAGCCCCGAGCGCATGGTATCCCTCGTCGCAGGAGGCATGCGACGCAACCTCCGCCGCGGCCGCGGCTCCAACATCCTGCTCCACGACGGCTTCGACCAAGCCATGGGCACCGACCGCTCCGCCACGCTGCAACTCACCCACCGCCTGCTCGAAGACGCCGCCCGCGAAGGCCGCCGCCCCGTCACCGTAGACGCCTGGTCCTAAACAAACCCCACCCACAACGAAGAAATCTTCGCTGTTAGCTGTTCACTGTTAACTATTTGCTGCTTCTAAAAGGGGAAGTGGTGCGCCCGAGAAGATTCGAACTTCTGAC
>Ga0302305_1001717_pt1 | contig 12571 bp, 9 predicted proteins | sample III_Palsa_E2_3_FD_198764 | JGI IMG/M metagenome (GOLD analysis project Ga0302305, IMG submission 198764) | Peat permafrost microbial communities from Stordalen Mire near Abisko, Sweden - III_Palsa_E2_3 | ecosystem: Environmental > Terrestrial > Soil > Palsa > Peat permafrost | place: Sweden... | reverse complement strand
CCCCCACGACTACGACACCGCTCCCCTCTGGCTCTTTTGGGGCCTCTGCTTCCTGTGGATGATGCCGTGGTCCGCCTTCATCTTCAAAGCAACAGCCTGGGCGCTGCCCGTCCGCGAGCCAAAGTGGTGCAGCCAGCTTCGCCGCCATGATCTGCCTCTAAAGCGCCGCGGAGCCCTGCTTCTGGCTCTTTGGGCGGAGTTTGTTCTGCTTTTCTTCTCGCTATCTACCCGGCAGGAGTACTACGTGCTCCCCGCGCTGCCCGCTGTCGCGATTCTCATCGCCGGTTGGCTGGCCCGCACAGTCTTCCTCGTGGCACAACCCAAAGGCGCCCCACTTCCCGACATCCACACCCTGCTCGCCTCCGATCAAAACGACGAACGAGCCAAGCTCCGAATCATCACCGTCCTTCTCGCCCTCGGTACAATCTTCGCAACGGCCAGCTTCTTCCTCCTGTCGCACGCCGGAACACCTGCCCCGAACGCCGACTTATCAACCCTCCTCACGCAGAATCCCTCCGATTACGCCCTCAGCATGGGCCACTTCCTCGACCTCACCGGCCCGTCGATCGCGCTCTTCCGCCTCCCGCTCACAATCGCCGCCCTCAGCCTGCTTCTTGGCCCATTCTTCGCCCTCATTCTCCGCAAGAGAGCTCGAATGCATGCAGCCAATCTCGCCCTTGCCGCCGGCGCCTTCGGCTTCCTGATCGCCGTCCACCTCGGATTGCGCACCTTTTCGCCGGTCCTAAGCTCGGCGCAACTGGCCGAGGCCATCGCCCCGCAAGTCCACCCGCAAGACCTCGTCGCCATCCACGGCGAGTACGAATCCGGTTCCACGCTTGGCTTCTATCTCAAGCGCGACGACATCCACATCCTCGAGGGCCGTAGCTCCAACCTCTGGTACGGTAGCTTCTTTCCGGACGCACCGCCAATCTTTGAAACCCCGCAATCCATCGCGCAAAGATGGTCGGGGCCGCAACGCATCTTCCTCTGGCAATCTCTCACCGAGTCGCCCAACAGCTTGCCCACACTCCCCGGCCCGGTTTACATTCTCGTAAAATCTGGCGGTAAAGAGATCGTCAGCAACCAACCAAACAGGTAATCTCAACTCCAGCTACTTCTTATTTCCTACCCGCTATTTTCTGGTTCCCTATGCCCTGCAACGCCGACGAACTCCGCCACGTCCCTCTCTTCTCCCTGCTCGATGACGACGAGCTCTACGTCCTGTCCCAACAGGTCGAACTTCGCGACTTCGCCGCCAAGCAGCGCATCTACAAGGCCGGCGAGATCAGCACCCGCGCCTTCGTCATGATGTCGGGCGCCGTCGAAGTCACGCTCCTCGACGAAGATGGTCAGGAGGTTCTCTTCTCAGAGCCACGGCACGGCGATTTCTTCGGCTTCGCCTCCATGCTTGAAGGCACCGAGCACCACACCTCCGCCGTGGCTATCGAAGCCACCACCTGCCTCGAGGTAGATCACAACGACATCGCCGCACTGCTAGAAAAGAAGCCGCAGGCCGGTCTCGATATGCTCACCGTTCTTGCCCGCGAGATTCACACCGCACAGGGCGTCATCCGCGAACGCGCCATGCGCAACCCCAACGAACTCATAGACGAGCAGGAGACCTTCGGCGAAAGAATTGCTGATATTGTCGCCAGCTTCGGCGGCTCGTGGACCTTCATCATCATTTTCCTCAGCACGATGACCGGCTACGTAATCCTCAGCATCATTCTGGTCACGCTGCGCGGCAAGTCATGGGATCCCTATCCCTTTATCCTGCTCAACCTTTTTCTCTCAATGCTCGCTGCGATTCAGGCGCCGGTCATCATGATGAGCCAGAACCGCCAGGACCATAAAGACCGCCTGCGCTCAGAGCTGGACTTTGAAGTGAACCGCCGCGCCGAGTCCGAGATCCTCGCCCTCACCCGCAAGCTAAACTTCCTCACCGACAAGATCGGCGACATCGACGAACATCTACGAGGACCCAACGAAGCCCGCCGCGACGACGACCTGCAAAGCTAGAGGCAGCTACGACTCTATCTTCTTCAAAAGCCTTCTCGCACGCGCGCGCATTGCTGGTGTGCCGTTGTCAAGGAACTCCCGCACAATAGGTCTCACCCGCGCCCGCAACTTGGCGTCATGTTCCGATAGATCCATCAGTGCCTGCATCGCCATCGTTCGGTTCAATCCGCTCGTGTCCTGTAATCGCTCGAACATCAAATCCACCACCAGTGCCTTGTCCTGTCCCTTCAATGGCAGCCGACCCAGCACAATCGTCAGATTCCACTGCACACGAACGTCTTCAGCGCGAAACGCCTCTTCGATCAGGGCCTTGCGCCAGCGAAACAGCATCGCCGCATTCGCTTCAGAGATCTTCTTGAGCGTCCTCGCAGCGCGCTCGACGGTCAGTGTGTCTTCGTGCTTTAGCAGCCTTATCAACCATGCACAGATATCCTCACCTTCGGGTCCAAACGCCGCTTCAACCATCTCCATCGATGCAGGTATCGGCACACGTCTCATCGGTCTTCACCGCCCCTATCTCTGCTGCTCTAACCTTCCACACCTCAGCCGAAACCGTTCCCCGCGCCACACAATGGTGTTGTCCGCATAGCTCCACGCCCAGAAGAACAGCCCAAAGCAATCCCGCAGCGGCAGTAGCAATATATCCCGCAACACCTGCCCATCGCGCAACACGCCGACACCCACCGTAAGCGCCACGCTCACGCGAATCAGCAGCGCCACGCTCAGTAGAGTGATACTCCACAGCGCGCCTCCGCCGGCAATCACAGTAGCAAGCGCCCACGGCAGCACATACGTCACGCCCAGCCCGATATACCCGGCACGACGCGAGTCCCGCGTCCCTCGCGCCCAACGTAGTTGATGCTCACAAAATCCCCGCAGCGAGTATGCCGGCACAGTCGTCGCCACCACCTCATTCACCAGCTCCACACGATACCCGGTCGCGGCGAGACGCGCACCCATCTCATAGTCATCGGCAAGCTGATCGACCAGCGACTCGAACCCGCCAATCTCCGCGAGTGCACTCTTCGTCGTCGCCAGTGTCGACCCCAACCCAAACCGTATGCCACCTTCGAGCTTGCGGGCTGTCAGCACGCCTGCCATAAAGTCAGTCGAAATCCCCAGCGCCTCCAGCCTGGACCATAGCGTGCCTTCAGCAAGCCCGATATATGGTACGGTCACCAGGCCAATCGTTTCGTCCGCAAACGGCGCCATCACATTAGCCAGGTAATCCTGCGAGACCACAATGTCGCTGTCGTTGACAATAATATGTTCAAAGTTTGCGTGAGGTAGCATCTGCGCAAGACTGGAAACCTTGCCGTTGGTTCCCATCGATAGCGGACACTCAACCAGCCGTACATTTACCTCCGGATGCTCCACCCGCAATCGCGCGACATCCGCCACCGCCGCATCCTCTAGCGACCGAACCCCAAACAGCAGCTCTATCTCCCCTGCATAACGCTGTTTGCAGTGGCTTACGAAGCCTGCATACATACGCGGGTCAACACCCTTCACCGGCTTCAGAATCGAAACCGCCGGAGCAAATCCCTTCAGCACGGGCTTCTTTGAATCACGCTGAAAAGCCTTTGCGCCTAAAAGGGCAAGCAGCCCATAGACCATGCCGCAAACCGTGAGGAGCGACGCTACGATCTCCACTGCTGTCGCTAGTGAGTCCATCTATCTAGTGTAGCGAGTAAGACAGTGGATCGAGTCCGCTTACTCGTAACGCAGGGCTTCAATGGGATTCAAATTCGCAGCCTTCCAGGCCGGATAGATCCCAAACACAAGCCCGATGCCGCACGAACAGAGGAACGCAGCAATCACCCAGAGAATGCTTACCTGGCACGAGATCAGCATCTTGATCCCCAGAGCTAGCATCGACCCAAGCGCAATACCCACAATGCCACCGACCGCGCACAGCACGATCGCCTCCACGGTGAACTGTAGGAGAATCGTATTCTTCGTCGCTCCGATCGCCTTGCGAACGCCGATCTCACGTGTGCGTTCCGTCACGCTCACCAGCATAATGTTCATCACGCCGACGCCGCCCACCATCAGGCCCAGCGCGCTTAAACCAAACATCAGCAGGAAGAGGCTTCCCGTAATGTTGTTCCAGAGTTTCGTAATCGAGTCCGAACTGAAGATCGCAAAGTTATCCGGCAGTTCATTGCGGACCTTGCGCCGCCGCCGCAGCAGCTCACGAATCTCATCCGTCACCAGGCCTTTGTTCTTCTGGTCGTCGAACTTGGCGCTGATCCAGTAGTCAAGAATCTCGGGATGCAGCTTCCCGAACGTCGTCACAGGAAAATAAGCGTAGCTATCGCTAGGATTTTTGCCACCGCCAAACGCCGTCTTCTGCTTCTCAAAGACCCCGATCACAGTAAAGGTTCGACCCGCAATCACGACCTCTTTCCCAATCGGATCGTTGATCCCGAACAGATCCTGCTCAACGTCAGAGCCAAGCACGGTCACATCGGCGGCGCGCTCCTGGTCTTCCTGCGTAAAGAAGCGCCCTTCCGTCAGCACCTTGTCATAGACCGTAAGGTTCGACGGCGTATCGCCCTCGAGCGATACATTATCCGCCTTGCGCTGGCCGAACTTTGCCACCACTGACCCCGCATTGAACTGGTAGTTGGTGTACTGCAGCGAAGCCGAGGCCGCAACAACATGCGGCAACTGCCCAATCGCCAGCATATCGTCGTAGGTCAACTGCTTGCGCGCCAGCATCTCCGACGTCGGCCGAACGCCGATCACCGGAAAGCGGAAGCACCACAGAACATTGGTGCCAAACGAGGCTACCATCGCCGACACCGAAGAGTTCAGCCCGTTGATCACCGAAGAGATCGTGATCACGCTCATCACGCCGATCACAATGCCAAGGATGGTCAGCCCCGAACGAATCTTGTTGGCGCGCAGAGTATCCAGCGCCATCTTGATCGACTCCCGTTGATCGCTCGCTCTCATGGCCATGGCTAGAAGTCACTCCTTAGCGCGACGATGGGGTCGAGATCGGCGGCCTTGCGCGCTGGGTAGACGCCGAAAAATATGCCCACCGCAATCGCAACGAAGAGCCCGGCGAAGACGCTCCACAACGCGACCGCTGCAGGAAACCCGGCGATAATGGCAACACCCTTCGCCAGGGTGACCCCCAGCACAACCCCAATCGCGCCGCCGCATAAGGCCATGGTCGCCGACTCCATCAGAAACTGCAGTAGGATGTCCATGCGCCGCGCACCCAGTGCCTTCCGTACGCCAATCTCCCGGGTGCGCTCCGTCACGCTGACCAGCATGATGTTCATAATAACCACACCGCCCACGACCAGCGTAATGGCCGCGATGCCGATAGCGACGCCGCCGATGGCGCTAGTAATCTGCCCAAGCAGCCCCGCCAGAGTGTTGCTGGTCTCGAGCGTGAAGCTGTCCTCTTCGCCCGGTCTGTCGTGACGCATACCGCGCATAATCACGCGGGCCTGGTCGCTCGCCGCCTCCATCGCCTCCGCCCCCGAAGGCGCCTTGGAGTAGATCGTCACCGACTTCGCCGTGCCATAGGTCTTCTGGTACCCGGTAAGCGGCACTGCGACCCAGTTATCCTGGCTCTGTCCAAGCGTCTTGCCCTGCTTTTCCCCCAGCCCGATGATCGTGTACGGCACGCCGCCGACGCGAATATCCTTGCCGATGGGATCTTCGCCCTTAAGCAGGTTCTCTTCAATGTCCGATCCGACAATCGCCACCGGCGCCGCATGGTCCTCATCCGCTTGCGTCAGACTGCGCCCTTCCACAATGTTCAGGTTCTGCATATCCGGCATCATCGCCGTATAGCCACGAATCTGCGTGTCCGTACTGGACTGCGAGCCGTAGACGATCGTGCCGACCGTGCTCTGGAATGCGCCCACCTGCAGGCAGGCTGTGCATTCGCTCTGCACCGCACGGTAGTCGTCCAGCGAGATCACCTTCCGCTTCTGGTACTTCAAATACTCTTTGTAGCTGGTCGTAAACGCCGGCTGCTGCGAGATCGTAAAGACATCCGCACCTTGCTTATTGATCTTGGTGGCCACATACACGTTGGCCCCATTCACCAATGTAACGACCGCAATCACCGACGCCACGCCGATCACCACGCCCAGCAGCGTAAGCACCGTGCGAAGCTTATTCGCCCAAAGCGACTGTAGGGCTATCCGAAATCCTTCTCGAAATTCCATGGGTGACCAGTTCCAAGTCTATCGCGTAGCGCAGGCATACCAACCCCCAGTGTTCTACGCAAAGCAGGTGACGCCGGTTCCGTGGCTGCGTTTTTCCCAATCCCTGTACCCTGTACCCTGTTCGCTGTACCCTGTACTCTAATAAGGTGCAGGCGGCTGGATGATCGCTGCCTCTCGCGGCTTGCCGTCGAGAGGGGGAGGAAAGTCCGAACTCCGCAGGGCAGTGTGCCGGATAACGTCCGGGGCCGGCGTTTCAAGACGACGGTACGGCCAGTGCAACAGAAAGCAAACCGCCACAGGCTTCGGCCTGGGGTAAGGGTGAAAGGGTGGGGTAAGAGCCCACCGCGCGGCTGGTAACAGTCGCGGCATGGTAAACCCCACACGGAGCAAGACCAAATAGGCAGGGAGATGGCCGCTACTTTTCAGGCGACCGTCGCGCAACGGCCCGTTGCGCCCAGGTTGAAGAGCATTATGCATGGCGTAAGCCATGTGCCGGAACCCGCGGGTAGGTTGCTGGAGCGCCGCAGCAATGCGTCGCCTAGAGGAATGATCGTCTAAAACAAAATTCGGCTTACGGGCCGCCTGCACAAATTTATCGAATCTGATACGCAAAAGCGCTTTGGCACAAATACTGGCAAATTCGCGTAAAATCTGGATAACTCTCTAGAAACTCAGATTCTCATGCATAAACCTGTCTTCCTTCTCCCGTTCTACCTCTGTCTCTCTGCCCTGCTCACTGGTTGTGGAGCAGATATGGCCTCCGTCGATACCTCCAGCACCGGTGCGCTTGCGCTCCACGGCATCGTCCACGGTGGACAGCAGCCCGTAGCCAACGCCACCATCCAGCTTTACACGGTGGGTTCAACGGGCAATGGTTCGGCAGCCACGGCCATGATCCTGGGCGCTCCCGTATACACGAGCGGCAACGGCGCATTCGCTATCAGCAGCGGTTCTGGCTCATCCGCTGTCTATGACTACACGTGTGTCCACCCGGCTGATCAGGTGTACATCGTGGCCACTGGCGGCAATCCTGGCCTTAGCCCATCCAGCACGAACAACAGTGCGCTGGTTATGATGACCGCGCTTGGCAACTGCGACAGCCTGAACTTCAATAGCTATATCTCCATCAACGAGATCACCACGGCTGCTGCGGCCTGGGCGCTGGCACCGTTTATGACTGGATACGCTAACGTTGGCGCCAGCTCCACCAACGCAACGGGTATCGCCAATGCCATGCTGGATGCCCAATTGTTGGCAAACTCCAGTTCGGGCGGTTTGGCGACTCTTCCCTCCAACCTCTCCATCGAATCCGGGAAGCTGCTCGCCATGGCGGACATCCTTGCGACCTGCGTCAACTCCGATGGAACTACTGCCTGCTCGCCTCTGTTCTCCGCGGCTACACCTACTGGCGGCACGGCGCCGACTAATACGCTTACCGCGGCGTTGGATATCGTGAAGAATCCCGGCCAGAATCCGGGCGGGGTCTTCCATGTACTGCCGGGGACGCCGGTCTTCCCTACAACTCTCAGCCAGGCGCCGAACGACTGGACGATGACGCTCTCGGTCACCGGCGGCGGGCTCAGCTCTCCGACTGGGCTTGGTGTGGATAGCGGCGGGAACGTCTGGGTAGCGGGGCACACCGGCGTTCTCAGTGCGTTTAGCCCGCAGGGCACTCCGTTCAGCAGCACCGGCTTCGGGAGCACGTTCCTCAATGAGTCTTATGGGCTTGCCATCGACCCCAGCGGCAACGTCTGGGTGGATAGCGCGCAGTCCAGCGCGAACGGACAGGGCAGCCTCTCCAAGTTTCTCGGCTCGGCTTCGGGCACTCCGGGGACTGTCGTGATGAATGGAGTCAGTACCAGCTTCTACGATGCTTCGCTCGACTTCCCGACCGGGCTCTCCGCCGATACGAACGGCAATATCTTCATCGCCAACTACTACAACGATTCGGCTACGGCCTACACCAGTGCGGGCGCCGTGCTCTCGCCTACTGGGCTTGGTTATCCCAATGCTTCGTTCTCCACAGCTGTTGCTGCTGATAGCAACCACGGCATCTGGATCGGCAACAGTGATGGCTATACCGTAACCCACGTTGCTGCCAATGGAACGATCATCAGCAACCTCTCGTGTTGCGAAGGCTCAAACGGCATCGCTACGGATTCAGCGGGCAATGCGTGGATCACGAACTACTATGGCAACTCGTTCAGTGTCGTCTCGTCTTCGATCTCTTCCAGCCCCGAAGACACTGTGCTGCTCGACGGCGGCAGTGCCGTCGGTGCGGGTTATACCAGCCAGGGTTCGGGCGTTGCGGTGGATGCGGCGCAGAACGTATGGATTGCTAACTATGGCGGCGATTCCGTCAGCGAACTGGCGGGAATCCACTCCACCCACGCGCTGGGCGCCATGCTCTCGCCGGCGGCAGGTTTTGGGTACTCCGCTGTCGCTCCGCTGCTATCGCAGCCCTACGCGTTGGCACCGGATGCCAGCGGCAATCTATGGGTCTCCAATTATGGAAACAACAAGGTCGTGATGTTCTTCGGCCTCGCTACCCCAACCAAGTCCCCGGTTCAACCGGTGCCGGTAGCCCCGTAGCTCCTGACCTCACCCCCCACCCCATGGGATGTCTTGGGCGTAAGTGCTTTAGAATGTGCGGCCCCCGCGGAGTGATGTCTCGCAAGTAGGTTCTTCTAAAGGAGTTAGCTCCAAGTGTTTCATTCTGTTGGGGTTAATAGGCTAGACAGTAGACAGAAAGACAGTAGACAGAAGCCGAATCAGGCTATTAACAGGATAGCGGATTCGATGGGTAACTATGCCAAGTCTATTTCCTTTGCTGTCTATGACTTAAGGGGTTTGGGGGGTTGACAAGATTTGGGCTTCAGTGGAGCGATCCCCCTAGATTCCTGCGTACCAGTCGTAGCCTAGCTTGGTCCAGTAGTCGTCGGGCTTGATGTCCATGTAGGCGATCAAGCCCACCCGCTTCAACTGCTTGTATCCATACTTAATGGGCATGTGCAGCCGGAGCGGCGCTCCGTGCTCCTGCGAGAGCGGTTGGCCGCCCATCTCGGTCACCAGCAGACTCTGCGGGTGCCGTGCGGCCGTCATGTTGTAGCCGCCATAGTAGTTGCCGTCCGGCGTCTCCATATAGACGTAGCGAGGCTCGCGTCCATTCACCTTTGCGGGCGGATACATCTCGATGAGGTCCCGCAGCCGCACTCCAGCCCACTGCGTGATCGAGCTCCATCCCTCGATGCATTTGAACTGCGTGACGAACTCGACCTTCGGGAGCTTCATGAGATCGTCCATCGTGAGGAGGAGACCTGGAGTTCCGATGTCGAGCGAACTGGCGGAAGGCCCTGCCTCATCGCTGCCCTCATTGCGCTTCCGCGAGACCGGCTGGCTCTGCTTCACCATGGCCTCAATCCTTGCCGCCAAGGCCGCGCCAGCATCACTGTCGCTCGCCCCGCTCGGGTTCAGCGAGCTTGGCTTTGTATTCAGCTTCGAGGAGTCCGGCTTCGAGCCCGTTTTGCTGACGTCGCCGTTCCCCGGAGCGCTCTTCACATCGTTGGACTGTTGGGTCGCCGGAGTATCTCCCGCATACTTGTACTCCCAGGCCGTGACATCCTTCACAAATAACGGCGAGCTCGATGCATTCTCAACACCGACCAACTGTAGCCGCCAGCTCTCAGGAACGAGTGCCTGTTCCAACCCCACTTCCCCATTCAACCGCAACGGTTTCGCCTGGCTCACCGCATACGTCGGAGCAAGACCGCGCTCGTCCCATACTGCGCGGTTGACCGCGGCGTTGAAGTCAAGCGTCTCTCGCAACCCAGCCTGCAGCCTTCCCACCTGCTTGCTGTCCGCAATCCACTGAGAGACGCCATAACCGGCTGCAGCGACCGCACCGCCGAGCAGAAAACTTCGCCGCGTGCGCCGAGCGCTCTCGCGCTTGATGCTCTCCGCGTCCCCGCTGGCGATGATCTTCTCCTGCTCGCTCATGAGCCCTCGCGACTGCTACAGTCTATCGGTGCTTCCGGGGTGTTCTCCGGCCTTCTGCGGAAAGAGCATGATGCAGACGATCATCAGCACGGCAATGATTGCCGATGACGTGTAGCGGCTGAGATTCAATCCATGCTGCGCGTAGGGTTTGGTCAGCAGATCGCCCAGCGATGCTCCAAGCGGCCGCGTGAGGATGAAAGCTACCCAGAACAACAGCGTCCGGCTGATCTTCGTGAAGAAGTACAGTGCGGCAACGACCGCCAACAGCAGGAAGAATAATCCAACGCCACCCGCAAAGCCTGTCCCTTCGGAAGTCCAGTCGCCCAGCGCGGTTCCAAGCGTGTTGGAAAACAAGATCGTCACCCAGTAGAAGATCTCAGCCTTTGGCGTCGTAATGTTGTTCACCGAGACGGTGCCGACGGAGAGCTTCCACACAACGAGCGACGCAACCACCAGGGAAAACAGGATCGCGGTACCGCCGGGATAGCCGATGCCCAGCGAGCGGTCGGCGAAGTCGGCCATTGTGGTGCCTGCCAGCGTTGTTCCAACGATGACGCCCCAGTAAAGGAATGCATGGAATCTTTTCGCCTTAATCTGCGCCGTGACGAGCACCAGGAACGGCACGAAGAGGATGGCCGTGCTGAGGGCATAGCCGAGGTTCATCGACATGGAGAGCATGTCGCCGCCGGTTTCACCGAGCGTTGTCGCGAGGATTTTGATAATCCAGAAGCCGAGCGTGACTTCCGGCACCTTGCTCAATGCAGACTTCAGAGTCTCCTGCACGCTAAGGTCTCCGGAGTTCTCGCTTGCACTCTCACGAGTCCAGAATCCCTGTAGCAGCCCCGCCGGTGCCGTCATTGAAGTCCCTTCGCTCATGAACAGTGCTTCCTCCGTTTTGAATCTTCTATAGCAGTCTAAGACGAAGCCGTGACGGTATTGTCATCTGGCATCCGCAACTGACCCTGTCGGTTCGCCGCTCTCCGCATCCATGGCTTGCCCTGTGGGGCCAGCTGGTTTCTTCTGTATCTCCAATCCGCTGACCATCGAACGGAAGTTGTTCCAGCCCGCGAGTATGACTTGCCCGACGTGGACGAGGAAGAATCCGCAGAAGCTCATCGTCAGCCAGAAGTGCAGCCAGCGGGCCATCTCGTAGCCGCCGAGCACGGAGGTTAGCCAGTGCGCCTGCGTGGGTTTATAGATAGCCAGACCCGTTAGCAACGAACCTGCGCCCATCAATACGATGGCGGTGTACGCAATCCGCTGCGCTCCGTTGTACTTGCCTTGCGGTGGCATCCCCTGCCGGCGCGCGAAGGGAATATGGAGGTCGTAGAGCGTGACCAGCAGCGCATCGCGAAACGAGTGCCGCTGCGGCCAGAGCACGCGCCACTCGCCGGATATGGCGAGGTAGATGGCGTATGCGATGCCGTTGATCGCGAATATCCACATGAAGAGGAAGTGCCAGCCCAGCCCGGCGGTCAACTGGTAGGGCGCGTTCAGGAACTTCCAGAACCAGGGTGGGAAGAAGCGGACGAGCGTCCAATGCCCGATGCCGATGCGATAGACCTCGTGGGCATGCTGGTAGGGAGGGATGGAGTCTCCCCAATAGATGAGCAGGCCACTCCAGATCATGACGGAGAGTACCGGAAAGTTGATCCAGTGCATCCAGCGAATCGCACGCGGATGCTTCTGCACCAACTGCAACTGCCCGTCTGTGACCGGCCCCTGGTTCATTGGCGTCCTCATCATGACTCTCTACCAACTGTGCTTCGGGTGCAAGCATATTCTCCGTACACGCGGAAGCGCCCGTCCGCGACTACGCCGGACGGGCGCTTGTCTGCCTGCTACATCCTGCTTCTAGACGGGGCTGGGATTGCGCTCCCCGAACTGCGTCTGATGCCAGTACGGATAGGCTTTGGGCACGTCGCTTGCGGCGTCGAGCTTTGCAACCTGCTCGGGCGTTAGCTTCCAGCCGATTGCGTCGAGGTTGGCGCGGAGCTGCTTTTCATCGCGTGCGCCGATGACCAGCGTTGAGATTGTGGGCCGGCGCAGCAGCCAGTTGAGCGCAATCTGCGGAACGGTTTTGCCGGTCTCTTTCGCTACTTCATCCAGCGCGTCGACGACTTTGTAGACGTACTCGATATCCGGCTGTGGGCCGGCTTCCACTACGGACTTTTCCTTCAGGCGGCTGGTCTCAGGCAGCGGCTGCCCGCGGCGAATTTTCCCAGTAAGCCTTCCCCAGCCGAGCGGCGACCAGACGAGCGCACCGACGCCCTGATCGAGCGCCAGGGGCATCAGCTCCCACTCGTAGTCTCTTCCAACGAGCGAGTAGTAGACCTGGTGGCCGACGTACCTGGCCCATC
>Ga0302305_1001713_pt1 | contig 12582 bp, 13 predicted proteins | sample III_Palsa_E2_3_FD_198764 | JGI IMG/M metagenome (GOLD analysis project Ga0302305, IMG submission 198764) | Peat permafrost microbial communities from Stordalen Mire near Abisko, Sweden - III_Palsa_E2_3 | ecosystem: Environmental > Terrestrial > Soil > Palsa > Peat permafrost | place: Sweden... | reverse complement strand
CCCTACCCCGCAATCACCAGCTTCGAAAAGTCCGCAATCTGCGAGAACCGGAACAACACAAACGCCAGCAACTGCAAACGGCGATGCCGCACCTCAGGATCAGGGTCCATCACCATCACGCTCTCAAAGAACCCGTCGATCTCCGGCTGCAGCGTGCTCATCTTTTCAAGCGCCTCCAGCAGCTCATTGCGGTGATAGAGCTGCTCGACCTCCATACTCAACTCAAACGCCTTCATCGCAAAGACGGCTTCCGCATCCGTACGCTTCCTGTAATACCCCAGGTCGATACCACGGTCATCCAGCGGAAACTTCGCCTGCTCCAGAATGTTCTTCATCCTCTTGAACGACGACACGATCGCCTGGAACTCCTTGCGCCCGCGCACTGCCACAATCGCCTGCGCTCGCACCAGCACATGCAGAATGTCGTTGTTCTGCCACGGCCTGATCTCCACTCCAACCGCATCCACAACGTCATATGGAATCCCCCGCACCTCGCGCAGATAAAACACCACGCGCTCGCGGAAGAAATCGCGCATCTTCGCCGCAACTTCCTCGTTTTCCGTGCTCTTCTTGATGATCCAGTCCAGCGCCAGCGGCAGCTCTTTCTCCGCAAGGATCTTCACAATCCCATTGGCTGCGCGTCGCAGCGCAAACGGATCCTTCGACCCCGTCGGCTCAAACCCCAGCCCAAACATTCCGGCAATCGTATCCGCGCGATCTGCAATGCCCAGCAGCGCACCTGTCACCGACCGCGGCACATCGTCATCCGCGCCCGCAGGTTTGTACTGATCGTAAATCGCATCCGCGACGACAGCCGGCAGTCCCTGCGCACGCGCATACAGCCCACCTACAACACCCTGTAGCTCGGTAAACTCCTTCACCAGCTCCGTCGTAAGGTCGGCTTTGGCCAGCAACACAGCCTCGCCTAGCTCGCCCTGCTTCACCTGGTCGGCAAACCACGGAAACCACGTAAGCTCCTTCACCAGCTTCAGTACGCGCTCAGTCTTCTCCGCATAGCTGCCCAGGTCTTTCTGGAACGTAACGTTCTCCAGCAGCTTCACCCGCTCACGCATCGGTATGCGTTGGTCGAACTCCCAGAAGAACCGCGCATCATTGAACCGCGCCCGCAGTACACGCTCATTACCCTGCCGAATGATCGCTGCGTTCTTGTCATCCAATGCAATGTTCAACACCGCAAGGAAGTGCGGCGCCAGCTTGCCGCCTGCATCCTCCACGGCGAAGTACTTCTGGTGGTCGCGCATCACCGTCACCAGCACCTCTTCCGGCAGCTCCAGATACGTGCGCTCGAACCCGCCAAGCAACACCTCCGGCCATTCGGTCAGGTGAGTCACTTGATCGACCAGCGGCTCATCCTCACGCCAGCGCGCGCCTTCCACGCTACGCGTCACAGCATCGAGCGCTTTGCGAATCTTATGCCGCCGCGTCTCCACATCCACCAGCACAAACGCGCGTTCCAACTGCTCCGCATACTTTGCCGGAGATTCAATCGCGATCTCCTGCGGCCCGGCCAGCACGCGATGCCCAAACGTCACACGCGCAGCTTTCCGTCCGCCAAACTCCACCGGCACCACTGCATCGCCCAGCAGACACGCCATCCACAGCACCGGACGCACAAACCGCTCCGGCTTGCCCTCACGCCAGTACATATTCTTGGCCCAGTAAATTGCCGCGAGCTCCTTCGGCATCTCCGCCGCGATCACCTCCGCAGCAGTGCGGCCCTTCTGCACGACACTAGCCGCAAGATACTCGCCCTTCGGCGTCTCAATGCGCTTCAGCTCGCTCACCGCAATACCGTTCTTTCGCGCGAACGCCTCAGCCGCAGGAGTAGCCACGCCATCCTTGAAAGCAATCTTTACCGCCGGCCCCGTAACTTCCTCGGTCAGCATCGGCTGCTTGTCCAGCACATCCTTCACCCACACAGCCAGCCGTCGCGGCGTGGAGTACGACTTCGCAAACCCGCTCGTAGGATCAAGCGGCGCTACGCCCTTCGGCAGCAGCCGCGCACGCTCCAGCATCACAACAGTGCGGCGCAGCAACTCCGCCTCCGCACTCGGAATCATCCGCGCCGGAACTTCTTCCAATCCAATCTCAAACAGAAACTCTGCCACCTTACGCCACCCCCGCTTTCAGCTGTTCCTGCTGCGCATACACCTTTGCCACACCCACGATCAGCGTGCGAATACGCGCCATCACGCCGACGCGCTCGGTCACACTGATCGCGCCGCGCGCATCCAGCAGGTTGAAAGCATGAGAGCACTTCAACGCCAACTCATACGCTCCCATCGTCGGGAAGCGCGTCACCTTCTGCGGATCCACAGGACCGCTGGTGTCGGGGTTGGGGTCCATCACGTCGCGGGCCCGTTCCAACAGGCCCAGGCACTCTGCCTCATAAAGATTCAAATGCTGCCAGAGCTTGTCCACATCCGCATAGTCAAACGAGTAAGCCGAAAACTGCTGCTCCTCATGCAACCGCACATCGCCATACGTCAGCTCTTTCCCCGTCACCGGATCACGCGACCACACAATGTCGAACACCGAATCCAGGTCCTGCACAAACTGCGCCAGCCGCTCCAGCCCATACGTAATCTCGCCCGAAATCGGATCCAGGTCCATCCCGCCGCACTGCTGAAAGTACGTAAACTGCGTGATCTCCTGCCCATCGAGCATCACCTGCCAGCCGACGCCCCACGCGCCGCCCACCGGCCACTCCCAGTTGTCTTCCTCAAACTTGATGTCATGCTGCTTCAGGTCGATCCCAATCGCCACCAGCGACTCAAGATACAGCTCCTGCACCCGCTCCGGTGGCGGCTTCAGAATCACCTGCAACTGCGTATGCCGAAACACCCGGTTCGGATTCTCGCCATAGCGTCCATCCGCCGGCCTCCGCGAAGGCTGCGCATAAGCAATCGAGATCGGCTTAGGCCCCAGCACCCGCAAAAACGTATCCGGAGACATAGTCCCCGCGCCAACCTCAAGATCATAAGGCTGCTGCAACACACACCCATGCTCCGCCCAAAATTTCTGCAGCGTGAACAATAACTCCTGAAACGTTAGTGCTTTTTTCTGACTCTCTGATTTCATCCCTTCTAGTGTAGCCAATCGCGTGCGAGGACGTAGAATCCCCACATGGCCGGCTTCGCAATCGTGATGGAATTTCTCTCATGGGGGTTCTTCCTCTCCGTGTTTGCCTTGATTTCTTCGATCTTGCTTTACCGGAGGGCGAAGCATCTCTCCCCGGATAAGTCCAGGTCAGCTCGTCTCTTCCGCATCGGCAGTGCAGCCTCGCCCTTTCTCGGCCTGCTCTGGATCGTCGTTGCGCTCATTCTGTACACCGCTATTTCAAACAAGCTCGCGCACCAGAGTGTAGGTTTCAGCCCAGATCCATATGTGACGCTGCCAAATGGATATGTTCTCGGCAGCCTGAATACCTACGATGGTTATATTCGCGCACCGCAGGCCAAAACGAATGTCCCCTGGACCGGACCTGGATATGTACGCTCAGTCATTGACATCGAACTCCAAGATGGTCGTTTCGATGGCACATATCTTGATGGACATTCCGATATGCAGCCAAACGGAACGGACGCAATACGACGATTCATCTTCGACACCAGAGATCAGTCCATAAAGACCTTCGCAACTGGGGATAAAGCTGATTTCATAGGTCAGCAGAACATGGTTCATATGGACGAACAATCTTATTGGGTGATGTATGCGCGCTATCGTCACCGCTGGCCAAGCGTTGCCTTCTGGTTATTGCTCCTAGGTGGCGAAAGCGGAATCATCTTTGCCCTTTTGCGAATACAGCCGGGTGCCCCGTTCATGACAGTTCCATCGTCATGAGCGGGGTGAGGGTCTCCATTACGCCACCGCACTCCGCAACCGCCGCTCCAAATGCCTCTCCCCCCTCAAACACTCCGTTCTCAACCTCACTTCACCCCACCAGCAATCTCCTCCGCCGTCCATCTCGGCGTAATGTGCTGCGAGCAGTTCCAGTCATACGCCACAACCGCAACCACAAACACCCTCTCCAACTCCGCATAGCCATCCATCCCCACCTTCGCTTCCAGCGCTGCATCGACACCCGCCTCCACAACCCGCGCATGCCCAATAATTTTCAATCGCGCCTTGTTCGGATAGTCCATCAGAAACAGCGCAACCCGGTCGTTGGTCGCCATATTTCCCGTCGTAATGTACTGCTGATTCCCGGCAAAATCCGCAAACGCCAGCGTCTTCCCGTCCAGCACCTTCAGAAACCCCTTCGGCCCACCGCGATGCTGCACATACGGCCAGCCATCCGCCGTCACCGAAGCAATGTAGAAACTGTCCCGCTCAGCGATAAACTCAGCCTCGTTGGCACGCAAAGCATCGTGGCTCGGCCCAGCCTCGGCCAGTCGCTCGTAATGAGCCCGCGAGCGATGCTGTTCCTGCAGCCGCTTCGCCGCCTCACCAAACATCGTCTTCGCAAACTGATGTCCCATCTCGGCTCTCCTTTAAAAATCCAACGACCTCACCCTACCAGCCCCGCCGCACTCCGCAACCGCCGCTCCAAATGCCGCTCCAACACCCCCACCGCAAACGCCCGCAAATCCCTCGCCCGCGCCTCCGGCCAATCCTCCACCGCCAACTCCGCCAACCCCGTCCGCGCAATCCGATAGCTCTCCGCCACCGACCCCGCACTCAGCACATAGCTCCCCGGCCTGCGGTCGTCATAGCAGGTCACCCCATCCGCCGTAGGCGACCACCACACCCGCCCATCCTGATGTTCCGAAGGCCGCAGATCCAGCCCACAAGCCGCGCAATGCCCCAGCTCCGGCATCCACCCCATCAGCCGATTCATCCACAAACAAAAGTAAGTCACCGGCAACCAAACCCCGTCGGGAGTGCCCACAGAAGCCGGGTGCCCCGGGTCCCGCTTCTGGGACCCGGGTGAAGCAGCGGCTGCAACACCCATCGCCCGCAAACAAGTCACCGCCAGCCGAAACACATTGTCCTCCGGCGCCATATCCGGCATCGCCTCATCCAACACCTCGACCACCAGCTGCAACCCCGCCAACCGCAGCGTATCCACCGGCGCACTCAGCGGCGACCACACAATCTCAAACTGATCCAGCCGCACCAAATCCTGCCGAGGCCGCTCCGTATAGTGCGCCTGCACATGCGTCGCCGCCTCCAGCGCCCCCCCAAACCGCTTCCTCGACTTCATTGCATGGCGCGCCACGCCCTTCACCTTGCCCTGGTCGCGCGTAAACAGGCTCACCAGCAGGTCAGCCTCATGGAACGGCCACGAGCGCAAAACAATCGCCTCGCCATGATGCGGAATTTGCCGTCCTTCAGCCATGCAGCCTCTATCCTACCCACCTCGCCCCTACCCTTCTCCCAAACCACCCTTTGGTTGTCATTCCGTAGCGCAGCGAAGGAATCTGCTTTTGCACTTGCTCCTGCTTTTCTTGTTGTCATCCCCGAAGGGGATCTGCGTCTCTCTCATACCCGCACAAACGCAAAACGCGCGACCCGAAGGCCACGCGTCATTGCAAAGCTGAAGGAAAAACTACCGGCCGAAGTGCGCCGCGTTCTTCTCCTGAAAGCTGACCCACTTGTCCGGAAGGTCGTCCCCGGCATAGATCGCCGAAACCGGGCACACCGGAACGCACGCACCGCAGTCGATACACTCGACCGGGTCGATAAACAGCTGGTCCAGCGTATCGCCGCCGGCCTCATCAGCCTTCGGGTGGATACAGTCCACCGGGCAGGCATCCACACACGCCCGATCCTTCGTGCCGATGCAGGGTTCCGCAATTACATACGCCATGTTTCTCGATCTCCTTCGTACAGCATTGAACTCAAACTTGTCGTTAGACCTAAATTCTATCAACAATTACACCACTCTCGAAGCCCAAAGAAATTCACAACTCGGACTTCGTCGGCCCTACTTCGCTGCATCCCCCGCCGCACGCCTCGCTGCAAACTCCGCCGGCGTGGGTATCGGCTCCAAATGTCGGCCAGCGAACATATCCTCAAACAAATCCTTCATCTCCTGATGAATCAACCCATTGGTAGCAAACACCTCACGACTATCCAGCGTGAACGTGCCACCATCAAAGTGCGTCACCACCCCGCCAGCCTCTTCCACCAGCAGATACCCAGCCGACGTATCCCACGGGTTCAGCTTGAACTCCCAGTACCCATCCAGCCGCCCGCAAGCCACATACGCCAGGTCCAGCGCAGCCGATCCCGCCCGCCTCACCCCATGCGACCGCAGCGTGAACTCCTGATAAAAATGCACGTTCGGGTTCAAATGCCGTTTATGCGAAGGAAACCCCGTAGCAATCAGCGACTCCTGCAACAGCTTCGCCTTCGACACATGAATCGCCTTGCCATTCAGCTTCGCGCCACCTCCCCGCTCGGCGGAAAACATCTCATCCCGCAGCGGATCGTAGATCACTCCGGCAACCATCTCGCCATCCTGATCGGCCGCCAGCCCCGGCACACGCCGCTCGCAACCCATCACCACGCAAAACGCCGGAAACCCATGCGCAAAGTTCGTCGTCCCATCCAGCGGGTCGATGTACCACCGAAACTCGTTCTCCAGCCCCTGCCGCGTTCCCTCTTCGCCATAAACCCCATGGCTCGGCAGCATCTCCTTCAGCCGGGCAACAATCAACGCTTCACTCGCGCGATCGGCCTCCGTCACCAAATCCACATCGCCCTTGTACTCCGTCGTTACGCCGCGATGATAAAACTCTCGCAGCAGCGCGCCTGCTTCCCGCGCAATCGTCTCTGCAATCCCAACAAACTCAGCCACAAACTCTCCTTAGCCCATACAAACCCACACGCCGAAAAACTCTACCGGACATCCTGCTCTTCGCGATTCCCACTCCGCCGCCGTTCCGCGCCCGCAGCTTCCGTAATCGTCCGTATCTGCGACTTGTAAATAAACAGGTTCGGCTTACCTTCACGCGTCAGCCGCACCATCATGTCGTCGAAGTATTCAATCCAGCCGTTCACCACTTCGCCATCGCGCAGCTTGATCGCCACAGACACCTGGCGCTCGCTCAGCGACCTCAGATACAGCGCCTCTTGTCCCGTCTCGCCGGTAGGCGGCCCCTTTTGCGACCGTTTCTTCATCATCTCTAAATTGTACGGCGTACCTTCGCAGCCATCGCTATCGCTTCGCGTAATAAGCCGTGCGATACCGCAACGTGTACTTCGCCCGCAGCGCAGGATCTTTCAATTGCAACTGGATATGCCGCAGGTCCGCTCCATGCTGCGGCGCATAATACCCCACCGTGTACTGCGTTCTTAGATCGTCCGACACATGCATAAACGCCGGCGCCAGATCATGCTTATCCTCAACGTAGTAGTACTTCCCCCCCGTATCGCTCGCCATCTGGATCAGCGCATGTTCGCCACCCGTATTGCGTCCCGCGTCCGCCGCCACCGGCACAATAATCAGCGAGTACACCATCGCCCCCGCGCGCTGTGCCTGCTCCAACGCCGCGTCATAGCTCCCATGCCGCGTCGTATTCTCACCATCGGTAATCAACACCACAACCCGCCGCTGCCCACTATTCGACGGAGCCTGCGCCAGCTTCTGACTCGCCAGATAAATCGCGTCATACAACGCCGTAGCATCGCCCTGCTCAATCTTCCCCAGCCCGCTCTCAACCAGCTTCGGATCATTCGTAAACCCCACCAGCTCATCCACGCGATCCGAAAAATCCATCAGATCAATCCTGTCCTGCGGCCTCACCAGCGACTTCACAAAGCTCTTCGCCGCATCCCGCTCCAGCCGCGAATCATCGAACACGCTCCCACTCGCATCGATCGCCAACACAATCTCCAGCGGCGTCACAGACTCGTGATCGAAGTTCGCAATCTTCTGCGGCTTGCCATCTTCGGCCAGCTCAAAGTCATCGCCCGTCAACCCCGGTACGGGCGCTCCATGCTCGTCCACCACATTCAGAGCCACACTCACCAACCGGCTCTCCACATGGATCGTCGTAATGGGCGCAGCCTGCTGTTGAGCTCCCGCTCCCACCGTCAGCAACAAAGCGATCGCCACACCTGCAAACTTCATCGTCCCTTACTCACAATCTCATCCGGAAACGGCTCGCCATCAGCCCACACCGCTCCATCCACAAACTGTTCCTTCTTCCAGATTGGGACGGTCTTCTTCAGCGTATCGATTACCCACCGGCAAGCCTCAAACGCTGCCCCGCGATGCACCGAAGCCACCACGATCAACACACTCGTCTCTCCCACCAACAACCGCCCCAGCCGATGCACAATCGCAACCTCGCGCACCCCAAACTTCGCAATCGCCTGCTCCCGCAGCTCGCGCATCTGCTTCAAGGCCATCTCTTCATACGCTTCATAGTCCAGATGCAGCGTAGCCCGCCCACGCGTATTGTCCCGCACAATCCCATCGAACACACAAACCGCGCCATCCCCACCAGCTTTGATCGCCGCCTGCACTCCAGCCAGATCAATCGCATCCCGCACCAACGCCACACTCTCGCCAGCCCCACCACTCACCGGCGGCAATATCGCAACCTCATCGCCATCCTTCAGCATCTGCTCGCTCCCGGCATACTCCTGGTTCACCGCAATCGCCGCACAGCGCAACGCCTCGGCATCCACGCGGCCATCCTCCAGCAGCTTCGCCAGCAACCCACCCACGCTCTCGCCCTCACTCAACTCGCACCAGTCCCCACCCTCGGCAAACAAAGTCTTCAAGGGGCCAAACGACACAACACGCACGCGCATAGCAGCAGGACGCATCCCCAAAGAATACGTGAGTCCCTCCTACCCCATCACTCATCGCCGTCACTTTGGTCTCTGCGATATACTCGCCGGGAATCTGTAGCTCAGGGAGGCACCATGCTCAAAGGCTTTCGCGACTTCATTCTCCGCGGCAACGTCATGGATCTTGCCGTCGCCGTCATCATCGGTGCCGCCTTCACCTCCATCGTCACCGCGCTCACCACCAACATCATCAATCCGCTGCTCGGAGCCATCGTCGGCAAGCCTAACTTCGACTACCTCGTCGGCCACGTCAACGGTGGCGAAATCAAGTACGGCAGCTTCATCACCGCGATCATCAACTTCCTCCTGATCGCCGCCGTGGTCTACTTCTTCCTCGTTATGCCTGCCCAGTACCTGCTCAAAAGATTCAACCCGCCCGTACCCGTTGAAGAACCACCTGCAACCAAGGCCTGCCCACAGTGCCTCGGCGATATTCCCGTCGCCGCCACACGCTGCAAGTTCTGCACGCAGCCCGTATAAAATCGCGTCAACACAAGTTTTTGGAGGTCGTAATGGTTCGTCTGCAGACGGCGTGGGTACTCCCGTTTCTCTCAGCATCAATCGCTCTAGCCCAGGCCGCCCCTGCACCGCCCGCCTCTGTCTTCGGCTACGCCAACTTCTCGCAGCAGGCCAAGTGGGACTCCGCCTTCATGGCCATTCCCAGCGCCAAACTCGCCGGGGAACACCTCAAAATCCTCACCGCCGAGCCCCATTGGGCCAGCTCGCCAGAGGACTACAAGACCGCGCAGTACGTCGCTGAAAAGTTCAAAGCCGCAGGCCTCCAGACCGAAATTGTTCCCTTCCGCGTCTGGCTCAACAAGCCCGTAAAAATCGAAATCACCGCATTCGACGCCGCCGGCAACAAGCTCATGTCCGGCCCCACGCCCGAGCACGTCGATCCCAAAGCCTACGGCGGCGACCCCTTTCAGGACGACCCACGCATCCTCCCCGCCTTCAACGGCTCTTCGCCCTCCGGTGATGTCACCGCACAGGTCGTCTATGCCAACTACGGCACCCTCGCCGACTTCAACGAGCTCGAAAAGCTAGGCGTCAGCGTCAAAGACAAGATCGTCATCGTCCGCTACGGCGCCAACTTCCGCGGCATCAAAACCTACATCGCCCAGCAACGCGGAGCCAAAGGCGTCCTCATATACTCCGACCCAGCCGACGACGGCTACGCCAAGGGCGACATGTACCCCCGCGGCCCCTATCGCCCCGCCACCGGAGTCCAGCGCGGCAGCGTGCAGTTTCTGCCCATCTACCCCGGCGACCCCGAAACCCCCGGCGTAGCCTCCACGCCCAACCTACCTGACTCCGCCCGCATCACCGATCCGGCCAAGATGAACCAGCCGTCGATCCCCACCAACCCGCTCTCCTATCAGGACGCCAGCCCCATCCTCGCGCACCTCGACGGCCCCGACTCCCCCCGCGCCTGGCAAGGCGCCCTTCCCTTCACCTACCACCTCGGCGGAACCGCTTCCGTCACCGTCCACATGAACCTCGTGCAGGACTACAAGCTCCGCACCATCTGGGACGTCATCGGCAAAATCCCCGGCGACGATCCCAACGCCTGGGTCGTCGCCGGCAACCATCGCGACGCTTGGGTCTTCGGCGCCGTCGACCCCAACAGCGGCACCGCCGCCATGCTCGAAACCGTCCACGGCCTCGGCGATCTGTTGAAAAAGGGCTGGAAGCCCAAGCGCACCATCGTCTTCGCCAGCTGGGACGCGGAAGAAGAAGGCCTCATCGGCTCTACCGAATGGGCTGAAATGCACGCCACCGAGCTCTCCCACGCCGTCGCTTACTTCAACACCGACGTAGGCGTCTCCGGCCCCGACTTCGGCTCCTCCGCCGTCCCCTCGCTCAAGCAGTTCGTCCGCGAAGTCACCCACGAAGTCGCCAGCCCCAAGGGCGGCACCGTCTACGACCAGTGGCTCGCCGACCAGAAAACCGAAGCCAGCAGCAAGCGCACCTCCGTCCACGCCGAGCGTGAGCCGGAAGACGCCACCGGCGACGTCCGCATCGGCACCCTCGGCTCCGGCTCCGACTACACCCCCTTCATCCAGCACCTCGGCGTCCCCTCCACCGACATAGGCTCCGACGGCCCCTACGGCGTCTACCACTCCGCCTTCGACAACTACAACTGGTTCATCAAGTTCGCCGACCCCACCTTCGTCTACGAGCAGCAGATGGCCCGCGTCTTCGGCATCGAAGTCCTCCACATGGCCGACGCCGACGTCCTTCCCTACGACTACCGCCTCTACGGCCATGAAGTCGTAGGCTACGTAGAAGCCGCCCGCAGACGCGCCTCCGAAACCAAAATGCAGGTCGATTTCGCCCCAACCATCGCTGCCGCCAGCCGTTTCGCCGCCTCCGGCAACGCCGTCTACAAGACCCAGACCAGCGCAGCCGCCGGATCAACCCCTCAGGCCACTGTCACCCTGAACACAGCCCTCCGCGACGCCGAAACCGCTCTGCTCAACCCCGCAGGCCTACCCAAACGCGGCTGGTATCGCCACACCATCTACGCTCCCGGCGAGTACACCGGCTACGCCGCCGTCGTCATCCCCGGCGTTGCAGAAGGCATCGACGCCAAAGACGCAACCCGCACCCAGTCGCAGCTCGACGCCCTGGCCGCGGCCCTCAATCGCTCGGCAGCCATCCTCGAAGCCGCGGCAAAGGAGTAACCACCCCCCAATTACTCCCGGGTGACATCCGCGCCCAGGAGTAGTATTTACGCAAGAGTCACTATGCTTGACGATCGCCTGGTCGAGCAATCCACCGCTCGCCGGAGGTACCCCATGCATGACCTCTTCACCGCACTCTGCTTCGTAGCCATTGTGATCGTGCCGACCGTCGTCGCCACCCGAGCCGCCGGCAGTAGCAAGTCCGAATAATCCGCTCCGCACCCAAAGCAAAAGCCCCCGCATCGCGAGGGCCTCAGCTTTCTTGCTTCACAAACTCCTACCGCAACGCCATCTGCTCGGTCACAATCTGCGTCAGATCCGGCTTCTTCAGCCCGTGGACCTCTTCGTTGTACTTATCGACCTTGCTGGACCAGTTCATCGAGCAGAACTTCGGCCCACACATCGAGCAGAACGCCGCTTCCTTGTAGTAGTCATCCGGCAGCGTCTCATCGTGCATCGAGCGAGCCGTCTCCGGATCAAGCGAGAGATCAAACTGCGTGTCCCAATCAAACGTGTACCGCGCATGAGAGATCGCATCATCGCGATCCCGCGCACCCGGACGATGCCGCGCAATATCCGCTGCATGAGCAGCGATCTTGTACGCGATAATGCCGTCCTTCACATCCTTCTCGTTCGGCAGTCCAAGATGCTCCTTCGGAGTCACATAGCAGAGCATCGCCGCTCCATGCCAGCCAATCATCGCCGCACCAATCGCAGACGTGATGTGGTCATAGCCCGGAGCGATATCAGTCACCAGCGGCCCCAGCACGTAGAACGGCGCACCGTCGCACAGCTTCACCTCCATATCGACCTGCTCCTTGATCTTGTCCATCGGCACATGGCCGGGGCCTTCGATCATCACCTGCACATCGTCCTTCCAGGCCTGCCGCGTCAGCTCGCCCAACGTCTTCAATTCAGCAAACTGAGCCTCATCCGAAGCATCCGCAACCGATCCCGGACGCAACCCATCGCCCAGCGAGTAGCTCACGTCATACTTCGCCATGATCTTCGTGATGCGGTCGAAGTTCTCATACAAAAAGTTCTGCTTGTGGTTCGCCGTCATCCA
>Ga0302305_1001712_pt1 | contig 12584 bp, 8 predicted proteins | sample III_Palsa_E2_3_FD_198764 | JGI IMG/M metagenome (GOLD analysis project Ga0302305, IMG submission 198764) | Peat permafrost microbial communities from Stordalen Mire near Abisko, Sweden - III_Palsa_E2_3 | ecosystem: Environmental > Terrestrial > Soil > Palsa > Peat permafrost | place: Sweden... | reverse complement strand
GTGACTACCAGATAGCCAGCGCCCAACCACGCGAAGGTCTGTAAGACTCCCACGCTCTGGATCAGCCGCGTAGCCAGCGGAGCCGTAACCAGCGCTCCGGCGCCAAATCCGCCCACGGCGATGCCGGTGATAAGGCCTCGCCGATCCGGGAACCACTTCACCAGCACGGCCACCGGGACGATATAACCAAACCCGAGCCCGATCCCGCCGATCAAGCCGTAACTGAGGTAGAGCCACCACAGCTTATCCGCCGAAAAACTTGCCAGAAACACGCCGAGGCCATAAAGAAATCCCCCGGTAAGCGCCACGGTTTTTGGGCCAGTCTTAGTGAGCCACAGCCCACCAATAAAAGCCGCAATGCCCAATACAAAAATGCAGATCGTGAAGGTGACCGTCACATCTGGCGTAGACCAGTGAAATTGCTTGGTCAGCGGCGCCTTGAAGACACTCCAGGCGTACACCGCTCCGAGCGCCATCTGCATCAGAAAGCCGGCGGCTGCAATACCCCAGCGGCGAGAGTCGTTCAAGTTATTCTCCTTCAAATGCCGATCGTGTTATAAGTGTTTCGGCTTTCTACTTACCTTGATTCAGTTCTGTGCGTATCTTCAATTGATAGGCAAGATTCTTGAGCAGGGAATTGATGAGACCCATACCGCGCCGTAAATCGCGGCTTGCAAAACTGGTGAAAAGCCCAAACAGCGAGGGTGGCTCATAAGCTACTGCCCTGGCATTGCCGAAGGTCTTGCTCACTGCCTCGCAAGTACCCTGCAGTACTTCTGGATCGATGGAGCCAAGCATCTTGCCCAGGATCATTGCATTGCGCATGGCGCGGATCGCCTCCGTCGAATTAGCCCCAGCCGACGCGACTTCGACCAGTTTGTCAGTCGCGCCCAGCACTCCACGGACCAGCGTGAACACCCCATGCTCGTGCAACTCCTGGAGCAATTCATAGCTGTCCAGCAGAGCAGCCGCATGCTCTGCTGGTGCCTCTTCCAGTCTTTTGAGTAACTCCTGTTTCGGATCGCGCGGCGGTAACTTGAGTTCGATCGGTTGAGCCATAATTGGAATCCTCTTCCCGTTTAGCTTCCCTGCGTCTTGATCTGGACCAGGCTAACGTTGGGCGACTGACCCGGCATGCGGTAATCGGCGCGCTTCCACTTGCGTTCCACCTCAACACCCACCTGCGGAGTGGGATGGCCGAAGCGCGAATTCGTCTTGGGCAGCGGACTAGCGGCCTTCATTCCATTCGTAACGGGCAGCACCTTCATCTGCACCGAAGTCTCCTTGTATGCCGGCGTATGCGTGATCTTATCGGTGTGGCTGCTCGTGAGTCGATTCACGGCCTCATCCAGGGCGTTTAGAGAGTTCATCGGCATGTACAACTCATTTCCATGCACTCGATCTGTCACGAGGGCCTGCACCCGCACCTTGCCGTACCGCGAAGTAAGCTGCACCCAACTGCCGGATTCGATCCCTCGTTCCACAGCGAGCGCAGGCGACACCTCCACAAACGTGCAAGGCGTCTTCTCGCGAATGCCTTCCGTGCGATAAGTCATATTGCCTTCGTGGAAATGCTCCAACAGGCGGCCATTGTTCAGGTGCAAATCATACTCTTCGTTCGGCTGGTCCGTAGGCTCGGTCCATTCCAGCGGATAGAGCCGCGCCTTCCCATCGGGGAATTGGAATTCCTTGGTATACAGCAAAGGCTGATCGCTGCCATCCGCAGCCACCGGCCATTGCAGGGTCTTGTAACCCTCCAAACGCTCGTAAGTAACACCAGCCAACAGCGGGGTCAGCGCAGCAATCTCCTCGTAAATCTCCGATGGATGTCCATAGCTCCAATTCGCACCCAGGCGATTGGCCACATCTTGGATAATCCTCCAGTCCGGCCGGCTATCCCCCAGCGGCTCAAAGACCTGATACAGCCGCTGGATCCGCCGTTCCGTGCTGGTGAACGTCCCTTCTTTTTCTAGGCTCGGACTGCCCGGCAAAATCACGTCGGCAAAGCGGCAAGTCTCCGAGAAAAAAATCTCCTGCATCACAAAGAAATCCAGCTTTGCAAGCGCATCGGCGACGTAGTTGGCGTTCGAATCCACCAGGCTCATCTCTTCGCCAAAGACATACATGCTCTTCAGCTTGCCCTCATGAATCGCATCGATCATCAGGTGATTGTCCAGGCCGGGTTTGGGTGGCAATTGCACGCCCCATGCCTTCTCAAACTTAGCGCGCACCTCCGCGTCTTCAACCTTCTGATAACCGGTATAGTAATTCGGCATGGCACCGTGGTCGCTGGCTCCCTGCACGTTGTTATGCCCGCGCAAAGGATAAGCACCTGAACCCGGTCGCATGTAATTCCCCGTGGTGAGCAGCAGGTTAGAGATAGCTGTCGAAGTATCCGAGCCCATCGAGTGTTGGGTAACTCCCATAGCCCACAGAATGCACACGCCATCCGCCGCGGCGATCATGTTCGCCACCTTCTTTAGCGCCTCCATCGGAATTCCACAGCGCTCGCTCGCCATCTCCATCGTGAAAGGCTCAAGGCTCTTCCAGTAAGCATCGACCCCATTCACCCACTTCTTGAGAAAGTCGGTCTTTGCCAGTCCATTGTCGAGAATGTACCGAGTAATCGCCGAAAGCCACAGCAAGTCCGTCCCTGGGCTGGGATGCATGAATACGTCAGCCCGCCGAGCCATCTCGTGCTCGCGAATATCCGCCACAATCAACTTCTGCCCTCGCAGCTTATGCGAACTCTTCACCCGCGTAGCCAGCACCGGATGGCTCTCCGCAGTGTTGCTTCCGATAATCAACACCAGCCCCGCTTGCTCAATGTCGGATATCGACCCAGAATCTCCGCCATAACCGACTGTTCGAAACAAACCCGTCGTTGCTGGCGCTTGGCAATACCGCGAGCAGTTATCCATGTTATTGGTCCCAATAACTGCGCGAGCCAGCTTCTGCATAAGATAGCTCTCTTCATTCGTACACTTCGAAGAAGAGATAAACGCCAGCGCATCTGGCCCGTGAGCCGCCTTGATCTCAGAGAATTTGCTCGCAATCAGCGTCAAAGCCTCATCCCAACTCGCTTCTCGAAAACTGTCGCCTTCTCGAATCAGCGGCTTCGTCAACCGGTCAGCACTGTTCACATACTCCCAGCCAAACTTGCCCTTGATACAGGTAGAGATTCCGTTCGCCGCCCCATGCGCTGGCTCGACCTTCAGAATGTGCCGCTCCGTCTTCGACTCCAGTGTCCACAGGTCAAAGCTGCATCCCACGCCGCAGTAGGTACACACCGTTTTCGTCTTTTGAATCCGCTTCTCCCGCATCGCCGATTCAATTTCCGAAACCTGCAGAATCGCCCCATACCCCAGTTCCGGCTCAATCCCCTTGATCACATCGATCATGTTATTCAGCGCCGGCTTCGGCAGCCCGGTGAAATACCCGGCATGTTGCAGCATCGGCTTTTCCATCAGCGCATTGCATGGGCACACCGTCACGCAATGCCCGCACGACACGCAACTCGACTCGCCAATCGGCGCGCCACCATCCCACAGGACCCGCGGATGGTCCAGCTCCCAACCGATAGACAGCGTCTCGTTCACCTGCACATCCTGGCAGGCCTGCACGCATCGTCCGCACAGAATGCACTGGTCAGGGTCATAGCGGTAGAAGGGATTCGACATATCGACTTCGTACGGCTTCGGCTTGTAAGGAATCGACTGATGTTCGACCGCCAGCATTGCAGTTGTGTTGTGTAACGTGCAGTTGCCGTTGTTGTTATCGCAAACCGTGCAGTAGAGCAGGTGATTGCCCAGAATCCGGTCGAAAGCTTCACGCTGCCCGGCATTCGCACGCGCCGATTCCGTCACCACTGTCATGCCCGCTGCCGCAGTTGTCCCGCAGGCCCGCACCAGCTTGCCATCTACTTCCACCATGCACGTATCACAGGTTTGAATTGGGCCAAGCCTGGGGTGATAGCAGACTTGGGGCAGTTTCGTTTCCGCGCGGTTGATCGCCTCAATCAGGATCTCGCCTGGTTTGATCCCGTGCGGAGAACCGTTAATCAAAATCGTAGGGGTGGACGACATAGCGGACGAGCCCTCCGGTAGGTGAGTATTGGACGCACGATCGATGCCTGTCAATCCTAGCCATCAAACGCAGTTCCGCGCCAGCCACTTGCGAATAGTACTTTGATGCTGCAGCATTTCAAACGAGATGCAGGCAATTTTGGCCCTGGATTTTGGACTCTGACGTGTCAACAACGCTAGATCATGGCTGGTTCGCGTCCACCGCTGCAGCCAGTCGCGATTGACCAGCATATACAACAAATCGCCTTCCCCGCAGAAATCCCACCAGGGTGAGTCCAAGCTCGCGCGCAAGTTGCACAGCCAGGCTAGACGGCGCGGAGACCGAAGCCAGAATCGGCAGACCCGCTGACAGCGCCTTCTGCACGATCTCAAATCCGCCGCGCCCGCTCACCAGCATTACATGCTTCGATAGCGGCAATTGCCCGCGCAGCAAAGCCCACCCAACCACCTTGTCGACCGCATTGTGCCGCCCAATATCCTCACGCAGCACTAACAATTTTCCTGCTGTGTCGAACAGAGCAGCCGCATGCAAGCCGCCCGTATGGCTGAATACTGTCTGTGCCTTCCGCAGCCGGTCGGGCAGCGCACAGAGCAACTCAGGATCGAAGCGAAAATCCAGGTTCGGCGCCCGCAGCCCTCGCTGGCGGATCGCATCGATCGAAGCCTTCCCGCAGATGCCGCAGCTCGAAGCAGCAAAGAAATTTCGCTGCAATTGCGCTTGGTCGAATTCGAAGTTTCTCAGCTCCGCTTCCACGCCATTGCTTTTTCCAGCGCCAGAGGTCACATACGTTTGCAAAGAGCCGATCTGAGCAGGGTCGTCCACGATGCCTTCTGTCCAAAGAAAACCCGCAGCCAGTTCCTCATCTTGTCCGGGCGTGCGCATCGTCACTGTCAGCGGCTTCGAACCGTCTGATGCACCAATGCGAATCTCAAGCGGCTCCTCAGCTGCCAAAGCGTCATCATGCGGTAATAACTTGCCGTCGTTCCACTCAGAAACCTGCGTGAGTTGAACGCTTCGCTCCGGCATCCTCTCTTTTGCAGCGTCCGTGGAGCCATTCGTTCTGGATATTGCCATTCCGCCTGCACCCTCTCCAACTATACAAGCGCCCGTTTTGGCGGCTCTCTACCAAAGAATCCAGGCCAGAGATCGCTCGAAGGTGCTACAAAGTCTTAGGCGAATATCTGAACCTATCTCCCGCTACGATTTCCCTGGTGCTGAACAACGCGGCCGGCGTGCGCTCCATTCCCCAGGAAACAAGAGAACGCGTGCGAGAGGCAGCGAAACTCTTCGACTACCGGCCAAGCTTCTTCGCTCGCTCCCTGCGCAAAGGCCAAACCTTCTCCGTAGGCGTCCTCGTACCCGACCTCAGCGATGGCTACGCCGCCCAGGTGCTCGAAGGCATGGAAGACGTCCTCATCGAAGAAGGTTACTTCTACTTCACCGCTAGTCATCGCCGTCGGCCCGATCTTCTCGAGGAATATCCAAGACTGTTGCTGTCTCGCTCCGTAGAGGGTTTCATTGCCATCGACACGCTGCTCCAGCACGAACTGCCGGTCCCGGTAGTGGCCGTCGCAGGACACCGAAAGATCACCGGCGTGACCAACGTCGTCCTGGATCAGGTCCGCGCCGCGGAACTGATCCTCAAGCACCTCTATCAACTCGGCCATCGCAAGATCGCGTTCATGCGCGGCGGCAGCCACAGTTCCGACGCAGATGAGCGCTGGGAGTGCCTCATGCAAGTTGCCCGCGAAATGAATCTCCTCGTCCTGCCTGAGTGGATGGTGCAGCTCGAGCTCAAAGTCTCGACGCCAGAGCTGGGTTATGTACCTGCAATCGAACTTCTCAATCGCAGGGCGAACCTCGCCGCAAGTCTCGAAAAACAGTTCACTGCAATGATCTGTTACAACGACATCGCAGCAATCGGAGCGATCAGGGCCCTCCGCGAACACAAGCTACGCGTGCCCGAAGATATTTCTGTCGTGGGCTTCGATGATATTCAAGCGGCCGCATTTCAGAACCCCAGCCTGACAACGATCCGGCAGCCACTGCGCAGCATGGGCGCCACCGCCGCCAAGATCCTGTTACGCCGTATCCGTGCCCAGGGCAGCGATCCCGATACAGTCCCAGTTATCCCGGAGCTGGTAATCCGGGAATCCACCTTGCCGCCGAAAAGCTAGTGTGCGGTGTAGTTAGAGATCCAGGTCGGACATCGCGAAGCTTCCAAGAGGCAAACCTCAATCCGCAAAAGAAAAACCCCGCTGCGACCCGATACGTCAGTCGCAACAGGGTTTTCAGTCACCTCGAGTCCAGAGATACTCAGCGTCGCCCCTGGATCGTATTCCCAGCTTTCTTAGCCGCTCGTTTGGCAGCCAGGGCGCTCAATTCCCGGCCCATGCTGGAGCGGTTTATGCCAAGCTGCAATCCAAGGTTCAGCAGATTGCCGGTAGTCCAGTAAAGCGCCAGTCCAGAAGCAAAGTTCCACATCGAAAATCCAAAAATCGCCGGCATCATAAAGGCCATCATGCGCCTCTGCGCAGGATCCATTCCCGGCGATGGCGTAATGAATTGCACCAGGAACATGCTCACAATGATCACGATCGGCAAGATATGCCACGGATCAGCGATAGCCAGATTCGGCAGCCAACCCCAATGTGCCTGGCGCAACTCGATTACGTTCGCCAGCACCCGATAGTAACCGTAGAAGAGCGGAAGCTGCACCAGCATTGGCAAGCAGCTGCCGTACATGTTGATATTCTCGTCCTTGTACAGTTTCATCGTCTCCGCATTCATCTCTGCCCGCTTCGGATCGGTAGCCTTGAGATGGGCGTAGCGCTTCTTGATAGCGTCGATCTTGGGTTGAATCCGTTGCATCTTCAGCGAAGACCGCATCATCATCAACCGCGTTGGCAACATCAGCAGGTTGAAGACGAGCGTGACGATGATAATCGCCCATCCCCAGTTGCCAACAAACCCATAAATAAAGCGCAGCAACAAGAACAACGGCTCTGAGATGACCTTGAAGAAGCCAAACTGAATCAGGGGCTTCAGATCCTCACCGGTAGCGAGTCCATCCTGGCTAGTCGTATGAATTGATCCCAACACATCGAATTGCAACGGCCCCGCGAACAGCCGCGTGTGTGTCGTACCGCTTGTGTCGCCCACCGCAACGCCCAACACCTGAGACTTGAACTTCTCAATGTTCGGCGCAGCCGCGTCCTTGGGTGCGTCAATCGCGTTGTGCAGAGTAACAATCGTCGCCCGCGATGGCGTTGCCGGCAAGAACACGGCGCCAAAGTAGAGATCGATTGCGCCCGCATAATCGTACGGCTGCTCAATGGTCGCGTTGCCGCTGACCTTGGTTGCTGCTAGCGCATCGCGCTTGCCGTCAATCGAATAAGCGAACTTGCTTGCCGCATACTGCGCAACTTCTTCCTGATCTCCAAGTCCACCCGGCCAAGCCACCAGAGCTCGCACAGGCACGCCCGAACGCACCACCGATACTTCGGCGTCAATCACGTAGCTTTCATTGAATGTGAAGGTCTTGGTGACTGTCAGCGGTCCCTTCGCATACTTGAAAATGATCCCCGCCGGAGCAGCAACCACCCCGGTAGCCGACGGCTGATAGAGCGCCTGATTCAAGTCGGTAGTAAGTCCCGGCTCGTAAGTGAAAAGAGATAGCGGGTACCCAAAAGTTGCTGCAGCCTGCTGATTCACCAGATCGAGCGGACGTCCCCGCGAATCCTTGTACTTCTTCAGAATCCAGCTCTTCACCTGCGCGCCGCGATTGGTGAAAGTGATCTTGTAGAGCTCGTTCTCCACAACTGTCTGGCTCTCAGCAGCCGCCACAACCGCCGGGGTCGCACTCGCCTGACTCGCGCTGCCTGCCGCGTTCTGAGCGGCGGCCACAGGCAAACCCGAGGTCGTCGCCGGCTGCCCCGTTGTTTGCGTCTGCTGTTGCTGAACCGGTGGCGTCGGAGGCTTGAAGTATTGAAAAGCAAGCAGCGCCACACCTAACAGCACCATGAACGCAAGCATGGAGCGCATATCGCCGCCGCCACCACCGCCACCTGGGCCCTGCGTCGAAGCATTCGGATTACGAATTTCAGCCAATGGGTCAATCCTGTCGTTGCAAACAATCGTTTCGTACTGCAGCCAGCCAATGCGAATCAGCGGCCATTTCTATGGTAACGGGTCGTGTACAGTCTCTGCGGCCAAGTGGCCGTGAGCCCGAGGCAGCGGCACGGGGTCGAATCCGCTCGCGCCAAAAGGATGGCAACGCATCAGCCGCCGCATCGCTAGGCATGTTCCTCGCGCCGCTCCATACGTTTTCACAGCTTCAGCCGCATACTCCGAGCAAGTAGGCCGAAATCGGCAGCCGGTCGGAGAAAGCGCATGCACCATCGGCGAAAGCCAGCGGCGATAAAACCCGAGAAACGCCAGCAGAGAGCGCGTTGCCATCGTCGTCATGAGATGTCCCGCGTCCCACTCGCGGGTCTTTTCGAGTTCCCTGCCGCAGCCTTGCCGACCTGCGTTGCGGCCTGACGAAAGATACGCAAAACCTCAGCGTCCAGTTTCCCAAATTCCATGGTCATAACTGACCGCTTAGGATGCAGGATCAAATCCACTCCATCCGGCAGCTCTTCTATGTGGCAACGGACAATCTCGCGCAGTCTACGTTTGATTCGATTGCGTTCATGCGCCTTGCCTAGCACCTTACCCACCGTAAGGCCGACACGCGGACCAGAAGTCGCGTCGCCCTCGAAAGCGCGCGTCTCAACCCCCGCACGCTGCGCTGTCGCCTGAGCTCCCGTGCGATCGACCGCAAACCACGCCATCGAAGTTGAAAACTGCTTCCGAGTTGCCTTGTAAACACGCTGATAGTCCGCATGTTTACGCAGCTTCGCATCGCGAACCCGGATTGGATTCGCGGAGCCAGTTGTTGAAAACTCTTCAGGGAGCTTCAAACGCGGGGTTTGGGAGGTAGACATCATCGTCAGTCAGTGCAGGCTCGTAGAGCAATCACGCCGCGACCTGACCGGAACAGCTGCCGCCAGGAAAACTTGCCGGAAAGTCGAGGGCGGCAATCCCGGCAAAGCGGCTGACTCGCCACAGAGTTTCTGCGGTCTCTGGGCGAAAAGCCAGCCCAAAGCTAGTCGCGGAAGCCAGCGCTGACAGCTACGCGCTTGCGGCCCTGTGCGCGGCGGCGGCTGAGCACGGCTGCTCCGCTCTTGGTCTTCATGCGGGCCCGAAAGCCGTGAGTCTTGACGCGCTTGCGGCGGTTGGGCTGAAATGTGCGCTTGGGCATGGAAATGCTCCTGAATCCTATTGTGGAAATCTGTGCCTGAACGGCAAGTTTCAAGTATAGCGCAGAGTCCCTTCAGAATCCAGCCAGACCCCTCTCATGCCTCCTGGAAAATCTGTTCCGCCAAGCGCTTTTCCAACCGGCCCCGCGGGTGTAGAATCCGAATTCGTACCCAAGTTTGCCTCAGTCGAAGTGGATGTGATTCGAAGTGTGGATGAGTACGGAATCGCCGTTCTTAAGAGCTTCACAAGTGCAGCGTCATGCCTCTCGAAGCTGGTTTCACCAAGGCTGGTGCAATTACCAGAGTTGTGTGAATGAGACGTTGCAGAGGGCCCAAATTGTGCTAGTATCGGACCCGTTCAGCAAAGATTCCGAACACACCGCTCAACCGAGTTTTTGTCTACGAAGTCGATGCAAATTTCAGGCGATCCAGCCTGAACGTCTCTCGGCACTTTAGTAATCGAACGCGACGCGCAGTGAACTTCTGCGCGCCGGGGGCGAAGCATTGTTTTTTACGACGTAGCGCGTCGGAGCAGCGGCCGGTTTCTTTCGGGAATAAAGAGTGTACGTAAGGAATTCATGATGTCATTTGCAACTACGCCCGCAACGGCGGTTAACCCCTGGATACAGATTCTGGCGGCGCTGGAAAAGAAGGTAAATCGCCAGTCCTTTGAAACCTGGCTAAAGCCCACTCGATACAGCCACATCGCAGGCCGAACGCTCTACGTCCGCATCCCCACCGAACAGTTCCAGCACATCGGCGACAAGTACAGCGACCTCGTGCAGGAAGCGATCGATCTCCTCAAGCTCGACTTCGATGATGTCGCCTTCGTCACTGTGGAAGAGGATCCCTCGCAGCCGCCTGTCCGCAAAGACGGTGGTTTCGGTCCCGTGTCGACCCATGGCGCGACCGCTCCGCCGGTCAATCACAACGGTTACCCCACTCATCCCAATCAGCCCAACACATCCAACCGCCGCGCCTCGAATCCCTCCTATCCATCCCATTCGTTGGAGCAGCAGAGCCGCTTCGATTGGTCGACAGCCGCTCAGCTCAACGCGCGCTACACCTTCGACAACTTCGTAATCGGCAATGGTAACCAATTTGCCCGCGCAGCATCTCTCGCGGTCGCAGAGCGCCCTTCGCGCGCCTACAATCCGCTGTTTCTCTATGGCGGCGTCGGTATGGGCAAGACCCACCTGATGCATGCCATCGGCCATGAAGTAAAGCGCCGCCAGCCTATCGCCAATATCTGCTATGTCTCCGCGGAAAAGTTCACCAACGAGATGATCAATTCTCTGCGTAACGACCGCATGACCAGTTTTCGCGATCGCTTCCGCGGCGTAGATGTACTGCTCATCGACGACATCCAGTTCATCGCGCAAAAAGAGCGCACCCAGGAAGAGTTCTTCCACACCTTCAACGCGCTCCACGAGAGCATGAAGCAGATCGTCATCGCCTCCGACCGTCCTCCCAAGGAACTCGCAGAGATTGAAGACCGCCTCCGTTCCCGCTTTGAATGGGGACTCATCGCCGACATCCAACCGCCCGATCTCGAAACCAAGGTCGCCATCCTGCAAAAGAAAGCAGAGAGCGAACAGTCCAGCCTGCCGACGGATGTCGCCATGTTCATCGCATCCAACGTTCGCACCAACGTGCGCGAGCTTGAGGGAGCCCTGGTGCGGCTCATCGCCTGGTGCAACATGAACAACATGGAGATCACTCTCCAGTCCACGCAGCAGTGCTTGAAACAATTTATCGATACCCAGGTACGAAAGATCACCATTGACGCCATCCAGAAGGCCGTCGCTGAGAACTTCGCCATGCGCGTCAGCGAGCTGAAACAGAAGAACAACTCGCGTGCCGTAGTCGTGCCGCGCCAGATCGCCATGTACCTGGCCAAGAACCTCACCGAAGCCAGCCTGCCCGAAATCGGCCGTCAATTCGGTGGCAAGCACCACACCACTGTCATGCACTCCATCGGCAAGATCGACGAACTCCGCCGCACCGACAAGGATCTGAACCGCACTATCAACAAGCTGCAAGAAATACTGAACGGGTAAGCGCTCATCGAAGCGACAATCCGGAAAGAGAGGGCCGCTGGGGATGCTAACCCAGCGGCCATCGTACTTTTTGGGTCCGACCTACTTCTTCGTATTCAGCTCAATCACCTCAAACGAATACCCCGGAAGGCTGTGCTTCAGCTTCGTCCCCGTCACCGGAACCGTACTCTCAACCGGCACAATATGCTTCGGATCGGTGATCGAATTGGTGTCGACCGGCGATAAAGCATGAAGGCGTGTCACCTTCGCCGGGCCAGAGATCGCACTCACCCCGCTCAGATCAATCTCCAACTCCTGCGCCGTGGGGGCTCCATTCACGATCTTGACAAAGACCTTGCCCTTGGCCTTATCGTCCGTAACCGAATACGCCACACGCGGCCCCGCCCCGGTCAGCGTTGACTCCGGAACCTCATCGCCAATCTTTTCCGCAAACAGCGACAGCACGTAGTAACTCGGCGAACCATAGCTGGTCAGCCCGTTGTACCCGATCAGATCCGGATGCCACTGCATCCCGCCGGGATGGACATTCACCAGCAGCGGCGCGTAGCTCGACATCACCACGATATCGCTGTTGCGCTCCACGCCCGTAAGCCACGCCGCATCACCCAATGCAGCGCCGAAGTCGGCCGTCGGCGAGCCTTCCATCGTCGCGTACTCGCCCATGAAAATCTTCGGCCCATTTCGGTCGAAGTTGTCATAGTGATGAACATCGTCGAAGTACTTCTCCGCGCTCAGATAAAAGTGGTCATCCAGCACGTCCGGCTTCACGCTTGTCACCGGCGCCGTCGCAATCAATTTCTGGTCCGGATACTTGGCCTTGATCGCATCGTGAAATTGCTTGAAGCGCCCGTCATAGCTCTTCGACTGGTCGAAAAAGTCCTCATTGCCAATCTCGACATAGGCCAGCTTGAACGGCGTAGGATGCCCATCCTTGGCCCGCTCCGCCCCCCACTTGGTGTCCGTGCCGCCCGTCGCATACTCGATCTCATCCAACGCATCTTGAACATACGGATCAAGCTTTGGCCCCGGTTCTACATGCTCCTGGCGCATTGAATAGCCCGCATATACCGCCATCACATTCTGCATGTGCAGGTCTTCGCACCACTCCAAAAACTCAAGCAGTCCAAGGCCATCT
>Ga0302305_1001710_pt1 | contig 12586 bp, 8 predicted proteins | sample III_Palsa_E2_3_FD_198764 | JGI IMG/M metagenome (GOLD analysis project Ga0302305, IMG submission 198764) | Peat permafrost microbial communities from Stordalen Mire near Abisko, Sweden - III_Palsa_E2_3 | ecosystem: Environmental > Terrestrial > Soil > Palsa > Peat permafrost | place: Sweden... | reverse complement strand
CTTAAATCTGGTGCACCGGGGCGTCCGTATATGAATTGGCCAGCAACACGCCTTGCCCCACAGTAGCCCCCGCTCGACCCAAGAGCTTGGCCGTCTGGCTCAAGCTGGCGAAGTAGGCCGGATTTCGTTGTCGAGCGGCAGCGTTTCGGGGAATTATTCGAGTCGTCGCCGCAGCACGTCACCATACGATCCCGCTACCGTCGGTTAAGACGTCGCAATAGCAACACAGCTCCTCGCCTTACCAAATCAAATATCGAGCGGATCGACTTCCACAGTCCAACGCAGCACGCCTTTCAAGCCACGCAACTGCGCCTGCCAGGCATGCAGCACCTGCTGCAAGACCGCACGCGAGGCGCATTCGATCAATAGTTGCGCGCGATGGACGTGCATTACCTTGACGATGGTCAGCGGCACCGGGTCATAGCGCGTCACGCGCTCGCCGCCAGGCAAGGCGTCGAGTCCGGCGGCGGCGCTTTGCAAAAACGCCAGGGCCTGCTCCAAGGTGCGCGCTTCGGCACGCAGCAAGGCTTGATACACAAAAGGCGGTAAATGGGCCTGCCGACGCTCGGTCAATGTAGAGCGCGCAAAACCGGGGTAGTCGTGGCGGCCCAGTGAGTCGTACAGCGGGTGGCGCGGATAGCGCGTCTGAATCAGCACTTCGCTGGCCAAGCCGCCGCGACCCGCCCGCCCGCTGACTTGCATCAATTGTGCGAAGAGCCGCTCGCTGGCGCGGAAGTCGTGCGAAAACAGCGCTGTGTCGGCATTCAATACGCCGACTAAAGTGACTCGCTGGAAATCATGGCCTTTCGCAATCATCTGCGTGCCGACCAGCACATCGACTTCGCCTGCATGAACATCCGAGAATAGCGCTTGTGCACTGCCTTTACGGCGTGTGCTATCGGCGTCGATACGCAGGATGCGCGCGTTCGGCAAAGCGCCGGACAAGGCTTCCTCGACGCGCTGGGTACCGCGCCCCAGCGGCGCCACGTCGACATTGCCGCACTCGGGGCAAGCAGGCGGAATTTTGCTTTCCCAGCCGCAATGATGGCAGCGCATCGACCGCTCCGGCTTATGCAACACCACATAGGCGGAACAGCGCGGACAACCGGCCACCCAGCCGCAGGCATCGCACGACAGCACCGGCGCATAACCGCGCCGATTCAAGAAAATCAGGCTTTGCTCACCGCGTTCCAGCCGTTGCCGCAGTGCGCTCAAGAGCGGCATCGTCAAGCCCTCGACCACGGCCCGCCCACGGCGCTTTTCATGGTCCAGATCGACCAGCCTGATGGACGGCAAGACCGCATCCGTCACCGCACGACGAGCCAGCGTAAGCCGGGTATAACGGCCTTGATCAGCTTGCCACCAGCTCTCCAGCGAAGGCGTCGCTGACCCCAGAACCACCGGAATGCCTAATTGCTTGGCGCGCCACACCGCAAGATCGCGCGCCGAGTAGCGCAAGCCTTCTTGTTGCTTATAGGCCGCCTCATGTTCCTCATCGACCACGATCATTGCCAAGCCTGGCAAGGAAGCCAGCACGGCCAGCCGCGTGCCGAGCACAATCCGCGCATGCCCCAGATGCGCGGCCAGCCAATTGCGAGCACGTTCGCCCTCAGCAAGCCCGCTATGCAAGCTCACGATCGCCCCCTCCGGCAGGCTGGCAAACCGTGCGCGAAAGGCCGCCTCGAACTGGGGCGTCAAATTGATTTCCGGGACCATCACCAGGGCCTGTGCACCAGGATCGCGTGCCATCAGGGCGGCAAGCGCATGCAGATAGACTTCGGTCTTGCCGCTGCCGGTGACGCCATGCAGCAGAAACGGCGCAAAACCGCTAGCGTCGACAATCGCATGCAATGCCTGTTGCTGCTCGCCATTAAGCGGCGGCGCCACGCCATCGGCAGGCATGACTTGCGGCGCGACCTGAACCGCGCCGCTATGCTGCACGGCCCAGCCCGCCTCGCACCATTGCTCCAGTGTCGGCGCCGCCTTGGGATGCAAGGCTCGCGCCGCCGGCAGCGCTAGCGCGCCGCTCTCGCATAGTGCGTCAGCCAAGCGGCGCAGTGCCTGCGCACGCGCCGGCAAGGCGGCCGGCAAGGCCTGCCGTCCTTCTGGCGTAATCCGGTAATGCACCTCGACAGCCAGCAAACGGCCCCAGCGCGAAGCATCGCGCAAGGCCTGCGGCAAAGCCGGTAGCGCCACTTCACCGAGCGCCCTCTGATAATAATCGGCAGCGAACGCGGTCAGCGCAATCCAGGCCGGCGACAAAGCCGGGCAATCCGCACAGCGCGCCTCGACCGCACGCAAACGCACCGCCGGCACTTCCGAATGCGTGGTGATTTCGCAGATCAGGCCTGTTACGCTGCGCCTGCCGAACGGCACCTGTACCAGTTGTCCAACTTGCGCCGGCTCGGCGAAGGGGTAGCGGTAGTCGAATAAAGTGGGGATGGGCTGATCCAGCGCGACCCGTACAAAGACATCGGTCACGCGCAGCGCCCTCGAGCTTGAACTTGAATCAAGCACACACCAACCGCCGCCCAAAATCCGGCAAGCGTTGTCGATGACCGGCCGGTTCCCCGATCGTGTGATTGACGCAAGTTAAGGTATTGCATCAAGTTCGTTGCTAAGTCGCCAGATTCATTTACGCTTTTAAAGCTGTCCACAATGCCTGTGGATAACTCTGTTGAAAACTGCCGATCAGAGGCGCGTGAAGGGCGTTGCGTCGACCTTGCACTACTTTGCCCAGATTCGCAGCAAGCAAAAAATATCGATAAAAATCAAATACTTGATAAAATTTAACTGATTGAATTAAACAGATGAACCGATCTGGTGCAGGTGCGGCGGCGCAGCGAAATTATGTGCATAAGTTTTTACCTTGACAAACCCAGAGCGCCCTTTTTACGGGGTAATCTGAGATATGGGGTCAAGCTGAAATCATTCGCCAAACGGTAAATTTGCTGCGCCGCAAAATTATAGTCTTAAGCTGTCCGCTGCCGAATCAGACGACTATGCTGGTGAACTTCGTCGATCAGCTCGGTGACATGCTCAGGCGGCGTGAATTGCGAAATACCATGACCCAGATTGAAAACATGGCCGGGATGATTGCCAAAACGGTCGAGCAAAGTTCGCGCTTCGGCGCGGATCGCGGCGGGTGGCGCAAATAAGATCGCCGGGTCCAGATTGCCTTGCAGCGCCACTTGCTGGCCGATACGCTCGCGCGCCCGGCCCAGATCGGTGGTCCAATCGAGCCCGACGGCGTCGACGCCGGTGGCCGCGATCTGCTCCAGCCACTGCCCGCCGCCCTTGGTAAAGGTGATGACCGGCACGCGCGCGCCGTCGTGTTCGCGTTTCAGCTGCGCGACGATACGTTCGATATAAGCCAGCGAAAAACGCTGATAAGCACCATCGGCCAACGCCCCGCCCCAACTGTCGAAAATCATCACCGCTTGTGCGCCGGCCTCGATCTGCGCGTTCAGGTAGTCGACCACCGCTTGCGTATTGACCTCAAGAATGCGCTCCATCAGATCGGGACGCGCGTAAAGCATGGTCTTTACTGTATGGAAATCGGACGAGCCGGCGCCTTCGACCATATAGCAGGCCAGCGTCCAAGGGCTGCCTGAAAAGCCGATCAGCGGCACGCGCTGGCGGCCCTGGGCGTCGGTCAGAGCACGGCGAATCTGGGCGACGGCGTTAGTCACATAACTGAGCGTGGCGTCGATATCGGGCACGGCAAGGCGTGCGACATCCTCTTCGGTGCGTAACGGACGCTGAAAACGTGGGCCTTCACCGGCCACGAATTCCAAGCCCAAGCCCATGGCGTCGGGTATCGTCAGAATGTCCGAAAACAGGATTGCCGCGTCAAGCGGATAGCGGTCGAGCGGCTGTAGCGTGACTTCGGTTGCGTAATCCGGATTGGTCGCCAGATCCATAAAACTGCCGGCGCGCGCACGGGTCGCCCGATATTCAGGCAGGTAACGCCCTGCCTGGCGCATCAACCAGACGGGCGTGTAATCGGTGGGCTGGCGCAATAAAGCGCGCAGAAAGGTGTCGTTCAGAAGAGTTGTTTGGGCCACGATGCGCGATGCTCAGGAAGGCAAAACGGTATTTTACCGGAGCCACCCCTGGCGCGTGCTGCAAATCGCCTATTCTCCGCATTGCAAGAATCGGGGCTGCGGCACGCCGCTCTACGTGTTTCGCTTCCTATAACGCTTTATCACGCGCCTGATCAAGCTGTGACATGGGTCGGCTGCGTGGAAATCTTACCCAGACTGCCGTCCGGCCGCTTATACAGCGTATCCCCATAGCCATTCAAGTCCAGTTGCTGCAGTGAAATTGTTTGGGTGATGCCGATCAGGACCGAGACGGTGTTGCTGGCGCTTGAACTTGAGCTGGCATTCGCGCTGGGCCCTATCGTGTCACTTCCGGTCGACTCCGGCGTGTCGGACGTGGCGTCCGTCGCCGCAGGCGTGGCTTGGCCGGCCGTTGACTGTCCGGCCTGGGCGGCAGCTTTCGCTTTGGCCGCGATGTCGGGCAGACTCTGCAGCAGCTCCGAGGTCTCTTGCTGTACCAGCAACTTGGCCTGGTTCAATTCCGCCAGTAGCTGCTGCAAAGTGTCGCTGGCGCTTGTGTTTGAGGTGGAACCCGTGCTTTGCGCGGTGGACGAGGAATAACTGCTGCTACCGCTGACGCTGGCATCGAAGTTGCTGCTTTTCCCCACTGCGCCAGGCGCGCCGGAAGTGGAGTTAGGCCCGCCCGTGGTCGAGTAATCGGTCAGCGACAGCGAAATCTGCTCTTCTGCTGAATAGGTATCGACTTCGCTTTCCGATAAGGGTGAATTGGCCGAAGCGATGCCGAAACCCGATGCGCCGGAATTCGACGGTGCGGCGCCTAATGCCTCGGCCGCCAAACCCGTCAATGACTGATTGCTTAACACCTGCCCAAAATCAGACTGTGTCGAGCCGGATGGCCCGGACGTGCCGGCGCTGGTCGGCACCGCGCTCGACGGCAACAGTAAAAACAAGCCGACCGGCGCAACCAGCGTGCCCGCTCCGGCGATTTTGCCGCTCGAAGCATAAGCACTGCTGTTTTGCGCCGTCAGCGAGAGATTGAGCTCGCCGGTAGCGAGATTGATGCCTATCGTGATCGAACTTGAACGGTCGGTCGCATCCACCGCCGAAACCGTGCTGGCGGCGTTCGGACCATAGTCGTAGCTCTGCGTGCCGCTGGCATGCGTCGCTTGATCGTAGCTGGCGGTCAAATTAATCGGGCCGCCCTGGGCCAGCTCGGTGGTCAGGCTGGCGGTCGCGCTAGCAGCCTGGGCGCTGGTAAAACCGTTTTGCACCAGCAGGGCATTCAGCGTCGAGGTCAATTGCGCATTGGCGCCGGCGATGATTTCCCGTCCCCCGGTAGTGGGGTCCACTTGGGTTGCAGTTTGCAGCGCGCGAGCAAAAGCTAAAGTTAGCTGACCCGTGCCGGTTGCCGCCGACACGCCATTCAGATTGGCGCTCAGCGACACGGAAGCTTGCGCAACCTCCGAGTCCGACTCGACTATCGAGGTTTGGCTGGTGCTGACGTAACTGCTCGCGGAGCTTGATGAAGACGACGACAGCGGCGCATAGGGCAGGCCCTGCGTCGCATTCAGAATGGCGGAAATACTGGACATGTAACACCCGTTTGAATATGGGCGGACGGCATCGCAAATGCGGCGATGAAATTATCTAACAATCCTGAATGACGTGAACCTATGTGAGCATTAACGGCAGCCTTAAATGCGAACTTAAACTTTTCTCATCGGTTTTTTTGCGTCAAAGCGTCAATCCGACAGCGTTCCGGTTCGCGATGCGACGTCATCTGCGCTTAAAACAATGGCCCGGGCCGAGCTGCGCGCCCGCCCCAGGCCATCTTCGACTGATGGACAGTGCACCGACAGCGCACCGTTTATCAGACCCCCCCTGTCAATTCGTGCCGTTTTTAGCCGCGATAATCGCTTGGTCAAAGGTCCCATCATCGGCAAAATGCGTCTTTTGCGCCTGGTCCCAACTGCCAAAAGCCTGTTCTACGGTGAACGTTTTAAGCACCGGAAATTCGGCTGTATGGCGCTTCATTACCGCCGGGTCGCGTGGACGAAGATGGTGCTCGGCAATAATTTCCTGCCCGGCAGGCGAGAATAAAAACGCCAGATAGGCTTGCGCTTCCTTACGTGTACCGTGTTTGTCCACAAACTTGTCGACTAACGAGACAGGCGGCTCCGCCAATAGGCTGACCGACGGATAGACCACCTCGTACTGCTTGCCATCGGCGTCGCCGGTAATCAGCGCAGCTTCGTTTTCAAAGGTCACCAGTACATCGCCGAGGCCGCGTTGTGTAAACGAGGTGGTTGCACCCCGGCCGCCGGAATCGAGCACCGGCACGTTATGCAACAAACGCGTCACGAAATCCTGGGCCTGTTCGGGCGTGCCGCCATGCTGTACACGCCAGCCCCAAGCCGCCAGATAGCTATAGCGGCCGTTGCCGGAAGTTTTCGGGTTCGGCAGAATCACGCCCACGCCCGGTTTGACCAGATCGTCCCAGTCCTTGATATGTTTGGGATTGCCTTTATGCACCAGAAACACCATGGTGGTGGTGTAGGGGCTGCTGCCATAGGGCAAACGCGTGCGCCAGTCGGCGGGCACCAGATCGCCGCGCTGATGCAGCAAGTCGATATCGGTGCTCTGGTTCATCGTCACCACATCGGCCTGCAAGCCTTGCGTCACCGCCAATGCCTGAGGGCTCGAGCCGCCATGCGACTGGCGCACCGTGACGGTTTCGCCGGTCTGCGCGTGGTAACTGGCGATAAATGCCGTATCGATATCCTTATACAGTTCGCGCGTCACGTCATACGACACATTCAGCAAGCTCACTTGCGCTGCCGCCACACCGCTCGCGCCAAGCGCGCCGACGGCCACGGCCAGCGCCGCGATTTTTTTCAACTTCATTGTGGTTCTCTCTAGAGATTTCTCGATGTCGGCGACATTCTAACGCCAAAAGAACCGGCATTTTGCTAACGAGCCTTTCCGCCGACACCGCCTAGCTGCGGTAGAAACCCTGATACACCACAACTCAGCAAGCGAGCTAAACTAAATCATAAAACAGAATTACGTTCTACTCAACAGAACATCAAACTTAGTCCGCAATGAGAAAACATGTCTAGCCAGCCTCTGCGAACCTAGGCTGCGGGCACCTCATGGAGGTATCGGCGTCAAGGCACGCCTGAATTATCTGCCGGCCACGCACCGAGAGCATGAACCTCGATCAGTTGCCACTAAGCGCCGCCTGGCCGCAAGGAGTCAAGAATGACCTTACCGTTATCCGGTGTACGTGTCCTGGATTTATCGAATGTTCTGGCCGGGCCGTTTTGTGCTTACCAACTGGCCTTGATGGGCGCCGAAGTAATCAAGGTCGAGCACCCTGATGGCGGCGATCTGGCACGTCGGCTTGGCGCCGATCCGCAGGCAACACAAGCAAATATGGGCGCCTCATTTGTGGCGGTGAATGCCGGTAAGCAATCCATCACCGTGAACTTGAAAGAGCCCAAGGGTAAGGAGATCTTGCGTCAACTGGTGGCAGGCGCCGACGTACTGGTCGAGAATTTCCGGCCTGGGGTGATGACGCGTTTGGGACTCGATTACGCACATTTAAAGACCATCAATCCCAAGCTGATTTATTGCGCTATCTCGGGTTTCGGCAACGATGGCGAGTTCGCTCAACGGCCGGCCTACGATCAGATTATCCAAGGCATTTCGGGCGTCATGAGCGTCACGGGCGACGCCGACAGCGCGCCATTGCGTGTCGGCTATCCGATTTCCGATACCGTGGGCGGCATCACCGCCGCATTCGGCATTTGTGCCGCACTGGTCGACGCGCGCACCACGGGCCAAGGCCGCATGCTCGATGTGTCGATGCTGGAGGCCACCTTGTCGACCATGGGTTGGGTGGTATCGAACTACCTCAACGCGGGCGTTACGCCCACGCCCATGGGCAACGAAAATTTCACTGCGGCGCCTTCGGGCACTTTCCGCACCGGTAGCGGCTTGCTGAATATCGCGGCCAATGAGACCAAACAGTTTGTCACGCTATGTCGCCTGATCGGCCGCCCCGAGCTTGCCACCGACCCGCGCTTTGCCGAGCGCAACACCCGCAAACAGCATCGCTCGGCATTAAACGCCGAGATTGAACAGGCATTGGCCAGCCAGGATGCCGTCACCTGGGAAACGCGCATGGTCGAGGCAGGTGTGCCCGCCGGGCGGGTCATGAGCGTGCCGGAAATTCTTGCGCATCCCCATCTGGTCGGCCGCAAATTTATCTGCGAGTTGACGCCCCAAGCCGGCGCCGCCGATGCTTGCGGCACAACACAACGTGTCACGCGCGCCGGCTTCCGCCTTTCAGACGACGAGGCCGCACCGACGACGCCGGCGCCCCGGCTGTCCGAACATACCCATGCGCAGCTTGCCCGCCTAGGCTATAGCCCCGCTGAAATCGAGACGCTACACGAACAAGGAGTGATCTGATCATGCACAAAGCAATCGATGCAGCGCAATTGGCCGCCGATTATTGGAGCACCTCGATTATCGATATCCATCCCGGTTCGATACGCGTGCGCGGTTATCCAATAGAAGAATTGATCGGCAATATCAGCTTTCCGCAGATGATCTGGCTGATGTTGCGCGGCGACCTGCCCAACCCCGTTGAAGCCCGCTTGCTCGAAGCCGCACTAGTCGCTTCCGTCGACCATGGCCCGCACGCGCCGTCGATTGCGATCTCAAGGATGGCCGTCAGTTGCGGACTGCCCTTGAATGGCGCGATGGCTTCCGCACTGAATACCTTGGACGACGTGCATGGCGGCGCAGGTCAGCAAGCGGTCGAGTTATACGATGCCATCGCACAGCGCATCGCCGAGGGGATGACCTTGGACGCCGCCGTCGAACTTGAGGTCGATGCGTTTCATGCCGCTCAAGGCAAATACTTACCCGGTTTCGGCCATCGCTTCCATCCGCTCGATCCGCGTGCCGGGCGTTTGCTCGGCATGGTCGACGAAGCCTGTGCGACGGGCATAGTCGGCGGGCGTTATGCCGCTATTGCGCGCGGTATCGAAGCCTTGTTGCTGCGTCGCAAAAGCCGCCCGGTACCGATGAATATCGACGGTGCGACGGCCGTGATCTATGCCGAGCTGGGTTTTGCGGCGGAATTGGCGCGCGGCGTATTTTGCTTGTCGCGCGCGGTGGGTATTCTGGCTCATGCCTGGGAACAACGCAGTCGCGGCGAGCGCAATAAAGGGCCCATGCCACGGCAACTGCCGTATCGTTACACCGGTGAAGCGCAACGCCATCTACACCCGGCGGGCGCCGCGACTGAATCTTGACGTCGCAGACTAGCATCGACCAATGAAACCCAGCCCACTCACGCGAGCGTGGCAAACCGAGTGGCAGGCCTTAAGCAAAGACATGCCCCTGCCAAGCAGGAATACGCTGCTCATCAAGCGGGCTGCACCATGCGCCGACTGGCAGCACGCAGCGGGCCGGCATCGCCGCCCAGCGCGTCGGTCGCCCGTGTGGCGCAATCGAGCAACTTGCCGATGCAACGATCGATAAAGATTTGATCGATCCGCGAGCTCGGGCCGGCCAAGGTCATCACCCCACGCAAACTCTGCCGCACGCCGAATACCGGCACTGAAATACCAGCCGTTTCCCGATCTCGCTCGCCCATCGAGATGCAATAGAAGTTCTCACGTATCTGCTCGTAAGAGGCACCAGGTTCACCGCAAAAAGCCAGTAAGGTGTGACCGCCCGAGCCACTATGCAAAGGTAATACATCGCCCTCGCGTACATGAAAACGCACCGCGTGTTGGGAATCGACGCGATGCAGGCAGACTCGTACATCCTGGTCGCGCACATAAAACGCCACGCTCTCGCCACTGAAATCGGCCAGCTCCCGCATCAAGGGCAAGACCATCTCACCGACCTTCAAACCGCGTTGATACAAGGCACCGAGCATAAATGACGCCGGCCCGAGCTGATAGCGCCCATCGTCGAGCCGGAGCATCAAGCGATGCTGAATCAAGGCGCTGGCAAGCCGGAGCAAAGTGCTTTTATATAAACCTGTACGCGCCGCCAGTTCGGCCAGCGTCAATGACGTATCGTCAGGACGAAAGGCAAATAGAATGGCGCAGGCCCGATCGATAACGGCAACCCCCGAGCTTTCGGCGTGGTTGGCTGATTCAGGCGACGTATCCATGCTGGGGCAGATTTCCAGATCGAGAGAAACCCAAGTTTACGCGAAGGTTCGCGACTGCGATATCGATAGATACAACAACCGCTATACAGCGTATTTTGAATCATGGACACTGCTCAAGACAGCGTGGACCCGGCAGTGCACATGCCGGAAAAGAAGTGCCTCGATCAGCATCGCCACGGTTGCAACGGCCGCGATATAAGCACTCCCCAAATCGAGCAGCAGGAGATATAAAAATGGAAAACCTCCGCGTCAGCGTACGCCTATGGATTGCTTTGGCGGTCATGTGCTGCGGCATTGTGGCAATCGGCGCCTGGGGCGCCTTCCACACGCGCAACACCATGATCGAAGACCGCGAGGCCGAACTCAAGAATATTGTCAGTGTCGCCACCGGCGTGGTCGACCAAAACAACGCCTTGGCCGCGGCGGGCAAACTGTCGGCCGACGATGCCCAGCGCAATGCCCTGACCAGCCTGCGGAGCATGCACTACGACGGCAGCGGTGGCTATCTGATCGTGCTCGACGCACATGCCAAGGTACTGATGCATGGTGTGCGCCCGGACATCGAAGGCAAGGATATGAGCGGCTTTACCGATCCTAGCGGCGCGCATGTGTTCCAGGATGGCGTCGATCTGGCCGAAAAAGAGGGTGAGGGCTTTCGCAAGCTACAGTTTTTGAAACCCGTGACCAACGTGATGGCGCCCAAAATCAACTATGTGAGGCTCTACAAACCCTGGGACTGGACCATCATTACCGGGGTCTTTCTGGACGATATCGATCACGCGTTTTACGTCACCCTGGCTGAGTATTTCAGCGCTTCGCTGGGTCTATGCCTAGTGGTGTCGCTGGTCATGGGCGTGATTATCCGCAGCATCCACCGCCAGCTCGGCGGCGAACCAGCCTACGCGGCCGGCGTGGTCAGCCGGATTGCGGCGGGTGACCTGACCGTCCACGTCGTCGTCGGCGACTCCGATAAGGACAGCCTATTGTTTGCGATGAAAGGCATGCAAAGCAGTCTTGAACGGACCATCGGCGCGGTCCATAGCGGCAGCGAACTGATTGCGGCGTCGAGCAAGGAAATTGCGGCCGGCAATCTGGATTTATCGGCCCGCACCGAACAGCAAGCGGCCTCGCTGGAACAAACCGCGGCGAGCATGGAAGAGTTGACCAGCACCGTTAAACAAAATACCGAAAGCGCCCGGCAGGCCAGCGTGTTAGCCGTCGATGCATCGGAGATTGCCGACCGGGGCAATCAAGTGGTCGAGCGCATGGTCGGGACCATGAACAATATTTCGACCAGTTCCACCAAAATCGCCGAAATTACCACCCTGATCGAAGGTATCGCATTCCAGACCAATATTCTGGCCTTGAATGCAGCGGTCGAAGCCGCCCGCGCTGGAGAACAGGGCCGGGGCTTTGCGGTCGTCGCCTCCGAAGTCAGAAACCTGGCCCAACGCTCCTCGGCCGCAGCCAAGGAAATCAAGGACCTGATCGAAACCTCGGTGGCCGCCATCCAGGTCGGTTCAAACGAGGCCGAGCAAGTCGGACAAACTACCGGGGAAATCAGACAGGCAGTCAAACGGGTGGCCGACATTATTGGCGAAATCGCCTCGGCGTCCGAAGAACAAGGGCGCGGGATCGAGCAAGTGAATCAAGCGGTCGGGCAAATGGATCAAGTCACGCAGCAAAACGCCGCACTGGTCGAAGAAGCCGCTGCAGCGGCCCAGTCGCTCGAAGAACAAGCGATGAAGCTCAAGCAAACGGTAGCGATTTTCAAGGTGCAGTCGACCGGCGCAGAGACCCGGCGCGGTGCCGATGCCCTGCCTGCAACACGGCATATAAGCCAACACGATGCGCCCAGAGCCTTGACTAAATCCAGCGCCGCGCGAGCTCAGCCGCATGCCGCAGCCAAATCCAGTGCGCCCGCCAAACGTCCGACGGCCGCACAGCGCCCGGCCGCAGCTCAAATCCCCGCCCCGCGAGCTGCCCGCGCGGACCACAACGCCGATGAGTGGGAAACTTTTTAAACCGGGAAAAAACAGGCTCGACATCGCCTGTTTTTTCACTTATTTGTCATATATCCTATGGCAAGCCCGATTGATTTGTATAGGCTTTGTGTTGTACAGTTTCTGACCAGATGGAAAATAGGTTTTCGGTGCTGCACCCTCGGGCAGCATAGACAGCGGATTGTAAGGTGCCCCGGAGTTGCAGCGTTCTTCGCACACTCGTATCTGAAAACCGAAAGCGCAAAATGACCATTTATCGTCAAGCGAATGCCGCGCCTATCGCGGACAAAGTTCTGCTGCAGATGTACGTCAGGCAATGC
>Ga0302305_1001707_pt1 | contig 12593 bp, 10 predicted proteins | sample III_Palsa_E2_3_FD_198764 | JGI IMG/M metagenome (GOLD analysis project Ga0302305, IMG submission 198764) | Peat permafrost microbial communities from Stordalen Mire near Abisko, Sweden - III_Palsa_E2_3 | ecosystem: Environmental > Terrestrial > Soil > Palsa > Peat permafrost | place: Sweden... | reverse complement strand
GGCGACGACACCCCCATCGCCTGGATGACGCCCGAAGAGCGCTACGTCGAAAAACTCGCCACTCCCGACGTCACCGTAGCCGACCTCATCGGCGACGTCGACCCCATCAAAGCCGCCCGCTCCGGCCACGAGCTCGGCTCCGAGCTCACCATGCACTACGGCCTGCTCCCCCGCGCCAACCGCGGCATCTTCGCCATCAACGAAGTCCCCGACCTCGCCGGCAAAATCCAGGTCGCGCTCTTCAACATCATGCAGGAAGGCGACGTCCAGATTAAGGGCTACCCCGTCCGCCTCGAGCTCGACGTGGCCATCGTCTTCTCCGCCAACCCCGAGGACTACACCGCCCGCGGCAAGATCGTCACCCCGCTCAAAGATCGCATCGGCTCAGAAATCCGCACCCACTACCCCGAGTCTCTCGACGAAGCCATCAGCATCACCGAGCAGGAAGCCTGGACCGCCCGCAGCTACGAAGCCGCCAACACCGACATCCAGCACATCGAAATCCCTCACTACATCCGCCAGATCGTCGAGCAGATCGCCTTCATCGCCCGCGAAGACAAAAAAGTCGACAAGCGCTCCGGCGTCTCGCAGCGCCTACCCATCAGCACCATGGAGCTCGTCCTCTCGAACGCCGAACGTCGCGCTCTTCTCCATGGCGAGTCGCTCGTCGTCCCCCGCGTAGCCGACATCTTCGCTGCACTCCCCGGCATCACCGGCAAAATCGAACTCGAGTACGAAGGCGAAATGAAGGGCTCCGACACCGTCATCCGCGAGCTCATCCGCACCTCCGTCGCAAACATCTACGACAGCTACTTCGCCGACGCCAACACCCAGCAGATCGAGCAGTGGTTCAACCTCGGCGGCTCCGTCGAACTCAACGACAAGCAATCGACCAAAGACATCCTCGCCGCGCTGCAACAGATCCAGGGCCTCTTTGAAAAACTCACGCCCTTCAAGATCAACGCGAGGTCGAAGCCCGAAGTAGCCGTCTCCGCCGCCGAGTTCCTGCTCGAAGGCATGACCGCCCACAAGAAAATCTCGCGTTCCGAAGCCCGCACCTTCACCGCCGGCGAAAAGCGCAAGCGCAACGAAGACGCCGCCAACTACGCCGAAAAGATGCGCCAACGCGAACAAGAGCGCCAGGCCGAATCCGCCCACAACCGCACCCGCCGCGGCTTCAACTAAACTTCTATCGACCTATAGAAGTCCGATAGATCGTGAATCACTTGTAGTTTCTGCATAGTTTTGTTGAGCGCCGACGGCGCGGCCACATCACAGCCCAGCCCAACGGGCTGGGTACGATACCCCGCACAACAAAAGGGCTGTAAGCCCGACATAAAAGAATGGCCCCCACCCAGATGGGGGCCGTAGTTCGATACAGCCTAGTGAATGTTGTTCACGATCGGTGTCTTTACCGGAACCGCTGCACCCACAATCGCGAAGTACGATCCACCCAGCCCGGTCCCAAAGTCAGGCGTTCCCCACACATTGCCGGAGCTGTCGATCCCGAGCCCGTAAACCGAATTCAGTTGGAAGAACGACTTCGTAAAGCCACCCATCACCTGGCATTCATTGTTCGCTGTATAGCCGGTGCCTGCTCCGCAGGTCTGTCCCGCGACCACAGGAGTTGTGCCCGAAATATAAGTCAGCGTTACGCCCTGCGGCGACAGCGCGTTGTAGCTCTTGTCCGTCTCTCCCACCGAGCTGTAGCTACCCGTCGAATCATTGGCGTACGTAGCGCCGCCGGTCCATATATTATCGGCGCCGTCGATCGCCACCGAACGATCCGCATTCTGCCCGCCCGCATAGACAGCGCTATAGTTCGTCATCGCAGAGGCCGCAGCTTGGGTCGGATCGACCCGCAACAAGCCACCAGCCCGTGCACAGCAGGTATTGCCGATAACAACCGTGCCGTCGCTAGCCTCGGCTGCGCCATAGACCGTAGACCCGCCCGTCGTCGTCGTAACCTTTGCGGTCGTTCCACCGTTCGTCACGTTGTAGTCGTAGACGTAGTTGCCGCCGCTTCCCTCGGTCACAATGTACTCCGTGCTGGTGCCGCCACCCTTGCTCACCACAACGTTCCTGTAGGGATATCCCGAAGCACTCATCGCCGTGCTGCCGAGGCTCACAGCAGTAGTCGCTATAGCTGCCGTCGTATAGCTGGCCGCCCCCGCATACTCATAGAACGTCGACGCCGTAGCATCCGCCGCAATAAAAAGGTTTCCACTCGCATCGAACGCCATGCCAGAAATCTTCACTCCCGTAGGCTGAGCGTGCGTCAGCACAGTTCCGGCAGCGGTATAAGCGGAGTTCGTCGTGTCCCGGATAATCTCGAACAAGCCCTGCGTCGTCGCCCACCACACGTTGCCCTTCGAATCGATCGCGACCGACCGTCCCGCTGAGTTCCCCGTCGTCCCCGTAAAGAAGCACACCAGCGCTCCACCCTGCGGACTGATCTCAGCCAGCGCGTCACTCGATCCCGACCCACCCAACCAAAGGTTGCCGGCCGTGTCGATTGCCAGCCCATACTCGCTGGAAAGCAAGCCAACCGTAGAAGCCACCCCGGTCGCCGGATTAGGACACGTGCCGCTCGGCACAAAGTTCACACCCACCGTCCAATCCTGCGGCTGCACGGTCAACCCCGGCTGATAAGGAGCCGTGCTGGGCGCTGGGATGCTAAACAGATTGTTCAGCTTGCCCGTGGCGCCGTAGTCCTGGCTCTCGGTCGGGTTGATCAACATGTAGTCCACGCCCAGTAGCGTATCGGTCGCCGCAGCAGGATACGTTCCGCCATTCAAAGCCATCAACGGATTCGTAATACCCGTCAGGCTCGGCGGAACCGCATTCGCCGTAATCGCCGAGCAAGTCGTCGAAGTCGCAGAAGTAGAAGCCACACAAGCCGCAAGAATATTGGCCATCGTGTTCATCTTCTGAAACTCAGGCGTTCCGGTCACCGTGATGGCTGAGGTCAGTTGGCTCGACGTGACACCCACCGTCGAAGTCGGTGTACTGCTCTGCATCGCCACGCCACTGCCAACATTCACCAGGTTCGGAATCATCCCGATCGCATTCATCAACCCGGAAACATTGGTCGAAGGCGCGCCAACGGCCTCCGTAATCGGATTGAAGAACTGCTGCAGCGCCACCATCGTTCCTACCGTGGTGATCTCGTTCATAATCACATGCGTGCTCGCGCTCAATGACTCGCAATCACCCAGCACAACCACAAACTTCGCTGCCGTATTGTTGTAAGCAGTCGCCGCATTGTTCGCATTGATCGTGCCAGACGTGTCTCCGCCGCTCGCAATCAGATACATCTCAGGATCTGCCGCCGTTCCCGGCGTTCCAGTCGCTGCGCCGCTCGGACAGGCATACGTGTTGCCCGATCCAGTTGCTCCATCGGCCAGCTTCGTAAAAGAGAAAAACCCACCATAGTCCGTAGTCGTCGACGCTGCCAGCGTAGGTGTATCGCCGTAATACGCGGTGCTGGTGTTCATGGCATACAGAGAGACGGTCGAGTGGTAGACCGGCTGCACACCACCATGCAACTTGCCGCCCATCGTCACACCAGCAGTCGCCGGTGCAACCACGGTGCTAGCCTGCGAGCCAACGCTGCCCAGCCCAGCACAACCACTCAGCAGCACAGCACTGAGCCCAGCAACAAACGACACAATCTTCCTGGAAGGAACGATACGCATAAACACAAGACCCCTTGGAGGCATGGAGGAGATAAACTTGTCGCCAGCATAAAGCGCGCGCATGAATACAACGTGAAGCAAAAACCCCCGTAAACACTGGCTTTTGCACGCAAAACATTTCAGGACTGTTACAAAATACTCTCGCTTCTAGGTAAGGCTAGGCCGGGTGCGGGGTGCCCCATTCATGACGCGCACTTTGCGGCATGAGTGGGGGTACGATCTCCGCAACCCACCGCACTCGCTTTTCTACCCTCTATCTTCTGGTTACCCGGAGCCCGAACCACATGAGCCAACGCGAACAAGAGCGCCAGTCCGAATCCGCCCCCAACCGGCTTCAACTAACCAACTCAAATAGAATCAGTTCCTATGTGGGATGAAGAAGACTACACCGCGCGTTGGATTCAAGGAATCTGCGCGATATTCCTTGCTGCGTTCGCAATCGGTGGCGCATACATGCTCTTCAATAGCACTTTCTTGATGTTGAAGTTTGGAGGCGGTGCCGTATTCGTCGGTTCCGTCCGCCTTTGCTGGCGCTGCCTCCATTACGCCGCGACAGGCAAGGGCAACATCAATCGCGATGACTTCGTCTGAGCTTTCGTCATGCCCGAGTTCCCGCCATCAGAGCATCTCTTCATCCGCTTGAACTAACATAGACAACGCACCTGAGGAGACTCTCCGCATGTCCGTCCGCTCCGCAGCTCTCACCCTCCTTCTCGCCGCCACCGCCGCCCAGGCCCAAAAAGTCACCAACCCTCACGCCTCCATCGTTGACGTCGCCGCCCGCCAGGCCACGCTGCAATCCACCACCGACCCGCTCCTCCGCGACGCCATCAAGCATCTCCACTCCTGCGTCGCCACGCCGCTCGTCCCCGCGCCTGCAAGTCCCATCGACATCCCACACCACTACCTCAACGGCTCCAACGGCCCCACCAACCCCGCCGAGGCCGCCGCCACTCGCATCTACGGAGCCTTTGAAAACCGCATCACCGCCGGCATGAATCAGTACGTCGCCACCGGAAGCCACGCCGAGTCCGCATGCGCTCTAGCTCAGCTCGACGCTTGGGCCCACGCCAAGGCCCTCCTTAACTACGACCCCAAAGAGTCCTCACAAGCCTGGTTCCAGGTCGAGTGGACGCTCAGCGCCGCCGGAACCACCGACTCCGTCCTCGTCAACGACACCACCCTCGACCCCGCCCAGCAGGCTCGCGTCACCGCTTGGCTCGACCACGCCGCCAACACCCTCATCAGCTACGAAAAACCCGGCCAACTCGGCAACAATCACCACTACTGGCGCGCCCTGGCCGCCACCAGCATCGGCGTCACCGCATCCGACAACGCCCTCTTTCAATTCGGGATCAACACTTACCAGCAAGCCATCAGTCAGCTCGACGACAACGGCGCCTTCCCGCTGGAAATGGCTCGCCACGAGCGCGCCATTCACTACCAGGGCTTCGCGCTCCAACCCCTCATCGTCATCGCCGAGTTCGCCACCCGCCAGGGCATCGACCTCTACGCCTACCAGTCCCACAAGCGCACCCTGCGCGACGCCATCCTCTTCTTCGGCCACGCCATCGAAAACCCCGGCCTGGCCAAGCCCTACAGCAGCGAAACCCAACTCACCGGCTTCGGCTCCAGCGACTTCGCCCCATTCCGCTTCTACACCGAGCGCTTCGGCCCCGAAGGCATTCCCTCACCCATCCTCAACGCCCTCAAGCACCCCAACGAAGCCACCCGCATCGGCGGCAACACCACCATCCTCGCCGGAAAGTAGACGCTCAGGTAGTGTCTGACGAGTCGTTCTTGCTGTTGCCTTTGCCTTTGCAGTTGCAGTTGCAGTTGCAGTTGCTGTTGCTGTTGCTGTTCTTGCTGTCATTCCCGCAGGGAATCTGCTTCTGCACTTGCTGTTGCTTCTGAGATAGGTCCGGGCTTTAGCCCGGACATTAAAACCCGCCCTAACCTGGGCTTCAGCCCCCGGGATACGCTCTCTTTCATCCCACCACTTATCCCAAATCGAGCGAAACCGATTCGTCAGATACGCTCTACTACCGTCCCGCCGCCCAAACCAGCGCACCGCGGACAATCCCTTCCTGCCCTTCGGTCTGCTCCGGATGCGGACTGATCACAAACACCCGTCCCTTGCCATAAACTCCGCTCGCCAACGCCGTCGTCCCCACCATCACCCCGTGCGGCGCACCCTTCAGCGCAACCTCGCTGTTGAACTTCGCCACCTCGGTATACGCCGGCAAATCCGTCCGTCCCGCCGGAGCCAGCAACGGCCCCTGGTGATACATCACCGTCTCCGTCGGCTTGGCTTCGCCAATCTCCTTCTGACCATCCGGCGTAAACCCCAGTTCGACATCCCCACGACCCCGCGCCCAGTGCGCCCGGTCAATCACCTTCGAGTTCAAAATCCCAAGGTTGTACGGCTCATCCGACGACGCCAGATAAGCACCCGCACAAATCCCCAAATACCCTCCACCCGCCTTCACAAACTCCCGAATCGCCACAATTCCCGGCTCCTGTAGCTGATCCGCCTGCGCATGCGCCCCGCCACCGCCCTGCACCAGTACATCAAAATCCTTCAGCACGCCGCTGCGAATCTGTTCCGCCGTCACAAACGTCAGCGCAAAGTGAGCGGTATCGCCACCAAACACACGTTGAAAATCCGCCGGTGTCCGCGGACTTCCCTTGTCGTCATACACCGCCACGCGAATCGGCCCAGCATTCGCGTCATGCTTCACCACCGGCACACTTTGTTGCCCAAACCCAACAACCGACAGCCCCAGCAACCCCATCGCAAACAACAAACGAACGTTCCCACGCATAGAAAAAGCTCCCTGAAGCTTAAAGATTCCCCCACAGAATACACAGCTTTCTCCACAAACTCCGAAACATACCCACATTCCTTCTGCTGATAAAACTCGCTTCCTGCGTCAAATCCTCATAGTCTGGTAGTGCACGAAAGGAAATCCCATGTCCACAGCTACGCAGGAAATCTTCGACATCACCGCCTCCACCTACGACGCCGACCGCGCCAAGCTCATTCCCTGCTACGACGCCTTCTATCGCCGTGCCACCGACCTCATCGCCCACGACGCCAAGAGCATCCTCGACCTCGGCGCCGGCACCGGCCTGCTCTCGCAGTTCGTCCGTCAGTGGTACCCCGACGCCCACATCATCCTCGCCGACCTCTCCGAGCCCATGATCGCCAAGGCCCGCGTTCGCTTCGCCAACGACTCCAACGTCACCTTTGAAGTCACCGACTACACCACCGCGCCCATCAACGGCACCTACGACTCCATCGTTTCCGGTCTCTCCATCCACCACATCGACGACGAAGCCAAGCGCGCTCTCTTCGCCAAAATCTTCAAGGCCCTCCGCCCCGGCGGCACCTTCGTCAACGCCGAGCAGGTCGCTGGCCCCACCGAACAGCTCGACAAGCAGTACAAGGCCCTTTGGCTCGAACAGGTCCGCGAAGCCGGCGCCACCCCCGACCAGATCGCCGACTCCCTCTACCGCCAGCAGGACGACCGCTGCGCTTCCGTCGAAAGCCAGCTCGACTGGATGCGCCGCGCCGGCTTCTCTGACGCCGACTGCTGGTTCAAAGACAACCGCTTCGCCGTCCTCGCCGGAACCCGCCCCGCCTAAACAAAATCCACCCTCCACCGCACGCCTGCCTTCGCGAACGCAATCTCTCGCAACGGCAGGCGTCGCTCGTTAAGTCACGCAATCAACGTCCGATCACACTGCACCGTCCAATATCATCATCATATTTTCTTATATAACTTCCAATAATTATTCAAATCTCTTATGTTCATCCCATGAGAGAAAACAACACGCAATCAGTCTTCAACGCCACGGCCTCAACCTACGACCGCCAGCGCTCCTGCCTCATTCCCTGCTACGACCGCTTCTACGCCACCGCTCTCAGCCTCATCCCGCCTGGCTCAACGCGCATCCTCGACCTCGGCGCCGGCTCCGGCCTCTTCAGCGAACTCGTCCGCGAAGCCTTTCCCTCCGCGCATCTCCATCTGCTCGACTTCTCCGCTCCCATGCTCGACATCGCCCGCGAGCGTCTCGCCCCGCTCCAAAGCCTCACCGCGCCCATCACCTACGAGCTCGCCGACTACACCACCGCAGACTATCCACAGCCCTTGGACGTCATCGTCTCCTCTCTCTCCATCCACCACCTCGACGACCCCGCCAAGCAGCTCCTCCTCCGCAAGTCCTTCGCCGCACTCCGCCCCGGCGGCATCTTCATCAACGCCGACCACATCGCCGGCCCCACACCCGCCCTCGAAGCCGAGTACCAGCAGCGCTGGCTCGACGAGATCCGCTCCATCGGCGCCACCGAGCAGCAGATCGCCGACTCCCTCTACCGCCAACAGGAAGACCGCCGCTCCTCAGTCCCCGATCAGCTCACATGGATCGCCGCCGCTGGTTTCATCCACGTCGACTGCTGGTTCAAAGACGGCAACTTCGCGGTCCTCACCGGCACAAGGCCCTAACACTGCATCAAACTCATCTGGCAGCGCGTAAAATCAAACCCGGATGAGTGCCGAAACATACATTACTGAAGACTCAGGTCTGGAAGTCGTGGATATCCTCTCGGATCCCACCTTCCAGGCCCGTCCTCCTCGCCCTCGCGACACCGTCCAGCAGCTAGAAGGCATGGATCGCCTCGCGCGAGCCTTCGTCGATCATCCCGAAACCATCCTTCAAGAGCTCGTAGACGCAGCCGTTACACTTTGCGGAGCCGATAGCGCCGGCATCAGCCTTGAGCGCGAAAACGCCACCGACGACAACTTCTACCATTGGGTCGCGACCTCCGGCACCTACGCTCCTTTCCTCAACGCTGCTCTTCCTCGCTATCCCAGCGCCTGCGGCGTCTGCCTCGAACGAGGCCGTCCCCAGAACTTCCGCGTAGACAAGCGATTCTTCGACATCCTCGGCGTAGAAGCCGCCGACATCCTCGACGGCATTCTGCTCCCTTGGCAGGTCGACGAAACCCGCGGCACCATCTTCATCCTCTCCCACCACCGCAGCGAAGCCTTCGACGCAGACGACGTCCGCGTCATGCAGGTCCTGGCCAACTTCGCCGCCATGGGCGTTCGCCATCAGCGGCGACAGCAGCAGCTTCGCGATCAAGCCGCCACTGCGGCAGCGGCAGCCATGGCCAACGACCTCGCCCACAGAATCAACAACCCCCTGCAAAGCCTCACCAACATCGTCTACCTCGCCGCCGAAGGCGCAACCACCTCCGACGCTAAAACACTCGCCAAAGAGATGGAACCCCACCTCCAGCGCGTCTCCAGCCTCACCAACAAGCTTCTGACCCTCGCCATCCCCCGCGATTGAGCCAGTTCCTACCCACTCGGTCAGCATCTTCCATGCTCGGAATCTCCACGCCCTCGCAAGCGTCTAATCTAGAACTCGGAGCACGCGCATGAAACTCACCCGTTACACCAAATTCACCGGCGACCTCTCCTCGAGCTTCGGACTCGACGACCTCATGCAGGCGCTCTCCGACTTCCTGCTCGACTCCGGCTTCCAGGATCCCCTCTCTCCCTTCCAGGACTTCGACGGCGAGCAGACCATGGACAACCTCCGCGAAGCCATCCGCCAGGCCCTCGAATCCGGCGACCTCCTCGACGAAGACTCCCAGGAGCAGTTCGACTCCCTCGAAGAGCCACAGGTCGAAGAACTCATCGACAAGATCGTCCAGCGCATGAAGGACGAAAACTTCCTCAACGCCGAAAACCCCGAAGACCCCTCACAAACCGGCGACGCCGATCAGGGCGATTCCAAATCAGACGCCCGCTTCGAAGTCACCGACAAGGGCATGGACTTCCTCGGCTACAAAGCCCTCCGTGAACTCCTCGGTCCGCTCGGCAAGTCCTCCCTCGGCCGCCACGACACCCGCTATGAAGCCGCCGGCGTCGAAACCAACGGCTCCTCCAAGCTCTACGAGTTCGGCGACTCCCTCAACCTCGACATCACCGCCACCCTCAGCTCCGTCTTCGCCCGCGAAGGCATGAGCACCAACGGCAAGCTCAACCTCGAGTACTCCGACCTGCACGTCCAGCAAGCCGACTACCAATCCTCCTGCGCCACCGTCGTCTTGCTTGACTGCTCGCACAGCATGATCCTCTACGGCGAAGACCGCTTCACTCCCGCCAAGCGCGTCGCCATGGCGCTCGCGCACCTCATCCGCACCCAGTACCCCGGCGACACCATCGATCTCGTCCTCTTCCACGACTCCGCCGAGCACATCCACCTCTCGCAGCTCCCACGCGTCAAGGTCGGCCCGCACTACACCAACACCCGCGAAGGCCTACGCGTAGCCCAGCGCATCCTCAAGTCCAGCGGCAAAGACATGAAGCAGATCGTCATGATCACGGACGGCAAGCCCTCCGCGCTCACCCTCGACGACGGACGCATCTACAAAAACGCCTTCGGCCTCGACCCCCTCGTCATCTCCGAAACGCTCGAAGAAGTCTCCCGCTGCAAACGCGCCGGCATCATGATCAACACCTTCATGCTCGCGCAGGACTTCCAGCTCGTGCAGTTCGTCCAGCAGATGTCCGCCATGTGCCGCGGCAAGGCCTACTTCACCACGCCGCAAACCCTCGGCAACTATCTCCTCATGGACTTTATGTCCCGCCGCATGAAAACCATTAACTAGCCTTCACCCCACGCTTCCGAAACGCCGCTACCTTATGCCGGTTGCCGCACGCAGCCATGCTGCACCATCTCCTGTGGTGCGACTTCGTGCGGTCATAAAACCACAGCACGCACTGCTCCCCTTCGCATCGCCTCACCAGGTTGAAATCCCCTTCCGCCAGCAACTCCGCCGCAGCTTCGGCCAGCGGCGCCAACGCCTGCTCCGCCGTCGCAGTCATCCAGCGACGCTCCAGCGCATAGCTCCCATCTTTCTTCGCCACCAGCTCCAAATGGCTCTCAGACTTCTTCAGAAACTCATTCAGTACCCACATATCGCCCCGCTTCCCGGCCTTCCGCTTCTCCACCAGCTCACGAACCGCCTCTCGCAAACTCCTTCCTGCCCGCAGCAACGCCAACGGCTTGCGTGCCGCTCTTTCAGCCTCACCCGCCAACCCCATCCGCCCCAGCCAGCGCTGCACATCCCCATCACTCTGCCACGAATCCATCAACTCCCCATCTACAAACGACACCGTATTCAGCATCTCAAGCGCAGCATGGTCGCCCACCATGGCAATCGCATCAGACCCGACTAGCTCCACAGACCTCGACATCACATCTACCTCTCTTCCCCTTAATTGTAACCCCTATAAATAAACTTGACAGGTTACAAAATAAGAGTAACCTTTGAATTTAGCTTTCACTGGTGTCACCACCAGATCGCAACCTCGGAGGTCTACGATGAATCGTCGCAACTTTCTCCGCACTGGCAGCAGTCTTCTCGCCTATACCGGCGTTGCCTCTGCCTCATCCGCCAAACAACCCACCCCGGAGGCTACCCCCGTGCCCCACACTTCCATCCACCGCATCCAGGCCGATGGCGTCAACGTCTTCTATCGCGAAGCCGGCCCCACAGACGCTCCCGTAGTCCTTCTCCTTCACGGCTTCCCCACCTCCTCTTTCCAGTACCGCGAACTCATCCCTCGACTCGCCGATCGCTACCACGTCATCGCGCCCGATCTTCCCGGCTTCGGCTTCACCGAAGTCCCTGAAGACCGCCACTACAAATACACCTTCGACGCCCTCGCCCACACCGTGCAAGCCTTTACTGAGGCGCTGCACCTTAAGCGTTACGCGCTCTATATTTTCGACTACGGCGCACCAACCGGCCTCCGCTTAGCCATGGCTCATCCCGAGCGCATCACAGCCATCGTCTCGCAAAACGGCAACGCTTATGAAGAAGGTCTCGGCGACGCCTGGGCGCCCATCCGCCACTACTGGTCTGATCCCTCCGCCGCCAACCGAGAGGTCGTTCACCAGGCTCTCAACCCCGCCGGCATTCGCTACCAGTACACCGAAGGCGTCCCCCACCCGGAGACCATCAAGCCCGAAGGCTACACGCTCGACTCAGCCATGATCGCCCGTCCCGGCAACATGGACATCCAGCTCGATCTCTTCCTCGACTACGCCAACAACGTCAAGCTCTACCCGAAATTTCAGGAGTACTTCCGCAAATCCAAGCCACCCGTGCTCGCCATCTGGGGCAAGCACGATCCCTTCTTCATCCCACCCGGAGCGGAAGCCTTCCGTCGCGATAACCCCAACGCAACCGTGCAGTTCCTCGACACCGGCCACTTCGCGCTCGAAACCCACGTCGAAGAAGTCGCCGCTTCCATGCGCCAATTCCTCGCCGACAACAACATCGGCTAACTCGTTACAACGTGGGGTTTTTTTCGCGCCATATGCGATAGACGCCCCACGCCGCAGCCGTGCAGTTGTCCATCACGCGCCCATCCAACAGCATCGCCTCAAACTCACTCACCGCCACGCGATGCACCGTCATGTCATGCTCTTCCGGATCACGCTCCGTCTCGCCCTGCGTAAATCCCTCCGCCAGATACACATGGTGAATCTGCCGCATCGCTCCATACGCGATCCACAAATCCGTAAGGTGCGTCATCCGGTCAACGATCAACCCCGTCTCTTCGCGCAGCTCCCCCCGAGCCAGCTCCTCCGGATCAACCCCCTCCATCTCCCACCCACCCTGCGGAAGCTCGTAGTACGTCTCTCCCACCGTGTAGCGATACTGCCGCACCAGCCAAAGAAAATCACCCTCCGGCGTCCGTTCCAGCGGCACAAGAATGCACGCCGGATGTTTATCCATCACGCCATAAATCCCGCGAACCCCATCCTCACGTTCAAAAATATCTTCACGCACCGTGCACCAGTTATTGC
>Ga0302305_1001689_pt1 | contig 12645 bp, 10 predicted proteins | sample III_Palsa_E2_3_FD_198764 | JGI IMG/M metagenome (GOLD analysis project Ga0302305, IMG submission 198764) | Peat permafrost microbial communities from Stordalen Mire near Abisko, Sweden - III_Palsa_E2_3 | ecosystem: Environmental > Terrestrial > Soil > Palsa > Peat permafrost | place: Sweden... | reverse complement strand
CGAAATGCCGATCTTCACGAGCCACACGCCCCCCACAATCCCGCCCGCGAGGCTTGCCCAGAACGCGACGGTCTTCGCAATGACGCCAATTTGCGTCTTGTTGAAGCCGATATCGAGGAAAAACGACGTGGAGAGCGTGGTCGCCATCGTGTCGCCGAGCTTGTAGAGGAAGATGAAGCCGAGGATCAGCAACGCAGTGCGCCAGCCGTCCCGGGCGATAAATTCGCGAAACGGCTGGACAATGGCATCGCGTAGATTCTTGGGAGGCGTGCCATGCACTTCGGGTTCGTTGACCACGAGCGTCAACACCATGCCCGGCAGCATGAACGCCGCCGTGACGAGGAAGACGGTGGACCACGGCAAGTGATCGGCGAGAATCAGCCCGAGCGAGCCGGGCACAAGCGCAGCAATCTTGTACGCGTTCACGAAGACGGCGTTGCCGAGTCCCTGCTCGGTATCGGCGAGGAGTTCGCGACGGTACGCATCGATCGCAATATCCTGGCTTGCGCCGAAAAACGCGACGAGCGCGGTCAGCGCGGCGACGGTCCAGATCTGGTCTTTCGGCGAAATAAACCCAAGCGCGCCAATTGCCACGGCCACCAGCACCTGCGTGACGATCATCCAGCCGCGCCGCCGTCCTGGCCGCCAGCCGGGCAGGCGCGGCACGTAGCGGTCCATCAGCGGCGCCCAGATGAATTTCCAGGTGTAAGGAAACTGGATCAGCGCGAACAGGCCGATCTCTTTGAGGTTCACGCCTTCGGTCCGTAACCAAGCCTGGACCAGATAGACGAGCGTGAAGAGCGGCAGCCCCGACGTGAAGCCGATAAACACGCAAATCAACATGCGTTTGTTGAGAAACGCGCGCCAGCCGGGGTGATCGTCGTGAGCGGTAAGAGCGGGCGCCTCGTGTGGCGAGTTGGACATAGGGTCGATTCGAAGCAGTAAGCGGTGCGCGAGCGACGAACCGGCAAGCTCAGTTCAGCTTCGCTTTACGCGATAGACCGCAAGGCTACCACGCCAGTTCGCCCCCCAACGGATGGACTGCCCACCGTGCAGCACCGCGCGATCGAGGATCTCGATCCCCACTTCGGGCGCGAGTGCCTCGAAATCCCGAATGGTGAGAACCCGCACGTTCGGCGTGTTATGCCATTGATACGGCAGTGTTTTCGATACGGGCATGCGTCCTTGCAACACGGTTAACCGATGCTGCCAGTACCCGAAGTTAGGAAACGACACAATGCATTCGCGGCCAACCCGCACCGTTTCGCGCAGGATGGCGGCGGTTTGATGGATCGTTTGCAGCGTCTGCGACAGGATCGCGAAATCGAAACTGTCGTCTTCGAACAGGCGTAGTCCGTCTTCCAGATTCTGCTGGATGACGTTCACACCCTTTTGGGCGCACGCGAGCACGCCAGCGTCGTTGATTTCGATGCCATAGCCTGTGACGTCGAGTTCTTCGGCGAGCAGCGAGAGCAGCGACCCATCGCCGCAGCCAAGATCGAGCACCGATGAGTTCGGTTCAACCCAGCGCGCGATGGCCCGAAAGTCCGAGCGCAGAGAAAGAGAATCCAGCGTGATTTGATTCATGCGCCCACCTCGGCGGCAATGCGTTCGTAATAGGCGCGCATCAGGTTGTGATAACGCGCGTCGTCGAGCAGAAAGGCGTCGTGGCCGTGCGGCGCATCGATTTCGGCGTAGCTCACCGTGCGTTTGTGATCGAGCAGCGCTTTCACCAGTTCGCGGGAGCGCGCGGGCGCAAAACGCCAATCGGTCGAGAAGCTCGCGATCAGATATTTCGCCGTGGTGTGAGCGAGCGACTTGGTCAGGTCGCCGTCGAACGCTTTGGCGGGATCGAAATAATCCAGCGCGCGGGTAATGAGCAGATACGTATTGGCATCGAAGTATTCAGCGAATTTATCGCCTTGGTATCTTAAGTACGATTCCACTTCGAACTCGACGTCGAAGTTGAAGTTGTACGCATCCAAAGCGCCTTCCGCACGACGCAACGCGCGGCCGAACTTGGCCGCCATGTCGTCGTCCGACAGATACGTAATGTGGCCGATCATCCGCGCCACCCGCAATCCGCGACGCGGCTTGATGTTGTGCGCGTAATAATCGCCGCCGTGGAAATCGGGATCGGACAGGATGGCGGAACGCGCAACTTCGTTGAACGCAATGTTCTGAGCGGAGAGTTTCGGCGTCGATGCCACCACGATGCAGTGCGCCACGCGATCCGGATACATCATGCTCCACGCCAACGCCTGCATGCCGCCGAGGCTGCCGCCCATGACGGCGGCGAAGCGCTCGATACCGTATAGATCCGCTACGCGCGCTTGCGCGTGGACCCAGTCTTCAACCGTGACAACGGGGAAACTCGCGCCGTACGGTTTGCCGGTGACGGCGTTAACGCTCATGGGGCCGGTCGAACCGAAACACGAGCCCAGGTTATTGACGCCGATGACAAAAAACCGGTTGGTATCGAGCGGCTTGCCCGGACCCACCATGTTGTCCCACCAGCCAACGTTCTTGGGGTCGTCGGCGTAGACGCCTGCCACATGATGCGAGGCGTTCAGCGCATGGCAGACGAGCACCGCGTTCGAGCGGGAGGCATTGAGCGTGCCGTAGGTTTCGACGACGAGATCATAGTCACCGAGCAAGCTGCCATTTTGCATGCGCAGCGGTTCAGTGAAATGCAGTGTCTGGGGAGTGACGATGCCGATTGATTCCATTCATTCCGCCTAAAGAAAACAGGGCGGCTAAACGGCGTCGGCGATGCGCTGGAAGAGATATGGGCGCGGCTGACAACCTCTTTAGCCGCATTTATAGTGAACCGGGTCAGGGTTCGCGCGCCCGCAATCGAGTCAGCAAATCGGCGCGTAGAAACAAATCAAGATAGCGATGAAGTATATCGGAAAAACGGGAAAGGGAGCTAAGGGCTCACGGGTACGCCCAGAGTGGCAAGGCTGAGCGAATGAAGTTTGAAGTCCGTACTACTTTTGTGCCTTAAGGCGACTCGGGTACGTCTGGCCTAGCCGAGATTTCGCAAGCCTTTCAAAGACCGGATCTTCAGATCGACGTAATGGGGCCGTCCGCTGGTCGGCGACCGAAGCGACTTCCCGCCGCTGGCATTTAAAACCGACGGCAAATGCCCCGTGATCCAGACCGTGCGAATCCCCAAGCGCTTATAGCTTTTCAAATGCCCGCGCGTATCTTCGACAAGGACCGCATCGGAAAGTGGCACATGAGCCCGCCGCATCGCGCGCCGAAGCATTCCTGCATCGGGCTTCGCGCGCCAATAACCGGTTCGATCCTGCATATCCTCGATGGCAATCACGCGTTCAAACAACTTGGCGATACCCAGTTCGTTGAGCACGGCGTGGGCATAGATTGACGGACCGTTGGTCAACACGATCTTCCGTCCCGGAAGCCCGCGGATCATTCGCGCGAGGCCGCGTTCGGCACGAACCATGGATCCGAGATCGGCGAAGGTATGCACGACGTGCAGGAAGTCGGTGGCATCGACGGGATGATGGCGCACCAGGCCGAGCAGGGTGGCGCCGTATCGCTGCGTATAACCGGTGCGCAACCGGTTGGCTTCGTCAACATCCACGCCCAACCGGTCGATGATGTACTGCGTCATCCCGCGATTGATCGCAGGGAAAATCTCATGCGACGCGTGATGCAGCGTGTTGTCGAGATCGAATAACCAGATGGGGCGCTTATGCGTGTTCAGCCGGCGTCGGGAGGAACGCAAAAGCTCAACTCGAGCGCCGGCAGGGTCCACGTTCAATGAGCCACGTTCAATGTGAGCGGATCATGGTCCCGAACGGCTGTTCGGTCAGGATCTCGAGCAGCACTGAATGCTCGATTCGCCCATCGATAATATGCACCGAGCGCACACCGCTCTTCGCCGCGTCGAGCGCCGATGAAATCTTCGGCAGCATGCCGCCGGAAATGGTGCCATCGGCGAAAAGCGCGTCGATTTCGCGAGCCGACAGATCGGTCAGCAGATTGCCTTCCTTGTCCATCACGCCGGGGATGTTCGTCATCATCACGAGCTTCTCGGCGTTCAGGACAACGGCCAACTTGCCCGCGACCAGATCGGCGTTGATGTTGTACGACAAACCGTCTTCACCGAAGCCAATCGGCGAGATGACCGGAATGAACGCGTCGTCTTGCAGCGCCTTCACCACAGCCGGATTGATGGCTTCAACTTCACCCACCTGACCGATATCGATGAATTCACCCGGGTTGTCGCGATCCGGCATCATTAACTTGCGTGCGTGGATCAGGCCGCCGTCCTTGCCGGTGAGGCCGACCGCATGGCCGCCAAAATGATTGATCAACGTGACGATGTCCTGTTGCACTTCGCCGCCGAGCACCCATTCGACCACTTCCATGGTCTCTTCGTCGGTGACGCGCATGCCCTGGATAAACGTGCCCTGCTTGCCGATCTTCTTGAGCGCCTGGTCGATCTGCGGACCGCCGCCGTGCACGATCACCGGATTGATGCCGACCAGCTTCAGCAGGATCACGTCGCGCGCGAAGCCCTGTTTCAGGCGCTCCTCGGTCATGGCATTGCCGCCGTATTTGATCACGATCGTCTTGCCGTGATACTGGCGAATATAGGGCAACGCCTCGGCCAGGATTTCGGCTTTCAGGGTCGGCGCGATCTGCGTAAGGTCGGGAAGCTCGGACATGGCGGCGATAAGGCGAAGAGCAGTTTAAACAGGCGGAATTGTACAGGACTGACGCGCTGCATCATGCGTTTCCGATAGCATTCCGGCGACGGGTGAAAGTTAGGCTCTGGTCGCACCAGTATGGGGTTGGCGCGTGAAATAATAATGCGATCGGGCATGCACGGGCGGGTCGAAAACGTGGCGCTTCGGCAACGGCCGGACCGCGCGCAATGCGGCTCGTGACTGGGTGCTGCGTTTTCAAAAGGCTTGGTCCATCATGAGTTCCACCGACCCCGCTCTTCAACGCTGCGCTCTGTGCGGCGCGTTTTTCCGCTGTGCTCAGCAAAATGGCGACGCGCAATGCTGGTGCGCAGCGTTTCCAGCGTTGCCGGCCGAGCGCTTGAATCCGCGCATGACATGTCTTTGCCCGGATTGTTTGCGTGAAGAAACGCAACGTAGCATAAACATGTGAAGGGCGCGTTCGTCGTTGAGTTGCCGGAATTTGCGAACAGGGTGTTTTCGTGTCGACGGAATGGCCTAAGTGGAGAAGCCGAGCACACAAAAAAGCGGCGATTCGTTGCCGTATCGCCGCTTTTTACTGACTAGAAACCCTCGTAGTGCTTACGCGGCTGTTTTCTTCGCCGCCCGCTTACGCGGCGCCGCACCCGTATGCGTGGCCGCGAGCGCGGCCAAATCACGTGCGACGTCGTCCATCACCGGCTCCCACGTCGAGAATTCCTTCTGCCGATACAGCGTCGCCGTCGGATACCACGGGCTGTCGGTGCGCTCCAGTTGCCAGACCCAGTGCGGATTGGTGTCGAGGAGAATCCAGGTCGGCTTGCCGAGCGCCGCGGCCAGATGCGCCACGCTCGTGCAGACGGTAATAACGAGATCGAGTGAATCGATGAACGCCGCCGTGTCGTCAAACGTTTCAAACTTGCCGGTACGATCCGCGATCTCAAAACCACTATCCCGAGCCGTGGACACTGCGCCCGACGCATCCTTTTGCAGCGAGAAGAACGCGACGTTCTCAATCCCGCTGAATGCTTTCGCATACCGCTCGATGCCCACACTGCGGAACATATTGCGCTGATGGCCTTCGCTGCCGCTCCATACAAGTCCGACGCGCAGGCGTTTGTCGGCGGCGAATTCGGTGCGCCAGTCGGCGGCGAGGTCGGCATCGGCGGAAAGATACGCGCGCTTTGCCGGAATAGTGTCTGCGTCGATGCCGAAATGCAGCGGCAGGCTCAGCAGCGGGAAATGGAAGTCAAACGCGGGCAACGGGCCGTCGTGCGGCAGGCATTCGACCCCTTTCGGCGCCATGCGCGCCATCAGCGGATGCACTGCTTTGAACGCAGCCCACACGAGCGTGCCGCCCTGCGCGTGAACCTTTTTCGCGAGCATGGGGACGAAGCGCGAGAACTGCAGCGCGTCGCCGAAACCCTGCTCGCCCCACAGCAACAAAGTCTTGCCGCGCAGTGCTTCGCCATTCCATCGCGGCGCCTCGAAGTTGGGATGCGAGTTGCGCAGTTCGTTTGAACCGTCCCAGCGCGACTCGAAATTGGCCCAGCCGCGGGCGTAATTGCCCTGAACGAGATCGAGAATGGAGAGATTGAACGGAAGACGCTGCATGCCGGGCGCGATATTGACCGCCGCTTCTGCGGCTTCAGTGGCCTCCGGCCAGCGCTGCGCTTCTTTCAACGCGAGGCTGTAGTTCGACAATGAAAGCGCATTCGACGGATTGATCTCAATCGAACGCTTGCCGGCCGCAAGCGCCCGCTCGAGTTCCCGGCGGCGCGGATAGACACGCGACAGATTCGTCAACGCTTCAATATCGTCGGCATTCGCAGCGACAGCCTCTTCCAGCATGGCCAGCGCTTTATCTTCGCTGCCCGTGACTTCGTAGGCGACCGCCAGGTTGTTGCGCAGTGTAGGGACGGCCGGATTGATCGCGTGGGCCCGTTCGTAGAAAGAGATTGCATCGGCGTGACGACTGGCGAGCTGGAGCGCATAACCGAGATGCCAGAGCGCGAGCGCGTTGTGCGGATGACGATCGACGAGTTGAGCGGCGAGCTGAATACCATCGCCGAGGCGGTTCTGCTTCAGCATTGAATCGATCAGATCGAGGCCGATCTCCGGCTGGTCGGATTGCAACATCATGGCGGCCTGCAGCCACACAGCGCGCTCGACCTGGTTGCCTTGCGCGTTCGCGCTGCGAGCGTTGTCAATGAACGCATTCAGCGCGCGCGGGATAATAGTGTCTTGAACGGCGCCGGCTTGCGGCGCTTCGCTGAGAAGCTGATTTGGGCGGGAGGATGGGCTGTTAGTCATTATGTGTATGCGGCCTGGCCGCCCTGTACGAGACAACATAGGATGGTGCGGCAATCCCCTTTGTCCAACCATTAGACTAATCTGAAATTTGAGGTGAAATTCGCCGAGATGCATCGAATAACGAACACAGGCCGCGTCAATCTCGGTCACTTGTTTTGGCTTCGCAGTCTTGCGATCATCGGTCAATTGGTGACCATCGCCGTCGTACAGGCATTTTACGGCGCGCATCTCCCGCTAGCGGCCATGCTGACCATTATCGCGCTGGAGATATTGTTCAACGCGCTGACATGGGTGCGCGTGGCGCGTGCGCAGCCTGAAACGAATCTCGAACTGTTCGGGCAGCTCTGGGTGGATCTCGGCGCGCTGTCTGCGTTGCTTTTCCTGAGCGGCGGCGCCACGAATCCGTTTGTCACGCTCTACCTGCCTTCGTTGGCGATTGCCGCCGCCGTGCTGCCGTGGCGTCTGACAATCTGGCTCGCGTTGTTCGCGGTCGTTTGTTATTCGTTGCTGACGGTCAGCTATGTGCCGCTAAACATGGAAGATCCGCTGAATTTGTTCGAATATTTCCGCATTGGGCTGTGGGTGAACTTCATGGTCAGCGTGGGCTTGATCGGCTGGTTCGTGGCGCGGATGTCGAGGGCGCTGCGCGCGCGGGATTTTGCGCTGGCCGATGCGCAGGAGCGGCTTCTGCGCGACGAGCGCGCCGTGGCGCTGGGTGTCCAGGCGGCGACGGTCGCACACGAAATCGGCACGCCGCTGTCGACCATCGCGATGCTGAGCGAGGAGTTACGCGATTCCGCCCGTCACGACCCGCATCTCGCCCCCTATTCCGCCGATATCGAACTTCTCGAGCAGCAAATGACGTTGTGCACGTCCGCGCTCGCGCGCCTGCGCAGTCGCGCGACTGAGCCCGCGCCGCGGCAACCGCTGGATGACTGGCTGCATGGGTTTGTTGAACAATGGCGGCTGCGCCATCCCCACGTGCGTTTCGAGTTGATTGAAGCGGAAGATGAGTCGAAAGATGAAGCGAAGGAGCACAAGCGCGCCGGGCTGTTTCTGAGCGATCCCGTCGCGGTAGGGCAAATACTGACCATTCTGCTGGATAATGCGGCGCGGGCCAGCAGCGATTCGGTGACGCTGATGACGTCGGCGAGCCGGCATCTTGGCGAACCCGTGATTCAATTCGATGTCCGCGATCAGGGCCCCGGCATTCCGGCGGCATTGCGGGGTTCGCTCGGTGCGATGCCCGTCGACAGTACGCAAGGCGGCCACGGTGTCGGCTTGTATCTGGCATTCTCAGCGGCAACGCGGCTTGGCGGGTCGATCGAGCTCACGCCAGCCAGCCCGCACGGGACGCACGCCATCCTGCGTCTCGCCGACACAAGCGCCCCCGAATCGCGGGAAAAAGCAGCAAGGACGGGCCGCGGCGGCGTCGCCGCTTCCGTCACTACGGAGAAAAGAGCATGAGCGATACAAATTTTTTGGTCATCGACGACGACGAGGTTTTCTCGGGCATCCTCGCGCGCGGTCTGACACGGCGCGGCTATACGCCGCATCAGGCGCACGACGCCGCCTCGGCGTTGAGATTGGCGAACACGCAGAAGTTCGGCCAGATCACCGTCGATCTGCATCTCGGCAACGATTCAGGGTTGACGCTCGTCGCGCCCTTGCGCGATCTCCAGCCCGATGCGCGAATTCTCGTGCTGACGGGTTATGCGAGCATCGCGACGGCGGTTCAGGCGGTGAAAGACGGCGCTGACAACTATCTGGCCAAGCCGGCGAACGTCGAGACAATCCTGTCCGCGTTGCAGGAAGAGGCGAGCGAGCAGACGGCCGAAGAGGCTATCGAGCACCCGGCGCTGTTGTCCGTTGCGCGGCTGGAGTGGGAGCATATCCAGCGCGTGCTGGCTGAGAACAGCGGCAATATTTCAGCCACGGCGCGAGCGTTGAACATGCATCGGCGGACGCTGCAGCGCAAGCTGGCGAAGAAACCCGTTCGGCAATAAACGTTATGTAGAACGTAAAAGGGCGGTTCCCAATTTCAGTCCTTCGCTGAAATCGGGAGCCGCCCTTTTTTCGACTAAAACGCCTGCTGGATTCCGTCAGAGCACGTAGCGCGACAAATCCTCGTCTTCAGCTACATCGTTCAACGCTTTATCGACGTAAGCGGCATCGATCTTCACCGGATGACCCGTGTGATTGCCCGCCGCGAACGACACTTCTTCGAGCAACTTTTCGATCACGGTATAAAGCCGCCGCGCGCCGATATTCTCGGTCTTCTCGTTCACTGAAAACGCAATCTCAGCCATCCGGCGAATACCGTCCGTGCTGAAATCCAGCTCGACGTCCTCCGTTGCCAACAGTGCCGTGTACTGCTTCACAAGACTGGCATCGGTCGTATTCAGAATGGATTCGAAATCCTCCACGGACAGCGAATCCAGCTCGACGCGAATCGGAAAACGCCCTTGCAGTTCCGGGATCAGATCGCTTGGCTTGGCCAGATGGAACGCACCGCTAGCGATAAACAGGATGTGATCGGTCTTGATCATCCCGTATTTCGTATTGATGGTCGTGCCTTCCACGAGCGGCAGCAGGTCGCGCTGCACACCGGCCCGCGACACTTCCGCGCCACCCGTCTCACTGCGCGACGCGATCTTGTCGATCTCGTCCAGGAACACAATGCCGTTCTGCTCGACGTTCTGAATGGCCTTGGTCTTGACCTCGTCGTCGTTCAGCAGCTTGCCGGCTTCTTCGTCGGTGAGCATCTTCAGCGCGTCCTTGACCTTCACCTTGCGCTGCGTCTTCTTGCCGCCGCCGATATTCGCAAACATGGAACGGATCTGGTCGGTCATTTCCTCCATGCCCGGCGGCCCCATGATGTCCATGCTCGGCTGCGGCGCTTCGATGTCGATCTCCACTTCCTTGTCGTCGAGCAGACCTTCGCGCAGGCGCTTGCGGAACGTCTGGCGCGTGCTGTTCGCGCTGTCGTCGGTTAACTCGGCCGTGCCGAAACCCGCCGCTGGCCGGGCGCTTGGCAGCAGAATGTCCAGGATCCGGTCCTCGGCGCGATCGATCGCACGCGAACGTACTTTGCGCATCTCGGATTCACGCGTCTGCTTGATCGAAATTTCGATCAGGTCACGCACGATGCTGTCCACATCGCGACCCACGTAGCCGACCTCGGTGAACTTCGTTGCTTCGATCTTGATGAACGGCGCGTCGGCGAGCTTCGCCAGACGCCGCGCGATTTCCGTCTTGCCGACGCCGGTCGGTCCGATCATCAGGATGTTCTTCGGGGTGATTTCCTGGCGCAGCGGTTCGGCGACCTGCTGACGCCGCCACCGGTTGCGCAGCGCCACGGCGACCGCTTTTTTTGCGCGGCCCTGGCCGATGATGTGTTTATCGAGTTCCGAGACGATCTCGGCGGGAGTCATGGTGGTCATCGTTGGTCCTTGTCCTGTGCTCGCGAATACGCGAAAACGGTGTTACTCGATCGTCTCGATGACGCGATTGTGATTCGTGTAAATGCACATGTCGCCCGCGATTGTCAGTGCCTTTTCGACGATATCGCGCGGCGAGAGTTCGGTGTTTTCGGTGAGTGCCTGCGCCGCGGCCTGCGCATACGCACCGCCCGAACCAATCGCGCAAATGCCGTTTTCCGGATCGAGCACGTCGCCGTTACCCGTGATGACGAGGGTAGTTTGCGCGTCGGCGGCAATCAGCATGGCTTCCAGCCGGCGCAACATGCGGTCCGTGCGCCAGTCTTTTGCGAGCTCGACGGCCGCGCGCGTCAGGTTGCCCTGGTGTTTTTCGAGCTTGGCTTCGAAGCGGTCGAGGAGCGAAAACGCGTCGGCCGTGCCGCCCGCGAAACCGACCAGGACCTTGCCGCCATAGATGCGGCGCACTTTCTTCGCGCCGCCTTTCATCACGATATTGCCGAGGGTGACCTGGCCGTCGCCACCGAGGGCGACCTTGTCGCCGCGTCGTACGGAGACAATAGTCGTGCCGTGAAATTGTTCCATGTGCATTCCTTTGAAAGCGGAGTGGGCGCGGCAGCCGGAAGACCTGTGTGCCGCCGCGCCGCCGGGAATCCTGTGGGAGCGTGAGGAGCCCGGGCGCGCTGCAATGTTGCGCTCGAACGGGCTCTAGCCACGCCCGCGCCACGAAAGCGCGTCCAGTTCATTTTAGGGCGTGGCGGAATTTATCAAGACGCTTCTTGCGGCATCTTGTGCGCAACGGCGTTTGGCCTCGCCAGGCTTACGGAATAAGCCTCTCCGGGTGAAAACGGTGCGCAAAAACAAAAAGGCACACGATTTTTCGTGTGCCTTTTGGATTTTCAAGCGCTTTCCAGTCTCTTCGATACAAATCCCGGCCGGCAGGTTTCCCGCCGCGGCGCAGGCCGCAGCGCACGCCGTGCCGGCAGATCAGTCGCCGAACAGCTTCTGGCGCAATTCGCGTCGTTCCTGCGCTTCGAGCGAGAGCGTAGCCGTCGGGCGCGCGATCAGGCGCGGAATGCCGATCGGCTCGCCCGTTTCCTCGCACCAGCCGTAATCGCCGGACTCGATACGCGCAAGCGACTGCTGCACTTTCTTCAGCAGCTTGCGTTCGCGGTCGCGCGTGCGCAGTTCGAGGGCGTGTTCTTCCTCGATCGTCGCGCGATCAGCCGGATCCGGAACGATGACGGTTTCCCGCAGGTTTTCCGTCGTCTGGCCCGCATTCTTGAGAATGTCGGCCTGCAACTGTTCCAGTCGGACCCTGAAGAACGCGAGTTGATCCTCGTTCATGTAATCCTTGTCGGCCATCTTCTGGATTTCGTCTTCAGTCAACAATCGTTTCGTCGTCATCTGGCTTGCTTCTTCAATGTGGGGCGATGTCGTTCGCCATCTTCGCGGTCGCTCGCCGCGCTCGCCGCCGCCGTCGTCCGGTTTACCCGCACTTCAGCGATACTCGCCAACAATTACTGCATGCACTTACTACGCTAAACGGGCTGAGACTCGCGGCGCTGGACGGCACCACGCGGGGCCAATTTCATCTAGATCGATTCGTCTGGACTGATTTTCAAGCGATTCGACGGTGCCCGATGTTCGGAACAGCACCTTACTTTTCACTTCCACTCTCTCGCTGGGTTCGGAATGCAACGGTGAAATGTTGCTCGCGGCGCCGGCGGGAGCGCTTTTCATACTCTTTTCGGTAGCACTTGCGCCAGGCATTGTAGTCATGGCTTGGCGGTGTACCGGATTCTCCAGTGGGGCTGTATTGTAACTGAATCGCAAATGCATACACCACCCAAGCAAAACACTGGCGCGATTCGTTCGTTATCTCAAAAATATAACGCGCTGACGTTTAAAAAGCGATGGTTCTTGGTGGGCGTGAACACATATTGCAACGACGTTCATCGCGAAAAAGCGCCGGCACCTGAAGGCGCAGCGATTTTAGCCTCGCTTACGCGTCGCAATGGTTGCGCTTCGGGAGAGAAATAGCGAGAACTGTGCCGAAAGCGGAGCTTTGGGATTGAACGGCGGCGCGAAGCCGCCGTGTGAGGGCTTCGCGTTCGCCGGTTTTCTTTTGCTTCTTCGGTTTCTTCAGCGTCTTCGATCAGACGAGGCAGGCGGTCAGCCCGTCGATGATCAAATCC
>Ga0302305_1001683_pt1 | contig 12658 bp, 10 predicted proteins | sample III_Palsa_E2_3_FD_198764 | JGI IMG/M metagenome (GOLD analysis project Ga0302305, IMG submission 198764) | Peat permafrost microbial communities from Stordalen Mire near Abisko, Sweden - III_Palsa_E2_3 | ecosystem: Environmental > Terrestrial > Soil > Palsa > Peat permafrost | place: Sweden... | reverse complement strand
CGCGATACCTGGGGCATCGCCAAGCTGGACACTTTCTTCACAACGAACTTCAGCAACGAAGTTCGTTTCCAGTACGGCCGCGACTTCAACTTCGCCTTCAACGAAAAAGCCACTCCCTACGAGCAGTCCACTTTGCTCACCACGTCGGCGGGATATGCCAATCCAAACGGCATTCCTCCAGCAGTCGCCATCACAAACGGATTCACATTCGGAACAGCCACGTTCCTCAACCGCCCCGCATATCCCGACGAGCGTCGCTGGCAAGCCACCGATACAGCGAACTGGCAACACGGCAACCACACCGTCAAGTTCGGTATCGACTACCTCCATACTTATGACCTCGCCATCAACCTGACCAGTGTCTTCGGCTCCTACTCTTACTCAAGCGTTGCCAGTTACGTTTCCGACTTCTACTTGTCCCAGAGCGCAACAACAGCAGCCCAGGCTAACCACTACAGCACGTATGCCCAAGGCTTTGGGCCACTTGGTTTCCAGTTCACAACGGGCGACTATGCAGCATTCGCGCAGGACGACTGGAAAGTTACGCCTCGTCTAAGCGTGACGCTCGGCCTACGCTATGAATATGAGCAGTTGCCAACGCCGCAGCTTCCCAATCCTCTTGTTTCCCAAACCGTCACCTTCCCGAGCGACAAAAACAACATTGCCCCGCGCGTCGGCTTCTCCTACGATCTGTTCGGCAATGGGAAAACCGTCGTTCGCGGTGGATGGGGTATCTTCAACTCTCGTCTCGAGAATTCCACGATCTACGAAGCCATCACGCAAACCGGCGTAGCCGGCGGCCAGAACAGCGCCTCTCTTACACCATCAAGCGCCGGCGCACCAACCTTCCCAACCATCCTGCGGGTTGCTACCGGCCAGGCCGCAATTCCCTCTGTCTATTATCTGGATCCTCACTTCCAGGAGCCTCAGATCCAGCAGTTCGATCTATCCGTCCAGCGTGATATCGGCTGGCATACGGTCGTCAGCGCCAGCTACCTCGGGGCGCTCGGCCGCGAACTGCCGGACTTTGTAGATACCAACCTGCCTACCCCAACGACCGTTACCTACACCGTGGTTAACAATGGCGTGGCCAATTCACCGTTGAAGAATGGTTCGGTCTACACAATTCCGTTCTACGGCTACGCTACGGTCAAGGGCGGCGCTGCTCCAACCGACAACGCGCGGCCCGATACCCGCTTCTCTACGAAGACAGACATCTTCAGTGGAGTCTCCTCCAGTTATCACGCGCTGGCGCTGCAAGTAGCCCACAGCTTCTACCATAACCTCACATTCCAGAGCAGTTACACATGGTCTCACGCCTTGGATTACGGCGAAAACGACACAACCTTCGCCAGCACGAATGCACTTTTTGATCCGACTAACCTCGCCGCCGATTATGGCAACTCTAACCACAACGTGCCGAACCGTTTTATCGCTACCGCCGTTGGAACTTCGCCCTGGCACGCACACGGTTGGCTCAGCTACCTGGCCAACAACTACACTTTGTCTCCCAGCTTTTCCGCTCAGACGGGTGCTCCATACTCTGCATCCATATCTGGAAGCCTTCCCAGCACGGCCACCGGACCACTGGAAAACGCGGCTGGAACTGGCCTTATCCAAGGCGTAAGCACCGGCACCCTCAACGGCGCAGGCGGTGCAAATCGTCTGCCCGGCACCGTTCGTAATGAGTACACCTATCGAGCGGACTACATCCTGGATATGAGTGGATCCAAAACGTTCACGGTGCGGGATAAGTACAACCTGGAACTCAAGGCCAGTTCCTACAACATCCTCAATCATCAAAACATCACTTCGGTAAACAGCGCCGCTTACACCGTTTCCAACATCGGCGGAGTCAATACCCTCACCGCAATCTCTGGGGCGAATTCATTTAGTTCCGTGGCCAACTCCAACAACAACAACATCTATGTTCCTCGCCAGATTCAGTTCGAGGCGCGATTCACCTTCTAAGGGCAATTGTCTCCATTACCGCGGCAGGTTCAGCTGCCGCGGTTTTTTTTGCTCTGCAGCATTTCGGTTCGGAACCGGTTAGCAGCATTCAGGCATGGCCTGAGACAAAGTCTTTCAGCTCATGTCGCAAAACTTAGCGACGGAGTCTAGATACCCTTCCAACGAGCGCGACGCTTCTCGCGAAACGCAGCTATGCCTTCGCGAAAGTCTTCGCTTCCATAGCAGAGGCTAATCTGATCTGCATCCAGATCAGTCTCAGGTCTCGTCCCCTGCTCTAACCGGCGCAAGATCTCTTTGCTCGCTTTGATGGTTAGTGGAGCATTGCCCGCTATCGCAACAGCAACCTCTTCGACAGCCGCATCAAGCTCTTCCGGAAAAACTAAGCGCGAGGTCAGCCCAACCGCCTTGGCCTCTTCCGCTCCGATCATACGTCCCGTAAACAGGATGTCTTTCAAGAGGGCCGTACCGAGCAAAGCGACGATTCGAGCGCAGGATGCAGCCGACAAACAATTGCCCAAAGTGCGCGCAATAGGCACGCCAAAGATGGCATTCGTGCTGCAAACACGCAGGTCGCACGTGAGAGCAATCGCACATCCTCCACCCGCAGCCACCCCTTGTACACGCGCAACAGTCGGGACCACGACCCGCGCTAACCGTTCGAGCACACTATCGATTCGTGCTTCATAACGAAGCCCGTCTTCACCGCCCTGGAACTCCGAAAACTGGAGGATGTCTGTTCCTGCTGCAAACGCGTGGTCTCCCGCCCCGCGAAGCACAAATACTCGCACAGCGGGATCTTCATCCACACGCTGGCAAGCCTCCAGCAAACCCTCATACATCGCCCACGTAAGCGCATTGCGCGCAGCTGGGCGATTGAACGTGAACATGGCGATAGAGCCATGGATCTCGAATAGCGTTTCGGGACGAATCAACGGGATCACCTTACGAAGCAAGTCTGGTTTTAGTCCGGCGAGGTATGCGTGTGTTCCGGCAAGCCGTCATGGGTATGACGAAGCGAATCTCCCTCGCCGCGCGAGTGACTGTGTGGATTTCCCACATAGCCTTCCAGTTTCCACAGCGGACGCCGCGGCAGCGTGTACTGCTCCTCAACCCACGCCACAACAGCATCAAGCCCTTTACCAGTCTTCAGATCGGTAAAGAGAAACCTGCGATCAGCTCTCATCCGTCGCGAGTCCCGGTCCATCACTTCCAACGAAGCGCCAACATAAGGAGCCAGATCGATCTTATTGATAACCAGCAAATCGGAGCGCTTGATTCCTGGACCACCCTTGCGCGGAATCTTGTCACCACCCGAAACATCGATCACATAGATGAATACATCGGAGAGGTCGGGACTAAAGGCAGCCGAAAGATTATCCCCACCGCTTTCGATAAAAATAATCTCTACACCTGGAAGTGTCTTCTCCAGCTCATCGATCGCTTCCAGATTCATGGAAGCATCCTCTCGAATCGCAGCATGCGGACATCCACCTGTTTCCACCCCGCGAATCCGCTCCGCGGAAAGCGTTCCTTGCCGAATCAGGAACTCGGCATCTTCGCGTGTATAGATATCATTCGTGACGACCGCCAACTGATAACGCGGCAGTAGCTCGCGGCAAAGGCAGTCGACCAATGCCGTTTTCCCACTACCGACCGGGCCGGCGATACCAACACGAAAAGCAGCTTGACTCTTTATCGGTTCAGGCACTTGGTTCCCCTTTGCATCGTTGTCGCATATCAAAATAAAAAATAGCGCTGGGCAAGTGGGAGCTCGGTAGCCGCCTCACACTCAATAAGCTCGCCATCGACCCTCACTTCATACGTCTCTGGGTCGACCCGTATATCGGGCGTGGCAAAGTTATGGACCATGTCCTTTTTGCCGATGCTCCGGCAATTTTCAACCGCGGCCAGCCGCTGCCCCTTGCCAATTCGCGCCTCGATATCGTCTTCCATTGCAGCCTTTGAGGTAAACAGCAGCGATGTAGACGACGGGTTCGACCCAAATGAACCAAACATGGGCCGATAGATCACAGGTTGTGGCGTGGGAATCGAAGCATTTGCGTCGCCCATGGTGCTCCAAGCGATAAAGCCGCCTTTCAAGATGATCTCCGGCTTCACCCCGAAAAAGGCAGGCTTCCAGATCACAAGATCTGCCAGCTTGCCCGCTTCAATTGATCCCACATGACGGCTAATGCCATGTGTAATCGCAGGGTTGATGGTGTACTTCGCAACATAGCGCTTAACCCGCCCATTGTCGTTTCGATCGCTGTCTCCCTTGAGAGTTCCAAGTTGCTGCTTCATCTTATGTGCCGTCTGCCAGGTCCGCGTAACCACTTCACCAGCTCTGCCCATCGCTTGCGAATCGCTCGAGATCATGCTGAAAACGCCAAGATCATGCAGGATGTCTTCCGCTGCAATAGTTTCGGCACGAATACGGCTTTCCGCAAAAGCCACATCTTCCGGAACAAGAGGATTAAGGTGGTGGCAAACCATCAACATATCGTGATGTTCCGCAACAGTATTAACGGTAAAGGGACGGGTTGGATTGGTCGAAGACGGCAGCACGTTATCAAACGAAGCGATGCGAATGATGTCCGGCGCATGACCACCACCGGCACCTTCCGTGTGATACGTGTGGATGGCACGGCCGCCGATCGCCCGCACCGTATCCTCGAGGAATCCAGCTTCATTGATGGTGTCCGTATGGATGGCCACCTGCACATCATGCAGGTCCGCCACCCTCAAACATGCGTCGATTGCCGCCGGCGTGGTGCCCCAATCCTCATGCAACTTCAACCCGCAGGCTCCTGCACGAAGCTGCTCGACTAGCGGCCCTGGCGTGGCCGCGTTCCCTTTGCCCAGAAAACCAAAATTCATCGGCCACGCCGCTGCTGCTTCAAACATGTGCCCCAGGTTCCAGGCACCGGGCGTGCAAGTCGTAGCCTTCGTCCCGGTCGCCGGTCCTGTACCGCCCCCCAACATGGTGGTGATGCCGTTGGAAAGAGCCTCGTAGATTTGCTGCGGACTGATGAAATGGATATGGCTATCGATTCCTCCGGGCGTCACAATGGTGTTTTCCCCGGCGATCACCTCAGTCGATGCGGCCACAATCAAGTTCGGACTCACCCCGTCCATCACATCGGGATTTCCAGCCTTTCCGATACCCACAATACGCCCCTCGCGAATACCGATATCGGCCTTCACGATTCCCCAGTGATCGATGATGACGGCGTTCGTAATTACCAAGTCGAGTGCACCAGCAGCACCCTCACGGGTGGCGCGGCTGCTTTGCCCCATCCCATCACGGATGACCTTGCCGCCGCCGAAGGTAATCTCGTCCCCGTAGCTTGTGTAATCGCGCTCAACCTCAACAATGAGATTGGTATCCGCCAACCGCAAGCGGTCGCCCACCGTCGGACCATATAGATCGGCATAAACACGTCTTGGAATGCGCAAGCTCATAAGGCTCCATTCACCAAGCCGCGGTGTCCCCAGACTTCCTTCGTCCCGGCGAACGGCACTAGCAGCACTTCCTTCTGCTCCCCTGGCTCAATCCGCATCGCCGTGCCCGCGGGCAGATTCAGCCGCTTGCCACGAGCTTCATCACGGTCCAGCTCCAACGCCGAATTAACCTCAAAGAAATGAAAGTGGCTACCCACCTGTACCGGCCGGTCTCCCGTGTTCTTCACAAGCAGCCGCGTCACTTCGCGACCGGCATTCGCAATCACATCTTCGGATTCAAGAAAGTACTCGCCTGGAATCATTCCCACTCCTATCCGATCGGATCGTGCACTGTTACCAGCTTCGTTCCGTCAGGGAACGTTGCTTCCACCTGAGCCTCATGAATCATCTCAGCGACACCATCCATCACATCCTCCCGTTTAAGCAAGGTGGCCCCATAGCTCATCAATTCAACCACGGACTTGCCGTCTCGCGCACCCTCAATGAGTTCGGCGGTAAGAAAGGCCATGGCTTCGGGATAGTTCAGCTTTAGCCCTCGATCTTTTCGCCTTCTAGCTACATCCGCTGCGACAAAGATGAGAAGTTTTTCCTGTTCACGTGGAGTCAAATGCATCGCATCTCCTGTCCTAATTCACTTTTCTGGGTGCAACGGCTTCACGTTCGTAGAGGTAAAGTTTGGCAATCTTCCAAAACCGGTGCAATCCCTCAAGTAGTACCGCTGATTGAAAGCCAAGCCCGCGCACAACGATGCCATGCTCTACCAACCGGCTCGTGCCCCATTGCAAATCGGGCGTAGACAACAACTCCGCTTCATCTTCCAGCAGCGCCTGCAACTGCATCCATAGGTTCGCCGGAAGGCCCGTCTTGCAGATATAAAACGTCGAGCAGCATTCGAATTTACCTAATACCCCGACCCGTTGCGGCGACCGCACCGATGGTTCAATCGTAAATTGATCTATAACGAGAGGCCTTCCTTCGTACAAGATGCGCGAACGAATCCCCAGAGCCTGATAAGAAAATTTCTCCCCTGAGGCTGAACGCCCCGACGTCAACGTTTCCCACCAGAACAATCCGGCGCCTCCGGCTGCCAATTCTATTTCCGTTTCCTGCACAAACCGGGAACCGGCATAAGGAATAATTTGATCTGGAAGGTACTCCAGTAAAGCCTCTTTATCTACCGATATCCATACGAAGCTATGCGCGGCGGTGCGTCCTTCGCGATGTCTATAAACCCTGGTCGCTCCGGTAGAGGTCAATTGAACCCTGGCACCTTCTCCAACCTCAACTCGCAGCATCAACCGGTCTCCACTCAAAACTCCGCCCGAAAGATTGTGAAGGTGCGCCAGACAGTCCTTCCCATTCACCAGAAACGACCGGACGACTCGCCACGGAGGATCCTGCTGCAACACCTGCATCGGTCTCCGTCCTTCCGCAGAGCAAAATCGTAACGAAAGTGTGGCCGCTTCTTGTATGCTTCGGTTCGCTTCCTGACAGGCCATGTCAGCTCAAAAACAATCTGGTTTCAAGTCTCGGATGGCGCATCGAAGCGATCTCCATCAATGGCATAAAGCTTCCCACGTTGCGATGATCCTGTATCCCGCTTTCTCGGACGACCGCCACCAATTCCTCTTTCATCATCCAAAGCGCAGCAACCGCCTGCTTCTGTCCCACTGACATAAGGCGCTGTGCGGCTGAAACCAGCGCTGTCAAAGACTGCTGCAGAAAAGCAGCAACGGTCTGCTCTACATCAAACCCCAGCAAAGCACCAACGTATCCGAAAACAATCGCATGGTGCGTATCCGCCCTATGGAACGCGGCATGAAGGGAGTTCGCACTATCTGCGTGCAAAATGGGAGAACACAAGCCCAGCAATCTGCGGCCGAGCACAACGCTCGCGTCGCGAGATTCTTTCGCCGGCTTTTGCGCGCTCAGCATCCGCCCTAAGCCTTCGACATCTTCTCTGCGTTCCCCTGCCACATGCGCAGCGCGGCAGTAGCTCGCTTCCAGCAGCCCCTGCTCATGCAAAAAGCTACGCAGCAGAAGCTCCAGAGAATTCGCCTCCACCGCTCCCCACTCCGCCAGCCCCTCAAGACCAAAGGAATGGGAGGCGCCCCCAATGGGAACCGCGCTGTCACTCAGTTGCATCAGTTGCAGAAGCCGAATCATCGCAAAGTCCGCATAGCCGCGCTTTTATTGTATACAGAGAAATACCGAGAGATGAAAGGAAGAGTGGTTGCCGATTGGCTTATCCTACATAGAAAAAAGGGTAAACGCAACGCTCTAGATCGTGAAAACACAATATTTAGAGTGGTTTCTGTTCGCCATTCATTTCCAAGAATAGCTTGATCGGCTTCGCGGTGCTTGCCGGAATACATTCCCTTCCCTATTATAGTTGTCAGACGTCTTATGCCTTATCGCTATGCGTCTTCGAGACAGCTTCCGACGGAGTTCAGCTATGCGTGCAGACGTCCATCGTTTTTCCATTTCAGACCCCAGTGATGTCTCCGGTCTCCGCAAAGCCATAGCAAATGGGACCATCCATCCCGCCACCATCGTAGCGGTCATCGGGAAAACGCACGGCAATGGCCTCGTAAACGACTACACGCGCGGCTATCTCACGCTCTCGCTGTCTATTCTTATCGGAGAAAGCACCGGCTCGACGCCCGAATCGGTGCGGCAACGCGTACCTTTTATCTTCTCTGGCGGCGTGGAGGGTGTTCTCTCGCCGCATTACACCGTGTTCACTGTCGTGCCCGACGACACACCCGCAACTAGCTCGAAGGCTCTCGCCATCGGCGTAGCTTTTACGGTCTCCATGCTTCCTTCTGATATCGGCAGGCAGACCCAGATCGACGCCATCGCTGCCGCCGTTGACGAGGCTGTCGCCAAATCGAAGATTGAAGAGGTGCACTTCGTCCAGGTAAAGGGCCCCGCATTCACCCTAGCCGATATCCTCGAGGACCAGGCCGCGGGACATACATGTGCAACCGACAACCCTGGCAAGCTAATGTCCTTCGGACGTGCCGCAAGCGCACTCGGCGTAGCCATGGCACAGAAGGAAATCCCCGCCGTCAGAGCTGTTGAATCAGCCGTTCTGAAAGACTTCTCGCTGTTCTCATCCGTCGCATCCATGTCGGCAGGCGTGGAAGTTAGAAGCAACGAAGTTATCGTCATGGGCATGAGCAGCGCCTGGACCGGCCCGCTCGCAATCGATCACACCATTATGACGGACGCTCTCGATGTAACGAGCATTCACACCATGATCCAGCGCCTCGGCTTTCCTGACAGTCCTCAGATTGCCGGAGCAAACGCCATCCGCGCTGCGTTCATCAAGTGCGAAGCGCAGCGTGACGGTATGGTCCGAGGGCGCCCGCATACCATGCTCAACGATGGCGACATCAACGAACAGCGCCACATTCGTGCCGCGGTCGGAGCCATCGCAGCCAGCATCCTTAATGATACCGGCTTGTTCGTTTCCGGCGGCGCGGAGCATCAGGGTCCCGATGGCGGAGGCATGATCGCCGTTATCACTGAGCGCCCACACCTCGCATCATCTGTTTAGCCAAACCTTTGCAGCAGAAGGATAAGCGTCATGAAGAAGCAGCGTGTCGTTGTGGTCGGAGCGGGCATTGCCGGCAGTCTCATCACAACGGGCCTCGCCGGTCGCGAAGACATCGAACTCATCTGCTTGGAGCGCGTCAGCCAGGCTGATCACGCGGAAGCAGGCACCGGACTCAACGTCGGCCCCAACGCCATAAAGGCGCTAAAGCTTCATCTGCCTGACATAGCTGCCTCCATTATCGCCAACAGCTATCCATGGCAGACTTGGAAAACCTCCATTACGGACGGCACCGTCCTGACGGACCTCAGAATCGACTCCGTCGCGGATAACTACGGCATCCGGATTCGCTGGTCTGAGCTTTACACGCTCCTCCGGACACCGATCCAGGGCTACATCCGCTACGGTTCCAAAGTAACCAGTTGTGGGAAGTCCGAAAGCGGATCCTGGCTTACCTATACAGACGGGACTGGAACAAAAACGCGCATCAACGACATCGACCTTCTTATCGCCGGTGACGGCCGTTACTCCGTCGTACGCGAACACATACTTGGCGGTCCTGACTCGCCTTTCTTCCTGGGCGTATGCCTGTACCGAGTCCTGTTCCCCGCGGAGCCCGATTGCCCCATCTACGACTACGAACAGTGGTTCAGCGGCCCGAACCGCCTGCTCGCCTTCAGGGTACCCGGAGACTTTATCTACTGCGCCGGCTCCTTCCCCATCGCCGCCGACAGCGAAATTCCGGAGGAAATGAAATCCCCCGAAGTTCTCGCACAAATTTATCTCCCTCCATCCGGAGAACCTTCTGACAAAGCCGCCTATCTGATCACGAGCATCCAGCGATACTTTGAAAAAATCCACTGGGCACGCCTGCAGGAAGGCCGCCTTACCTATGGGGGCACACCCGGCATGCTGTTGGTAGGCGACAGCGCACATCCAATGGTTCCCACCCTCGGCCAGGGGGCTACGCAAGCTTGCGAAGATGCCTGCGCTGTGGTCGACGAAGTCAAGCTTGCGCTCGCGGACAACCGCCCACTCAGTTCGATATCGCAATGCGTGGAAGACCGTCGTCTGGAACGCATTCAGTTCGTCGTCGACTTCTCCCGGGAAGCAACAGACACAATGCTCCACGGTGCCGACTCCGTCATCGGTAGTCTCGTCAAAGCCGAGCCACCGTTCCTCGATCGACTTGCGCGCTTGTACCGCGATGTGCCTGTCCCTTCTGCAGGAGTAGGGAGATAGCATGCCCGCAACGAGGCCCGATCCACTATGGTCGCTTACGGCACATGAACTCGTCGCAGGCTACCGCCTCGGGGCCTTCACCCCAACCAATGCGATGCAGTCCGTCTTCGACCGCCTTGATGCGATTAATCTCAAAATCAATGCGATCATCGCGCTCGATCGCGAAGGCGCCCTCGACACAGCACAGGCAGCCACAATCCGCTGGCGGCAGGGCCGGCCACTCTCCGCGCTGGACGGCGTCCCCATCAGCGTCAAGGACAATCTCTACCTCAAAGGTCTGCCAGCCACATGGGGCAGCAAGCTGTTGATCGACTTCACCCCAGATCGTGACGAACCCGCCATCGCCCTCCTTCGCGCAGCCGGAATGTTACTGTTCGGCAAAACCAACGTGCCCGAATTCACCATTCAGGGCTATACCGACAATCTCGTCTTCGGCCCAACGTTCAATCCGCACGCACCCAGCAAAACTCCAGGCGGATCCACCGGCGGCGGTGCCGCAGCAGTCGCTGCGGGAATTGCTCCTCTCGCCATCGGCACTGATGGCGGGGGGTCCATCCGGCGTCCCGCCGCCCACTGCGGTCTCTTCGCCTTGAAGCCATCCATCGGTCTCATCCCACGCTACGACGGCTTCCCGGAAATTCTGTCCGACTTTGAGGTGATCGCCGCTATCGGTCGCTGTGCCAAGGATCTGGAGCTTCTGCGCCAGATCCTAGAAGTCCCTGATCCCCTCGATCCGCGTTCCCTTGCGAACCCCATCTCGCTTCCCCCACTTCCCTCCAAGCCGCGCGTTGCATTCATGCCATCGATCGGCACTAACCCCGTTGATCCTGAGATCGCTTCCGCGGTCAGCCACATCGCTCATGAGTTGGCCGATGCGGGCGCAACAGTGGAAACCATCGGCCCCCCATTCGACTACGACCGCACCACCTCGGCTTGGGGCACCATCATGGCTTCGGGCCTCGCCACCTATCTCGCCTCCAACCCTGGCTGGGAAGACAAAGTCAATCCTAGCGCCAGGGCAGCCGCCAAAGAAGGCGCAAAAAAAACAACAGCGCAATTGACCGAAGCACTCTCTACAGCCAACGACACCCGTCGAGCCGCGGCAGAGTTCTTCACCCGGTACGATCTCCTGCTTTGCCCCGCGACCGCCGCGCTGGCATGGCCCGCGGACGAAGCCTTTCCGCCGGTGATCGCCGGGCAATCGGTAGGCCCACGCGGCCACGCCGTCTTCACAGCATGGATGAACGTCGCGGGCCTTCCGGCAGTGACGGTCCCCTTGACTATGACCAAGAAAGGCGGAGGCATCGGACTTCAACTCACTGCTGGATACGGCCGTGATCGCGATCTGCTCCAGTTTTTAACATCATCACCGGTCTTCCAAAATCGCCCCGCGATACCTCTAGCTGTTCTATAACGCTTTATCCAGACGGATTCGAACCCAGGCCACGCAATCTAAAGAGGCACTCAATGGCACCAAATCACGGACAACACTTCCTCCAGATACCCGGCCCCAGTCCTGTCCCCGAGCGCATCCTCCGCTCGATGCACAAGCAGGTCATCGACCATCGCGGCCCGGAGTTCGCCAAGCTGGGCAAGCAGGTACTCGAAGGCTGCAGAACCATATTCCAAACGTCGCAGCCCGTCATCATTTTTCCATCCTCAGGCACCGGCGCTTGGGAAGCAGCGATCGTCAACACCCTGTCCCCCGGCGACCGCGTACTCATGGCGGAAACCGGCCACTTTGCCAACCTTTGGCGCCAAATGGCCGAACGCTGGGGACTTTCCGTAACCTTCCTCCCCGGAGATTGGCGTCGCGGCGTCGATCCCGCCGCCATCTTCGCCACCCTGGCGGACGATCGCAATCACACGATAAAAGCCGTCATGGTCGTCCACAACGAGACCTCAACTGGTTCGCTCAGCCGCATTCCTGCGATTCGCGAGGCCATCGACGTCGCACACCATCCTGCGCTCCTCATGGTCGATACCATCTCTTCCCTCGGTTCGGCCGACTATCGCCACGACGAATGGGCAGTCGATGTTTCCGTAAGCTGCTCTCAAAAAGGACTCATGCTTCCCCCTGGCCTCGGCTTCACCGCCATCTCCGAGAAAGCCCTAGTCGCGTCACGCCACAACAAGATGCCGCGTTCCTACTGGGACTGGTCCGAGATGTTGAAGCCAAACACCTCCGGGTTCTTCCCGTTCACCCCAGCCACAACCCTCCTTTATGGACTTCGTGAAGCTATCGACATGCTGCTGGAAGAAGGCCTCGACGACGTTTTTGCCCGTCATCATCGCCTGGCCGCCGCAACACGTGCCGCAGTGGAAGCCTGGGGTCTCGAAGTCCTCTGCCAGGAGCCTTCAGAACTCTCACCGGTCCTAACTGCCGTGCTCATGCCCCCAGGCCACGACGCCGACGGCTTTCGC
>Ga0302305_1001682_pt1 | contig 12659 bp, 1 predicted proteins | sample III_Palsa_E2_3_FD_198764 | JGI IMG/M metagenome (GOLD analysis project Ga0302305, IMG submission 198764) | Peat permafrost microbial communities from Stordalen Mire near Abisko, Sweden - III_Palsa_E2_3 | ecosystem: Environmental > Terrestrial > Soil > Palsa > Peat permafrost | place: Sweden... | reverse complement strand
ACGTGCTCGCCGAAGCTCCATAGTTACCCGAAGCCGCGAAACTCGCCGATAACGTATAAACAGTTCCCGCCGCACCAGCAGTCAGCGTATAGCTCGCAACACCCGAGGCATTAGTCGTCCCCGTCCCCAGCGTAGCCGTCCCATTCAGGAAGCTAACTGTCTCACCCGCAACAGCCGGCGTCACCGTAGCCGACAGCGTCACCGTAGACCCCGACACCGCCGTCGAAGAGCTCAATGCCGCCAACGTAGTCGTCGTAGCAATCGGCGTCACCGTCAGCACATAAGGAGTGCTTGTCGTGGATCCCGAGAAGTTGTTATCACCGCTATAGGTCCACGAGAGCGAGTGGTTACCGGCTCCGAGCGAACTCGAAGTAAAGTAGGCTGAACCCGATGCGTCAAGCGTACCCGTAGCCAGTGTCGACGCCGTACCTTTAAACGTATCCGTCAACGTGTACGTTCCCGTCGGAATGGTATACACGCCGTTAGCAACCGCCCCCTGACCCGGCGTCTGCGGTCGCATCAGGATGGTCACGCTCGACCCTGGTGCAACGGTCACCGTTGTACCCGCAGGCACGAACGCATTCGCTCCCGCAGCAATGGCCGTTGTCGGATTCCAGTTCGTAACACCGTTGTTGTAAGGATTGACCGGAACGGTTGTGCCAAGGAACGCGAGCGGATAATACTGCTGTGCTTCCACCTGCGACAGCGTGGTATTCGCAAGCGTCGGATTGTTGATCTGGAACCCGCCACTCGAAGCTTCCGGAGTTCCGGGGTTATTCGAGATGATCTCGCGAGTCCCCGTGACGCCCGAACCACTATTGCCGCCGGCGCCAAGGTAAGTAACGCCATTCAGATCAGGCGAGCCAGTAGTGGGGTCCGTGTACGGAATATCGTTGTATTCGACATAGGTAGCATTCGTAAGTGGCGGGGGATTGAATGGGGTATACCCGGCCGGCGTCACTTGGTCGATATGTGAGTTGAGCATCACCCATGTCGAGTAGACCCCATACGGGCGCCCGAAGAATAGGTTCGTCATTCCCGTGCTCTGCGAGGTAAACACATCGCTGTTCATGACGTATCCGCTAAGGTACGAAGGAGAGGCACCTGTCTGATCCGCCTGGTTCTGCGCTTCGATCGTATTTTCACCAGTCGCTGCGTTGCCATGCCACACCGTATAGATGCTCGTGTGGTCAAACACTGCCGCAGCATCGCCGAAGATGTAATCTACGTTGCCGGTCACCTTGCCGCGGAACCAGTACTGGCGTGCCGCATCGCCGCTGCTTGCGCTGATACTGCCGGCATAGATCGTGTCCTGCAGACTGGTCGAATAGATGTTGTTCATCACAGCCTGATCTCCCGTAATCCACACGGCCAGCGCCTGCGAGTTGCACAGCCCCGGGCTTGCAGGCGTTCCTGCACCGTTGAAGAGAGTGAAGTTGCTCAGCCCAGGCTGGCCGCCCACGCATGATCCGCTGATCTCCTGGTTCGTATTGGAGTTCGTATTGTCCGTGTCGTACGTATTCGCAACGGTAAAGTTTTCAGCATAGAAGTTGTAGGGCGTAAACGTTGCACCGCCATTGACTCCGGCAATCGCCTCACGAGCCACAACCATCGTTGACGATCCCTGGTCGCCAGAGTTGCCATTATTGCCTGCCCCCGTGCCCGCAGGGAACGGTGCCGAGAACGCACCATCTTCATTAGTAATGACAACATTGCCCGGGATGCCGCCAAGCCCATACATCGACACATTAGGAAGCACTACCGTCACGAACCCGTTGTAGGTACCCGGCTTTATGTAAATGCTGCCGCCGGTGGTGGGCAGGGAATTGAGCGCAGTCTGAACAGAGGTAAAGTTACCCGTACCGTCCGCCGCTACGAGATTCTGCGTTGCGCCGACGGCCGCTGTTGTCGAAGCCTTCGTTACGCTAAAGCTTCCGCCAGACGCTGTGCTGCTTGTGTAATCCACCGAATCCGTCGGATAGAAGGTCACACCCAGCGTGTAGGTACCTATAGAAAGATAGGTTGCCGCATTCACCTCGTTACCGTTCGCCGTGTACACATAGACGCCGGGGACAGCCGCACCACCGAATGTTGCAGTCGCGTTCAACGCCGAAGTACCAATCGGTGCGCTGTACGGCACCGTGGTTGTGCCGGGTGTCCAGCTGGTCGTTGTGGTGTCCTGCGCGATGCTGAAGGTCTGCGCCGTGCCGGAGTTCGACCCGCTAAAAGTCCCCGAGGTCGCATAGGTCGCCGAGATACTATGCGATCCCGCTGTCAGTCCAGCGAGGTTTACGGTCGCAACGCCACTGGTTCCGTTTGCTACCAAAGCAGGGAAGGTGGTCGTTGAATCAACCGTTACAGCAACCGTGCCTCCCGGCGCAGTCGAGCCTGAGGCCGGTGCAACGGTCACAGTAAAGCTAACCTCCGTGCCGGTTGGCGTATAGTTCGGGCTCGCTGGCGTCTGCCCACTAATCGTCGTAGTCGTCGCAATAGCCGTGCCTGTCAACGTGCCGGAGAGCGTAAGGCTGCCGGTCGTCGTCGCAGGCAAATAGCTAAGTACGTCGCTCACAGTGCCCGAACCATTGCCCACAAACGTTGCAGAGAGTGTGCAGGCGTTTCCGATCGCCTGTGCGCCAAGAATGCTCGACGTAAACGGACAAGCATTGGTGCCTATACCGGTAACACTGAAGTTCGTCGTATTCGTAACGGTGTTGGAGCCGGTAGCAGCCTGGTTGCCAACATTGGTCACCGTCCCTGTCAGCACCGGCGATCCGCTCGATCCGCTGCCAAAGTTATAAGCCACAGCAGGCCGCGTAACTTCGGTGACGCCCGCGGTATGTGCGTCGGAGATATAGACGTTGCCGCTGCCGTCCACGGCGATGCCATTGGGCGTCGTGCCACCACTAAAGACGGTCGTCATCGGTCCGCTCACTGGGTATTCACTGACGCCGGTGGCTGTCTGTACATAAACATCGCCGGCAGCATCTACAGCAAGTCCCGTCGCCGTCACGCTGCTCAGAAACGTCGTCTGTGTCCCCGGATATGCAACCTTGTAAATGCTGGTGGTGCCTGCGTCATAGACATAGACATTGCTGAAGTTGTCTACGGCCAGCAAGGTCGGATTCGTGAATCCGCTGGCTATCGTGACTGGCGGCTCCGAACTAAAAGCCTGATCGATCTTGTAGACCGCACCATTGGTCCCGTCCGATACGTAGATATTTCCATTGCCATCTACCGCAATGCCCTGCGGCTTGGCCGGTGTTGTAGTGGGCGTGTAGCTCACAGTACCGGCGGTATAGCTCGGCGGAACACTGGAAGAGGTCTGTGCCGCGATAACAGTCAGCTTGCTGATCGAGGCCGAACCAGACCCAACCGCATAGATGCCGCCTTGTGTATCGACCGCGATCTGGCTCAGTCCAGTGGGAGCTGTAGCAGAGAGCGGCGTCGCTCCCTGTCCGGCAAGATAGACGCTGAACTTCGAAGTCGCACTATCCACCGAATAAACATTGTTGGCCCCATCCACCGCGACCGAAAGCGGCTTCGTCGAACCCAGGCTGACAGTTGGCACAAGACTACCCGCGGTGCTGGAAGTGGCGCCATCGGTCACCAATGCGGAACCGGTTGCCAGCCCAGACATCGGAAAGACTGCCGTTGCTGTAGACAAACCGCTGGCCGTCACAGCCAAAGCCGTCGAACGGAAACCCGGAGCAGACGCAGAAAGCGTCGCAGGAATCGTGCAGTCCAGCGTGCCATCTCCATTTGCCGCGGCGCAGCTAACGGTACCCAGAGTCACGTCAGGCGATGCCGTCGTTAAGGCTGCAGTCACCCCGGTTACGCCTGCGGGCTCATGCACCACGATATTCTGCGTAGCCGCGGTGCCAACCGTCATCGGGATCAGGCTACTCGCGGAGACCTTGCGAATGCGGCTGTCCGTGGAATCGGCCATAAAAAGATTGCCCAGGTTGTCCACCGAAATCGAAAGCGTCGAACTGTTCACACCAAACGTCGATTGCGATGCAGGGCAGCCATCGCCAATACTGTCCGTCTTGGCGGTGCAAACTGTGCCGGAAGCAAAGAGCACATGCTCAAAGCCGGTACTGATATCCAGGAACGCCACATCGGGCGTCGTCTCACCCAGGTAGATGTTGCCCGCCGCATCCATCGTCACGCGCGTAGCCGTATTCAGAATCTGGGTAGTGGCGAGCAGGGGAGTCGTGCTGATGCCATGCGTCCCACCGCCGGCGAGATTATAGATGGAGCCTACCACGGGCGTCACACCCGGATTCTCCAGCGTAATCAGGGCACCCATCTTTGCTCCACCCATGTAGAGCACACGGATCAGCTTGTTGCCCGCATCGCTCATCACCGCATCGCCGGAGGAGTCGATCGCCACGCCGTAGACAGAGCTGGTGCTGGTCGAAATCGCCGTGTCGTAAAAGGGGCAGCCATCGCCATAGGCATCCAGGGACTTTGCCCCGCTGGAGCCGTTGCAATAGTTGCCGGCTGTAACCGCGGTAAAGCCACCCAGGATGGGATATATCTTCCCAGCGCCCGGGGTGCTGTAGGTGCTGTCAAGAGCAATCGCGGCCGTCAGTGGATTGGTCACGCCGTTGTAGCTCGCCGGCCCCAGCACCACACGAAAGCGAATGTTCGCTGTGTCCGCGATATAGACATTCCCATAGATATCAGCCGCCGCACCGCGTGGCTGGTCAACGCCTGTAGTGGCCACGGTTGAAACTGCCAGGTTGCCATCACCCGCCGAACCTGCCGTTGTTCCGGCCACACCGCTTCCAGAACCGGTAGTGCTGGTAACGGCCCCAGCGACAATTTCCATATAGCCCACCTTCGCCGCAGGGCAGAGCGGCGACACAGCGTTGCAGACGATATGGACCAGGTTGTCTCCGTAGTCCGCGATAAGGACATTCCCATACGGATCCACCGAAAGCCCGCGAGGATTATTGAACGCGCCCGTCTGCGTGGCCGCAAGGCAGTTATCGCCAAACTTGTCCGCCTGAGAGGTACATCCCGCCGGAGACGCTCCTCCTGCCACCAGCGTCATAATGCCACTCCGCGCATCGACCTTATGGATTACCTCGTTGGTCGTGTCCAGAAAGAAAACATTGCCGAAAGGATCAGTCCCCTCGCCATACAGAACAGACCCCAGCTGAGCCTGCGTAGCAGGGCAGCCGTCACCAAGGGCATCAGTCGCAGTAAAAGGACTTCCCGTCGCACAGACAGCACCCTTCGCAGGGTTTGCCGAGGCACCACCAGCCACCGTACTGATCGTGTTCGCAAGGACGATTGGCGCCTGTGCGTGAGCGGAAGACGCAAGCCCCAGCCCCAGGCAGGCCATCAGGCCAGACAACGTTTTCCAGCGCAATCCTAAGTTGGACTTCGATCGAAAGGAAGCAGCGAGCAACGCAAACCTGATAACCATGGGAGGGACTTCTTTCCAGGAAGAGTGATTTTCGTACAAGGGAATAACCGGTAAGGCAGGCTTGCTAGGCAAGCTCACAGCTTTGAGGTACGGCAAAATCTATTTGTTTAGTGCGCCGAACAATATAGGCAAACAGGCAGAGATTTGTCCAGCAACATGTCAGACAGATTGCTGGAAATCGAATACCTCCAGGCGGTCTGCTCGCCCAGAGAGTCTCGGGTGACCGTGACGGCAAAAAAAACACCGTAAAAAGCAACGTCGCCACCGCACTTCCGTCCGTCATAATCCATGCCCTCAACCGTCAAAAAACTGCTCTTTTGCTCTTTTCGGCTACCGCCAAGTTAGCTTGGCGGCAGCCGAAGCACCGTTAGTTAATATTGACCGTCACCGTAGCCGACTGCGAAACACCCGCTGCAGTCGCGGTAAATGTCACGATCTGTGTTCCAGGCGGCACAGTATCACCGCTGCTACTCGTTCCCGATCCGCAGCCGGTAACCCCAAATGCCGCCGCCACAAAACCTACAGTCAACACAAGCACCAACCCTGCGCGACGCAATAGAATCTTACGTTTACGCGACACCAACGCCAATCCCAGCAACCCGAACGGCGTCAGTATAGCCAACGCAATCCCACTATGCGACCGTTCCAGAGACGCCGTAGTAGCCGCAACATTGATCGTCCCAACAGCCGTCATAGCCGCAGTCCCGCTCAACGTCACCGATGTAGGCGCCACACTGCACGTCACATAGCTAACCGGACTGCTGCATGTGAGCGCCACCGCCCCGCTATATCCATTAGCAGGCGTGACCGTCAGACCCACCGTCCCCGAACCTCCCGGAGCAATCGAGACACTCGGAGTTACAGTCAAAGTCAGCGGATTAGGAGTGGCAATGACTGTCAGCATCTGCGCTGCACTCGCCGAAGCCCCATAGTTTCCTGTCCCCGCAAAGCTAACCGACAGCGTATACGAAGTGCCTACTGCACCAGCAGTCAATGTATACGTTGCGACCCCAGATGCGTTGGTCGTACCCGCGCCCAGTGCTGCTGCACCGTTAAGGAAACTGACCGTCTCTCCGACCACAGCAGGCAATACCGTCGCCGCAAGTGTAACGGTCGAACCCGTGATCACAGTCGAGCTTAATGGAGCCAACGTAGTTGTGGTCGCGATCGCCGTCACTGTTAGGGTCTGCGATGTACTTGCCGAAGCCCCATAGTTACCCGTCGCCGCAAAGCTAGCCGACAGTGTGTACGAGGTGCCAGCCGCTTCTGCAGTCAAGGTATACGTTGCAACTCCGGAAGCATTCGTCGTGCCCGCGCCTAGTGTTGTCGAACCGTTGAGGAAGCTGACCGTCTCTCCAGCTACGGCGGGCGTCACCGTCGCCGACAAAACCACAGTTGCCCCCGAGGCTACTGAGGACGATCCCAGCGGAGCCAACGTAGTCGTTGTCGTAATCGCCGTCACTGTCAGAGACTGCGATGTACTCACTGAAGCCCCATAGTTACCCGTCGCCGCAAAGCTCGCGGACAGCGTATAAGAAGTGCCAGCCGCACCTGCGGTCAAAGAATACGTTGCAACCCCCGAAGTATTGGTCGTGCCGGTGCCTAAGACGGTTGAACCATTCAGGAAGCTTACCGTCTCGCCAGCAACTGCCGGCAGAAGGGTTGCGGAAAGCGTCACCAACGTGCCCGATGCTACCGACGAGGGGTTCAGCGACGCCAGTGTGAGTGCTGTCGTAACAGGATTGACCACAACAGTTTGTTGAACCGGTGTAGCGGGTGTGTACGAAGAATTACCCGCTTGTGATGCAGTCACAACGATCGAGCCGACACCAGTAAAGCTTAGAACGCTGCCGCTCAGGCTACCCGGCCCGGTCAGCGAATAGCTGACCGCCAGGCCAGAGCTAGCCGATGCCGTCAGCGTGATTGGAGCAGCCCCATACGTTACAGGCGTCGCCGGGGCAGGGAAAGTAATTGTTTGTGACAGCAGGCTGGGCTGTGGCTGTACCGTAATACTAATGGTCGCAACATTACTGGTCGTTCCATTGCTGGCCGTGAAGGTGAAGCTGTCCGCACCGCTGTAACCTGCGGTCGGCGTGTACGTGAGACTGGGCGCGGTGCCGGTCAGCGTACCGTGTGTGGGATTCGTGGCGACAGTGTAGGTGAGCGTGCCGCTACCTGTAGCGGTCAACGTAATCGGCGTCGCAGTGTTGTAGCTCACCGTCACATTCTGATTCGCCGCTACTGGAGCTCCTGCCGTCGCGATAAGCGTAAAGCTGCCAAAGCTAAGCGGCGAGTAGTGGCTGTCACCCTGATATTGTGCGGTATAGACGTGCGTACCGGCGGAGATGTTCGGCACGGTGATGTAGGTGAGCCGCCCGTTGATAGTGCCGGTGCCAACGACGTTCGTTCCTTCGAGCAATTGAATTGTCCCGGTGGGAGCGTTCTGTTGCGCATAGCTAACTGTTCCGGCCACTAACGGGCTGACAAGATTCTGTAGCACCGCAGTTATGATAGGCGAGGTTCCGGCCGTAACTGTGGTCTTGGGCGCTGTGAGATCACCCGCTAGATAGACAAAGACGCCAGTGCAGTTGTAGGGAGCGTTGCTGTTGGAGACACTGTTGGTAACAGTGATGTAGTTCGTTGGAACCGCCGCATCCGCTTCCAGGAACGAGGCCATGCTGACCGGGCCGGGACCGAAGGTGAACTGCACATTGTTGAAGTTGTCGGGTGCCTTGAAGTCGTTAGACGCATCATTGTCAAAGGCCACATTATCCAACGTCACAGTCAGCGGAAACACAACCCCGTTCGTGTTGTAGCCAGTCATCGTGGACTTGTACGAAGAATTGTGAAGCAATTTATGAACGTTGCTGAAGGTGATGTCATGGAAGTTGGGATACAGCGTACCAGTTGCCGATGTGTAGTACGGGTCGATGACGATTGTATCCCCGCCATTGTTGATGCAGATGTTCTGGTACAGCACGTCGTAAACTTCGCCGCCTTCACTGGCACCGGATTTGATGCGCAGGGAATCGAAGGAGGTGCCGCCGAATCCGTTGTCGATAACAATGTCGTGGACATACATATTGTTTAGTCCAGCATTGGTTTCGCTGCCGATGGAGATGCCATGGCCACTGTAGGTGTAGTTGTAGTCGATCGTCACATTGGAGATATGACCGGAATCAGCCTTCGGCGAGATCCAATCGTCACCATCGGAGATATAGCTCTTCGTGATCGTAATGTTGCTCGATCCGGAAGGATCAATGCCGTCTGTGTTCGGCGAGTCAGGCGGAGCCTTGATCTTGACACCCCAAACCGTTAGATCATTACCAACCCCAGAGAGATGGAACTTCGGCGAGTTCTGTAACGTGATCTGGTAGGCGGTAAAGTTGTCCGAGCTAGCCCCCGTTGTATGGCTGCTAAGATAGACCAGACGTGGACGAGCGTCCTGTCCGGTCGCCCACCAGCTCTCACCCTTATCGGTAAGCGTAACGCCGCCGCGTCCATCGATAACTCCAAGACCCATGATCGCCGAACCCGGAGAGGGGTAGGCGTTCGGAGCAACGCTGATCAGCGGCGTGCACCAATTTGCAGACGTGCTGCAGGCATAGTCGGCATACTTGATTGAGCCGAGAATCGTGATTTCCGGATCGACCAGCATGGTCACCCCCGCTGGAAGAGTTATCGGCTGAATAATGAAGGCGTTCGCACTCCCACTGGCTGAGAACTCGACGGCCTGACCCGAGGGACACGCATTGAGCGCAGCTTGAACCCGCGTGGTATCGGGTGCTGTCTCAAGCGGGCTAGATACCGACTGGACCGCCGTAAGCACCGTGCACACCGGCGGATAGACTGGTTGCGTCACTGTGCGTGTATCGCCTGTTACCCCCGCGATGTTGACCACGAAGCTAGCTGTAACGTTTTCGTTGGCACTCATCGTCAACGTTGTAGGCGTGATCGAACCCGATAGTGCGCCTCCCCATCCATTGAAGAGATATTTAGCGGCCGCGTCTGCTTCCATCGAGATCACCGTTCCACAGGCCCATGTACCGGAGCTAGGGGTAATCGTTCCTTGGCCGGTAACGGCAGTGGTCAACGTGCAACCAGAACCCGCCAGGAAAGTTGCGGTGACGTTCATATTCTGGTTCAGGGTTATGGTTGCAGGGTTTCCAGTGCCGACATAATCCCCGCTGTATCCGCTGAATGCATAACCGCTGCCAGCAGTTGCTTGCAGAGCGAGCACGCTGCCACAGGCATAGCTTCCGGAGCCCGGCGAAACAGAGCCCTGACCGACCGTGCTGATTGTGAGGCTGCACTGCGGAATGGCATCGAACTCTACTGTGATCGTAGAGTTCGCGCTAAGAGTGAAATAAGAGGGGTTGTCCGTGCTGGTCAGGGCGCCACTGAACGAGGTGAATGTGTAGCCACTGGCGGGGGTTGCAACCAGTTGTAGCACCGTACCGCAGTTATAGATTCCTGATCCGATATTTAACGTTCCGGAGCCCACGATATTGATCGTTACGGTGCAGGTCGCAGCTACTGCGAAGTTCGCAATTACATTGCGATTGCTCGCCATCGTTATCGGAAGTGGGTTCGAGGTAGATGTGTAATCCCCACTCCAACTGCTGAAGGCATAACCCGTTTGCGGGGTAGCCGTGAGTAAGACGCCAGTACCTACGGGGTAGGCGGAAAGAGCAGGGTTAGTCGAGACTGTCCCGCCGATGCCTCCGGCCACGCTGGTGGTCAGCGTATAGGTCGCAGGGATGGTGGCTGTCGCTGGCGGAAAAGCTGCAAGCGATTGCGCCAAACGATTTGCCGAGCCGGCCCATCCAAGTGTTACCGCACCCGCCGTCGCGACGGCCTCCGTACTGCTGCCACCGGTTCCTGACGCTGCTTCCGCCTGCCATGCCAGCGTCTGGCCGGTATTGGCTGTCAGGGTTGCGACATCGCCGTCCTCAACGAGATCCACCACCCACGCATTGTTCGTCAATGTTGTAATCGGTGTACTAATCAGATCCGCGCCGCTGGTGTTCTTATTGGTTGCAACTGCTTCAGGGGGACCTTGATTCACGCCAATCAGCGACACTGCTCCGGCGGAGATTCCCCCAATCGGACCCGCTAAATTAACTTGAACGGTATAGGTTCCGGCCACCGGCAGTTCCGACTCAAGCAGATAAAAGAGCTGGGCCTGAACCATGCCGCTTGTGCCACCGTAGACCGTTGAGTTCGGGACCGGAGTCGCATAGACGCCGTTGAACGTCACGCTGTTCACAACGGCATACGGATCAGGACTCGGTTGGGAGTCCGTCTCACCAACCGCGATCACCATCGCCCGCGACGATCCACTCCCAAGGGTATGTTGCCATGTGAGCGTACTGGCTGAAGCGGACGTGCTCGCTGCGTGGCTCACGGCATCCTTGGTGATTACCGCGTTCGTAAACGTCGCAGTAACGTTCTCAGCAGCGTTTACGACGGTTGTCACCGGGCTCGTAGTGCTGGTTACAGCACCACTGAAGCCATTGAAAAAAGCTCCTGAGTTGGGTGTCGCCGTCAACGTTACGCTGGTGCCAGCAAGATAGCCGTTGCCGCTGTCCACAGGGTTCGCCGTCACAGTGCCAGGACCAACTAACGTAACGTTTATCGGATAGTTTGTCTGCGCAAAAGCCGCGTTGATCGTGGAGTTCGAATTGATCGTGAAGGTCTGCGGATTGTTGGTGCCGGAGAGAGCCCCGCTAAAGCCAGTGAGCGAGAAGTATTTTGCGGGGACTGCGGTGACGGTTAGGGAGGTGCCGCAACTGAAGACCGTTCCCGCCGGATTGACCATGATCGAACCCGAACCGGTAACGCTCGTTGCCAGCGTACAAGGTGTTCCCTGAACGAAGGTAGCAGTCACGGTCGAGCTGGTATTGAGTGTGAGGGTCTGAGGATTGGTGGTCCCGGTAAGCGCTCCACTAAACTGGCCGAAGCTATACCCGCTGCCCGGTGTCGCTGTAACGGTAACCGGGGTGCCGCAAACATAGCTGCTACCCGATGCAGGTGTCACTGTGCCGGATCCGACAACATTGATAGTGAGCACGCACTGCGATGTAACGAAGGTTGCGGTTACAGACTTGTTCCCGTTTACGACCAGGGTAGCTGGATTAGCGGTTCCGGTCACGGCGCCACTGAAGCTAGAAAAGCTGTAGCCAATAGACGGATTCGCCGTTACTTGAACGCTGGTTCCACTCGGGTAACTTGCCTGGCTTGGACTGAGCGTAATCGTTCCGCCGCCCGTGGGACTTACAGAGGTGGTAACGGTGTAGTTGGTCGTCGGTGCGGGCGCAAACGCAGCGGCAGCATAGGCCTGCCGCGCGACGGTAGCAGTCCATCCCACGGAGACGCTGCCCGGCGCGGCGACGAGTTCATAACTGCTTCCGGCGATATTGCCGCCGTTCGATCCACCTGTAGTCAGAGCCCCGGCCGCGGATTGAATGCTGTACAACTTCGTCTGTCCACTGTTGGGTACTGCGCTCCCATTGCTGCCATAACCGCCGCCGAACGCATCGATGACCCAATCCCCGGCGGTAATCGTGGTCAACGCATCAGTCACAGCTGTACTCGATCCGCTGTAGCCGGTAGCGCTGGCCTCTGGCGCTGACTGGTTCACGCCGAACAGGGAAGTGCAACCGCCTGAGGCGCCACCAGTGACAGCCACAGGTATCGTGAGCACGACGTTATAGGTGCCTGCGCCAACCGATCCAAGGCCAGCCTCATCGATATAGAAGATCTGCGAAAAGATCTTGGCCGTGCTCGACTCCGCATGCGTAGGGGCTTCCACTGAAGCCGTCATCGCGAGCCCGTCGAAGGTCATCGAAGGGGCAGGTGCCAGCGGCGCAGCAACGGCCGCATCGTTGTAAGCCAGCGTCACGCCGCATACGACCATCCGATTTCCGCCGCTCCCCAGCACATGGCTCCAACTCAGCGAGGTGATTCCGGCCGCTCCGGTCTGTTGGCTTGTTGCATCCAGACTGATTTGAGCCGAGGCGTGAAGACCACTCAACAGCAACGCAACAATGAACGCTAGCACTGTTTGGCCGGCGCAACGGGGTGTGGTCTTCAGACCACGAAAGATACGGAACATACAAATCCTTTTACTGGCAGCTATGGGGCGAATGAGTAACGATTAAGGAACTGATAGAGTTTTGAGGTGACTCGCCTAAACAAGGCGGAGTCGGCCCCATGCAGA
>Ga0302305_1001678_pt1 | contig 12672 bp, 14 predicted proteins | sample III_Palsa_E2_3_FD_198764 | JGI IMG/M metagenome (GOLD analysis project Ga0302305, IMG submission 198764) | Peat permafrost microbial communities from Stordalen Mire near Abisko, Sweden - III_Palsa_E2_3 | ecosystem: Environmental > Terrestrial > Soil > Palsa > Peat permafrost | place: Sweden... | reverse complement strand
AGGAGATCGATAGCGTTCCTGTCGCAGACTCATTTGCTCCCGTCTGCGCCCACGTCATTACCGGATTGGTGACATCGAGTGTGTTCGTAGCGACTGTAAAGGTGCCATTTAGATCCGACGGTGTCGCACCCGAAACAAGAATCGTCGAGCCGGGTGGGAAGAGATCGGTATTACCTCCCGACGCTCCAAAGTTCAAGGTCACAACGTTTCCATTGCGCACCACGCCCGTCCCATAATTGCCGACGATGGCCGTTGTGGTTTGAACCGATGCTGGGAGAATATTGCCGCCCGTATTGCAGCCTCCCGTAAGACAATTGCTGAAAAAGACTTGGGTTGGAGATGTAGCGCCAACCACCGCATACGCGATCGGCCACGAACTCGCCGTGCTGGTCGCTACCAGGGATTCACCACATGCACCGCCCTGCATAACCAAGGCAGAATTCCCGTTGTTCCACGCGTAGCGGGTGTTGAACGTGACCGATTGCACTCCTGCAACCGGAGAGCCCACGCCGGTCACAGCCGCCTCTTCCTGAAAGGCTCCGGCGAGACATGCGTCGGTTCCAGTAACAAAATTTCCTGGGCTCGCCGGACCCGTGCCCAACGTTACATTGCACGTCGTCGACGTATAGTTCTGCCACTGGCCATTGCCATCGTTCGTGCAGGAGCTCGGAATGATATTGCCCCACGCAGTAGAAACCGGCACTGTACCGGAGGCAAGCGTGTAGAACATATCGTTCATCGCAATGCCTTCCGTCGCCAGCGTTGCCGTGCTTCCGCCCTTCGAGGTGTCCAGCAATATCCCGCCATCGGCGAATTGGTGGTTGTCCAACGTGCCGCAGAACCCACGGCATATTAAGGAATTAGTCGTCAGTAAATTCGATCCAGTTGTGCCACCCGTCGCCACAAGCCCCGAGAAGTAGCCAATCTGATTTGTGTGTTCGACTGTATGCGTGACAGCCTCGTCAGAGGCCGCAACATTTCCACCAAACGACGTCAGGTACGTATAAAACGCTGCTGTATCACCCTGGGCAAAGTGACTGAAGTTTCCAGCATGCAACTGCGAGATGCCTCTAGTCGCAGATTCCAGAATGTCAATGTCTAGATCACAAACACTCCATCCTTGCGCAGCCGTTCCGTTGTTACCCAGGTCATATCCCGATTCAAAGCAGTTGCCCTGATTAGACAGCAGGGCGTATTCCCCCAGACCTGGGCTCGACGCTGTGTTGGCGGATGTAATCGCATTTTGAGATGTGACTCCGGTTCCCGAAAAAGTTGTGCTCGCAGAGATGCCGCTGACAATCAAGTTTGTTCCACCAGGTTGCGCCACCGTTTGGCTTACGCCAGGGACCAAGCTGACCTTCTGTCCCATCCCTCCCGCCGTTGCGGCCACGTTCTCATCTACGTAGTTCTTGTCCGCTGCCTGATTCGGGCTCACAGGATCCGCCGGCAGAACCAGCGGGCCCGTCATCGCATCGCCTGCCTTCTGCACATAAGGCGACGTGTCCAAAGGAAAGCCGGTCGTCGCTGCCGCGATCGCATTGTCCACATACTGCTTCGATACAGTCTGCATCGCGACGCTAACTGGCAACACCTGATTGTTTATCTCCGCTAACGTCGCGGGCCCTCCCCCCGGCACCGTCACGGGGACTACCCAGTACTCGCGACTTGTCGTTCCGTCACTCAGGTGAAAGATCGCAGTGTAATAGCTCCCCATCGGCGATGCTCCCGCATTCGGCGTTAGAGCAATCGACAGCTGGCCTCCTGCGCCCAGGGCTACGGACGTCGTACCAGCCGGAACGGTCTGTCCACCCGCCGTGGTAAAGGAGCTCCAGCTCACAAGCACCGTGCCGCCTGCCGGTATTCCGCTGGCGTTGTCTATCGTGTCCGATACCGTCGTCGTAGGTACCTGGGCCGCTGCAATGCCCGCGCACCCAGCTATCATCGCCACCAGTACCACTAGCAGCATCAATACTCGTTTTGTTCCGCTCATTGCTCCTCCACCTCTATTGCTGCTCAAATCCATACTCATGCATCCATCGCGATAGCTCGGCGTTGCCTTCTACGCTGCCAACGCACCGTCGAGAATGGCAGTGCCCGCTCCCGCTTCAGCCGCGCAATCTGGCTCAGCAATGGCTGTAGGCGCAATCGAATGGAGCAACATGCCATTTGCGGTCTGCGCAAGCTGTATAAAATCGCCGCACCCAAAATGTCCAATGGAAACCCCGCTGTCGTGGGCGATTGCCAATCCAATATTCACGTAGCCAAGAATTCTCTGTAGCTCCACTCGGTTCATATCGTTCTCCTCGGCCTTGCTGGCCCTTACGCTTTCTCAATCACAAATTCTCTGTTTCCGGTCGCTCTTTCGGTCGAAACATCCGTACTGCAGATCACCGTCTAGCCCATTCCTGCAATTGACGGCCAGTCATACGTTGCAACCATCTCCGCCGAACCGCTACCATCACCTTTAGCAACATGCTCTGAAAGGCTCTTATGGAATCCAGCAATCTCACCTCCGCACCCCGCCGCTCTGAAGACATCGCTCTCGACCTCCTCAAGTTCGTCGCCGCCCACACCAACCTCGGCACCAAGGGTGCCTCGTCAACCGGTTTTGGACTCCCCTCTGCTCCCAAGCCCGAAGATCAGCTAACCCAACTGTTCGAGCTCTACACCCGCTGCCGCGTAGCGGTTGAGTCTCCGCTGCCCGACGCCGCGGCACAAAAGTAGCCGTGCCTCCCCTCCGCGTCGCAGTCGTCGGAACCGGCGCCTTCGGGCGCAATCACCTTCGCGTTTATCGCGAGCTTGAAATCGCTCAGCCTCAACTCGTCCAACTCGGCGCACTCGTTGATCCAATCAACGAGCGCCGCTCGTCCTTCGCGTCTACCTACAACGTCCCAGCTTTCTCAACTGTTACCGAGTTGCTCGCCGCCAACCTGTCGCTCGACGCCGTCTCCATCTGCGTCCCTACCAGCCATCACGCCGCAGTCGCTGAACAGCTTCTTCTAGCCGGCCTCGACATCCTCATCGAGAAGCCTCTCGCCGCAACCCTCGCTCAAGCGGACCACGTCCTTGCGCTCTCCCAGGCACAGGGCCGCATTGTCGCCGTCGGTCACCTCGAGCGCTTCAATCCGGCCGTCACCGCCACCCTCGCAGCCCTCACCCACCCAATGTTCTTCGAGTCGCATCGACTCAGCGTCTTCACGCCGCGTTCCCTCGACGTCGACGTCGTTCTCGATCTCATGATCCATGATCTCGACATCGTACTCAGCTTGACCAACTCACCTGTTCGCGAAGTCCGCGCCGTTGGCCTGCCAATCCTCTCGCACAAGACCGACATCGCTAACGTGCGCGTCGAATTCGACTCGGGTTGCGTCGCCAACTTCACCGCCAGCCGCGTCTCCACCGAGCAGGTTCGCAAGCTTCGCCTCTTCCAACCCCACCAATACCTGTCTCTCGACTTCGCTCGTCAGGAACTCCTGACCATCAGCGTCGATCCAACCGTCGTCGCGGCGGCAATCGCTGCCGCAGTTACGGCGGCGCCCGCTGCAGGTTCTTCTCCCCTCCCTGCACCCACCGCGGCCGCCCCCACGCCCCGTCCCACCTCCGAGCTCTCTCTGCCCGCTCACGGTGAGCACCCCACCGCAGGCCTCTCCCTCACCAAGGCAGACATCCCCAAAGGCGAACCCCTTCGCCTTGAGCTCGAAGACTTCTTAAATGCTGTTCGCACGCGCACACAACCACGCGTTTCCGCTCAGGCAGGCCGCGAAGCGCTTGCACTTGCTCTCTCGATCAACGACCAGATCGCCGCGCACGCCCACCGCGCCGGCCTCCTCTAATCGCTCCGCGCACAGTGCCTATTGCAGCTTCTGTACCGTCGTCCCCGGCGGAATCGTCAGCTCAAACTGGTCCGCCTCAAACGGCTCATTCAGCGTCAGCTTCGTCACGTCGATCTTCAGCGAGTACTCATCCAGCGGCCTGCGAATCGTAATCTCCGCAGGAAACTGCTGGCCACCATGGGTCTGGTAGTTTTCATACGTCGCCTGCGTCACGACCTCGCCCTTATCGTTGTAAATATCCTGCTGATACGGCAGCATCGTCACCCGGTTGATGCGAATGACCCGCTGCACATGCAGAATGTTTCCGCTGGTTGGCTTCAGCACCGTCAGGTTGTAATCGGGCTCAACCGTCTCCGTCTTATGATGAATATCCTGGTGTAGCACCCGCGACGACTCCGTCATCGTGACCCACTCACCCGGATCCACTCCCGGCACCAACAGTGAGTCCAGAAATACCGACGGTCTCAGATTCTCCAACCCGTTCTTCGAGGGCGTCGTTACCTTGCCCGTCCCTTGTATCCATACATTCCCGTGCGACGACGCATGCACTAACGTGAATGTGTCGCCTGTGCTCACCATGTCGAGCGCCCGGGATCCAATCAGCGGCAACTGCAGAATTACCCTCAAATCAGCCGGCTTCTGCACAGAGATGTATCCCGTAAACGACGTGTACTCCTTAAGCTTTCCTTCCTTCGATCCGCCCGTAGTCGCCGTCACCTGTACCTGCGCCTTCAGCGTCTTGACCGCTGCATCGCGATCCGCAACATCCTTCTCGATCTGCTCCACGCTGACCGTCTGGTAAACCGTTGGGACCTCTGACTTCAGAACGAGACGAGTCGTCGAGAAACAGCCGGTCAAGCCGCCTGTCATCGCCACCAACATCACCGACAACGCTCTCAAATTCTTCATCAATTGCAATTACTGAGTATATCGACTCCCGTCCTACCCTCTAGGATGCAGAATGATACAGAATTAGGGCGTTCGCGCTGATGGCCTCAATGCGTTCACTAGCCCAGAACTGCATCCACATGACTCCAGATGGCGCTATAGGCGATCATCCACGGCTTTCGAAGTATCGTGATAAGAATCTGCCCCTGGTTGACGCTCCAACTCAACGTCACACCATCAGCACTCGCTTGCCCCTTACCTTGAGTTGGATCAAGCGCCGGTCCCCCAGCCGCCTTCACCTTCGCGGCGATGGCGGCTGGATCCAAGAGCAGATACGTCTTCGCCTGGCTCATCTCAGGCCACCGCTGGCATCGAATTCAGCAACGCCGTGATTTCCGTGTTGATCATATTTGTGTAGTTCTCAATGCTCGCCACAACCGACGGATTGCTCACCTTCACCGCCGCCAGCAGTGCAGGAAGCTGCGTTTGAATATCTGCAAGCAAATTCGGCAGGCTGGTCGCCGCATTCGCCGTAGTCACTGTCGCCAACGCCGTCGCAAGATCAGTCTTGATCGTTCCGATGATCTCGTTCGCCTCTTCCCCCAGCGCCGGTCCGCCACCGATCGTCAAAATGGTTACCACGATTGGCCCAAGGTACGTCAGCACTCCTTGTGCAATCGTAATCCACGAGGGCGCGTCTCCGAACAACTTCTTAAACGCCGCTTCAACCTTCGCCCCAAATGATTTCAAGTCCTTAATCACATTGCTGAAAACACTCATCGATCTCTCCCGGCGGCTATCCTCCGCCCATTTCTCTAACATCCCGTTGTCATCTATGCAGATCGCGGCTACAAATCCTGGCCAGCCGCAAGCTGTTCTTTTTTCAACTGCTCTTGCTCTCGTTCTTCTCGCTGCAGCATTTCCCAGTACTTCGTCGCCGTTCCCTTCTTTCGCGAAGGCCCTTTCCGGATTGGCTTGAGTAACTCCGTCGCCAACTTTACGTGCGGACAGCTTCCCTTTTTCGCGGCCTCTACAAACCCGTCCACAATCCCCTGGAACTCCCTCGCCAGCGTCCGCCTCATGTGGCTGCGACACTCACTTGGCCGCATGTACTTGGCTTTGTTCTCACCTAGCGCTTCCTTCACCTGATCAAGCTCCTTACTTTGCGTCATCGCTGCTCTTTCCCCTTAAACGCACAACGGGAGACCCCGAAGGGTCTCCCGCTTTATCTCTACTTAACTAGAATACCAAGTTGAATAGGGTAACTATGCCAACTTTTCAAATTTATTATTAACTTTAGAATGAGGCACTTCGGCTGATTTCGTCGCCTTGACCCCCTTGACAACTTTTCAGCGGATCCAACATTCCGGCCTCCAGAAACATCTCCGTTAGCTCATCGAGTGCATATCCGTACTGACGAATGCAGTTTCGCAGGCTGAGCCCAAGCATGCAGGCGGCTTCCCCCTGCGTGTACTCCTGCAGCCCGATTCGCTTGATCAGTTGCTGGTTCATCACCGTCAGCCTTCCCAGACGTTTTTCCACGTCGAAACAGAATATGACGCCATCCTCAAAGCTGTGGACTCGATAGCTCGTCACATTCCCCTGGAATAACTCCCGTCCCAGCAACGATGGAACACGACCGCTCTGTATGGAGATCCGCAGATACCGTCGCAGCATCGCTTCCGTGTACTTCCGATAGAACGCAAGCTCAACCTTGGGCTTTTCGTCCGGATCCAGCATCTCCGGCGGTTCGACCGCAACCCTTTCGGCAACCGCCCAAACCCGATGAAGGTTCAAAGCGTTGCTCAGTGTTGCAACCACTTGCCCTGTGCTTCCCTCCCGGATCACCCGGTTCTGTCCGCCACGTCGTACCAATTTGGGAACCAACCGGAGCCCAGCCTCCTGACATTTGCCACCCACCTGCTGTCTCACTGGACACCGCCTGCATACGCCGCGATACTCACCGTCGTGCGCCTTTGTGCCCGTCGGCTTGACGCGCGCGGTGCCGGAAAATCCGACAACCACTGGGCGCATCCAGAGCAGTACACTCCGTGACCCATGGCTCGCAGCCAAAGCGTCCCGCAAGCTTCACACACTTTCAAATCAACGCGGAAGTACTTCATTCTTATCTCTCCAGGCACAGTTTCCCCCCGGCGAGCCTCGGTCATTTTTCTGCGGTCGAATGGGCTCGCTCGGTTGCTATGAGATCTGCTTCGCCTGTGGCTCACACTCTGCGGTGGAATCCATGCGCGTCGCGACCTGTTTCGTCGTTGTGACAGAACGTTGGCCCTGGGAAATGCCCGCCCGCCCGCGTTTCCCCCCCGAAGACTCTGGCCCCGGCAGCTTCATCTCCCTGCTCCGGCGGACTGATCTTCGTAGTTGAAGTGTTGCGGTTGTAGCTCCGCGCCCCTTCCATGTCAACCCTAAATTTCTGGGCCGCCAGAAAGTGCCAAAACTACAATAAATACAATACTTTGGGTGTATGTTAGCCAAATTTTGCCTGTGTATATTCGCTAAATTTTCGCTATTCAGTACCTTACGAAATGGTCCCCGACCAGTCCCCAGCCAAACCCCAACCTGTTGTATCTCTTCCCGGAGCACACGAGGCACGCACTCTGCCAAAGCCTCTGAACTTAAGGCTTCATCCCATCTCGATAAGCGGCCACATTCGCGATGTGGTCCGTCAGGCTTTTGGCGAATTTCGTAGTCCCCTTTGGATCCGCCACGAAATACAAATAGTCGGTTTTCGCTGGGCGAAGCGCCGCCTGCAGCGCCGCAACTCCCGGGTTGCAGATCGGGCCCGGCGGCAATCCTGCGTGTGTGTACGTGTTGTACGGAGAGTCCGACTTCAGCTCGCTCTGATGGATTACCCCCGTCCAAGTCCCCCGTAACAGCGACGCGTAGATCACAGCCGGGTCAGTCTGCAGAGGCATACCTGCCGCCAGGCGATTCTCAAACACACTCACCACCTCCGGCCGTTCCGTGTCGATATGCACCTCCTTCTCCACTAGCGACGCCATCGTTACGGTCCGCGAAACCTGATCGGGCTTGATGCCCAGCCGCCTCACCTCCTGCCCAAACTGCCTCACCATCGTCGTCAACATGAGAATGGGCGTTGCATGGCGACTGAACTTGTACGTATCCGGAAACAGATAACCTTCCAGCGAAGTCGCGCCGCCCTTCGGTACCCACTCGGCCATCAACTCCGTATTCTTTCGCTCCGCAGCAAGAAAGTCCTCCCGAGAATCCAACTTCGCCGATGCCACCGCGTTCGCAATATCGAAGATGTTGTATCCCTCCGGAATCACCAGGGTCACGGTGTACACATCGCCCTGCCTCAACCGGTCATACACCTCTTCCATCCTCGCTGGATGGTCAAACCGATACTCCCCAGCCTTCAACGATCCAGCACCGTGCCCCCGCACCGTCTTCCAGATCACCAGCCCATCAAACGCCAGCGCGCTCCGCACAATCCCCGCCTTCTGCAATTGCCGAGCAATCCCCAGCGTCCCGGTCCCCGGCAGAATATCGACAAACATCTCCGAGCCAGGACCGTAAGGCACGTAGACAAAGAACCCCACCGCCATCCCCACCAGAATCACGATCACCACCAAAGCCTTGAGTACCCTCACACTTTATCCCTCTCCTCCGCATTCTATCCACGAACCTTACCCCTATCCTCTACCCTCTATCCCCTATCCCCTATCCCCTATCCCCTGTTCTTCCCCCGTACACTAACACCGTGCCTCACCCCCGCACCCTCGCGCTGGACGTCGGCGACCGCCGCATCGGTCTCGCCATCACAGACCCTCTGGGCCTCACCGCCCAGCCCCTTTTCACGCTCCACCGCACCACCCTCCGCGCTGACCTCAAATCCATCGCCCGCTTCATCCGCCAACACCACGTCGAAGCCCTTCTCGTCGGCAACCCGCTGCACGTCGACGGCACCCCTAGTCTCCAGGCCGTCAAAGCCCAGGCCTTCGCCCAGGCGCTCAGGGATGCGCACCCCTCCCTCACGCACCACTTGCTCGACGAGCGCCTCACCACCCACGACGCCCATGCTCTCCTCAGTTTTTCCGGTCACACTCCCCAATCCACCGGCCGCTCCCGCCGCCTCGACCGCAAGGACATCATCGATCAGGTAGCCGCAACTCTCCTCCTCGAGAGCTTCCTCTCCGCCTCCAGCCCCACCCTGCTCCCCGATCCCGACGCCTCCTAGCCCGTTTCGGCGTCTTAGTTTTCGTATAATGGAGTTTTCATTCCCTGCCTTGCGCATCCGCACAGGGCCAGCAAAGCAGACACAACCATGGAAGACATCAAGAAGGCCATCGAAGAGCAAATTAAGGCTCTCGAGTACGAACTCACCACCGAACTCCCCGCGGAGATCAAGAAGGCCGTAGCCTTAGGCGATCTCTCCGAAAACGCCGAGTATCACATGGCGAAGCAGCGCCAGGTCTTCGTGAACGCCCGCCTCGGCCAGCTCAAAAAGCGCATGGGCGAGCTCGCCATGGTCAACCTCGACAATATTCCTCGCGATAAAGTCGGCTTCGGCTCAACCGTCGTGGTCTTCGACTCCACTAAAAATGAGGAGTTTTCCTACAAGCTCGTCACCAGCGAAGAGTCCGACGTAACCAAGGGCCTCATCTCTACCACCTCGCCAATTGGCCGCGCCCTCCTCGGCAAGGAAGTCAGCGACATCGCCACCGTCATCACCCCGAACGGCAAGCGCGAGCTTGAGATCCTCAAGCTCTCCACAATTCACGACACCGTCAAAGCCGTCGAATAACTTCACCTCGCAAAAGATCAACGAAAACCTCGCACGGCGCGGAACCTCTCAGTTCACGCGCCGTAACCGTTTCATGTGCACCCTTTTGCTAGCCGCCGCTTTCCTGACGCCCTGCGCCATTCACGCGCAAACCGCCACCGCTCTCCACCAAATCCAATCAGATCTCCAACAGGCCCTCACCGGCAACTGGACCGGCGTCCTCGAGTACCGCGACTACAGTGAGCCCGCAACCTCCACCAAGCGCGTCCAGCTTCCCACCTGGCTCACGATCAAACCCACAGGCTCCTCGCAGACCTGGCACTACCTCTACGACGATGGCCCCAACAAACTCGTCGAAGAAACCGATACCCTCTCTTTCGATCCCTCGGCCTCCACCTACACCGAGTCTGACAACGGCAAGCCCTCCGAAACACGCATTACCCTGACGATCCGCCGCAACCTCCTCACCATCCTCGAAGAAACGCGTCCCGCCGGATCCTCCGACCCGTTCGCCTTTCGCCATTCCTTCTGCTTCACCCGCGCCACCCCACCCGCCACCCAGTTGTCGGTACAATAATTGCGTCTTATCCCGCTCAAATACACCCTTTCTCCCATTTGTCTCTCCGCGAGATAAACTGGTCTGACGCGATGACCTGGACACGTGCTTTCGGCAATGGCAGCGGCTGGCTGCTACAGAAGATCGTTAACGGCCTCGCTCTCTCCAAAATCTCCCCCAACACCCTCACCTTCATCGGCCTCATCATCAACGTAGTCGCCGCCTTCTTCTTCGGCTACGCGCGCGCCGACAACTACGTCCGCATGTTCCTCTACGCGGGCCTCGTCATCATCGGCGCCGGCCTCTTCGACATGGTCGACGGCCGCGTAGCCCGCCAGACCAACCAGGTCTCCGTCTTCGGCGCCTTCTTCGACTCCGTCCTCGACCGCTATTCCGACGTCGCTCTTTTCTTCGGCTTGCTCGTCTTCTACGCCCGCGGCAACCGCTTCTTCTACGTCTTCCTCGCAGCCTTTGTCATGACCGCCTCGCTGATGGTCAGCTACACCCGAGCCCGCGCCGAAGCCCTCATCGGCTCCTGCAAAGTAGGCTTCATGGAGCGCCCCGAGCGCATCGTCCTCATCATCCTCGGCGCCCTCTTCGAGCGCTGGAACGCCATGGCCCCCGCCCTCTGGGTGCTCGCCATCATGACCACCGTCACGGTCATCCATCGCATCCGCTACACCTACCTCGAAACCGAACGCCGCAAATTAGAACTCTCCGCCCGGTAAAGGTCTCCTAATACCAATACGGACGTCAGTGTTGTTCTGGCGGATATGCAAAGACAAGAGCGCCTTCCGACTGAACCGGCAAACCATCCTTTACATAGGGCTTCCATTGCCTCCCCACAAGCTGGGCACTCATGTCCGCCGCGATACCCGACTCGTCTGAATTCAAGGAGTGTGCTTCCCGTACCCTGCCGCTTCGGTCGATCGACAACCACACAGTAAACATCCCATGCCCAGGAATGGGATTCGGCCAGGGAAGGGTCGGAAGACCGCCCGCAAGTGAAACAAGTTCCGTTGTGCTCAGGAGCGCAGAGGAAAGAGAATTCGTTCCCTCAGCATTTGCAGGCGTATCGAAAGCCTGCGCGCCGACCGCTTTTGCTTCTTCAAGCACGGTGATCCTACCCGTCAAATGGACCCTCCGCCCGGGCTCTTCGAGGAGTTCGCGAGCGATCTTGAGCTTTCCAAATGCGGCGTATTTCTTGAACTCCATCGTGTAGTTCGGCGACTGTGCCATCTCGAGCAGACCATCGTTCGGCTGGAAGCAGTTCGTTGCAAAGTTCACCTGTTGCAATGGCGGGTCGCCCAATTCAAATTCCGCATGCTGGCAAGGACTCGACCTCGCTCCATTCGGCAGTTCGATATGTTCAAGGGGTGCCTTCGACAAGTTCCAGCGGTTCGGATTCGGCACCGGCGTGAATAGGCCGGTCACAAAGTCTCGTAGCCACTTCGGAAAATAATCTCCCTTCGTCACTACGTGCAATCCGGATTCGTTCATCACCGTCAGCTGCGAGAGGTCATGCGCCTGCACGGTTCGAATCCAGCGGTCCGGTGTCGCCCACGTCTCTTCAATCGTTGCAGCATAATCTCCGGGCGTGCCCTCCTCTTGGTTCACCTCCAGGCGCACATGAAATGGCTTGGCTCCAGCCTGTCCCAATGTCGATTCCCGCAACGCCTTCTCCAGCGTCTTTCCGGCTGGTTCGGACACCTTCTTTATCGCGAGTTGCGCGTGGGCGACGCAACCAAATACACCGGAAGCAAGCAGGAGCCAAGCCGTTGGATATCGCATCGGATCATCCTATCGAAGGATCCTCCCTCGTGGATCGTCCTGCGCCTGAATCGCCTTATCGCACATTCGTCTCCCGTACACTCATAAGGTATGAGCACCACCCTCAACGTCTGTAAGTCGCGGCCCATCCTCCTCATCCACGGAGGCGCCTGGGCCATGCCCGACGACGCCGTCCAGGCCCACAAACGAGGCATCGCAGCCGCCCTTGCCACCGGTTGGTCCGCGCTATCCCGCGGTGGCACCGCCGTCGACGCCGTCGAGGCCGCCGTTACCATCATGGAAGACGACGACACCTTCGACGCCGGCCGAGGCTCCTTCCTCACCCGCGACGGCCGCGTCCAGCTCGATGCCCTCCTCATGAATGGAGCCGATCTCCGCACCGGCGGTGTTGCCTGCGTCGAACTTCTCCGCAACCCCATCCAGGCCGCCCGACTCGTCCTCGAAAAATCCCCCCACGTCTACTTCGTCGGCACCGGCGCCGAACGCTTCGCCACCCAACACGGCATGCGCCTAGTCGACAACACCGAACTCATCGTCCCCCGCGAGCGCGACCGCCTCATGGCCTTCCAGCAAGCCGAAGCCGCCGGCGAACCCGACACAACCTTCTCCGGAAACTCCTCCGACTCCGTCGCCCCGACTGGAGCGCCCCCAACATCCGTCATCTCGACCGAAGCGCAGCGCAGTGGAGAGACCCCTGTATTTGTTCTTGATTGCGCCACGGAACAACTCGCCATCGAAACGGAAGTCGAAGCAGCCCTCCCCGACGAACTCCGCATCGACGACCCCTCCCTCCACTCCCACGACACAGTAGGCGCCGTCGCCCTCGACCGGTACGGCAA
>Ga0302305_1001673_pt1 | contig 12679 bp, 4 predicted proteins | sample III_Palsa_E2_3_FD_198764 | JGI IMG/M metagenome (GOLD analysis project Ga0302305, IMG submission 198764) | Peat permafrost microbial communities from Stordalen Mire near Abisko, Sweden - III_Palsa_E2_3 | ecosystem: Environmental > Terrestrial > Soil > Palsa > Peat permafrost | place: Sweden... | reverse complement strand
CCCAGACGTTGCCGGCGGCGTCGATGGCGAGGCCAAAAGCTTCCACCAGGCCGGAGTCTCCGGCGAGGCCGTTGGCCGGGGAAAGTGGCGCGCCGGGAGTTGCGGTGTTGGCTCCGGCGAGCGCGGTGATGTTGCTGGCGCGGTAGTTGGCGATCCAGGCTGTGCCGGCACCATCGATGGCGACAGCTTGAGGGTGCTGGAGACCGCTGCCGGTGAAGCCGCCGCTGCCGGAGAGGACCGCACCTGCGGCAGAGACCAGACCAACACTATTGCCGTAGTAATTGGCGACCCAGACGTTATCGGAGCCATCGACGGCGAGCGCGGTGGGACCGCTGCCGACGGTGAAGTCGGCGAAGCTGGAGCCGTCTGCGAGGACCTTGGTGATGGTGTTGCTGCTGGAGTTCGCCAGGTAGCCGTTGCACTTGGAGTTGACCGCGACGGCGACCGGGAAGACGAAGTTTTTTGCGGTGTAGCCAGAGTTGCCGGAGAGCGGGGTTCCTGCATTGCTGAGCAAGGTGAGGCTGGAGTTACCGTAATCGACGACCCAAGCAACACCGCTGGTATCGAAGGCGATGGAGATGGGGAAGTCCAGGCCGCCGGAGGTGTAAACGGCGGGCGATGCTCCGGCGTTGTTCAACAGAGTGATGGAACCGATGCCGCCACCGCCCTCCTCGTTGGCGATCCATGCGACGTCGTTCACGTCCACGGCGCCACCGTAGGAGCTGCCGAGGTTGTTGCCGGTAATACCGCTTGCGAAGACCGGGCTGCCGGTATTAGTGAACAGGCTGCCGATACCGAAGTAGTTGGCGACCCAGACTTTGCCGGTGGAGTCGATGGAGAGAGCAGAGGGATCGCTCATGCCTCCGCCGGTGTAGGTGACGAAGACGGTCCAGTCCTGCGGAGCAGAGTCTGTGAGTGCGGGCGAGTAAGCGGTGGAAGCTCCGCTGAGGTTGTAGAGCGTGACGACGTTGACCCCTGGCTGGCGGACAAGGTTCATGACCGCGTCCAGCGTGTTGGTGGGCACCACGGTGGAGGCCGTCGTCGCGGCGTAGAGCGAGGTGCAAGCCGTGTTGGAAGCTCCGCTCGAAACGATGCAGGCGTTCAACAGGTTGGCGAGGGAGTTGATCCTCGCGTTGGGTGCTGTTCCGGTCGAGGGAAAGTAGGCTCCCGGGGCAGAGCCGGTGGTGGTGTTGACCAGGTTGGCGACCGTTGCGGCGGCCAGGACGATGCCGCCGCCGTTGGTCGCCGTGGCGCCGATGTTGCCGCCGGTAGAGAAGAAGGGCTGCATCGCCACAGCGGTTGCGACGGTAGTTGCTTCGTCGATGACAAAGCTGGGCGTGCCTGTAAGGGAGTTGCACTGGCCGAGGACGGTGGCCAGAACGATGCCGCTATTAACCGCGCCGCTGGTGCCGGCTTTACCGCCGCGAGCTACGGCGTAGAGGATCGAGTTGCTGTACGGGCAGGTGAAGCTTGCCGGGACGCTGAATGCTCCGTTGACGTCCGTCACAAGAGGAATGGGTAGCATCGCCGTGGGTGCGGAACCGTTACCGGTCCGGCCGGCGGAGTACACCTGCACGCTGGCGCCGATGACAGGGGTTTGCCCTGCCAGTACTTTGCCGCTGAACGCCGAGCCGGGGTAGTTGCTGGTAGGCGTGGGCTGCGCGGGGCTGGTTGTGTCTACGGTTTTGCAGCTGTTGATCTCGACTCCCAGTCCGGTCAGCGTGGCGGACTGCGGAGAGCCAACAGCGCTGTCAACAACCGAAATGGTGGCTGCGACGTTTGCAATGGAAGTCGGGATAAATGTTACGGAGATGGGGCAGCTTGCTCCGCCGGCGAGTGTACCGCCGCAGGTGTTGGTTTCGGCGAAGTTGGTTGCGTTGGTGCCGCCGATGCTGATGCTGGTAATGCTGACCGCTGTGCTGCCTGTGTTGGAGAGCGTGAGCGTCTGGGCTGCGGAGGTCGTGCCTACGGGAGTGGTGGGGAAGGTCAGGTTTCCGGCCGAGAGCGAAACGACCGTGCCTGTGCCTGCCAACATGGCTGTTTGCGGCGAGCTGGCGGCGTTATCGGCGACGGAGATTGAGGCCGTGAAGCTTGCCGCAGAGGCTGGCGTAAACGTTACTGCGATAGTGCAGGTCGTTGCTGTTGCAAGCGCGCTGGGGCAGTTGGTGGTCTCGGCGAAGTCTGACGGATTGGTGCCGGTGATGCTGATGCTGGTGATGTTCAGCGTGGTGGTGCCGGTGTTGGAAAGCGTCAAGACCTGGGCCGTTGCCGTCGAACCAACCGCGGTGTTCGCGAAGGTGAGGCTGGAGGCGGAGAGTGACGCCACAGGGAGCACAGGTGGGGGAGGCGTGCTGGAAGACGAGGAACTACTGCTACAACCCATCATCAAAAGAGCGAGAGGCACGAGTGCCGCGGAAGCCGTAGAAATTTGCCGGAGGAGGGTCACTTTTTGAAGCTATCAGAGTTGCCAAGCCTAGCGATAGGGCTGAGTGAACTGAGAAAGATCGGCTCCTGAGAGAAAACTGCGAAGATTCGCCGTCAACTGGGCGCGGGCATCTGCGGCGGACAGGGCTACATCCAGCGTTTCGGTGCGCAGGAGCACAGGGATGGGCCGTGAGGGGCTCTGTGAGAGCAGAACGTTCGTATCCGGACGGCTGTAGATGAACCCGAAGTGCCTGCGATTGCTGGAGAACTGACCGCAGGTTGTGCCCGTGCAAACCGTTGTGGCTTCAAGATACTGGGTTGCGCCGGTGTTGAAGAACGAGGCACTGAAGCTGGTCGGAGTGACGGCGGTATTGGTGGTCAGATCACCGTGCCAGAGCCAGTCTTCGCCACGAGCCGAGTGGCAGATCAGGGTGTCGTGCGCGCCGAGCACCGGCGAGATGCCCACGGAAACGACCGGGCCGCCGCCTGCGGGACGATAGTCCGCCCAATAGAAGATGAGCGGGCCGGCGACAAGGTACTCATTCCACTCGCGCTCCAGCGTGTACGTGCCCACTTGTTTGGGAAAGCGTCCGAGTGCGTTTGGATCGCTCGCGACGTGGGGTACTTCGTGAATGTGAACGAAGGCACGCGCGTAGGTGATGCTGCCGAGCACGATCAGCAGAGCAAAGGCAAACCAGCGCGGCAGGAAGGACTTTGGAACGACGGCGTGCTGTGCGTCATGCGCATCGGGTGCGAGTGCGAGCCTGGGGGGACGCAGATCGCCGGTTGCGCTGAAGCGGCGGATGATGGAGAAAAGCAGCGTCGTCGCAATAAAGAAGAGGCAGGCACCGATGATGTAATCGCCCATCTCTGCGCGGTTTTGCAGCCATGTGATGTGCAACGCAACGATGTAGTACAGCACCAACACGCATAGCCGGATGAGGTTGAAGATGTAACCAAGCAGGACCGCTCCCGCAACGACAAGTGCATGGATCGACGGGCGGAAGCGGTAGATATAGCCCGCGATCAGCGCGATGAAGCCCATGGTGATAGCGCCACGAATGCCGTTGCAGCCCGGCGCGATGAACATGCCGAAGTCGGGCGTAAACATCAGGCGAAGCTGGTCGCTGCTCAACTGCTGGCCGAGTGCGTGGGCAAAGCCACGGGCAATCAAGGCCGATGAGTGTTGCAGCGGCAGATCGATCCAGAGATTGAAGACATGCGGCACGGGGTTGACGAACCACATGAGCACAATGGGAAAGAGCGCTGCGCGAAAGAGTCTTTTGCCGCCGAACAGGAGCGCCGCACCGGCAGCATAACCGAACGCCACCAGGGAGTGGGGTGGAACGAAGATGGCCCAGGAGGGCGAAAGGATGAGTTCGAGGATGGCGTGATCGCGAATGTGAACCAGCGCGACGGTGCAGGCGAGAATCACGAGGCCCCACCACGTGCCACGCATCTCCCAGCCGAGCGACCGCCATACCCTGAGGATCAGCAGGAGGCTGATGAACGGGATAAACCCGCCGATAGACTTGAGGGGATCGGATGTCCACAGCGACATGAGAGCCATCGCCGTGGACAGGATCGCAATGATGCCAACCGCGCTGAGGCCTGCAGCCATAGCTGCGGCAACAGGCAGGGTCAAAACCCCTCTTGATGGCTCAGTGAGGGTGCGCGCGCCTTGCGGCGACGCAGCCGCCATGGAGGGAGTAGACATGCTTCCGATTGTAAAGGGCTTTTACTTCTTGCCGAAACGGCCGCGCAACGACACCAACAGGGCCCCGGCAGAACCAACCAACGCAAGAATTGCAGTAGGGTTTTCAGGAGAATCAACACAACCACCCTGCGCATACACAGGCGCACAGCAGAGAATAAGAGCAGCAGCAACCAGATACAGCGAATACTTCTTCATGAAAACCTCACCCCCGCAAAATAAACGAGACGTAATTTGGATGTCAACGTGAGACCCGAAAGCATCCTTCCCAAAAGACCGGCTACTTTTCAGGCTTGTTCGTTGGTCAACTCGTTGAATGATGTTGCTTGTTTCGACTACTCAGCGGAATCCTGACTGCTAATGTAGCAGAACAATATGAAATTTCTAACCGCATAACATAAATCTCTTGCGTTGCTCCCTAAAAGCGCTTCAAACAAAGGGAAACAGTCAAAAGCCTTACTTTGCGACTCCGCCGGCACCGGCAGTTTCCGCCAATTCTCCAGCTTCTACGCGATCCCTTCCCGCTCTTTTAGCTTCATACAATGCACGGTCGGCAGACGCGAGCAGAGCCATTGGAAGCTCCGCACGGCCCGGCAATGCGGTTGCGCTACCGATACTTACGGTAAGAATGCCGGCGTGAGTGCCTTCATGCACGATGGACGCCGCACGAATCGCCACACGCACCTGTTCGGCCAGCTCTGCGGCTCCGGGCGCAGCCGTGTTGGGCAACACCATCGCAAACTCTTCGCCGCCATACCGGGCTACCAGATCCCCTGTCCGGCGAACGACGCGACCGGAGATTTCTGCCACCAGACGTAAGCATTCGTCGCCGGCGAGATGACCATAGCGATCGTTGTAACCCTTGAAATGGTCGATATCCATCAACAGGATCGAGAGCGTGGAGTGCTCGCGAACCGCGTTCTGGCACTCTTCCAGCAGCACTTCATCGAGACGGCGGCGATTGGCGATTCGTGTCGTTACGTCGACGCGGGCCACGCCTTCGAGCGCGCCCAGGGCATCGCTCAGCCGCGTACGCGCCGCTTCTTCCAGCACAGCCGACTGCTTGAGATCGCCTAACACCAGTCCCACGACATCCACGCTCAAGACAGCCGTGGCGAGAAACATCTGCAGGATAAGGATGCGCTGCTCCAGCGTAGTTGCCGCACCTGCGGCGAGCGCTCCATGACCAGCGACCGTGTAGATGCTGCCAATCGCCGCAACTACGCAGGCTCCCAATGCGCCGCCGCCCACACCGAGTTCGACGACAAGAAACATCAGCGGAGGAAAGATCAGGAAGAGCAACGGAAAGTTTCCGCGCGAGAAGACGCCCAGGGTGGTTGCCGCCAAGAGTCCGAGGTAGACGAACGTCTTGACGATGCGCTGCGGCGCGAACAAGGCCTTGGTTTCCTGCCTCGCCAGCCCCAGCACCAGTGGCGTAACAATCGCCATTCCCAGCGCGCTTGGAGGAAACCAGCGGAACGCGGTGATGAACTCCGCGTGTACGAGAAAGCGCAGCAACACCGCAGCCGCGCATGCTGCCAGCAACGGGCCTAGCAGAACGCCGAAGACTACGAAGCGCAGAAGGCGACCGCGATTGGTGAGGTCTACGCCGCGATCCGCGGGGTCCAGCGTGCGCCGCCGGTTGGTGCTCTCGCGCGGCATCTTCCACTCCACCGCGAGGACAGCGAACGTGGCTTCAGCTGTGTCACACAGCGAAAGCAGCACCACCTGGCTCGATGGATCGTGCATCAAGAGATGTGCGATCACGTTGCCGCAGTAGCCCGCTGCGATAAGAGGCCAGCGGTCTCTGCGGTCGTTGAGCAGCACGATGGCCAGCAGTACAGAGTTTGCCCACCATACCGCGGGCACGTGGCCGACGCCGCGACCGGTCATTAGACCGACCCACGCGGTCGCGGCAACCAGAACGACGGTGAGACACCACACCAGGACGATGTGCCGCCCGCTTCGAGCTCTGGACGAGTCCCCTGTCAATGCGATCTCCCCCTGGGTGCGCAAGGAATACTTAAACTTCTGTGCTGAATGCTTAAAAATTCTGTGCTTTCAACCATTCGCGAAACTTCGGGCCCAGATCGTCGCGCTTCAGTGCAAACTCAACGGTGGCCTTCAGAAAGCCGAGCTTGTCGCCTGCATCGTGGCGCTTGCCTTCGTAGCTGAAGCCGTAGACTTTTTCATACTGTAGCAGCGCCTTGATGCCGTCGGTGAGCTGCAGCTCGCCGCCGGCGCCGGGCTTGATGGTTTCCAGCATCTCGAAGATGCGCGGCGTGAGAATGTAGCGACCGATGATGGCGTTCTGGCTGGGTGCTTCATGCGCCTTCGGCTTCTCGACCATATCGTGAACCAGCAGCAGGCGTGGATCGTTCGCATCAGGCGTGCAATCCAAACAACCGTAGTTGCAGATGGACGCGCCTTCCACCACTTCCGAGCCGAGGATGGACGACTGCGTCTCGTTGAAGGCTTCCACCATCTGCTTCAGACAGCCCTGCTTGGAATCGACGATGTCGTCCGCAAGAATGACAGCGAATGGCTCATTGCCGACGAGCTCCTTAGCCATCAACACAGCGTGGCCAAGGCCGAGTGCTTCCGGCTGGCGCGTGTAGGTGATCTTCGCCAGCTTCGAGACGCTGCGCGCAATCTCCAGCAGCGCTGTCTTGCCGCGCGCTTCGAGCGAAGCTTCCAGCTCGAACGACTTGTCGAAGTGATCTTCCATCGTCGACTTGCCGCGGCCGGTGACGATGATGATCTCGGTACAACCAGCGGCGACGGCTTCTTCCACGCCGTACTGGATCAGCGGCTTATCTACAAGGGGCAGCATCTCCTTGGGTGTGGCCTTGGTGGCGGGCAAAAAACGAGTGCCCATACCGGCAGCAGGAAACACAGCTTTACGAATCTTCATCGATGCCATTGCGTAACAATCTCCAATTGGTGGTGTGCGTCCATCGTAACAAGAGGTAACGTGACCTTTGATGGCGAATCGGTGGCAAACCGCCGCCCCCGAAGTTGTAGATAGTACGTTTCGCTGCCTCGAAGAGATTTACAGCACTGGCGAATCATCATGCAGCATCGTCTTGCGGATCACCTTGATCGGTGCAAAACCCTGGCGCATAAAGCTGTCGTGGAACTTCTGTAGATCGAACGCTGCGCCCTGCTGCTTCTTTACATCCTCGCGCAGCTTCATGATCTCCAGCTTGCCCAGCGTGTAGTAAAGGTAGAGCGCATCGGAGGTGCCACGCTTGGTTTCGACTTCTGCAATCGGACGCGACTGGTAGCCCTCTTTGACGAAGAAGTCCTGTGCCTGCTCGATGGTGAGCGGGCCGCCGATGCCGGTGTGCATACGGATAGCGACGACGAAACGAGCGTCGCGCAGCAGCGCATCCTGCAACTGGCCGAGGCGGATGAGGTTGGCCTCACGCTCGTCCTTTGCGGTGGCCTTGCCGTAGCCTTCGTCGAGCATCATCTGCTCGCAGTAGTGTGCCCAGCCTTCGATGTTGGTGTTCGCACCGATCAGCTTGCGGATGTTGGAGGGAAACTGCGGCTGCCAAAGGAACTGGATGTAGTGGCCGGGGTAGGCCTCATGCACACTGGTGGAGACGATGGTGCCGATGTTGAAGGCAGCCATGTACTCGCTGGTGCGCTCGGGCGTCCAGCTTTTATCCGGAAGCGTGACGTTGAAGTAGGCCTTGGTGGAGTGCGTTTCAAACGCGCCCGGAGGGTCCATGGACGCCTGCGTGGTAGCACGCATGAACGGCGGCGTCTCTTCCAGCACCGGCTGCACATCGCTGGGGATGGTGATGATGTGGTGCGAGCGGATGAAGGCGATCTCCGAGTTGAAACGGTCGTGGAAGGCCTGCAGCAACTGGTCGGGCGCAGGGTGCATGGTGGCCAGCTCGGCGAGCTCCTGCTGCGGGGTCTTGGTGGGGTCGATCTCCTTGGCGACGCGGGCGAACTCAGCCTGATTCTTGTGCAGATCATCGAGACCGATCTGCAGCAGGTGGCCGAGCGGGATGTCGACCATCTCGTTGTAGGCGAGGTCCTTGGAGTAGGTCTCGGCACCGAAGCGGAAGTCGCCGTTGGAGCGTGGGAGGAGATCGGACTTCATCCATGCACCGTAGCTCTTCAGAGCTTCGACGACAGCAGCGTTGGTCTTGGCGAACTCGGCTTTAGCCTTCGCGTCGTCGGCATCGGCGAAGGCGCTGGGGACATCGTTTTCAAAGAAGCTCACATCGCCGTCGATCTGCTCCAGTGCAATGTCGGTATAGATCTTCGGCGGATTCTTGAGGTTCTTGCGCGCTTCGACGAAGACTTGCGGAATCAGCTTTTCGCGCTCCACCGCGGCACGCAGACGGGTGTTTACGGGAGCATACGGGCGCTCCATGATGGTGAAGATGGAGCCAGTGACGCCGCTGGAGTAGTTGTCAGGATTCTTCTCCCAGCTACGAATCACCTCAAGCTGAAGCAGGCTTGCGCGAATGCTGTTCAACAGAATTTGATAGTCCGCCGCGGGCTCGGCATCGAGCGCCTTGGGGTCGATGGCCATGAACTTCTTTTCGTAGTCGCGCAGCGCCGCAACATTCTTCTGCTCACCGGCGGCCGAGTAGTCTTCCAACTGCGTGTCGTAGTCATGCAGACCGGCTGAGGTTCCAGCCGTCGGCGAGAACTTGAAGTAGACGTCGTGGAAGTACTGTTCGGAGAGATAGTTGAACGTCTGGTTGGCACCATCGGCTGCAAGGTGTTGGGCAGAGGCCGGAGGAATCATCGTGAGGCTGACAAGAAGGGACGCGGCGAACAAACGAAGACGCATAATGCCGTTGAGTTTACCCCAAATCGCGCAGCAGCTATCCTGCGTTGCCATCCAGCGCGGTCAACAACTCTCGCGTTTCAGCCAGCACCACGTCTGCCTGAGCGCTTGTGAGCGGCCAGCGGAGCGTGCCCTGCGGCGTTAACTGCGCGCCGTTCTTGGCGTTGCGTGCGACCAGCTTCATCATGGCGCTGACGTTGACGCCCTTGCCCTCTTCCGCGGGCGCAGCGTGCAGCTTGTCGCTGAACGTGACGTAGAGCATGTCGCGCATCGCTTTGATCTTGCCTGCTTGGGCGAGCGGTGCGTTCGCTGGGCGCTTGGCGGCGATTTCGCGTGCGGCCAGCGTGGCGTTGCTCTCCGGGCGATTGAGCGCGGCACGGCTGGAGAACTGCAGGTTCGCCGTCTGCGGTGCCTGGCCGTGGCGACCGGCAAGCGGCAGCGGACGTGGCGGTGGTGCGCCGGGCCATGCTCGGAAGTCGTTGCGCAATGTACCCGGACGCGGAGGCGATACCGGCTTTGCAGGTGCTGGCGCGGCTTTCTTTGGCTCTTCTACAGCAGTTCGTTTGCGCTCAAGCTGAGCGATGCCGAGCCGTTCGCAGATCAATCGAATTTCGCCGGCAGCGAGAAGATGCAGGACGTTTTCAGGCGGCGTGCCGTAGCGATCCTGTAGCTCGTCGCGCACCTCTGCAAGCTCGGCCTCGGTCTGCGAGCCGGCGATGCGTTTGTACATGCGCAGCCGCTGATTTTCTTCCGCGATATAGCTGTCGTCGATGCGCAGCGAGATGCCGAGGTTGACCGTGACCTGCGGACGCTCTTCGCGGCCTTCGCCCTTGAGGCGGCTGACGGCTTCTTCGAGCATCGTGGTGTACATCTCAAAGCCGATGGCTTCGATGTGTCCGGACTGCTCGCCGCCGAGCATGTTGCCTGCGCCGCGCAGTTCCAGATCAAGCGCAGCAATTTTGAAGCCCGCACCAAGATCGGAGAACTCTTTCAACGCCGAGAGCCTGCGCCGCGCGATCTCCGTCAACTGCTGCTCCGGAGGGATTAGCAGATAGGCGTACGCCCTGCGGTTGGAGCGGCCAACGCGGCCGCGCAGTTGGTAAAGCTCGCTCAAGCCGTGACGATCCGCGCGGTTGATGATGATGGTGTTCGCTCGCGAGATGTCGAGGCCGTTTTCAATGATGCTGGTGGCGACGAGGACGTCGTACTCGCCATCCATGAAGGCCAGCATCACGCGTTCAAGCTCAGCTTCGGGCATCTGTCCGTGGCCGATGACGACGCGTGCCTGCGGAACCAGCTCACGAATCTTCGCAGCGATCTCGTAGATGGTCTCCACGCGGTTGTTGACGAAGTAAATCTGTCCGCCACGCTCCAGCTCTACTTCAATGGCCGTGCGTACGAGCTTTTCATCGAACTTTGCGACGACTGTTTGAATCGCCATGCGGTCTTTGGGCGGTGTCTCGATGACGCTCATATCGCGCAGTCCGACGAGCGACATGTGCAGTGTGCGTGGAATGGGTGTAGCCGACATTGCCAGAACGTCAATCGCGGCGCGCATCTGCTTCAGCCGCTCCTTGTGACGCACGCCGAAGCGCTGCTCTTCATCGACGACGAGCAAGCCGAGATCCTGAAAGCGCAGCGTCTGCGAAAGGATGGCGTGCGTGCCGATGAGAATGTCTACCTTGCCCTGCTCGGTACGTTCAAGCACGTCTTTCTTCTCTTTCGCAGTGCGGAAGCGCGAGATCATTTCGATGTTGACGGGGAACTTTGCGAAGCGGCGTTTGAAGCTTTCAAAGTGCTGGAAGCAAAGCACGGTGGTGGGTGTGAGCACGGCCACTTGCTTGCCATCCTGCACGGCCTTGAACGCCGCGCGCATGGCCACTTCCGTTTTGCCGTAGCCGACGTCGCCGCATAGCAGGCGATCCATGGGCTGCGTGGATTCCATGTCACGCTTGATGTCGGCGACGGCGTTGAGTTGATCGTCGGTTTCCGTAAACGCGAAGTCGTCTTCAAACTCGCGCTGCATGTGGCTGTCGGGCGAAAACGCTGTGCCCACCGCAGCTTTGCGCTGCGCGTAGAGCTTCAACAACTCTTCGGCCATGTCTTCCATGGCCTTCTTGACGCGTGCCTTGGTCTTGGACCACGCCGGATTACCGAGCCGGTTGAGCTGCGGCGCGGGGCCTGTGTCGGTCGAACGATACTTCTGGATGAGATCGAGTCGCGTGAGCGGAACGTAGAGCTTAGCCTCTTCGGCAAAGCTGAGAATCATCAACTCCAGCGGAGGTGCATCGGGCTGATCAATCGTGCGTAGGCCATCGTAGCGTGCGATGCCGTGCTCGATGTGTACGACGTAATCGCCGACGGCGAGGTCGCGGAAGTCTGAGATGAACGCTGCTGTCTTTGACTTGCGCGCAGGCCGTGCGTGTACATCGGCTTCGTCGTTGAGGTCGTTTGCGCCGATCACGACGAGCTGCCGCGCAGTGGTTCGATCGAGATCAAGGACCTGCACGCCATTCGCAATAGCAGCACGCACGATCACCGGAGCGCGTGGGTCACCGGCGAGATAGCTTGACTCCGAGTAGACCGTCTCCGAACCACCCTGCTGCGTACGCGAGCCGATGCGGTAGGCCACGCCGTACTCCTGCAGCAGGCCGGCAAGCCGCTCCACTTCACCCTGATTCGCAGCGGCGATCAGCACGCGTGCTTCGTTGTCCATCAACAGCTTGAGCTGGTCGATCATGGCGGGAATCGATCCATGAAAGCGCATGGTGGGGCGCGTGGCGAACTCGATCTCGCTGGCATCGCTGCGGTCGCCTTCGAGCACATCGACGGCACCAAGCTGATCGAGCTCGCAACCGCTGTACGCGCGGATGCGATCCTGCAGCTCCCATGGCGACAGATACAGATCGCCGGGACTTACGAGCGAACCAATGCCGGCGCGATCATGCCGCTGCTCGACCTTGTTCCACCAGCGTTCGCCCTGGTTATCGACCATGGCGGGCTCTTCCACGAACACCCGCGTATTCTTGCCCATCAGCTCCAGCAGAGACGAGTTCGCACCGGCGACAGCGGCATAGAACTCCCAGCCGGGAAACACCGTCGCTTCTCCCGCGCGCGTCGTCAGCTCAGCCGGTGTGTCTTCGCCTTCAATCAACGCAGCCGTGCCGGAGCGCGTGAGTCGGGCGTTGATGGCGGTGAGCAGCTTTTCGGTGACGGGAGTTTCTGTAAGCGGAAGGAGCAGCACTTCATCCAGAGCCGAGCTGGAACGTTGCGTATCGGGATCGAAGCGGCGGATGGACTCGATCTCGTCGCCAAAGAAGTCGATGCGTACGGGCCGCTCCATCTCCGGCGAGTAGACGTCCAGAATGCCGCCGCGAACCGTTACCTGCCCCGGCATCTCCACAACGTCCACGCGCGTGTAGCCGACCGAAAGCAGATGCTCCACCAGCATGTCCGGGATATGTTCTTCGCCAGTACGCAGCCGCAGCGCAAGCGATGCATAGAAGTCGCGCGTGAAGAGCTTCATGCAGGCGGCTTCCAGCGGCGCAATCACCAGCTTGGCGGAGCCGCTGGCCAGCTTCCACAACGCGGACGCACGCTGCTCCTGGATTTCAAGATGCGGCGAAAGGTTTTCAAACGGAAGCACGTCGTGCGCGGGCAGCCGCAGGACTTCGTCGGACTCCAACGCGCCGGTGAGCTCGCAGGCAGCAAGCACCGCAGCGTGG
>Ga0302305_1001671_pt1 | contig 12682 bp, 8 predicted proteins | sample III_Palsa_E2_3_FD_198764 | JGI IMG/M metagenome (GOLD analysis project Ga0302305, IMG submission 198764) | Peat permafrost microbial communities from Stordalen Mire near Abisko, Sweden - III_Palsa_E2_3 | ecosystem: Environmental > Terrestrial > Soil > Palsa > Peat permafrost | place: Sweden... | reverse complement strand
TTCATCGGTCTGGCAGCTCCCGTAAAAACGCCGCTGCTGGGGCCTGTCCGCATCCCGTAAGTCGCCTCGCGATATAGGGCCGGACGGTCAATTCTCCCATAAAACCGCTTTTATGACCCCCATTACCCCCTGTGTACCAGTTGTAAGACAGCCCAATTTTGCTACTTGACAGGTTTCTATCAAGAGGCAGATACTTGGGCCCGCACCCATGAGTCTGGCTTAGCTTCGGTTAAGCGCTGACGGGGCCTGATAACTAGTCATTTTAGCTATACCTTAGAGGAGTTCAATGAACCGCAAGTTTTCCATTACAAACTGTCTTACAGCCCTGCGCAGGGCATTACGTCCACGCGTTGACGGTACGCCCCAAGCACCGGCCTCATCCAGAAGCATCCTGAGTTCGGCCATTCTGTTGGCCGCTGGGATGGTTCTCCTTGCGCATGTAGCCCTAGCGCAACTCGGCGGTACGGGCACCATCGAAGGAACCGTCGTCGACTCCACCGGCGCCATCATCGCTGGCGCAAAAATAGTGGCCAAGAGCACGACCACCGGCGAAACGGTCGTTCGTGTGACCACCAGCGCCGGCCTTTATGAGCTCTCCCCGCTCAATCCGGGGACCTACAATGTCACGGTCACCGCACCCGGTTTTGAGACGCTGCAGCGTCAAAATATCCACGTCGATGGTTTGCAGGTCGTTTCCATCGACCTCGCCTTGAAGGTCGGATCGCAAGACACGACGGTGACGGTTACCACTGCCCCGCCACCGCTGGATACTTCGAACGCGACCCTCGGCGCCGTACTCGAACAAGATGTCTACGCATCGCTGCCGCTGGAAATGGGCGGCGCCAATGGCATCAGCACCGACCAACGCAGGGCCAGCGACTTTGCCGCCCTCATGCCGGGCGTTACCAATAACGAAACCAAGAACAACGAGTCCGATGAGCCCATGGTGGTGAACGGAAACGCCGCCTCCACCGAGATGTACATCGAAGGTGTGCCTTTTGACTCCGCTTCGGTCGCCGGCGATCCCCGTTACATCTGGTCGGCCTTCTCGGTTGAGACCATCGACCAGTTCCAGCTCAAGACTTCCGGCTACGGTGCGGAGTACCAAGGTCTGGGCGTGGAGAACTTCACCCTCAAGTCCGGCACCAACCATATTCATGGTTCGTTCTATGATATCTTCCGCAACACCGCACTCGATGCGGCGGGCTTTATCCCGTCCCAGTACCCCACCACCTACCCCAATCCTGCGTTGGCGGGCAAATACTACACGCCGCCAGAGCACATGAACGAATACGGTGTGACGGTCGGCGGTCCTCTATGGCGCGACAAGATCTTCCTCTTCGGCAGCTACATGGGCTTCCGGTATTCGACTCTCACCAAGCCGGTATTTCAAACCGTACCCACGGCGGCGCAGTTGTGCGGCGATTTTTCCGCAGCCGGTTTGTCCCCCATCTATGATCCCACCACGCAGCCGGCCGCGGGTCCTTACTCCCGTACGCAGTTCAGTGGCGCCAGCTACACCAGCGCTGGTTGCGGCACTGGACCGGTCATCGCGAACGTCATTCCGCAGAACGAGATTTCACCCATCGCCAAGTACCTCCAGCAATGGATACCTGCCCCCATCAACGCGAACCTGTCCAACAACTACCTGGGTTCCTACGGCTGGGGATTGAACAACTGGTCAACCACCGATCGGCTTGACTTCGATCTTTCCAGCCGGCACAAGATCAGCGCGATCCTCGGCTGGGGCCGTCAAGCTCTTATCGGTAACGCGGGTGCCCAGACGACCAACGTATATCCTGAGCCCTACGAGTATGCCAAGACCTACGCTCCCATTACCAAGGTGGTGATCGTTGAGGACACGTTCGTCATCAACCAGAATCTCGTGAACCAGTTCAAATATGGCGCCGGCCAGTACCATTCGCCCGATGCGAATCCCACCTATGGCGTAACGGCGTATGAGGCCTCTACGGCCGGTATCACCAATCTGCCTGCCGGACAGGCTGCAGGCAGCTTCCCCTACGAAAAATTCACCGGTGGGACAACCACGCTGCCTCCGTGGGGACCACAGAGCGGTTATGTAGGCAACACGAATACATTCTCGCTTTCAGACAATCTGCAATGGGTTCATGGCAGGCACGACATCACCTTCGGCGGCCAGCTCGAGTGGCTTGAGTACAACTACCTCTACGCTGACGGAGGAACCACACAGTCGGCGTTGAACCTGGCCGTTACTGAAACGGCTCAAGTCAGCGGCGCTAGCGCTGCCGTTACCCCAAGCACTGGTCTGCCCTACGCCAGCTTCCTGATGGGCGCCATCGATTCCGGCAGCTATACCCAGTATGCTCCAATAGCCCAGGAAACAGGTGCGCGCTATCGTCCCTTCGCACTCTATGTAAACGATAGTTGGAAGGTAAACAATAAGCTGACAGTGAACGCTGGTCTGCGCTGGGATGTGATGCCGCCGATGCGCGAAGCGCAGGATCGCTTCTCGTTCCTCAACCCCACTGCTACCAATCCGGTCACCGGCTCTCCGGGCATCCTTGAGTTTGCTGGCCATGGGACAGATAGCTGCAACTGCTCCACTCCCATGAACACCTATTACGCGGACTTCGGTCCTCGCTTGGGCGTGGCGTACTCGGCCACCAGTAAGACGGTCCTGCGTGCTGGCTATGGCATTTATTACTCCCATGGAGGTGGTACATCCGGCGGCGCAACGTCGCTGCCGTCCACGACTATGGAACTGGGTTTCGCGGCAGCTCCCAACTCCGTAAGCCCGGGTGATTCGTTGCCGGCCTTCTACCTCAACAACAGCCCGTACTTCACTGCCGGCACCCATGGCAGCGTAGCCAATACGTCCTTTGGAACGGCTACGGTTGCCGCGCCGCCCATCTATAACCCCGCATACGCTACCTACTATTCCTCCGCAGCCGTGGCGCCGTATAACGTCTCCTCCACGGTGGCCTATCTCGATCCCAGGTACGGCGGCCGTACGCCGACGTTCGAGGGTTGGTCCTTAGGCTTCCAGCAGCTGCTGACCAAAGACATCACCGCTACCGTAAGCTACGTGGGCAACCAGGGACACTTCCTGCAGCCCACGGGGGCCGCGCGCGGTCTTTGGAGCAACCAGCTCGATCCGAAGTACCTGTCTCTGGGTGCGACCCTCGGTCTTACGGCAACGAATGCCACTATGCCGAGTGGCGCATTGCCTTATCCCACCTTCAACAACAAGGTCAGCCAAGCACTGGTGGCGTTCCCGCAATATAGCGGCGTAACCGATCAGGTTGCTTCGGTCGGCAATGCGAACTACAACGCCTTGCAGATTTCCGTTATCCAGCGCGCCAGCCACGGTCTCACCTTCATGCTCAACTACACGTTCAGCAAGACGATTGACGATCTTGGGACCTTCCGCACCGGCTATGCGATTCCCACGGGCGTTGTTGCCAACAGTGGCAACCCCTGGGCTATGGATCGCATTGAACGGTCGCTTAGCACCCAGGACGCTACGCAGAACGTCGTCTTCACCAGTACCTACGACCTGCCGTTTGGCAAGAACCATATCGGCGGTGGCAACGCGATTGTGCGCGCTGTAGTTGGCGGCTGGCGCTTGTCCGGCATCTTCACCCGCATCTCCGGCAATCCACTCGCGATTACCTCGAGCGCTTGCACGGGTGTGGTCGGTCAAGGTACCTGTATGCCCGCCTACAACAAGGCCTTTACCGGTTCTGTACGCCAGAACGGGGCATGGGGTGCGGGCGCGACCAGGGCGAACCTCGCTACCAGACAATACATCAATCCGGCTGCTTTCCTACAGACAGCTTCCTTTGCAGGCACTGGCACAAACGGCGAGTATGTGCTCGGCGATGTGGCCCGCACGGCGCCCTATGGCCTGCGTGGTCCCGGCAACTCCAACATCGACGCCAGCATTCGCCGGACCTTCGATATCTGGAGGGACGTGAAGTTCGTCTTCGACGCGAGTGCCTTCAACGTAGCGAACCACGTCTGGTTTGGTAGTCCCGCAGCCACCGCATACGGTCCCATCGGTGTGTCTGTCACATCATCGACCCCCGCCAGCGACAGCACCCTTGGTACGGTATCGGGCCAGTCCAACAATCCCCGCCAGTTCCAACTCGGAGGCCACATCAACTTCTAGTTGAAACCGTATTTCTTCACCCGGAGGGACCAGTCAACTGGTCCCTCCGTTTTTTTCTCCCACTGCGAGCGCCCAAAGTTATTGCCACCCAACTTTCTCTCTAAATCGTGGTGGGGTCTTGACAAAAATGCGCCCCAAACACACTCTCTCCACAACAGAAGGCACCCCCGTACTTCCACAAGTCCGAGGCCAAGCCTCTATCTGTGAGGACTTTGAGTCAAAAAGTCAGGGAGGGGAGGGTGGTGGGGTAGCAGCTAATTAATCCGAAACCGCTCCTGCATCAGCCTCTGAAACCTCGGCTTCCAGATCAAGTCGTAGGCCAGTTCTTTCCCGGGAAACATCGCCAACGCTGCACCACGAGCATCCGCAATCATCTGCGAAGCCTCATCGATCGTTAGCGAACTATCCTGCGCAACAGTCTGCATCACCAGGCTCATCATTAGCTGCATCCGCCGAATCAGCTTCGTCTCTTCCGCATCACTAGCCGCAACAGCCTTCGCCTCACCGGCAGCTTCCTGCACAGAATCAAGCACCTTCTCCATAGCGCCTCCTTCAGTCCTCGACTACTTCCTGCTCCTAATTAGACGCAGCCGAGCTCGCCGAGATTCCGCCGTCGCTGGAGAGCAGGAACGTCTCCGCGCCGAAGCGATCCGTCCGGAACGTCTTCACCTTCGCCGCCTCCAACCTTTGTAGCACCTCGAACCGTGGGTGTCCGAACGTATTGTGCCTCCCAACGCTGATCACCGCATCTTGCGGCGCAACCGCGGCCAGGAACGCCGGCGAAGTCGAGGTCATGCTGCCATGATGACCGACCTTCAGCAGCGTCGTCTGCGTCACGCGTCCGTGCGCGACCATCGCAGCCTCGCTGGGCTTCTCCGCATCACCCTCCAGCAGCACGCCAGCCTTGCCGAATCCCAGCCGCATCACCAGCGAGTCATCGTTCACCGCCGTCCCGGCATTGCTATAACCCACCTCCGGCGAGAGCACGCTGGCCTGCAACCCTGCCCACGCGAACGTCTCACCTGCCCGAAACCACCGCACTCGGACGCCCAACTGCTCCGCCTCCGCCAGCAGCGCATGCAGGTCCGGCGAGTCGCCCGGCTTCACGCTCAGCCACAGCTCCCTGGGCCGCATATCCCGCAGCACGGCCGGCATTCCGCCCATGTGGTCGCTATGCGCATGGGTCAGCAACACCGCATCCAACCGCCGTATCCGCCGCGACCACAGGTACGGCGCAACCACCTCCTCACCCACATCCCACCGCTCCACCGACGGCGCCTGTCCCACCGGCCCACCCGCATCCACCAGCAAGGTCTCCCCATCCGGCGCCACCACCAGCAGCGAGTCCCCCTGCCCCACATCCAGCGCCGTAACCTCCAACACTCCATGCCGCACCAGCGGCGTCTCTGGCCATAGCAACACCAGCGGAATAAGCACCGCAGCCGCCAATCCCCATCCCCATCCCTGCCTCCTACGCAGCGCCCAACAACAAAAAGCCATCGCAGCGCATGCGACAGCGATTGCAGCCGCGGAAGGCGCAGGCACACGCAGGTCTGCAATCGCCGCGTGACCAAGATGCTTCACTAATGCACTTACAGCATGCAGGAGCAGCGCTGTAATCGCGCCGGGAATCATTGCCAGCCAGTTACTCACCAGTGATAAGCAGAACATCGGCACAGCCATACACATCAGGCCCGCGACCAGCGGCACGGCGACGAGGTTCATCGGTAGTGCGAGCAGCGTTGCACGATGAAAGTAGACGGCCATCGGCAGCACCATGCAGATCTCTGTGACGATACCCAGTATCAGCCCATCGACCACCCAAACGAACGCATGCAGCAGCCACCGCGGAACGTCTCTCGCATGTTTGCCCAGCAATGCTTCAAGCAGCACACCGAACATCCGCAGCCGCACGCGCAACTGCGCCGCACGCGGAGGCACTGCCGCATCTAGCCGCACAATCCAGAGCAGATAGATCGCGCGATTGCAGGTAGTCAGCAAGCGACGCGCGATGGGCAGAGCAATTCCGGCGATCGCAACGATCACCAGGAAGGTCATCTGGAAGCCAGCCTCGAAGAGCGCGCGCGGGTCGAGCACCAGAACCGCCAGCGCCGCTGTGCCGAGTGCATTCAGAGGTCCGGTCTCGCGCGCCAGCCATCGCGCGAGCAGATACGCAGCCGTCATACAGAGCGCCCGTTGTACCGGCACGCCAAAGCCCGTCAGCAGAGCGTAGCCCGTAGCCAGCGCGATGGTGCTTATCACTGCAAAGCCTTCCGGTGCGCGCATCTTGCGGAGTATCCAGAACACCGCCGCGGCGAGCAGCGCGATGTGTAAACCCGAGACGACGAAGAGGTGGAATGTGCCCGTGCGCTCGAAGCCAACGCGCAGCGTCTGCGTCAATCCTTCGCGATCGCCGAAGAGCATGGCGTTCAGCATCGCAGCATCCTGCGCGCTGATCTGTGCTCTCTGGGGCAAGAGGTGGTTAGCTTTTGAGTTGGCGAAGGCTTCCATGCGTCCCGCTGCCCATGCCTGCGCGGCATATAGCCGGCAGCGCCAACTGTGTTCTGACTGCCCAACTACCTGCACTTTGGCAGCCTTTACCTTGGCTTGTACGACAATGCCTTCGGTCAGCAGCTCATCAGCATGTGACCATGCTCCTGAATCACGATACGTGTCCGGCATGCGGAGACGGAGTGGCATCTCCACCACATCGCCGCAGGCCAGCGGTAGCATGCCGTCGCTGACCGCCATTCGCACGCCACCTTGCACTGCGCGCATCGTCGAGATATCCGGCGTCACTTCTTCCACTGCTTGCACATCGAGATCGACCGACTCCATCGCCGGGTCAGGCTCGGTCTCCCACGCGCCGGGCTCCGCCTGCCATGGTTGCGGCGAGCCTTCCGCATCATCGCCAGTCTGCATAAGAGACCGTAGCTTTCTCATGCGTACTACGCGCCCCCGCACGGTTCGACTTAGCCCATCGGCGTATTGCGCAAGCTGATGTTGCGGAAGGATGGGTGGCTGTATCTGCGCGCACCAGCAGCCTACGACGATCCACAACGCAAGCACCGGGACCACTGCAATGCGCTGCGCAGTCTTTACGCTTCCTATTGCGAGCGCCAGCACCAGCAGGCTCGCGGCGGCGAGAAAGAATGTCTCCTGCCATCGCCGTGCGAGTATGTCACCCGCGGCAAAGCACAAAGCAGCGGCCATCATCGGCACTCTGCGAAGGCGCAGAGCCTCGACGACAGGAACGTCGTCCATCCAGAAATTCGCAGCACCAACAGCCGGCATGAGAAGCGCCACTCGAAAAATGTGATTCTGCTTAGTCTGTCATCTATTGCGTTCTAGCACCACCACTGTTTCCAGGTGGAACGTCTGCGGAAAGAGATCCACGACGTTCAGGGACGCCACACGATACCCGTGCTGCAACACGGCGAGGTCGCGCGCGAGCGTCGTTGGATCGCAGGAGACGTAGACGATGCGGTCCGCCTTTAGACGCAACAGCAGCTCGCAGGCTTCTACTCCGGCGCCGGCTCGCGGAGGGTCAAGCACGATCAATTCGGGGCGTTCGCGCTGCACAACGGCCTTCGCCAAAAACTCGAGCGTCGTTGAGCCCACAACCTGGTGCTCGGCTCCCAGCTTGCTCAGCGCAGTACGATTGTCCGCCGCAGCCGTCGAATTGGCTTCTACGGCGACGACCCGCACGAAGCTTCGAGCCAGTACGCGAGAGAACAATCCAACGCCAGCGAAAAGATCCCACGCGACCGCTCCGCTGCGAGGTCTGCCATCATCCTCGCAGACGAGCTTTACCAGCGTCGCCAGCAGAAAGCGGTTCACCTGGAAGAAGCCGCCGCGGCTTATCCAATAGGTCTCGTCCAGAACGCGATAGTTCAGGCCAGCCGCGCCTATAGTGGTCAGCATGCGCCCCGTAGGGCCCGTACGAAGATCGCTGGCGATAGCGGCCAGCCCTACGACCTGCGGTGCGATCCTTTGCGCGGCTGTTAAGCATCGTTCGATGCTACCTTGTCTCACCTTTGTCCTTGGCGCGCACAGCAGCGTCACCTGAATCCGCGTCAGATCATCATTGCAGAACAATTCTATTTCGCTCGCGGCAGAGAGCCAGAAAGCAACATCCTCATCCTGCTTTGCTGCGGCCAGCAAGGCCTCCGCGGTGGTCCATAAGATCGGCGCAGCAATGGGACACGTTGTGATCGGTAGAAATTCGGTTGTCGTGCGAACGTTATAACCAAGGCGAAGCTCTTCATCCACCCGCTCCAATCGCAGGCGAATACGATTGCGATATCCGTAGCCTTCTCCGCCGTGTGTAGAGATGTCAGCAGGGAAGGAGACCCCGGCAGATTGAAGTTGATCGACCAGAATGCTTCGTTTGATATCGAGTTGGTCGCGCGCGTTCGCCATCTGATACTGGCATCCGCCGCAGGTTTGAAAGTGCGGACACTGCGGCATCACGCGTTCGATTGCGGGTTCTAGCAAGCGAGCGCTTTTCCCGCCCGCAGAGACTTCCACCGTCTCTTTTTGCAACACAAACGGCAGAGTCACATTCGCATTGCTCGTCTTCGACGAGCCACCGTAGAGCGGTTGCAGGATCTCTAAAACTCTGTTCTCGCTCATTCGTGCCCCATATAAAACAGGCTCAGGCGCGGCAGGCGACGAGCTTCCAGTAGACGTTTCTGCAGGAACTGCGATTGCACCTGCTTAATCTGCACCGCGCTCATTCTGCCACGATAGGGTGCAAGCTCACGATCGGCCTGTGCGCGCAATCCAACGATCTCTTCTTCCGGCGCCGCGCTGAACAAGGCGGCGAACAACCTTTCCTCAAGCACCGTCAAAGTTCGGTCAAGTTCATCAAGCGGCATCGGCGCGGCTCCGCGCATCTCTGTTGCGAGCTCGCGCAATCGGCGCAGTGTCTCCACGCGAACGGCATCGGCTGCAGGCTGTTCGATCTCCGAAGCCTCAACCGCCTTCGCGCTCTCCTCCAGAAATCGCGCCACGCGTTCCGTCTCGAACCCACTCGCGGGAGCATCCTGCGTAACATCCTTCGCAGCTCCGGTCGCAGCCTCGACTATGTCTTCTGCAGCCTGCATAACAGCCTGCGCACACCACGCCAGACCATTCACTTTACGTGTGCGGCCTTTCGCGCGCGCCAGCTTTGCATCATGCTTGTCGAAGGCTTCATCGATCCCGCGCAGCACTGCTTCAAGCGGAATGCCAGCCTCGCGCCATGTCTCAATCAGTGCCCAATCGAGCGTTGAGAGCAGCAGCAGAGAGCCGCGCCGCCGGCTAAAGCGCTCTTCAATCTCCGAGAAATATTCAAAGTAATTCAACGCCTCTTCTGGCGCTCCTGATTGCGCTCCCAGATCAACCGCAGCCCGTTCAGCGTCAGCATCTCATCTACGGAATGGATGTACTTGGAACCGCCTGCAATCAACTTCGCCAGGCCGCCCGTAGCGATGGTCTTTGTCTCCGGCCCGAGCTCCGCGATGAAGCGTTCGAGGATTCCATCGACCAATCCGATGTATCCGTAATAGAGCCCAATCTGGATGTTGTCGGTTGTGCTCGTCCCAATAATCTTCGCCGGCTTCTTGATCTCCACCCGCGTCAGCCGCGCCGCGCGAGCAAATAACGCCTCGGCAGAGATGCCAAGCCCCGGCGCTATCGCTCCGCCCAGAAACTCGCCCTTCTTCGATACCACATCGAAGGTCGTCGCCGTACCCATATCCACCACGATGCACGGGCCGCCCAGCATCTCAAACGCAGCCACGCAGTTCACTACGCGGTCCGCGCCAACTTCGCTGGGATTATCGGTAAGTACCGGCAAGCCGGTCTTCACGCCGGGCTCGATGAATAGCGGCTTCGTCTTGAAGAACATCTCGCACACGCGGCGCAGCGTCGCATCGAGCGGCGGCACAACAGACGAGATCGCCACTCCGGTTACGCTCTCGGTCTGCATACCGCGCATCGCAAACAGCGTCTGCAACAGCACGCCAAATTCATCCGGAGTCTGCTTATAGGGCGTCGTAATGCGCCAGTCTGCGGCCAGCGTAGCCGGTGCGCCATCCATCGCCGGACGAAATAATCCGATCACTGTGTTTGAATTTCCTACATCGAGTGCCAGTAGCATCTTCGCCTTCCCGCCTCGGGATTAACCCTTCTCTGCTTCGCGAACGCCGCCCGTAAGCACCGTTCGCAACACGCCATCGTCACACGCCACACGCAGATATCCGCGTGCGTCCAGACCGGCTGTTACGCCAGTATAGCCGCCCTGCTCGGGTACATCCACGCGTTTTCCCTGCACCCAGCTTGAGCGTGCTGCAAATCGCCGAAGCAGCGAAGGGGCATTCTCTTCGCCGTCTTCCAACTCCGTCAACTCCATGTCCAGCGCACGCAGCAGTGACACCAGCAGCGCCATCCGGGACACCGGAACATTCTTTTCCATCGCGAGCGAAGTTGCCAGGTCAGCCAACTCCACCGGGAACCTCTGGTGCGATACATTAATGCCCACGCCGATTACGGCATAGCGCAGATCGGGGTCGCTGCCGGGCTCGACCGCGGACTCCACCAGGATGCCGCCGCACTTTCGTACACGTCCGCCACTGCCTGTCATCAGCAGATCATTGGGCCAGCGGAGGTCCACATCCAGCCCCGCGACCTCGTTTACCGCCTGCCACGCGGCAACGCCCGTCGCCAGCGAAAGCAGCAGCGCACGATTCAGCTTCAACGTGGGCTTCACCAGCGCGCTAACGTAGAGGCCATCACCAGGAGAGGAGTGCCACGTATGGCCACCGCGACCACGCCCTGCGGTCTGCTCATCCGCAATATAGACAGTCCCTTCTGCAGCGCCGCTGGCCGCAGCTTCAAGCAGCAGCGCGTTGGTTGATCCCACCGAAGCAAAGTGCTGCACCCCGCGAGCAAAGCGCGTTCCTACCAGTGCAGCGCGCACTTTCGGCAGATCGATCGGCTCGGGCAGGGTCATTCTTCTATCTTAAAGGACGCCGCCACTCAAAAGCGCATCCAAAGAACGAGATACCTCTGAATGCCAACTCAACTCGACATCTCGCTCTCGCACCAGCTCGGTATCCTGCTCTTCCTTGCGCTGCCCATTGCCTGCGCCTCCTGGACCGTCACGCACGAAGAGGTCTTCCGTGAGCCTCGCGAATACTGCAAGAAGAAGAGCGAGACCTGCGGCTCACTGCCAAAGAAAAAGTTCTTCTATCTCTTCACTTGCGAGTATTGTTTTTCGCACTACGTCGCGGCCTTCGCACTGCTGTTCCTGCGCTTCCAGCTTGTCTATGCAGGATGGCGCGGCTACATCATCGCCTGGTTTGCACTGGTGTGGATAGCCAATGTGTATATGAGCGTCTTCAACCGCCTGCGCCTTGAGATCAAGCACGAGAACGTCAGCATCGCCGTCGAGCAAAAAGAGTTACCGCCGGATGCACGACCGAAGTAGTTACTCCGCCGGCAAAGCCGCCAGCGCTGCTTCAGCCTTCTCCTTCAGCGCACGCGTCTCCGCCGCCTGCTTCTTCAGGCCTTCGACGATGTGCGCCGGGGCCTTCGCCACAAAGCCCTCATTGCCAAGCTGCCGCTCCGCCGCCTGCAAGCCCTTGTCGAACTTCGCAAGGTCCTTCTGTAGCCGCTCGCGTTCCGCTGCAACATCGATCTGCCGCTCATAAACAACTGCGACATCGAAGTTCGCCGTCGCACGAGCGTTGTTGCCCGTCGGCGCCTCATGCACAAGCTCCACAGAGCTAACGCGAGACAGCTTCGCCAGCATATCGGCGTTGGCATCGGCAAGTGCGGCAATGCGATTGGACGCATGCACCTGCACCGGCGTAGCTTCCTTTTCTGGAACACCCAGTTCCTTGCGCAATCCACGCACGGTGACAATCAGCTCCTGCAACACGTTCATCGCATCCACGCTGGCCGCGTCTGCTGCATAGTCTTCCGCCTGCGGATACCGCGTTAACGCAATCGACTTCGCAGGCGACTCGCTTCCAACCGAGGCATACAACGCATGCCATAGCTCTTCCGTAAGGAACGGCATAAACGGCGAGAGCAACCGCAGCGCCGCTTCAAACACGCTCACCAGCGCACCCAGCGTCACTGCTGCCACGTCGCTATGTGGCTTATACGCACCCGCTTCGTCGGGGAAGAAGTCCATCCGCAGCTTTACGAGTTCGAGGTACCAGTCGCAGAACTCGCCCCAGAAGAACTGATAGACCGCATTCGCCGCTTCATCGAAGCGATAGTCCGCCAGCGCGCGCTCTACCTCTGCACAAACAGTGCTCAGGCGTGCAAATATCCATCGCGTCTCCAGCGGCGTATTCTCCGGCAACTCCAACGACACGGAGTCATGCGAGCCTAGCGAGACCTTGTACCCAGCCGCCTGCCCATTCGTTATCTGCATCTGTAGAAACCGCGCGGCGTTCCATATCTTGTTGGCAAATGCGCGATAGCCTTCCGTCCGAGCCTCACTGAACGCAATATCTGTCCCCGGCGAAGCCT
>Ga0302305_1001667_pt1 | contig 12692 bp, 10 predicted proteins | sample III_Palsa_E2_3_FD_198764 | JGI IMG/M metagenome (GOLD analysis project Ga0302305, IMG submission 198764) | Peat permafrost microbial communities from Stordalen Mire near Abisko, Sweden - III_Palsa_E2_3 | ecosystem: Environmental > Terrestrial > Soil > Palsa > Peat permafrost | place: Sweden... | reverse complement strand
GGGCAAGTACTTCTACGTGTGGCTGGACGCGCCGGTCGGCTATTACGCGAGCTTCAAGAACCTCGCGGAAAAGCGCGGCATCGATTTCGATGCGTGGGTTCGCAAGGGCTCGACCGCCGAGCAGTACCACTTCATCGGCAAAGACATCCTGTACTTCCACACGCTGTTCTGGCCCGCCATGCTCGAATTCTCGGGCCATCGCACGCCGACCAACGTGTTCGCGCACGGCTTCCTGACGGTGGACGGCGCGAAGATGTCGAAGTCGCGCGGCACGTTTATCACGGCACAAAGCGTGATCGACACTGGCCTGAATCCGGAATGGCTGCGCTACTATTTCGCCGCCAAGCTGAACAGCACGATGGAAGACCTCGACCTGAACCTCGACGACTTCCAGGCGCGCGTGAACAGCGATCTGGTCGGCAAGTATGTGAACATCGCGAGCCGTGCTGCGGGCTTTCTGATCAAGCGTTTCGAGGGGCGCGTGCAGGACAGCGCGATGCAGCATCCGCTGCTCGGCACGCTGCGCGCGGCGATCCCGCAGATCGCAGCCAACTACGAGGCGCGCGAGTACAACCGCGCGCTGCGCCAGACCATGGATCTGGCCGACGCCGTCAACGCTTATGTCGACACGGCCAAACCGTGGGATCAGGCGAAGGATCCGGCCAACGCGGTCGCGCTGCATGAAACCTGCAGCGTCAGCGTCGAGGCGTTCCGCCTGCTGTCGCTTGCGCTGAAACCGGTGCTGCCGAAGCTCGCGGAAGCCGTCGAAGGGTTCCTCGGCATCGAGGCGCTCAAGTGGTCCGATGCCGCCACGCCGCTGAGTTCCGAGCGTCCGATCAATGCGTATAAGCATCTGATGACGCGCGTCGATCCAAAGCAGATCGAAGCACTGCTGGCTGCGAACCGCGAGTCGCTGCAGGCTACTGATGCTGCGGCGCCTGCCGCCGCCGATGCGAAGACCAAAGCCAGGGCAAAAGCTGCTGCGGCCAGCGACAAAACCGGCGCTGACGACGATGGCTCCGGCATCATCTCGATCGACGACTTTGCGAAGATCGATCTGCGCATTGCGAAGATCGTCGACTGCCGCGCGGTCGAAGGTTCGGACAAGCTGCTGCAACTGACGCTCGACGTCGGCGAGGAGAAAACCCGCAACGTGTTCTCCGGCATCAAGTCGGCCTATCAGCCGGAGCAACTGATCGGCAAGCTGACGGTGATGGTAGCAAACCTCGCACCGCGCAAGATGAAGTTCGGGCTGTCGGAAGGAATGGTGCTGGCGGCATCGGCAACCGACGAGAAGGCCGAACCGGGCCTCTACATTCTCGAACCACATAGCGGCGCGAAGCCGGGCATGCGGGTCAAGTAAGACCGCGGCGCTGGTGGCGCTGCCACCACGTCACTGGAAAAGCAAAAAGCACGTCGTTCGACGTGCTTTTTGCTTTATGGACATCGTAGGGCAACAGCATCGCCCTACTGCTTCGACTTGCCAAACCACGGCCAGCGATCGAAGCGCCGGGTGTACAACAGGTTCATCCCCTGGAACGTCCCGCCGTACGCCACCACCGACCAGTAGCGCGTCAGATTGACCGTCGCCTTGATCGCGTTGCTCGCCGACTGCAGACCCTGCTCATACCCAAGCACCAGCCACTGGTTGATGGCCTTCGACACCATCACCACCTGCGGATCCGTCAGCCCCACGTCGCTCGTGCCGATCGAAAACTCGTCGAGCCCGAACGTCTGCGCGATCCGCTTGCCTTGCGTATTGCCGAGCAACGCCAGCGCGGTCGTCATCGCGCTTTGCTGACCAAGGTTGTTGCCCTGATCGGTGCCGTGGCCAAACAGCAGCCATGACAGCTTTTCGTTGTCGGGCACGGACGGCTCCGAGATCAGCTTGGCGACCGGCGCGTCCACGGTACCGGTCACCTGCACGCCTGCCTCGACCTGCTGGTTGCGCCGCATCGCCAGGATGTTGATACCCGGATTGGCCACCGGACCGTTGAACGTGAAGAAACCGTTTTCGATGTTCAGCTTGCGGCCGAACGCGGTATAGGTCGAGCCTTGCGTCACGCGCACGTCGCCCACTGCGCGCAACGGCGCATCCGGCGCGCTCAGCGCGGTGATCTTGCCGGTCAGGCCAAGGTCCGCGCCCTGACCGCGGAAGCGGAACTTGTTGCCCAGATTGATCTCGATGGTGGCAGTCGGCGCAAAGCGGCTCGCCGGCTTGTTGCCGGGGAGCACGCCCGGCTTCGCTTCGCCGGGCACCGTGCCGTCCGGCCGCACGACCACCACGTCGTCGCCGAGCTTGGGCGCCGCCTGCTCGGGCATGTCGAAGAGCGCGTGATCGACGGTGAATTTGCCGTTGATGTTCATGGCCCCCAGGTGCCCGCCGTTGGCCACGGTCGCGCTGCCCGAGAGCGACAGATTGCGGTCTGGCGCCGCGAACAGTTCCAGCTTGTCGGCGACGATGCTCGCGGTCAGATCGGGCTCCGAACCGTCAAGGCGCACTTTGCCAGTAGCGCGCAACGTGCCGGTTGCGCCGTGGAACTCAACCTGCTGGAAGTCGACCAGATTCTGCGACAACTCAATGCGGATCACCCCGTCCTTCAACTGGATGCCCTGATCAACGGCGGTGGCCGAGATGTCATCGCCCAGCAGCGATCCCGACACGCTTGGCTTCGCCACCGTGCCGCCAAGCGCGAGTTTCAGCGCGAGATGACCGTCGAGCATATAAGTCGGTCCGAGCAGACCGCCCGTTGTCTTCAGCGACGGCACATTGGCGTCGATGTTGCCCGTGAGGGGCGCCTCGTCGTTGACGCTCAATGCACCGTTGTTCATCGCAAGCGTCGTGTGGGCGTCGGCGTCGATCACGCCGATCCGGCTCGCCTGCGCATGCACCGTCGCGTTCAGGCGATTGCCGGCGCTGAAGTCGACGCGCGCCGAAAGATCGGTGATACCCATCGATGCAAGACCGTTGCCGATTTCCACCGTCACATCGCCGCCGCGGCGCTTCAACTGGATGTGGCCGCTCGCCGTGCTGCCCAACGCAAAGTCCCAGTCGCCGTCGAACACCAGATCGGTTTTCACCGGCGGCGGCTCGCCGGTGAACTCCTGCTGGATCGCCATCAGGCGCGCCACCGAAACACCCGTCAACGAACCGGCCGACTGGATGCGTCCGTGGTCCAGCGCGAACGATTTCAGATCGAGCACCGCACCTTCCAGCGTCAGCCGCGTCGCGCCGAGCGTCACGTGGTTGGGTGCGGCGCTGATGGTTAGCGGCGACTCGAGATTGAGCGAGGGCGTGCCGCGATTCTGCAACTGCGTGACGGTGCCATCCCAGGCCGTGCCTTGGGATGTGTCGGAGAGGCGGCCATTGGCCGCCAGCGTCAGGTCGAGCGGCCGCTGATACAGTGTGCCGACCGCCTGGGCTTGCAGCGTATGGTGCGCGCGCGTGCCGTTCAGGCGCGCACTGAGCGTCGACAGTTCCACGCCGTTCGTGCTCAGATCGCGCGCGTCGGTCGTGAAGACCATCGCGCCGTTGGCACCGTCGCGCAACTCGGCGTGGCCCTCCGCGTGGCCGAGCTTGTTCGCGCCGAACACGACGCTATCGGCCTTGTAGTCCAGCGTGACATTCGGATGCGCAAACGAGCCGGTTACATCGCCGTTGGCGGCGACCTGGCCGGCCAGACCGAAGCCGAGGCGCTCGATTTGCGGGGCATCCGCGCGAAACCGCAGCCGGTCTCCCGGCGCGCCGAAACTGCCTTGCAGATCGACCTGATTGCCTGCGACTGACAGCGTGAGCTTGCTCGGCAGAATCCGCGAACCCGCCAGCTGGATCGTGCCGCCGCCGGTCATCGGCAGGTCGTCGTAGACGCTCTCGCCGAGTTTGATCTCAGCCTTGGTCGTGAACGTAGGGCCGAGCACGCCGGCTGCCGTGATCGTGCCGTTGACGCGCGCCTGGATCTTGGGCGACGGTGACGACGACGGCTTTGCGGCGGGCGCCGGGCGCTTTGCCGCAGGCGCCGGGGCTTTTGCTGGCGTAGCCTTGGCAACGTCGCCACGTCCCTTGCCACTGTTCGCTGCTCCGCTGGCTGGCGAGCGCGAAGGCATCTGCGAAGTCAGCCCAAGCGGATCGAAATCGGTCAGTTGTGCTTTCAGGTTGTATGTGGAACTGGCGTCGTGCTTGATAGCGCCCGAGAGGTCGATCCGGCCACGGCCCGATGTGATCCGCACATCGCTAAAGCTCATGCGCGCCGGGTCAAACGTGATTTTCCCCTGCGCGCGCAGCGCGGCCTTGGGGTCGGCGAGATCGAGTGTGATGCTCTGCACGTCGTCATTCAGGCGAATGCCGATCGGCCCGGCAAGTTGGGTTGGGCGCACGCTCGCCTCGAGCGCGTTCAGGTCAAGACCGGCCACATGCAGATCGAGTTGGCCACGCTTGCCGGTCAGTGCGCCCGCACCGGTGAGCGTTGCGTTCTTCACGAGCCGCACGTTCAGGTTCGAGATGCTCTGGGCGTGCGCGTCGAGCCGCACGTCGGTATGCGCTTCGATCAGCGGCAGCAGATGTTCGTCGATAGCGCCCGGTTTCGCGTTGACGATCGACACCTGGCCAGCGACGACGAAGCCGGCGGCGGATTTCGCTCCGACAACCGGCTGCAGATCCGCCCGCACCGCCAGATCCGCCAACGGCGCACCAGGTGCGAAGGCCTGCGGGTTAATGTGATCGAACGTCAACGTCGCGCGCTGCAGCGGCACCTCGGCAAACGGCGTCGCCTCGACGTGCGCGTGGCCGGCGAGTTTCATGCCGCTCGCATCCAGCTCCGCCACCAGCGTCTCGAGCGTACCGCTCAGCCGACCGCTGACCTGCACCGGCTCCTCATTGACCTTGCCTGAGTAGCCAATATTGCCGCTCAACGGAAACGGCCGCACCCCATCCAGTTTCGCCGCCGCCGTCACCGAGCCAAAGGGCGTGTTAAGCCGATCGATCGCGGCTTCGTGATGCTGCCCATCGCTGCGTCCATGGAAAATGAAGTGCGAATACTCCGATGTCGCCCCGCCCTGATGCAGCAGCAGCGTATCGACCCGCACGTCGCGTATTTCGATCTGCATCGGCAAACGCAGGTCCTTCGGCAAACTCATCGGCGAACTGCTGCTGGATGAGGACGAGCCGATGCGCGCGTCGATGGTGCCCACGTGCAGATAGTCGATCGCAAACCGCCACGGCCGACCGCTCACGGCCCAGCGTCCGTCGACCTTGTCCACCTTGATGTCCGTACCGCTGCCATCGAGACTGCGCCACTCCACCTCATGCAGCCGCAGGCCCGTGACCAACGACCCGCCGTCCAGCGTGCCGGCGAGGCGGCCACCCAGCAGCCTCACCGCGGCCTGCCACGCGTAGGCTGTGCCGCGCTCGGTCGCCACCGCGCCGTACAGCGTTCCCGCCAGCAATGCCACCAGCACAACCGGCACACCCATAAACCACGCGAGCAGCTTCCACAACCGGCGCTTGCGGCGCGCGGGAGGCGTCTCAGAACCGCCCGGCGTTGCGTCACCGGGTGTCTGCAGAGGAGGGGTGGCGGAAGAATCCGTCGTCATACTCGAGCCATGCGAATCACGATGCCTGAAGCTAAAGTCACTGCAGTTAGAAGTAAAAGATCAAAACGCGATGCCCAACGTCAGATACGGCCGGAACTCCTTGTTACGAATCCCATACGCAAGGTCGACGTTCACCGGCCCAACCGGACTGCGCCAACGCGCGCCAAAACCCACGCCCGGGTAAAACACTTTCTCGCCCCATGTGTCGGTGGCCGTGCCGATGTCGAAGAACACCGCGCCGCCCCAGTCATGGGTGAACCAGTGCTGATATTCGCTCGACGCGGTGATCAGGTATTTGGTCGGCAGCACCGAGCCGTCGACGTTATTGCCGATGCCTTCGTAGCTATAGCCACGCACCGAGTTCGAGCCGCCAGCCCGGAATAGCAGCGAGGCCGGAATGCCGCTCGAGCCGCCCGACGTGAACACACCGCCGAATTCAGCGCGTATCAACACGAGATCGGATTTGCCCACCGGGAAGTACTGCTGGGCGCGTGCGTAGAGGCGCCCGAAGGTCTGATCGGCCAGCGCCCCCTTGACGGCGAAACCCGCTTCGACGTGAATCAGGTTGCCGGAGCGCGGAAACAACGGGTCGTCGGTATTGCGGCGCGTCCAGGTCCACGCGGGCACGAGTGCGTGGGCGATAATCGGCCCGACCGGCGCATTCTGGTCGAGCCGGTCGTCGTAATAGAAGAGCGAATAGCCGTAGTCGAGGTACTGCGACGTGCGGGTGGTTTGCACGCCGGCGCGAACACTGTAGATGCGGGTATCGGACACATTGGTGGTGCCATAAGAGGCCAGCACGCTGTTGGTCCACGCGCGCTCGCCCGGCGGCATGGACAGCTGGATCTGGCCGAACTGCTCGATCTGGTCGATCCGCCCGCTCACCGTGAATGGATACGCCGCGCCGAAGGTGTTCAGATACGAGTAGTTGCCCTGCACCTGCGGACCGGTATCCGTGGCGTAACCCACGCCGCCGCGGATGCTGTTGTACGGATACTCGCTGACCTTCACCCGCACCGGCGTCTCAAGCGGCTTGGCCGGGTCGTTGCCGACGTCGATCGCCACACTCGCGTAGTACGGTGTGTTCTGCAACTGGCGCTGCAGTTCGGCCACCCGCTGCACGTCGTAAATGGCGCCGACGGAAATCGGATTCACGTTGTCGACGATCTTCGCGGGATAGCGCTCGGTGCCCACCACTTCGAGCTTGCCCATCGTGAAGGTCGGACCGCTGTCGAAGGTGACGGACAGCTTCGCCTGATGCGTGCGCGGATCGATACGCGCCTGAGACTGCGTGATCTTAGCGGCGACGTAGCGGCGCGCTTGCAGCGCCCGGAGCGACGCGCTTTTTGCATCGTCCCAGCCGCCCTGCGAGAACGGGTCACCTTCATGCAGCGAAAAGGCGAAGCGGGTGGCGTTTTCCTGCGCCGGGTCTTCGGTCAGCACCGGCCCGTTGAATGAAAGCGTAACGGAAGAAATCGTGGTCTGCGGACCGGGATCGACGCTCACCGTGACACGCTTCTTGCCGTCGACCGTACGAACGTCGGTGCGCACCACCGGTGAGAAATAGCCCGCGGTAGCGGTCAGGTCTCGCACCTGCTGCGGAGTCGCGGTGACCAGAAAGCCGAACTGGTCGTCGCTGACATCGTCGCGTTTGGCGAAGCGGGCGAGATCCAGATGCTCCTCGAGCAGCTTGCGCACCGCGCGCGGCGAGGCCTGGATATCGACCTTGTACGCCGCGCGCGCCTCGAGCGCAGCGAACGCCAGCCAGACCACGCCCAGCGTCAGCCATGCACGCAGCAGCCACGCTGCGCGTGGCGCGTGGCGCGCGAGCCGACCGCGCCGCGCAGCCGGTTTGCCATGTTGCACACGCGACGGTTCGATCGCACAGCCCGCCAAACAGGACCTCCGCGGCCGTTGTTAATGAATGATTCCGCTTGCCGGCCGCTGCGGCGGCCCGAAGCTCGCTATTTGACCACATCGGCGGCGCCTCGCGGTCATCTCGAAATTGGCGGAGGCGGCCTATCCACGCCCTCCCCGCCTGTCCTGGCATAGGCTCTGCAGTCGCGGCTCGCCCGGCTTGGACGTGGCAAGCGGGCCGATGTTCCGCGAGTTTTCGCCCGCAGGCGACGCTTGCTGTAAAATTGCGTCGACCCGAGCGACGGTCTCAATAACCGCCGCCACTTCCCCATACGGACGTTGAGCCATGTATCAATCGGACATCACACAGTTCCTGAATCAGTTGAAGGAACAAAAGCCCACTCTCGAGGCGGAACAGCGCCGCGGCCGTTCGCTGCTGTGGGACAAGCAGCCAGTCGACCTCGAGGAGCGCGCCGAACAGCAAGCCTCGCGCGTGCAACAGACCTCCTACCAGTACTACCAGAACTTCTGAGCGTGAGTTCTGCCGACGAGGCCCGCGCCGCCAAAGCGGCGCAGCCCGACGCTGCGCTCGCCGCGCCCGCGACCGATTCGACGACCAATACCGTCGACGGCATTGCGTTTGCACGCCTGTACGGCGAGCCGCTCTTCAAGCTGCCGACGGATCTGTACATCCCGCCGGACGCGCTCGAAGTCTTCCTCGAAACGTTCGAAGGCCCGCTGGATCTGTTGCTGTATCTGATCCGCAAGCAGAACTTCAACGTGCTCGACATCCCGATGGCGGATGTCACCACGCAATATCTGGGCTACGTTGAGCAGTTGCGGGAGACCAATCTCGAACTCGCGTCGGAATATCTGCTGATGGCGGCGATGCTGATCGAGATCAAGTCGCGCATGCTGCTGCCGGTCAAGAAGGCGGATACCGGCGAGGAAGCCGAAGATCCGCGGGCCGAACTCGTGCGGCGCCTGCTCGAATACGAGCAGATGAAGCTCGCGGCCCGGCGTATCGATCACCTGCCGCAACTCGGCCGCGACTTCCTGCGCGCTGACGTCTATATCGAGCAGAGCATCACACCGCGCTTCCCGGACGTGAACAGCGAAGATCTGCGCGCCGCCTGGGCGGACGTGATCAAACGCGCGAAGCTCGTGCAGCACCACCGGATTTCGCGTGAAGAGCTGTCGGTGCGCGAACACATGAGCGTGATCCTGCGCCGGCTGCAGAATGCGCGCTTCATGGAGTTCTCGGAGCTGTTCGATACGACGCGCGGCGTGCCGGTGGTGGTAGTCAACTTCATCGCCATGCTGGAGTTGTCGCGCGAATCGCTGATCGAAATCACCCAGGCCGAGCCGTTCGCGCCCATCTACGTGCGGCTTGCCTACCTGCCGGCATAAGCGGCCGTTGGCGTTAGAGGCGCGCTTCACTTCGGTGCGCCGATCCGCAGGCACAGCGCGCGCAAATCCACTACAATCCCGCGCTCCGAACCCGTCATCACCGGAATGGGAGCCTGGCCGCCGAAATGATGCTCGGCGCACCATTATTGTGCAAACCAGGTCCTGAGCCGCGCGAGGAAAACACGTCCGACCATGAAAGTCATCAGCTCGATCCACGAATTGCGCGACCAGTTGCGCGGCCAGAACCGCACTGCGTTCGTCCCGACGATGGGCAACCTGCATGAGGGCCATCTGTCGTTGATGCGGCTGGCGCGCCAGCACGGCGACCCGGTCGTGGCGAGCATTTTCGTCAACCGGCTGCAATTCGGCCCGAACGAGGATTTCGACAAATACCCGCGCACGCTCGAAGCCGATATCGAAAAGCTGCAAAGCGAGAACGTCTACGTGCTGTTTGCGCCGACCGAGCGCGATCTCTATCCACAGCCGCAGGAATACCGCGTGCATCCGCCGCACGATCTGGGCGATATCCTCGAAGGCGAATTCCGCCCGGGCTTCTTTCAGGGCGTGTGCACGGTGGTGATGAAGCTGATGTCGTGCGTGCAGCCACGCGTCGCCGTGTTCGGCAAGAAGGATTACCAGCAACTGATGATCGTGCGTCAAATGTGCCAGCAGTTCGCGCTGCCCACGGAAATCATCGCCGCTGAAACCGTGCGCGACAGCGATGGCCTCGCCCTCAGCTCGCGCAACCGCTACCTGCAGGCCGCCGAGCGCGCCGAAGCGCCGAAGCTCGCGATCGAGCTGAACCGGGTGCGCGACGCGGTGCTGGCCGGCAACCGCGATTTCGCAGCGGTCGAGCGCGCGGCGATGGACGCGCTAGCCGCACGCGGCTGGCAGCCCGACTATATCGCCGTGCGCAAGCGCTCGAACCTGCTGCCGCCCACCGCGCAGGACAACGATGAGCCGCTCGTCGTACTCGCTGCGGCCAAGCTGGGCGCCACTCGCCTGATCGACAACCTCGAAATCTGACCAACAGAACGCCTCGAAAACGGCCCCAAGAGAACCGTCATGCAACGTCACATGCTGAAGTCGAAAATCCACCGCGTCGCGGTTACGCACTGCGAGCTGCATTACGAAGGCTCGTGCGCGATCGATGAGGATCTCCTCGAAGCCGCGAATATCGTCGAGAACGAACGCATCGATATCTGGAACATCAACAACGGCGAGCGTTTCTCGACCTACGCGATCAAGGGTGAGCGCGGCAGCGGGATGATCTCGCTGAATGGTTCGGCGGCGCGGCGCGCGCAACTGGGCGACCTGGTGATCATCGCCGCGTTTGCGATGGTGGAAGAAGGTGAACTGAAGGCGGGCTGGAAGCCGGATCTGGTGTTCGTCGACGACAAGAACAAGATCAAGGGCAGCCGCGACCACGTGCCCACCCAGAACTGGACCTGAGCTGGCGGTGAAGTGAAGGCGCGTCATGCAAACGCCGCGTCTGCCGCAAGCGCATAAAGCGTATGCGAAGCGCCTGCCTCGCAGCAGCCCGCGCCGCTGCCCCGGTCGGCCTGCTGCTTAAGCCTTAGGCTTACGTTCAAGCCATTCGACGATCGGCTGCCACTGCTCCAGATCCTTTTCGACCCGGCTCTTCGCCACATCCCACAGCGTCAGACCGTGCGCCGCCAGTTGCACGTAGTTCTGCGTGTCGCGCAGATAGCCCAGCACGGGCAACTCCAGGCCCTCGACAAAGCGGTGCAGCTGCTCGGCCGAGCGCGTACGGGCATCGACCCGCATGCCCACCACGCCGATTTCAATTCCGCCCCTCCTCACGGCCTTTTCCTTGGCGAGCCGCTCGAGAAATTCCTGGGTGGCGAGAATATCGAACAGCGACGGTTGCAACGGCACGATGACCTTATCGGCCAGATCGAGCGCAATGCCGAGCCGGCTGCCGTGCAAACCTGCCGGCGTATCGATTACGGCATGCTCCAGCCCTTTGGGCGGCTTCACGGGTGTTTCCGGGTCGACTTCCCAGACTTCGATGGGCGGCAGCGTGGCGGGCCGCAGTTCCAGCCACGCGTGGGCCGACTGCTGCTTGTCCAGGTCCGCAAGCGCGACCCACTCGCCTGCCGCCGCGAAATAGCCCGCCAGATTGGTCGATAGCGTGCTCTTACCCACGCCACCCTTCGGATTGGCCACCACGATTACCGTCATGAATACTCCCGGGAAGAAGGCTGGCGCAGCCAGCCGGTTTGCCGCTTCTAGTGTGATCTTGCGTCGACCCCGTCGATCCAGCCGTTGATAATATCGATAAATCGAGCTGGACCGAAACCCCGAAGGGGCATTTGGGCTGCCATTCTTACAAAAAAGGAGCGAATACGATGAGCAAATTGCACGCAGGTTGCACGATTGAGAGCCTGATGGAGCGTCAGCGGGGTAGCTTGCCCGACATGCTGGGAGTGCGGGTGATTGCGCTCGAGGAAGGCTCACTCACCGCGGAATTGACGGTGCGGCGCGAGTTGCTGGCGCCGAACGGCTTTCTGCATGCGGCAAGCGTGATCGGGCTGGCTGATACGGCCTGTGGCTATGCGTGCATTGCCCACCTGCCGGAGACGGCGCGCAGTTTCACCACAATCGAACTGAAGAGCAACTTCCTCGGCACCTGCATCGAAGGCACGATCCGGGCGGTCGCCAAGGGCGTGCATCTGGGACGGACAACGCAGGTATGGGATGCCACTGTGTCCGATCCGAACGGCAAGACGATTGCGCTGTTCCGGTGTACGCAGATGGTGCTGGTTTGAGGGTTTGGGCTGGCTAGCGTGCTGTCCATTGCACAGCGGACGCTGTCTAAAATACAGCAGCGCGTCCGGCAACAGCGGAAAGGAATATGTAACTTTGAAGAACTGCGGCGTGGAGCACGCGCCTGATCAAGTGAAAAACCCTCCGGTCCACGTCCGAAGGGGTTTTTTAACACCAGAGATCCCGCGCCCTCAAGCCGCCAACGCCCGCGGCGCCTTCACCCCGCCCAGCGCGCCAACGCCACCACCGAGCAGCGACTGCACTACCAGCGTCACCGCCCAGAAAGCCGGATATTCCCAACCACCGTTCGGCGACGCGAAACCCCAGCCGTTATGCAGGTGAGTTGACAACGCGCCCAACATGAACGGCAGCAGCACCAGCGCAGCCCAGCGAACCTGCACGCCGAGCAGCAAGGCGATCCCGCCCGCCAGTTCGACGAATGTCGTCAGATAGCCGAGCCAGCCCGGCAAACCAAGCGATTCAAAAAAATGCGCAGTGCCCGGCAACGTGAAAACGAAAATCTTCTGCAAGCTGTGCGCGAGATATAAGACGCCGAGGGCAACACGCAGGAGCGTGGCGGCGAAATCAGCCGAACGGTTCGAGTTCATCAAGAGTCCTTGTCAGTTGGTAGGACGACGCACGCGCGTCATCGATAGATCGGACTGTATTCGAACCGTGGAGTGAGAAAAACTGCTATTTTGACTTAGATTATTTCCTCGTGGGAGTTAATAGGTCTGGAGAGCGAGCCTGTTCCTTGAATCGGGCATGGGCCCATCGCACCGGTACAATCTCGCGGTGATTTCCCTTGGCCTCGCCCACGGCGGCAATCCGGACGAGGCGGCGATCCGCTTCTTGCCGCTGCTGTTGCCGTGCTCGACCGCCGTCATCGCCCAGCTCCGCCTCGCCACATGATTCGACTCTCGCGCTTCGCCTCGCTTGTCTGCACGGTCCTCGCGGCTTGTGTTTTCGCATCGTCCGCACGCGCGACAGTCACTGCCACCGACGACACCGACGTCACCGTCTCACTCGCCACCCCGGCCCAACGC
>Ga0302305_1001666_pt1 | contig 12693 bp, 2 predicted proteins | sample III_Palsa_E2_3_FD_198764 | JGI IMG/M metagenome (GOLD analysis project Ga0302305, IMG submission 198764) | Peat permafrost microbial communities from Stordalen Mire near Abisko, Sweden - III_Palsa_E2_3 | ecosystem: Environmental > Terrestrial > Soil > Palsa > Peat permafrost | place: Sweden... | reverse complement strand
TGCTGGGGAGGGTTGGGAGTTCCGTGGGCTGCTTGCTCCTGATAGCCAGAACAACTCCTTGCAGGACTTCGTCGATGCAATTACCGAGAAGCGTTATCCAAGCCTGCCTGCAAACCTTGGCGCCATCAACCTACAGAAGCTGGACATCTCTTTCAATACCGGCACCAACGCCTTCGCGTTCGACGGCATCCTGCAATGGCCCTTTAAATTCGACGGCTTCTTCGATCTAACGATTGAGGCCGAGCTTTCGTTGAAGTCACCCGGCCCTGAAACAGGCAAGCCGCGCAAGTACTCCGGCTTCGCCCGCGGCTCACTCAGCATCAACGACTTCCGCTTCTCTGTCATCTACAGCTTTGACATCGCGAACAACACCAACATCAGCTTCGTGTTTCAGTTCCGTGGAGCAACGCTTACCTGCGCCTACTCCAACAATGGCAAGACGAAGCTACTGACTGCGAACCTTGGCGGCGTTACCTTCGGCGGCATCGTCGACTATCTCGTCAATCTTGTTGACCCATCGCTCAACTTCAGCCTTCCCGCACCGTGGAACGTTCTCTACGACCTGAGCTTCGACAACCTGACGTTGACCGCAAACCTCACCAAGAATACGGTCGGGATCGCCTACGAGATCAACACTAACCTGGGGATCATTGACCTCAAGAGCATCGGCCTTACCTACGTAAGCAAGGCCGGTCGCAGCACTGTCATGATCGCAATGACGGGCCGCTTCTTCGATCAGACCTACGAAAAAGAGGATCCGCTCGGCTGGGACATGCTGAACGAAGACCCACCCGCAGCTCCCGGCAAGGGCGAACAACTGCTCGACCTTCGCTATGTCGGTATCGGACAAAATGTAGGTTTCCGCTCTGCAAAGAGCTTTACCAATGTGCAGTCCGTGCTGGAAGCAATGACCTCGGACTTTGCCGAGGTCAGCGATGACGACGAGAACCCGCTCAACTCCGCACTGCTCTCCAATCTGCAGTTTGCTGGCGACGGCCGTTGGCTAATCGGTGCAGACTTCACGCTGATGGAGGCTGTTTCTCTAAGCGTAGTCTTCAATGACCCGACGCTCTACGGGTTACGCATCGCGTTGTCGGGCGAGAAGGTCAAAAGCTTCTCTGGCCTCGACTTCCAGATTCTCTACAAAAAAGTCACCGACACCATCGGTGTTTACCACATTGAGCTAACCCTCCCGGAAGCCTTCCGTCAGTTGAACTTTGGGGCTCTCGCTATCACGATTCCTATCGTGATCGTCGATGTCTACACAAACGGCAACTTCCGCATCGACTTCGGCTTCCCCGTTGGCACAAACTTCTCGAAGTCTTTCTGCCTGCAAGCCGGCCCATTCATTGGATACGGCGGTTTCTACTTCGCCCTCCTCGATGGCAGTACCTCGGAACGAGTGCCTCCCATTACCAACGGCACATTCTCTCCGGTCATCGAAGCAGGACTTGCACTCTCTGTCGGTCTCGGCCGCACCATCGACAAAGGCATCTTCAAAGCCGGTGCGACGATTACGGTCCAGGGCATCCTGCAGGGAGTCTTCGGTTGGTTCAACCCCAACGACCGCTCCGCCGCAACCGCGCAGTACTACTGGATCCAGGGAACCGTGGCGATCGCCGGAAAACTACACGGTTCAGTCGACTTCGTAGTGATCTCAGCCGAAGTCAGTCTTTCCCTTTCGGCATCCATCACCATGACCTTTGAGGCCTACAAGGCTACCTTGGTGAAATGCACCTTCGAGGTAACGGCTTCAGCTTCTGTGAAGATTCTTTTCATCCGTGTCAGCTTCTCGTTCTCCCTGGAGTTGGAGATCTCCTTCACCATCGGCTCGGGCAGTACTGCTCCCTGGATTCCGGACAGCACACAGCCTCAACCGCAGCTTCTGCGCCAGCAGGCGAACTGGCGGCAGAGACGTCTCACCGCGACGACCCTACAGAGAACACTGGTAGCGATGCTGGGCGAAGACGCCGGTACCTTCAACTGGACGCCGCGCCCTGTCTTTCCGTCACCACAGCCTATTGCGCTATCCCTTATTCCAGCGCTTACCGTAGGCCTGCCGGAGTTTACCCTCTCCACCGCCCGTCTTGCTACGGCAAACCAAAAGCCGCAGGTACAAACGGTCTTCGCACTCTTTGTACCAAACACCGTACCGCCTGATGCCCGTAGCTCGAAGCAGATTCGTACAGTCAGCGATGTCAACGCGGGCATAAATCCATTCAATCTACTCTGCGCGGGCATGTTGCGGTGGGCACTCTCGTCGTATACACGCAACGAGATGTTGTGTGCGGTTGCCGCCGAACAGGAGGCATTGTCCACAGACCTTGAAGCGATCTCGCTCTATCTCGGCGACGCAGAGAAGTGGCAGGAGGCCTTCAACTATCCCGCGCTTGCAGAGATGATGCTGCTCAACTACCAGTTGCGCATCTCCTCTCCAGTTGGGCCGCAAGGAATCGTCCATCCGAAGCTCGGACTTCTATCGTCCGCCACAACTGCTGCCGCCGAAAGTTCCTACACCATCTTCCCGATGGTGCCAGAGCTGAACGTGACCTACGGCAGCGATGCGCCAGTCGATTACGGAAACTATAACGCGGTCTCCCCTCTATGGGAAGAAGCGTTGGGCACCTACAACGCCCAGCTAAAGAGCCAGTCCGGCGCAACCCACGCACCATCCCTTAGCGCAGAAGAGCTTTCGTCCACTGCGGACGGGCCGTCCGGCCTTGCTGCACCTTCTGAATCTCTAAGCAAGTTCCTCTTCTGCGATTACTTCGCCATGGTCACCAGGGGTGTGGTGCAGAGCGCTTCAGACCTGATGCGTTCTTACCCCTATGAACCACAAGGCGCGTCCGGCCCCATGCAGGAGACGCTGGCCTCCATTGCCGCGCAGTTCAACGGTCCGCCGATCCAGTACCGCAGCCGTCGAGGAGATACGATTGCACGTGTTGCTGCACGCTTCGGCCTGCATCCGGATGAGGTGCATCAGGCCAACCCGATGCTGAAGTCTCTCGCCGCAAGCGAGCCACTTGCCGCCGACACCGCACTTGTCATTCTCGCCAGCGTCACGCCAGAGTCAATTGCCCTAGCGAACTCGTCCTATCCGCTGAACTCCTACTACTGGAAGCCGGTGACGATGACCGTCGACGGCGTGAAGCACCAGGTACGAGCCGCCAAGAGCACCAAGAGCGAAAGCCTCAGCGCAATCGCCTATGGCTACGGCATCAACGGTCCGGCATCCATCTTTACGGATGGCGGCCAATACAACGAAAACGCCATCAACACGGCACTGCTACAGCCGGGAGCGCCGCTCCTTATTCCCGCGCAAACCGTAACAATGTTCGCCCCTGCGACAGATAACTCCAGCCTGGTAGCCGCGTTCTTCTTCGTACGCAACCTTGGTCCGGCGCAACCCGATGCAGCCCCTTGGTACGCTGACGTCAACTGGTACCAGCAATGGATCTTGCAGCAGAACCCGTTACTCACCTCTCCGTGGACCGTTCCCGTCGTCAAGCTGGTTGACGACTTCCTCGTTGAAGAGGGTACGCAATCCTACGTTCCACAAGGAGCCGCCGGAAGTGCGCTCCTGCCGGACACGCCTGCCCTCGTAGCCGGGTACTTTGCCATGACGCAGCTCACACCTGCGCCTTACACAGATGCCTTCAACAACTTCAAGGTCACGGGCAAAGGTGGCACCTACAGCGTTCCGTCGTTTACCCACATCGTGCAGCCGGGCGACACGCTCTGGAACATTGCACAGACCTTTGGCATCTCCGTCACCACTTTGGTCAACGCGAACGCCGGCACCGAAGGACTGCTACAACTGCTCGCAGTCCTCAGTCTGCCGCCCATCGTGTACCCCATCGCGAACGGCGACACCTTCGCTTCGGTTGCAAACAACCTCGACCTCACCGTAGAAGAACTTGCTCGCTCCGTTCAAGACGATCCCGGCATTCTTGCACCGTACACCACCACGAAGACGCAACTCACCATTCCCGATGTTCCTGCACGCAGCGTCGATCTTCTAATAGCAGATCTTATCCGGTACGGCAGCTTCAACAACGTCTCCGGCATGGTGGCTAACTTCCTCATGCACGGCATGCGTGTACCAGAGCCTGATGCCACCATCACCGACAAGACCTTCCCACCCTCGACTCCGCTATGGAGCCTGTATGAGATGGCCGGGCAGCAGTTCCCTGCTCCTCAAAGTCCATCCGGCCCCACGGGCATCAACGTCGTCTTCCGGCAGACCTCGCCCACCGGTTGGATCCGCTTCGACGCAGCCGGCCCCAGCGGATCGACTGGCCTGCCCGAACTGCCGCTGGGCCTTACCGCAAGCTACTTCTACAACGCTCCCGGCCTAACACTGCATCCTGAAATCCTGGCCGGCCCCGGACCGCTCCCACTCTATCGCGAAACCCCACCGCAGCACTCGTTCTCGCAGAGCATTAGTTGGCAGTCGCCTTCCGTGCTTACCTTCCCCGGCCCCACTGGCTCACCCGGCGCAAGCGGCAGTGTGCAACCACAGGCTGGTCAACCATCGCTCTGGATCTTCCCCTCGGCGTTGCAACAGATCAGCGAGACCACCGTCCTCGGCCCCACCGCTCCTACGCCTCCCTATGAACTGGTACTCCAGTCCAGCGATAGCTCCACCGCCGCTGCCGAAACACCAGTACCCCACTACGTTTGGGCCATGGCAGTCGATATCACGGTACAGCAGGCTCCATCGTCCACCAATAGCGTCACCATGCCCAATACCTACGTCGTGCTCGGTGCAGATCAGGATGGCCGCGACGACCTGTTGAAGGCCTGGACGTATCTGCAAGGCGTGCCATCTACCGGCGGACAACTCTACCTCCTTTATTCCCCGGGCTCTTCGACCAACAACTCGAAGGGGCTCTCCTCTGCCATTGCGGATTCCACACGGACCTTCCTGCTAAAGAGCAATCTCACCACCGTGACGCGCAGCAACCAACCAAGAGCAATGCTGGCCGCATCGCTGCCTGCGTTGGAGTACTCCGCAACCCTCAGCAACGTCGAATCCTTCCTCAAGCTACTGTGGGAAGCCAGCATCACTGGCTCTGGCGGTTTCTACCTCAACTATCAGGACAACAACGGAAGCGGCCTTCCATCATCTTTGTTCTCCGATAGCGACACGACAACACTCACGCTGCTCTTTGTAGAACAAACGCAGAACAGACAGCGGTCTCCCCAACGTGGACTCTACCCCTTCAACAACTGCGTCATCGTCGGCGACAACGTTGACGCCGCAAGCTCCGCACTCTTCGCGCAACTTGCCGACCCAACACGAAGCGATCTACAACGCATCACGACAGCACCCGCCGGCAACGTCGGCTTCTACATGGCGCGGCGCGATCCTGATGCCTGGAGCAGCACAGGCATTCTCACGCCAGCCGAGCAGACGCGTAGCCTCTACAACCTCTCCGGCTTCCAGTTGTCGGAAACACCCGGCTTCCACGAAAGCAACCATGGGCTTCCCATCGGCTCATCGGAAACAAAGGTAACCGGCGTCTCCGGACCCACCGGCCCGGGCGTGTGGTGGTACCAGCAGTTGGTTCCGATAGCGCAGTTCGGAAAGCAAAACCAAGCTCCACTTTCCATCGCACTCCCCGATGCCACCGACAACCCCTACGCCGGCATCGCTGGCCCCACAGGCATTACCGGACCAGCTTCGCTCAACAACGTCGCGATCAACCTCTCGTTCAACGACATCTACGGCAACAACACAGCGCTCGGAGCGACGGTTTCCCCCATCGTCATCCCAGTCGGCTATACCGATGAACTCATCGGCATGTCCTTCTGGCCGGGCATCGGCATGGATTATGTATTCCTTCCCGGCGCACAAAAGCAGGTCATGCTGGAGACACAGATATCGCTGCAAACCAGCCGCTACCTTACCAGTGGCACCTACACCTACACTCAGGCCCAGGAAGCCGCAGTCGCAGATGCCCAGCGCTATAGCCAGATCTTCTATCAGGTACAGCAGCACGATCTGAACTTCTTCCTCTCGACGAACCTTGGCACAGTCGGAATCGGACCAGAGTCTCTGAAGGCTCCGATCTCGGCGTTCGTCTCGAAAGCCAATGTCTTCATCGATACGGTCTCCGCACTGGAACAGCATGTGTATACGACCGCTGCGACGGACACGCTGGAAAGCATCGCGAAGATCTTCGGCATTACTTCCGCCATGTTGGTTGAAGCCAACGGCGATAGCCAGGTACAAAAGCTCTTTGCCGGACAGATCATTCAACCAACGATCACTGCCGCTCCACCGATGAACTCGCTCAACGCATTGGTGCAAGGTCAGAGTTCCACCACATACCCTCCGTCATGCGGTGGAACATCTCTGAAGCAGCGGTCCGGAGAAGGATGGGTCGGCGGTCTACGCTTGGCACGGCCCGAAATGCTTGCCGCGACGTTGCCGCCTGCCAGGTTCGATGATGGAACTCCGCTGACACCGGCTGAGCTTGCGGCACACAACAGCACTGGGCCTCTGACTCCGGGAAATCTCCTCGTCACTGACACAAACACCGGCTCACCAAAGACAGCAGACGATACCATGCTGGTGATCGCCGATGCACTGAACTGCGCGGTCTATGCGGAGTTCCCTGATGCCTCGGGACAAGGAAATATCGAAGTTGGTCTCTATATTTCTAACTTCAAGACTGCCGGTATCGTTACCCCGAACATAAATATCACCCTCGGTGGAGTAACCGCGAATACAGGCGCGACCCCGACGCTCGAGACCGTGCAGGCAAGCTTCAACTCCTTGAACTGGAGCACCGGAGACTTCGTTGCGCAGCTACAAACAATACCCGGTCTCTTCCTCCTAACAGCGAAGCTCACATACGCAACCTACTTTGTGCCCCAACCCGCTACCACCACAACGACCACCGCTACACCCACTTTCAGCCTGGCAGACATGCCTGCATCAGCGGGCACAATCGCCACTATTGCGACCTCCAATGCAGCCGTAACGAACTTCTACTACACCGGAACGCCTGTCTACCTTAGCTACAACTGCTACGCCCCGCAGCAATTCGATACCTTCAACTCACTTGCCGCACAGTTCGGCATCACCCTTGCACAACTTGCAGCATTCAACCGGACGGTCGCCTGCAAAGAAAAGTCTGACCTATTCATTCCGAGCCTCGTCAACCTGCCTGCCGCATCTGAGCACTTCGCCTCACTTACCCCGCTCAACACCGATAGCCTTCTGAACATGGCTGGAGTCATTGCCCCGAGCGATACAGGGGCTGGAGTCAAGCTTCTGGCTAGTATCAACCGCTACCTACCCGGAATCTTTGCGGAGAATGCTTCCCTCACGTTGACTGTCAAGAGCGTTCCAAAGACGATCGCTCCGTCACCGATGGCTTCTCTCAACGATATCGCCGTTGCCTTCGATCTTGAGTTCAGCGAGTTCATTACGGCCATCTCGGAAATGCCTGCGCTTTATCGCACCAATGGGGCAGTGCTCACTCCCGTTCCATCCATGCCGCCCGCAACACCGCAGACGGAACCAATTGAGATCAGTAGCCCCTCGTGGAATGACATAGCGACGCGTTTCCACCTGCACCCCTCTGAAGGTCAGCTTGCTGCCGTCAGCCTCATCAATGCCAACCGCTGCCTCGAAGGCTTCCTGCTGAGTGGAACAACCATCGTTGGCCCAGAAGGATCGAAGCCGCTTGCGGTTGGGCCGTATGACACAGTCGATACACTGATTCGCCGCTTCGATCTGGAGCAACAACTTACAGTGACCACTGCCGACCTGGTGAAGTACAACGGCAGCACGCCTGGGCTGTCTACCGTCGGTCGCGTATTCCTTCTACCTCCTAACTCAACTCCATTGGCGACGGACATCACACCACATATCCCGCCAAGTGCCAGCACCTGCGAGTCACAGATCGTCTTCCCCGTCTCAGTCACAATCTTCATGGGCCGCAACAAGGCACTTGTTGCTCCAGACTTCATAGCGACGCCAGCAGTCTACGAAAGCACCTCAACCTTTACACCGCGTGGTTGGGGTCAGAATACGACCTCGCTCGATCTCACAAACTTCGCGGTCCAGTTCGAGCTTGCGTTTGCAGCTTATCAACTGAAGGCTGCGATCTCCGAGCAAAGCTCCGGAACCGGCGCAGAAACAAAGGCTCTGTGGGCAGTCAACTTCGGCTCAAATGGTGTCAGCCAGTTCGCCATCCAGTCTGCCAAACCAACGTTCTACGCTTTGGCGCCACTCTCAACCCACCTAATGAGTGGCAACTTCCCTGTCAGCACCTATAAATCCGGCTGCGGCTTATGTGGTTCTTCCACCAAGAAGTTTGACTCCGTCGATCTCGACGCATGGATGCAGCAGTTCCTATCTACAGTGGATCTCTTCCTCACAACGTCCTACGCTGTTCCTGCCTTCGAGCAAGCTGGTGCGTCTGGACATATGGCCATACCTGCGACAACCGGCCCCGTGTCCTTTGAAGATTTCATTCATCTTGACGGGCCAAAATCTTCGTCCGAACTTCCGCTGCTTGGAGCTGCCGGCATCACAGGTTGCAGCGGTTGCACAGGCGGCACCGGCAACGGACCGTCGCATTACGAAAGCATCGTCAGCTCCAAGCTGACGATCGCACAGCAGCTTCGCAACGATGTTCTACCAATCCTGGATGGAGTTGGTGCTACTGGCACTTACTACGCCGGAGTCGCGCAGGAAACGATCTATCAGCAAATGCTGGTACAACTCTCGAACGCGTACAACGTAAACGCCGTCGTGCAGTATCCGGTCTCAGTTACATCGCCCTGCGTTCTTCCGCTCGATCCCTCGGGAGCAAGCGCGCAGATTCCTCCACGCTTCTCCGGCAATATCACGCCGGCTCTCGAGATCGTTCCTCCAGGCCCCGTGGGTCCATCTGGCCCAACCGATGCAACCTCGATCACAGCAGCCGCACAAGGCTCCCATATCTCGACGCCATACTTCTCTCAGGTCCTCGGCTCAGTACAAGGCATTCTGAAAGAAGGAGCGACTGCAACCTACAAACAGAAACCAATCGTCATCAGCTTCAACGAAACGTTTGAGAGTCTGGCTCTCCGCTTCTCCGAAGGAGCTAAGGACCCCATCACTCCGGCAAATTGGACGATTTGGACGGAGTTTATCGAAGCTATCTCCAACGATAAAATCCTGCTCAGCGGTGCCACGTTGCCGATGGTTCGCATCGCTCGCCAAGTGAACTCTTTGGCCACGCTTGAAGGCATGGCATCGTTCTTCGGAGTCGACGCAGGTAGCGTCGGTCAGGCCAACCAAAGCTTGCCCGGCATCCTACGTGAAAACTCTGTCATCCGCATACCTGACCACACCCCATACACCGTCACCGCAAACGACACGCTGCTCGATATCTCCACGAAGATCGTTCCTCCGATGGAGGTTGAAGCACTCTCCAACGCCATCGCCAACATCCTCAACCTGCTCACTGATGGAGGATCGCTCTACTTCGCACAGTCGCTGCCAGACGTAACGTTCTCCACCACAAAGGTAAGTCTTGGTCGCGTGGGCAGCCAAAGCGGAATTGAGCCGGCTCTCTCGTTCCTCTTCTCCATCAAGCATCCGCGGCAGTATAAGAACGTCTTCCTCAACCTGAAGTATGTGATCAACGAAGCGGAGTACGGCATCCAGACCGTAAGCGGAACCGGAGGCTATCAAGAGTCATCCTGGCTAACCTTTATTCTTCCCTTCGGCTCTGGCCTTGGATCGGACTTTGGCGTCGATACCCGCATGCCGCAAGTACAGATCCCAATACCGCTGCGCTCCTACCCAACGCCACCCACTCTGCTTGCACAGAGCGGCTTGCCATCCGAGTTCGACCACCCCCCCACCACGCCCGATCAGGCTGTTGCCCAGGGCAAGCAGTGGGACTATCGCTTCGACTTCTCCGGACTGAACGCCGCGCAGGATACGGACCACGTGGAGGTCACCTTCAATGCATCCTCAACAACCCCCGCACCCAAAGGCTTCACCGACACCGCACGCACAAACCGCATCTTCTTTGCGTTGGCACAGTTTATGGACGCCTACCCGGCACTCATCGCCGATCTCGCAATTCTGCCAACACTGCAACCCGGACAATACAACCAGACCGCGGCAGTCGCTGTCTCTGTTCTGAGCATCCTGGCAAGCGGCGTCGCACACGCTATGCTGCCAACCTACGCAGCCGCAGTCGCAACCATCTGGCCTGAGCTTCGCTATCAATACCGTCTGCAAACGCAGTCTGCAAACCAGCAGCTGCGCGATCTGCAACTGACGCAGGAACTTGGCCCAAGCGGTTCGGCCAATCCCCTCTGGCCGGATATCTTTATTCAAAGCATCACAGGCCCGACTTCCGGAGTTGGCCCTGACGCCGGATTCCAGGAGCTCACGTTCCTCGGAGCAACAGGCTGGGTTGCGAACTATCAATATCCGGACGGCTTCTCGATCGATGAGCAGATCACACAGCGCTTCCGTTTCTCAGGCCGCAACGTGATCCAAAACCAGAACGCGTGGGGTGGAGCTTACCTAACCCGTAACGACGATCTAATCGCCAGCGGCCCCGTTGGCTGGAATAACGGCGGCGGAGCTACCGGGCCTATCTCGCCCATCCAGACCAATGAAGCCTTCCTCTATGAAACGCCGTTGGTCCGGTTCATCGACCCGATGACTCCGCTACTCATCGATGGCTCCGCAATCAACGCCGCAGGGCTGACCGGAAACGCCGGCTCATAACGGCCACTTGCTGCACAAATCGAGAACATGCTGAACGCCGTGCTGGAGTGGGGACCAACATCTCCGGTGCAGGCAACCAGTTACCTCTCCATTCTCTGTAGCTATGGCTACCCCGTCGCCGGCGCCGGAACACCGGAAGAAATTGTCGCCACCATTCCCGTACGGCTGGTGCCAACGCAGCTACTGCAGGGTTCGCAAAAGACTCAATTCGCTGCTGCCCTAAGTGCCAGCATCCTGCAATGGCTGGCTGCAACGACGCCCCGTTCCAGCGGCGTACTGATCTTTGACTTGAATACTTTTACCGTTCCACTCGGTGCGAGTGGTCCTGCATCGGGCCTGAAACCAATTCTTGAATTTGAAAATCTGCGAGTTCCCATCGCTGCCATCAGTGATGTGTAACGCAGCTAACCCAAGCTTTTGTATACACAAATCGCCAAAGACAAAGAGCCCATCATGAAATCTCCTAAAAAAAGCGAAGTCACCGACCCGACACCCGATCTCACTTGGGACTATATCGTCCTCAACAGCCTCACCGGCCCAACTGGACCTCCAGGCCAACAGGGCCCGCAAGGGCCGTCAGGAACTCCAGGGCCGTCAGGCCCCAAAGGGCCATCAGGTGCGCCAGGAATTCAAGGGCCACAAGGACCATCAGGAACTCCCGGGATTCAGGGCCCACAGGGGCCATCAGGAACTCCGGGCTCGGCAGGACCTAAAGGCCCATCGGGTGCGCCCGGCATTCAAGGACCGCAAGGGCCATCAGGAACTCCAGGCTCGGCAGGACCTAAAGGCCCGTCGGGTGCGCCCGGCATTCAAGGACCGCAAGGGCCGTCAGGAACCCCGGGGTTGGCAGGACCTAGAGGCCCATCGGGCACGCCTGGTATTCAAGGACCACAAGGACCATCAGGAACTCCGGGGTCGGCAGGACCTAGAGGCCCATCGGGTACGCCTGGCATTCAAGGACCGCAGGGGCCGTCAGGAATCCCGGGGCCAGTAGGGCCTAGAGGACCATCGGGTTCTTCTGGCCTCAACATCAACGAGATCATCCAGCTACTCACGTTTCAGGTCAACATGGGTAAAGCTGGTCAGGCATGGCCGTTGGTGCAAGCCCTTTCGTCTCGCATCACTGGAACCGGCCCACTTGGACCCACTTGGCCTTTTGGCCCATTCAGCCCGCCAACAGGACCCACTATTCCCTTTGCGCCAACCGGTCCCACATGGCCGCACGACGCTGACTATGGCCCCAGTGGCTCATCAGGCCCCTATGCTCCCAGCGGCCCCGTAGGAGTCTAATGATGAAAACTAAAGCCTCTAAACCCAAACTCGCTTCTAAACCCAAACTCACTGCGCCGTCGAGAAAACTCTCGACCGACGGCGCAGACTCTCTCAAGCGGATTCCTGCCACGGGGTTCTACCAACCTGTGCTCCCCGGTAAGAATGAAAAAATGCTCTTCCTGCTGTGGGATACAAAGACAGCTCCAGACGATCTCACACTCGACAAGATATGGTCCGACAAGGGTCTTCCCGCTTATCCGGGCTATCTGCTTTTCTTCGATACCCTCCCAACAACGCCCCAAATTCCGTCTGTCGAAAAGCAGATGCGCAAGCTTCTAAGCAAACCAACCACAACAGCCACCGCCTGGACCAAATACACTGCCTCAACCGACACCGCTGTCCTCTCAACGTTGCTGAAGACCAAGCTCGACTCTGAAAAACGACCATGTGTGGATGGAGAAACACACCTCAACTCCCTACCCGGAGTAAAGACAATTATCTTTCTCGATGCAGCGCTACTCGTTGGACGTTACGCTGGCGAAACCCTAACGGGGATCGTCAGCAGCTTTGCGCCATCGCTTCAAAGCCCCGTCTCAGAAGGCCTTGGCGTCTCGCTCCCACTGGCGGGCGGCATAGATGGAAAGCTCGTCGGCTGCGTTCGCTTC
>Ga0302305_1001663_pt1 | contig 12697 bp, 7 predicted proteins | sample III_Palsa_E2_3_FD_198764 | JGI IMG/M metagenome (GOLD analysis project Ga0302305, IMG submission 198764) | Peat permafrost microbial communities from Stordalen Mire near Abisko, Sweden - III_Palsa_E2_3 | ecosystem: Environmental > Terrestrial > Soil > Palsa > Peat permafrost | place: Sweden... | reverse complement strand
AGCTGACATTGCTCGGTGAATGAGCGATGGTTAATGCAAGTGTCGCGCGTGGTGAGCGTCGAGGGGTATCGGCACTCCCTACAAACCTCCACTCAACGATGTCGCAGAAAGAGGATTCCCGCAACGGAATCTGCCGAAGAAGAATAGCCTTGGCTCGCTACAGTTCCTCAGGCGAGACGTCCACTGTCCCGTCCAGGTTGACAGCGGACCGGGCTCATCAACAAGATGCTCGAGGCTACGCGTTAGCACCGATAGATAGGTTCGGGAGCTTCCGGGGCGTCCGGAACCGCAACCCATATCTCAGAGCCTTGTCCCGGCAAAGAATGAATGCGGAAGGTTCCGCGAACGAGCTTGATCCGCTCTCTCATGCTTACAAGTCCAAGCCCATGTGGATGAGCGCTGCTCTCAAATCCTACGCCGGCATCCTGGACTGTGAGGTAAAACACGTTTTGCAGCTTTGTGAGGACCACCGCGACAACCGGGGCGTGCGCGTGCCGATGAGCATTATTGAGGGCTTCCTGCGCTACTCGATAGAGGCAGAGAGCCACGTCCTCCGAATGAGGTTCTTCCATATCGTCGGTGCGAAGATCGACGCGGAAGCTCTCGGTTGAAAGCCGGCGGCACAGATCCTTAAGGGCAACCTTTAGACCGAGATGTTGCAACTTGTAGGAGTGCAGATCGTGCGACATCTCATGGATATCAGTACACAACGAGTCCAAATCAGACCGGAGAGCCTCAAGGCGCTCGGCATAGGGTGATGGATCGGCAGATGCCTGGCTGGCCATGAGGGAGATATCGGAGGTAACCAGGGAGAGCCTTTGTCCGATATCGTCATGTAGATCACGGGATAGACGCTTCCACTCATTCTCCTGCGATTGAACCAGCAGCGAAGCAAGCTTATCGACTTCAATCTGCCGCCGGTCGACCTCGACCTCGGTGAGTTTTTGTTGTGTGAGGTCTTCGATACTCGCCAGTGAGATGCCGCCTTTTGGAGAGAGGGGATCGATTGGATCGATGGTCACCATTGTAGATACCGAAGATCGATCTTTGCGGATAAAAGTCCGCTCATGACGCTGGTTTGAAGGAGTTGGCTGCAATAAGATTTCGCCCTGCAAAGGCTTTTCCCGGTGGCTCGGCGGCGGGGAGATAGCATCGAGCGTTAGCTGCTGGAGTCCTTCTTCGGAGTAGCCGAGGAGTGCGCTGAGGGCTCGGTTTGCTGAGAGAACCTGTCCTTCTCCGTTCAAGATGGCCATCGGGCTTCTTGAGATGGATAAGAGTTTCTGGAAGCATTTCATTTCGCTCTGCGAGTTGCCCTGCTCGTGCCCTCGTTGATAGGCGCTCGCAAATATATGACCCAGCAGGGTGCACTGCTCAACGATTCCCTCCGGCCATGCGATTGGCGCCAGGCTGAACGAGTAGACCAGAACGGTCCTACCCAGAGGGAGTGATGTCGATGGCATGAGCAGGAGTGACTGAAATTCCGAATCTCTGGGCACGACCTGATCGGGCCAGTCTGCCGGCTGCAGGTCATCCGGACAATAGAGCATGACCGGTTTGCCCGCATCCAATTGAGTCAGGCATCGCGGCAGTTGGTGCAGTCCCTGTTTAAGGCGCTGAGCCATGGATTGCGAATGGGGCATAGACGGAAAGATATCCGCGAGGATCCCTGATTCGTCGAGCAGATACCAGCCGGCTTGATCGGCTCGTCCGATCGAACCCACGCGCCTAAGGGTCTTGTTGATGATTGGTTCGATATCCTCTTGCTGGCATCTGGCAAGATCCAACGAGGCGCGTAGAACGATGTCGCGAATCTCGTCGACATCCCCACTCTCGACGATAAGGTCCTGATAACCAATTTGCGTACTTAGCATAGCTACCCTCGATCCTTGGCCCACGAACATGAGTTCATGAGGGTGCGGAACATTCGACTGGCCCGCGGCTGCCGTTTCCATAGTGGAGACGCATTCCGTTGACCGATTGGGAAAAGCTATTGGCAGAAAAAAGGACTAAATACAACAATTGAAACCGTTGGAAGAATTGATAGTTGTCTAATCTGACAGGCCCGCAGTGTATGAAACATAATACACAGCCGATTGCTACCCGGCGATAAATCATTAAAAATGCCACCTGTCAAAATGACAGGTGGCGGCATGTATGTCGGCAACATGATTATGAGAGCGCTAACTTAGGCGGAGCAAAAGAAAGAACCTTGGCTTGCGGAGGACAGTGCAGGGAGCAGGTCCAGCGATAGCCGGCTTTTGAGCACGTAGCCGAAACCCGCGGCCTGGGCGGCTTTCCTATAGTCTTCGTCGTTGATCAGCCCAACGAAGAGAATCCGGGTGCCGAGTCCGGCTTCCCTGACCATGCGGGCCACTTTGAGGCCGTTGATCTTTGAGATGGAGATATCGAGGATAGCGAAGTCCGGTTTCAGGTCGCAGATGTAGCGTATGGCTTGCTCCCCATCGCTCACCACTTTTATGACGCGGTAGGCTGCACTCAAAAGGGCGCAGACTATTTCAGCCATCTTGATGCTGTTGTCGGCAAATAGTACGGTCGGACGTTCGTCCATTAGATCGAAACTCCCTATTCGTGGAGCGGAACTCTACGAATAATTGTCAAAGATTAAGGCGTACTCGACAACTGTTGTCTCGAACAGCAGGAGGACTGCCGTTTGAGCAGGTTTAGGATGCTCTGTCGAGTGTGGTTCGATGCGTAGCGGAAGGACTCAGAATAATAGTGTGTGACGGAGAAAGCATCCGGAAGGTTTCAAACGGCTTTTGGCTCAAATAGTGACGAGCCAGTACGCGGATGCGGCGGATTCTATGCAGAATCCTCTTTTTACCGGCATTTAGCGCTCAAAAAGCCTCTCCGAGACTGATATAAGCCGCTCTGCTGTTGCTGCCCCAGGCATAGTCAGCGCGAAGATTGATGTGATTCTGCTTTGCCAGGACGAATCGTAGCCCAAGCCCTCCACCGGGCTCAGCCTGTGAATTCCCGAAATCGCTCCAGGTATGGGCCACCGCGCCGGCTCCCGCAAAGGCGACCGCACCCAGGCGCCAGAATAGCTCCCTACGGAACTCCATCTGACCGACCAGCATTCGGTCGTCGCGGAACTGGCCCACCTGGTACCCGCGAAGGTCCTGCGACTGGCCGAGTTCGCACACATCGTAAAACGGCGCCTGAACGGTCGCCAAGCAGGCAGAACCACGAATGGCCAGGACATTCCTGGGGCCAAAAGAGAGGTACTTGTTGTACCCGAGCGTTAGGTTCTTGTAGTCGCGTCTGCCACCCACAGCGGATCCATAAAAGTCTGCCAGGGAATCGAAGATAGAGCCTTTTTTAGGGTAAAACGGGCTATCACTCGAATCGCGTTGCAGGCGTCCGCCGAGCGCAGCTGTGCGTAGGTTCAAATACTCCCAAAGACCAAGCTCATCGTTTTAACGATGAATGAGGACGCGGATGTCGCTTCACAGGCATTTCATCAATGGGCATCGGGTTACCTGCTGAAGAAGTCCGCCGGAGCCGAGCTGAAGACGGCTATCTCAGAGGTCCTGCATGGCCGCAGCTATGTCACGCCAAGTGTCGCGCAAAAGCTAATCAACGAGTTCATCCGCGACCCCCGGTCCGGCCGCTCCAAAGATCTTACGCAGCGCCAGCGGCAGGTATTGCAGCTTCTGGCTGAAGGCCGCTCTATGAAAGAAGCGGCAGCCGTGCTGGATATAGCGGTCCGGACGATTGCCTTTCATAAATACAGGATCATGGAAGAGTTTGGTCTCAAGACGAACGCAGACCTGGTCCGGTTCGCTCTGCGGGAGCATGTGATCTCGGATAGCTAGATCGACTAATAGTAAGTTAGCCCGACTCGCCGCAAGCAACTGCGGAGTGCCGGGCTAAATTATGGAGCCATTCTTAGAAGTACAGACGAGCTTGAATCTGGCCGATACGACCCGGACCATAGGTGCTGGTGATGCGACCGAAAGACGTAGAGCAGCAACTCATGCCCGGCACGGTGAAGTTTGTCTTGTTGAGGACGTTGTAGAACTGACCGCGAAACTCCAGGCGCAGATGCTCCCAGGGAAGGTTGAAGGTCTTGTTCACGCCGGCATCCAGCTCATCAAAGGAATCTCCGCGAAGAACACCGTTGGGGACATTGCCGCGTGGATCGGAGGCGGTACCGCTCCAATTGGCCGAGTCGCTGGTCGGGGCAGGTGCCGGGTTTGGAATCGTGGTGGAGAAGCCTAACGTGCAGCCGTTATAGGCGCCCTGAGCCGGGTTATCGTAAACAGTGTCGCAGAACGCCTGCTCCGGGTGTCCGGGGATGTGCAAGCGCTTGATAGCAGCGCTGCGTAGCGAGGCTCCATTGGCGGCGACTGCAAAGAATGGGCGGTACATCACACCGCCTGAGTTGGATAACTCCTGCGGGCCCGTGGGAGTGAAGTTTGGTGTCAGCGCCGGACCGGAGCGGAATTGGTTATAGAGGACAACCTGCCATCCACCGATGGCGTTGTTCAGCGCTGATCCTGCGTGGGAGAACAGCAACTGACCGCGACCCAGCGGCAGATGCCAGTTCACGGCTGTGTTATTCATGATCGGCGTGTCGTACTGTGAAGGGCCGTAATCATTGCTGAGATGGTTGTAATCCTGCGGGCTGCCGGAGAAGCCATGTGAGGCAGTCAGAGGATCGGAGACGTTTGCGTAGTCACGCGACCAGGTAAAGGCGTTCAGAACCCACAGGCCGTGAAAGCCCTTTTCCTGAAAGCGCGCCTGCAGGCCGTTGTAGTTGCTCATGCCGCCGTTGAAGGTCTCCAATACGTCTCCAAGATTGGCATGAGGCCGCTGGAAGTACCCCGTAAGCGGATCGACGCCCAGTTCCGGGGAGCGCTGGTTGTAGTCGCCAGCCTCCTGTAGCTTGACCCCGTGATTGCCTACATAAGCTAGATCGAAGAGGGCCGTTTTGGTCAGTCCGGACTGGAAGCCGAAGTACCAGCTTTGCACGTAAGGGTCACGATAGTCGCGTGGAATCCACTTTACCGCTGAGGTAAACAGGTTGAAGTTTGCCGGCGAAGCCATCCCCTGGGGATAGCCGTTATCCAGCGTGTAGAAGGTCGGTGTGGTCTTCTGAACGATCGAGCCTGACGACTTGAAGTACTTCGGCACCTGGTTATAGACAGCTGCGTTCACCTGTGGACCATTGATGGAAAGGTTGTCATCTTCGCCGGAACGCGTGTAATGCACGTATCCGATGCCGTAGCCGCCGTGGACAACAAGTCTTGTGCTTGGCGACATCGCAAATCCAATACGCGGCATAAAGTCATTCAGGTCAGGATCGACGAGTTGCTTTTGATAAGCCGAGCCAGAAGATCTTGCCCGGATAAGCTGCCCCGTAAAGGGAGTAGTGTTCGGGTCGAAGTTCGTCAGGCGGCTGTCCTTCTCATAGAAGTGAGACGCGTACTCGTAGCGCACGCCGAGGTTCAAAGTCAGCCTTGGCAGGATCTTCCAGTCGTCCTGAACAAAGGCTGAGTGGCCGCCCTGGCGGATGTGCGCGACAAAGAGGTTGGTCAGATCGATCTCGTTGGGCACACCGAAGAGGAAGTCGCTGAGCGTATATCCAGTGAAGGAGCTAACAAAGTCCATCTGGCCGTAGATCGGATTCACATCCTGCACTGTCTGGCGCAGATAGGTGAACTCGTAACCGGTTTTAACACTGTGACGTCCAAAGAGCCAGGAGTAGCTGATCTTCGGATTCAGAAAGAAGGGGTATTGCCACTGCGGATTGGTAGACTGGCGGCCAATCGCGCTGTATCCATCGAGGGCCAGACTGGTCAGTCCGCCGCCCACCTGCGGATCGGTTGGCAGGCCCTGGACGCCATAGGTATTCGGGTCGTCCAGCGTGTAAGGATGCTTCCCACCTTTCGTGAAGGAGGCGCCTAAGCGCGCTTCCAGCAACTGCGTGGCGCGAACCTGGCGTGTAAGCCCCATCGCAACCTGCTGGTTTATGGTGCGGAAGTAGCCGTTGCCGCCACCAATCGCACCGGGCAGGATAGGACCATCGAGATCGTGCTCCTTGGACTGGCTGACGCGCAGGAAGCCTGACATGCGCGGCGTAAACTGCCCATCGAGTCGAACATCTTCCTTGTCGTAGCTGTTCACAAAGCGCTGCAGCACCGACCAGTTGCTGGAGATGGAGCCTGAACCTGCACCGTTATTGTTGGGCAGAGGGAATGAGTCGAGAATAGCCAGCGCGATGGGCGAGAGCACATTGCGGGGAAGGGGCACGTCTGCGGCATAGGTCGCGCCGGTAAACGGATTCAGAACCGTCGTGGTGTTCGCCGACGTGTTTGGGGACATGATCAACTGGTGGGCAGCGACATCGAAGATGTTCGATTGGTTCACCACCTGGCGCACTTCGCGCAGGCCTTCGTAGTCGGCGAAGACAAAAAACTTGCCGCGCAGGATGGGGGCGCCGAAGTTGCCTCCGAACTGGTTGAAGATCATCGTTGTTCGGCTAGAAGCGCCTGAGTTGCTGGCGGCCTTGAAGTAGCCGTTCGCGTTGGCAATCGTATTGCGCAGCGACTCGTACACCATGGCGTGAAGCTGGTTGGTGCCCGACTTGAACACCACGTTGAACGTGCCGCCGGCCGAGCGGCCATACTCCGCGGAGGGCAGTGTCGTCACAATCGAGAACTGCGAAATGTTGTATTGCGATGGCTGAATGATCTGGTTGGAAAAACCCTGGTTGGAGGTTCCGTGCGCATTGTTATCCAGGCCATCGAGCAGGAAGTTGTTGAACGTCGAGCGTTGGCCGTTCACGTTGTAAGAGCCCTCGCGGACTACGCTGCTGGTGCCCAAGTCCTGTCCGGCAGCATCCTGCGTTACGCCGCTGGAGAGTGTCGCCAGGTCGGTGTAGTCCATATTCAGCAGTGGAAACGCATCGATTACGTCGGTAGGCACGATCTGCTGCTTCTGGCTGGTCTGTGTTTCCAACTCCAACTGGTCTGCCTCAACGGTGACCGTATCGGTGCTGCCGGCTTTCATCTTCAGGTCGACTCGCTGATTGGTGCCCACGTCCAGGTTCACGTTGTCGGTGATGGTTTCAGAAAAGCCATTCATGGTCGCGACCACCACATAGGTTCCCGCGCGCAACGCGGGGATGTTGTATTCGCCATCTTTATTCGTCACGCGGCTGATGGAGACATTCGTATCCAGATTGGTCGCCGTCACCTTCGCGCCCGGCACCACCGCACCCGTGGAGTCCGTAACCCTGCCGACCAGCGAGGCCGTATCAAACTGAGCGTAGGCCCTTCCGGCGCAGAGCAGAAGCAACATCACAGTCAGGGAGAGTAGTTTTTTCAATCGCATGTGGGGTGTAACCTCCAAAATCAACGCAGTGCTGTCCGAGTTTTTATTTGTCACTAGCTCAACCCCTTCCAGAATTGGCAACGCTGGAAAGGGCTCTTGTTGACGGAGCCGCATCATGGCGTGACGCCGATCTTGCCGAGTGCCTTCAACGGTACTGTTGGAGCGGCCAGTCCGATGATCTGTACTATGCGTCCGCCGCCTGAGTTGCCGTAACTGCCCACCCATATCGAACCGGTGGAGTCCACGGATAAGTCCAGGCGCGTACTTATACCGGTGACGCAGGTCTGCGACGTGCCGGTGGTGCCGGCGTTATAGCAGGGATAAAAAGGTGTTGTCGTAGCGGTGGACGGTATGTATTGGTAAAGATTGGTGCCCGTGGTGGCGTCCATAAACCAGATGTTTCCGACGCCGTCGATGTCGAGATAGCGTGAGGCAAAGGTGCCACTCGTAACAGGGGATGGTGCCACGACACCCGGGGTAAGAACCGCGGAGGCACCGGTCCCAGTAACGGTAGTCTTGTAGATTTCGCCGGGAGTTGCACCCAGAATGTTCGTCACCGAGTAAGCGTTGCCACTCGCATCTGTCGCAATGCCAAAGGCTGAGGAGCCACTGGGTAGCGCCGCAATCTTCAGGCCCGATATATACGTAGGAGCTGCTGCTGTTCCGGTGTTGGGAAAGTAGACAGCCGCTGACTGGGTTGTTGTGCTGTAGCCGGCGACCCAGATGTTGTTGTTGCTGTCCGGACGTAGCTGTAGCAGGGTTTGCGTGGGTGACATGGGCGGAACGGGGAAGACGGCTTCCGTATACGTTGTCCCATTGCGCAGCAGTTCATGCAGGTTTTGTCCCACGGTTGAATTGGCGTCATACCAGACATTTCCCAGTGAATCCACGGCAACGGCGTAGAGGCTGGTGGAGGTAGAAGGAATCTGCTGAATAGTTGCCCCGGTGCTTGCATTGATCTCCTGGACGAAACCGGATGTGCTGGTCCCATTCAGTGTCCAGACATGGCCGAACTGGTCGGCAGCGATGCCGCGTGGATCGATCAGCTGGGTCGTGTCTGTGGTCGAGGTCCACAGGCTGTTACCGTTGCTCGTAAGCGCGATGACGTTGCCTGCAGTGCTGGCGGAAGCGGTTGGGTTAGCAACATACACGTTGTCGTTGGCATCGAGGGCTAGGTTTATCGGGTAGACCGACCCCTGTCCGGTGGCAGTTTTTCCGAACGGAGTGAGGTAGTAGATGGCTACGCTCCAATCGTTTGTTCCCGTGGTCCCAAAGCTTGTCAGAGCAGGGAAGTAAACGCCAAAGGTTCCCTGTTGCGGTCCCGTCTGGCCGGCGAATGGAACGGAGGTCTGCGTGAAGGCGAGAATCGCAGCGGCGTTGTTGGAGGGATAGGTGGCGATATTCAACATTGCCTGCAGCGAGTTCGTCGGTGCCGTACCGCCCGTGGGCGTGGCAAGGCCATACAACGTTGTGCAGTAGTTGAAGTTGCTTGCGCTGCTCCCATCGTTACCGATGGTGCACAGATACTGCGCATAAGCCAGCGAGTTCAACTCCTGCACCGGCACCAGTCCAAGATTGGTCTGGGTGGCGTCGACGTTGCCGGTGTACTGATTGAAACCTCCGAGCTTGTAAGGCGCCAGGTTATTAGCGTTGAGAAAAGCATGCGCCAGGCCGGCATAGTTGCCCGGGACACCCGCACCGCTCGTGCCGGCATAGTTCGTTGCATCGCTGGTAATGTTCACCGTGGTTCCGCTGATGCTGATAAAGTTCCGCAGCGCCCACAACGCTGCCACGCTCGAGGCTTCATTGGTCACGATCGATGTAATATTCGCCGTACCCGGTGTCGAACTAAGGATGGAGCAATCGCCAATCGCGGTCAGCATGAGAGAGTTTGGATTGTTGGGCAGCGAGGTTGCGCTCTGCTGCGAGGGATACGGAACACCCCCCTGCGCCGTTACGTAAAGCTGATCCGGGCTGGAACAGCTCAGTCCCTGCGCAGACCAGGTGCCGATGGAGTTCGCCGTCACAGTTTTCAACAACTTGGCCGTGCCGGTGTAAACGCCGTTGCTCGCAACGCCGGTGGGCTGTGTCACATAGATGTTGACCGTCGCGCCGGCCATGTAGTTCTTGCCGGCGTAGACCTGTCCCTGTAGCGTGATGGGGACACTATCTTGCGTGGGTGGCGTCGAGTCAGCGACTCCACAGCCGGCAAGCATCGCAAGGCTCGTAGAAGCGAGCACTGCCGTTGCCAGACGAACATAAGCCGATCGGTTATTTCTTTGCATTGCGTCTTCCCCCGGAATTCACTGCTGAGTGCGGTTGTTGCCCGGTATTCCCGGTATCGTAGCCATGGAAATTTAGTCGAGTCTTTTACTGCACGGTGACCGTGAAGGTGATGGAGCCTGAAATTGTTGAGATATTCGAGTCCGTCGCCGTAACGGTATAGGTGTAAGTCCCCGGAGCGGCTCCGGTGTTACCGAGTCCTGCATTGGTGCCGCAGCCGGTGGTGCTCATCGTAAGGAACGTGGCGAACGCGATCAGCAGCGCCGCCGGCAGATACTTGCGTCGCCAGATAGCAACGGTAAGCAGTCCGATGGAAAGCAGGCTGATAAGCCCCAGCGGCAGGGAACGCGATGTGCCCGCGGAGAACGTCGTTCCCGTAGCGATCGCGAGCGACGTTGTCGACGTGCCGTTGGTGGAGATATTCACCTCAGGTGGCGTGGCGACACACTGCGTGCTGATGGGAACCCCGAGCGTATTCGCGTTCGGCGTCCCCGTGCAGGTGATGTTCAGAATGCCGCTATAGCCGTGGTGCGCTGTGACCGTGATGGGGAAGGTAACAACGCCACCTGACGCGACCGTCGCCGTAATGGTCGGCGAACTCAGCGTCACTGTTCCGGCCGCGATGGTAAACGGAATCAGGTTCCGGGCAGCATTGCCCTGTGCGTCGGTAGCGGTGACGATCAGCCCCGGTTCCGGCCCGATGATACCCGCGCTGGTGCTGGCTGCAAGGGTAAATATGTGATCGCCCGCTGTTACATCACCATGCGTTCCATCGTCATAGAACGGCGACGTTGCAGAGAGCCCCAGGTTGGAGAGGTCCGCAGTCACGCTCAGGCCTGTGCTGGCAGGACCCGTCGCAGGCGTGACAGTGGCCGTGAAGGTAACCGGGTCCGTAATGCCCGCGCTGGTCGGCGTTGCACTCGTCGCGGTAACGGCCATCTGCGTGCCTGTGGGGCATGGGTCGGGCGTGGTGCTGGTGTTCTCGAAGTCGATAAACCCGAGCATGAAGTCGGTGGCGTTATTGGAGGTATTGGTGCACTTGTTCTTGCGAATCGTCGCGTAAGCGTAGACCACCCCATTGATATTAGTGGCAACGCCATTCGTGGTTGCAGGCGTGTAGGAAGCCGAGCCGCTACCCGCGTAGCAGGTCACCGGCGAGCTGCCATCCGCCGCCGCAACACCGAGCAGATCCACAACGTTTTGCGACGTCAGCGCCGGGCAGGTGCCAACGCTCGTTGGGATATTTGCCAGCGCGACCGTCACTGCGGTACTGCTCAGGTCATTGTCCGTGTTGGTGGCTGTGCCTTCGACAGTCTTCAACTGATAGTCATAGGCGTAGTTGAGATTGCAGTTGGCGCCTGAGCATCCGGCACTGGATATGTAGTTGACGCCGCTGCCGGCAATGGCGAAGTAGCCTCCGGCCGGAAGAGTTACGTCAGGGAGCAGATAGATGGTAGTGAAAGCGCCGGTGCTTCCGCCTGTCTGTAGCGACCAGTTCTTCATCTCAATAGGGGCAGGGGAGGGATTGAAGAGGATGACGGTGTCTCTGCCATATTGTGATTTGGATAGATTCCCCGCGCCATACCACGCGACAATCTTGATGCTGTTGTTGCCAATCGATGGCGGTGGGCCGGTTGCACCGACGCTGAGTTGCACGGAGCCCGTATAGCTGTTGCCGACCGTGTCGTTGACCGTAATGTTGGCCGGATAGGTGAAGCCGGATACCACGGAGGCCGGCAGCGTAGTGCTAAGGGTATAGACGCCGTCGCCTGCCTTTGCATCGCCATGGGTTCCGTCGTCATACATCTGTAGGGCGGTGCTGCCGTAGTAGGGCAGATTGAAGTCAAGCGTCACGGTGTCGCCTGCCGTGGTGGCTAACGCCGGTATGACGGCAGCGGTAAAAGTTATCGCCGCGCCAGGAGTGGGATTGGTGGGCGTGGCAGAGATGATGGCGCTCAACTGCGTTACCAGGGGGCAGGGCGTGGGCGTCGAGCTGGAGTTGAAGTAGGTCACCGGCGCGTTGACCCAGTCGTTCAGGTTATCCATCGTGTCGATGCACTTGTTCTTGCGCGTGACTCCGAGTTGGCGGCCATAGGCCGTGCTGCCGTCGTAATACGCCTCCCCAGAACCCGCATAGCAGGAGGCCGGTGATGCAGTCGTCGCCGCGTTGGTGGCGATGTTCGAGCCATAGCCAACCATGTCCACAAGCTGTGCTCCGGTTCCGCACTGGGGGTTGCCACCCGCCGTCAGCGCCGTCTGCGTGCTGGCCAATGCCACGACACCCACCGTACTGCTCAGAATGTTCTGCGTGCTCGGAATGGTGCCGTTGTCCTCGATGTACTGAAGCTCATAGTCGTATGGAATGGGCGGCAGGGAGCCGTCGGTCGACAGACTGGGAGAACTGCCCGAGATCATGTAATAGCCACCCGCGGGAATATTCAGCGTCGGCAGCTTATACACCGTCCATGCGGACGTAGTGCTGGTGCCGCTATGCGTTTGAATCGTGCAGGTCGTGCAGCTGATAGCGGCCTGCGTCGGGTTGAACAGGACGATCGTGTCCTCGCGATAAGTAGCCCCCGAAAGAGCACCGGCGCCGGCCACCTCAATGATCTTGAGACCAGTATTCCCCGGCGCCGCATATGCCACTGGAACAACCCCCAGCACGATCACGATCGCCATCAGAAAGCTGCTAATACGTGCTGCCCGGGGTTGAAGAACGTCCTTCATTCGCATAGTGGAAAAGACCTCCGAAAATCTCTTACAGATGCCGACATCTGGATATCCTGTGCGGCGGGTATATTGCAAAAATGTAGCGTTTCAATAGGGGGAGGCAGGCATCGCTCTGCTTGCCTCACGAGCTTCTAGAACCCAATAGCTGGAACTTAGGTAACGTTATCTCTTATGCCTGCAACTCTTACTGGCTATATGGCATTCGTCCTGTAATATTTGGAACTCAAAAACGGGGTGGCTAAACGACTCCGGCTCAGCGCGAAAAACCCGCCCTACTCGGCTAATGGCTGTAATCAGGGTGAATTTCTCTACTCATGTCACGGAC
>Ga0302305_1001662_pt1 | contig 12702 bp, 5 predicted proteins | sample III_Palsa_E2_3_FD_198764 | JGI IMG/M metagenome (GOLD analysis project Ga0302305, IMG submission 198764) | Peat permafrost microbial communities from Stordalen Mire near Abisko, Sweden - III_Palsa_E2_3 | ecosystem: Environmental > Terrestrial > Soil > Palsa > Peat permafrost | place: Sweden... | reverse complement strand
GCATGAATTGCGATGAGGTTGCCGCCGTACTGACAATATCGGTGGCAACGGTGAATCGTGATCTGAAACTAGCTCGTGCCTGGTTGAGGCGCGAGCTGAACGTACATGAAGCACGGGCCTGAACGTACATGAATCCGGGACCTGGTGGAGTGATGGGTCCGCTCGATGAGCGTGCATGAAAACAATTTTGAGTTCGGAAGACTGGGATTTGCTTCAGGAAGTCTTTGCGGTTGCAGTGGAACTGCCTTTGCAAGAACGCGCTGCCTATCTGACCGAGGCCTGCGCGGGGCGGTCGGGGTTACGCGCCCGCGTCGAGTCTTTGCTGGATGCTTTGGATGCCGAGACGCGGATTGGGGCAATCGTCGAGGCCGCAGCAATCCAGAGCGTTGAAGCGACGCTTCCGGACCTCGGCGAAAGATTGGGTTCTTACCGCCTAACATCGATCTTAGGTAAGGGCGGGATGGGTGTCGTCTACCGGGCGATGCGCGACGATGAGGCATACGAGAAAGAAGTGGCGATTAAGGTTGTCGCCCTAGGTGTGTTGTCCGAGGGACTGCGGGAGCGGTTTCGGGATGAGCGGCAGATCTTGGCGAACCTCGATCATCCCTATATCGGACGGCTGTTGGACGGTGGAACGACGGAGCGGGGACTGCCATACGTTGTGATGGAGTTCGTCGACGGCAGACCCATCAACCGTTGGTGTGACGAAGAAGGCCTGGGACGAAAAGAGCGCGTGCGGCTGATGATCGCGGTCGCACGAGCAGTGGCTTACGCACACCAGCACCTGGTCGTTCACAGCGATCTGAAGCCGGAAAATATCTACGTGACCGCGGACGGCGAGCCCAAGTTGCTGGACTTTGGCATTGCAAAGGCTCTTGGACCACAGCGTAGGTCAGAGAAGGGCAAGGGCGAGGAGCCGTCGGACGCAGTGATCCTGATGACACCCGCATATGCCAGTCCGGAGCAGCTACGTGGTGAAACGATCACCACGGCCACGGATGTGTATCAGTTAGGTGTCTTGCTGTATCTGCTGCTGACGGGGCGGAAGCCTTTTGAGGTGAACTCGGCTGGGCTTGCCGAATGGAAGCGCGTGATCTGTGAGCAGCCAATCGAGCCACCAAAGATCGATCCGGAGTTAGACAGCATTGTATTGCACGCGCTTGAGAAGGATTCCGCGCGACGTTACGCCGCAGCCAAGGAGCTCGTCGATGACCTGGAGCGATATCTTGCAGGATTTCCAGTGCTGGCGTACCCGACGTCGTGGAGCTACCGGACGAGAAAGTTCGTGGGGCGACATACGCTTTCCGTTGCAGCTGCGGGGCTAGGGTTTCTGTTGCTGCTGGGGTTCAGCATCGCCATGTCGATTCAGGCGAAAAGAATTGCACGTGAGCGAGACTCGGCGGAGCAGGTAGCGAATTTTCTGGGCACAGTATTTTCAGCACCGAACCCGAACGTAGCGCATGGACAAAATGTCAGCGCGCGTGATTTGCTGGACCGCGGCGCAGCGGGCATCGAGCACCTGAAGGCCAGCCCGCAGGTACGCGAACGCCTGCTGATGACGCTGGCTGATTCGTATGGAAGTCTGAGCGTCTATGACCGCTGCCATGATTTGTACGAGGAAGCACTGCAACTGCGACGGTCGTTGTATGGGGAGAATTCAGTTCAGGTGGCGGAGGTGCTTGGTGATTTAACGCAGCTAAGCATCATCAGCGAACACTTTGCCGATGCTAACCGCTATGCCGAGGAATGGGTGCCGCTGGTCCAGAAGGTCTATGGCACCAATAGTGAGCAGGCTGCGGACGCCTTTCTGATCAAAGGCCGGGTGGAGTTCATCCATAGCGATATGGCAGCGTCGGCAGCGAGTCTGCGCCAGTCCATCGCCATTGCCACACGCCTCCATGGAGAGAAGAGTGCGGACGTGACCCATCGCCTTAATCTTCTCGGCAACACGTTGTACGTTGGCGGCGACTTCGCAGGCGCCGAGAGAGCGTTTCAGAAGCAGTTATCGGCTGAGAAGACCGGCAACTGGCAGAACTCGCCGAATCTGGCAGCGATTATAGACACCGAGGGCAAGCTCGCCCATGATCTCGTGCTGCAGGGCCGCTACGCAGAGGCCGAGGCGATATTGCGTGAGTCTCTGCCTCTGCAAATGAAGCTGGATGGCCACAAGCATAGCTTCACGGGGAATACAGAGGCCCGCCTGGGACAGGTGTTGGCTGAGCGTGGGGACTTGGTAAATGCAGAGAAGATGGAGCAGGACGCCTTGCGGGTGCATACCGCCAGCCTTGGGCCGGAGAGTATGTACGTTGGCGTGGATGACGGAGCGTTGGCTCGAGTGATGGTGTTGCAGCGACGCTATGCGGAAGCAGAGCCCTTGATGGTGCATCGGGTGGCGATCTGCCGCAAGTCGTTTGGTGATGAGAGCGTATGGCTGGCGAGGGCGCTGCTGGACCTCGGCACACTTCAGTTGGGAATGGGACGATTGGAGGAAGCGGACAGTACGCTCTCCGGTGCGCTCGCCATGGAACTGAAGAAGAATGGTGGAGAGACGCCCTACGCGGCGCAAGACCACCTTGCGATGGGACGGCTACGCCTAGCAGAGGGCAACCTGCCTGCGGCGAAGACAGAGCTGGAACGGTCTCTCGCGATTGACGAAAACGTGAAGGTGGACCCGGTAAATCTGGCGGCGACACTCCAGTCCATGGGGGAACTGGAGCAGCGCGAGGGACACACGCAGGAGGCCAGCTCTTTGCTTCAGCGCGCGTTGACGCAGGAGAGTTCGCTGCTAGCGCCAGACGATCCGGAGTTGGTGGAAACCCGGCATCTACGGAAGCGAACGGGACCTTAAAGCGGCGAGCCCTTAGTTTCGCGGCGAATGGTCTACGCGGCACGTTCCAGCCTTACGCAAACAGCCGGGCGAATCCCCGTCGCCCGGCTGTTCCTGTTACATTCCGGCTCCTGTTGAATTCTGGCGACTGCCCTGTGCTAATAAACCGCGATAGCGGCAAAGCCTTCAGAAATGCCATAGGTGTAGCCCGTCAAGGTGTTCGATGTGGCGGGTGGCACATTGCCGGTTGCGCTAGACGGAAAAATCTCCAGCGGCATCGGCGTGGTGCCACTATTGAAAAAGCCGCCACTGGCATCTACATAATACAGGTTGGACGCCGAATCTACGGTCAGCCCCATTGGCTCAACGATATGGGTGGCCGCGCCGCTGATCTGCTTCAGCGGTGTCGCATTGTTTGTCGCACCGGCTGCAAACTCGAGGATTCCGGTAGACAAGGAGGTCGCCGGATCCGTTACCGAGGTTGCATTGGGATCCTGCGCGTCGTTATAGATCGACAAGTACACATCGCCCGCCCCATCGACTGCGATGTTCGCGATTTCCAAAAGGACGAATGCAGTCGTATTGGTTCCTGTAATGCTCCGCATCGGGGCTGTGGCTCCCGTCGCCCCAGCACCAAACACATGGATACTTGGAGTGCGGGTGACTTGATTGCCGCCTTCCAAGTAGAAAATTTCGCCGGCCGTGTCCACGCCGATCTCGCTACCTGTGTTGAGAAAGTTGGTCATACCCCAAGTCAGGTACTGTGTCGGGGCCGATGAGGCGGTATACCCGTTCGCAAAGGCCTCCAGGCTGCCATCTCCGGCTGAGACGAACAGCGTGCCTGCCGAGTTCACGGCGATGGAATAGGGTTCATCAAACGTCGATGTATGAGAATTGGAGCCGTTCAACGTCACGCTGGGCGTAACCGATCCAGACGAGCCCGCCGGGTACTGCAGAACTTGGCCAACGAACGGATTGTCATTTAGTCCACCGATATAGATCGTCCCCGTGGGGCCGATAGCGATTGAGAAAGCTTCAAAACCAAAGGGTAGCGTCAACGATGAAGTCGATGTTGTGCTCCCCGTAGTTGAAGAAGAAAAAACTGCCACTACATCCTGCTCGACATTTGTCGTCGTGTTGAGGATGTGCTCGATCGCATAGACGTTCTTCGGCGTCGTGCTGGCCAAGGCACCGCTGCCCGAGCTACTGCAGCCTGTAAGCACAACCGGAAAAAGAACAGCGCTACTCAAAAAAAGAACTGCCGGAATGGAACGCAAAAACTGTTTCATACAGCCTCCTTGCGACTGACTTCACTTACATAATTCGGGATTGTTGATGACACTCTTTTGTCCCCGATGGAAGTAGAGTGAGTGCCGCGTTGTCTGTACTTGTTGTCAGGCTACGAACCTGCGCTAGTAGACGGCTAGGCCGCCCTCGCCGTCATCAAAGTAAGTAGAGCTCGTCGAGGTAAACGATGTGGCGGGTGCTACATTGCCGGTCGAACTGGATGGGAAGACCTCAAACAATGAAGGCACGTTGGCATTAGTGAAAAAGGTGCCGTTGGAGTCCATGTAGTAAAGGTTGGAGACTGCATCCACGGCCATACCTGTTGGCTCAACGATCTTCGTCAGCGCGCCGCTGATCCGTCTCAATGGCGTCGCGTTGCCGGTCGCTCCGGCTGCAAACTCGATGATGCCGGTTGGCTCGTTGTTTGCCAGGGTCGCTCCCGCAGGAGGAGAGTTGGGATCGTTCGCCTGGTTGTAGTACGCCACATACACATCACCGGCTCCATCCGCTACGACGAACGGCTGTCCATCGTAGTAGAGCGAGGTCGTGCTGGTCCCCGTAATTTGGCGCACCGGCGCGGCGGCTCCCGTTGCACCGGCGGTAAACACATCGATGACTGACTTGGTGCCTTGTCCATTGCCCCAGTCCCCGTAGAAGATATCGCCGGCTGTGTCTATGGCGATCGAGTCGCCTCCATCGAAGAAGTTGGTTTTGCCCCAGGTGAGGTACTGCGTCGGCGCAGACGATGCGTTAAATCCACTTGCAAAGGTCTCTACGCTCCCATCTTGAGAGGAAACAACCAGCGTATTCGCCGAGTTCACGGCGATGTTGTAGGAGCGATTAAATGTGCCTGTACCCGTTGCAGAGCCGTTCAGCATCACGCTAGGCGTAGCAGAGCCGGAAGAGCCTGCCGGGTACTCCAGAATCGTGCCATACGTTGCCGTTTGGGGATTTTGAATCCCGGACAAATAGATTTGTCCCTGGGGGCCGGTAGCGAACGCAAAGGCAACAAAGTTGCTGGGCAACATCAAGGTTGAAGCGGGTGTCGCGGTTCCCGTCGTTGATGCAGGAAAAACCAGCACCGACTCCTGCAAAATAGTGGTGCTACCGGAGGCCTGCACAACGTAGATATTCTTCGCGGCCGTTGGAACAGTAGGGGTAGTCACTGCCGGGGTATTACCGTCCCCACATCCCACGAGCCCGGTTGAAACAACACCCAACAAGCTCAACAGAGCGGTAACGGCAACAAAACGGGGGGTACGCATATGGGCCTCCAAAGGCGCGTGCAACTGATAAATTGCGGCTACTTATATAGGCGTCAAAAACTTGAGAGCTCTATCATCCAAACGCAAACCATTTACCGGCGCTGGCGCAACAAGAAGCCGCTGTAGAGAGCATCGCTGGTACTGACTTTCATCGCGAGGCGGAAGGCTACTTCGGGTTAATGGCGATGGCAGACGGAACAGACACACCGGAGCCGGTGTAGTTGGTCAAAGTCCCACTGCTATTGATCTGAGTAACAGAGCCGTCGCCCCTATTGGCTACCCAGACGTTGTTACTGCCATCGACAGCCAGACTGAAAGGCCCGTTCAGCCCGCCTCCCGACACTGTCGTTCCGGTGCCGTCTGAACCGCTGATCTTTGTCGCGGTGGTGCTTCCACTGTTGGCAACCCATGCGTTTCCATTGAGGTCGATCGCAATCGCTGAGGGCTTGTTAAGCGAACTCAGCGTATAGCCTCCTGCACCGGAGAGTGGCGCGCCCGTGCTGTCGAGCTTGGTGACGCTGTTCGGTGTGCCGGCGTTGGCGATCCATACATTACCCGATGCATCTGTCGCGACGCTGGACGGTGCGGCAATGCCGCCAACGGTGTGCGTGATGACGATGCCGAAGTCAGCTGGCGCACTGTTCAGAATGGGTTCAAATGGAGCTGCCGGAGACGGAAGCAGATAAAGCGCAGCGGTGTTGAGGTCGGGGTGCTGCGCAATATTCATGGCGGCAGTGATGGTGTCCTCGGGGACGATGCCACCAACGGTTGTGTCAGAGAAGAGGCTGCCACATGGGCTGGAATCACCGGCGACTCCTCCGCCTGAGTTGATGCAGCTGGCGAGAATATTGGCGAGAGTATTGATCTTGCTCACCGGAAGAGTCGAGCCCGCGGGCAATGCCGGGCCAGATGCCGCTCCGCTACCGATGCTCACAAGTTTATTGACGTTTGTGAAGGCGTTTACCAAACCCTGCACGTTGGTGGAGCTGGTGCCTATGTTCGATATCCCGGACATGAAGGGCGACAACGCCCATACGGAAGCAACGGTAGTTACCTCATTGATATCCAGGCCGGGCAGCATACTCAGCGAGCCGCACGGTCCAAGCGCAACCATAAGAGCGAGGTTAGTGTTCTTCGCGGCGGGGTTGCTCAGACCTGGGTTCCCGCTGGTTGCCACAAGGTAGACAGGCGTCGCGGACGAAGGGCAGGTGTATTGATTGGCTGCAATGCTGAAGACTCCGTTGCCGTCGGTCTGGACGACGTTGTTGCCCAGCAGCGACGTGCCTGTCGTGTACACGTAAGCCGAGCCGTAGCCCGTGTTGCCGGCTGCGTAGAGCTGCAGGGTTGCCCCGGCCACGGGCTGCTGGCCTCCATGCACGTTGCCGCGCATGAGAGATCCCGCAACACTTGTCGAGGCGGTTGGACTAAGTCCGCCACAGCCGGTCAATGGTACAGCGGCGATGGCAACGAAGAGGATGCGGAGCAAGGGGAGTTTCATCGTCATTAGGGCCTCGTTCCCGGGGTGTTGTTCTGCACGGCATTGGCGAGTGGAGCGGAGGGAGCAGCTCCGCCCACGATCTCGTCGACTGTGTTGTTCGTCGCATTAGTGACCCATACGGTGCCGGAGATGTCGATAGCGATCGACGTCGTCCCGCTGAAGCTCGGATCGTTGATGGTCGCGGCAGGGGCACCGGCGTTGGTCAGGATGGAGACCGTGCCGGAAGCGTTGGCGATCCAGACCTGTCCGCTGCCGTCGATGGCAAGGGCGGTGGCGGAGTTGAGGCCGATGCCGGTGTAGTCGCTGGCCAGCGCCCCGGCCGACGGACTGAAGCGCGAGACGCCGCTGCCGGAGCTGTCGATCGACCAGACGTACCCTGCGGCGTCGACTGCCGCGCCGATACCGCCTCCGGCCTTCGCCGTTGAGATTTTGGTCCCGTAGCTATTGAACGACTCCACGCTGCCGCTGCCGCCGACGAAGACGAACGGAATCAGCGTGACCTGGTAACTATGGGACACAGGGGTAGCTGCGGCGTACTGGCCCGTTTGAAGTTGCGACGCGGTGATCGTGCAGGTGCCTGCCTCCTTGTCGGTAACGACGCCCGAGGTGACCGTGCAGACGGCGTTGTTGCTGGACGCGTACGTGACCGGCGTCCCGGAGGTCGCGGTGGCGTTGAGCAAGGGTGCCGGAGCACCGAGCGGCGTGTTGGGCGGCGCGGGAAAGGTGATGGTGTTCGGCAGCCCGATGTAGGTGAACTGATCCGAGCCGTTCGCCGCACTCGTCCCGGCAGAGTTCGCCACCTGGACATCGACTCCGCCCGCAAAACGCCTGGGCGAAGTCGCCGTGATCGTTGTCGCACTCACGACGGTCACGTTAGTCGCCGCCAAGTTGCCGAACGTGACCGTCGAGCCGCTCAGGAACTTCGTGCCGGTGATCGTGACGAAGGTGCCTCCGGCAGTCGGCCCGCTCGTCGGAGTGACCCCCGTCACCGTCGGTGCCACAAAGGCAGTTCCGGTCAGCAGGATCGTCTGCGTCCCCGAAGCGACGTTCAGGCTGTTGTCCGTAAGAGTGAGGGTTCCGTTGATGGTGCCGACGTCGGGATTGACGGGCATAAACACGACAGGCAGGTTGCAGCTTCCGTTGGGCGCGAGCGATGCCGTTGCGGTCGAACCGGTCAGCATGGGGCATTCGCCTGCATCGTCGACCAGCAGGGAGAACTCCCCGGTCACGCTGGGGCTGGTGCCGGTGGCAGGACCGCTGAAGACGAGCGGCTGATTGCCGTAGTTGGTGACCGAGGTGGCCGAGGGTGACGATGACGTTCCGTCCGCGGTCACGCCAAAGACAATGCTGGCCCCGGTTCCGCGAATGAAGGCAAAGATGCCGGGTTGGAAGGTGTAAGAACCGTTGCTGGGGGCATACATGTTTCCCTGTGCATCCAGAATCATTCCGTACGGCGAACCTTGCGCGTAGATGGTCTGGACGCAGGAAGAACTGAGACAGTTTGGCGGCATCATGTAGATGGACAGACCGTTGAAATAGACATTGCCGTTCGGATCCACAGCCACACCGGTGGCTTGAAAAGCGCCTCCTCCCAGCACGGTGACACAGCTTGCCGAAAGGCAGTTCGGGGACATCTCATTGACCGAGTTCGATCCGGAACCGACAAAGTAGACATTTCCCGCGAGGTCGATCGACATCGTCTGCAAACCGAGATTGCCGACACCACCGCCCAGATCCTGCATGCAACTGGCCGAGAAACAGTTGGGGGGAATTTCGGTGAGGCCGTTACCGCCGGCGATATAGATATTGCCAACCATGTCGACCGCAACCGCCTCTTCCTCCGCAAGGACCGCGCGTGTCAAGGCACAGGAGCTGCGACATCCGGGCGGTAGAACGACCAGATAGCCGTTCTTGTCCGTTAGATAGATGTTGCCGATTCCGTCGACCGCTATGCTCGATGGAGCGGGACTGGGCAAAGGATTAATCTGCGTCTGGCAACTCGCATCCGTGCAGCCTTGCGGGATGATGACGATGAAGTTGTTTCCGTTGCCGTCGAAAGTAAGGACGTAGACGGTACCGTTTCCATCGACTGCAATCGGATTCTGGGTTCCATAGATCTGGGTGGGCGACGCAGAAGTGATGATCTGCGGCCCCATTCCCTGGCCCGCGATATAAGCACTCGCAACGATGGAAGCGGATGTGCCGGAGCCTGTCGTGAGCGTGACGCCCCCGCTGCGAATACCCGCGTAGAGCGGCTTGAAGGTGTAGTTGACGGTGCAGGTCGCGCCGGCGGCAAAGGCTCTGCCGCTCACACAGGTGCCACCCGTGGCGAGGTTGAAGTCTTGATTGGCAACGCCCAGGGTGGTCAGGTTCGTGGTAAACGCCGTGCCGGTGGCCACGGCCGTCGTAAAGGTCAGGGTTGCGGTCTGCGTGGTGCTCTGGGTTCCAATATTTTCAGCCAGAAACACCTGAAAGCTCTGCGATACGGGGGTAGCCGCCGCATAATGTGTCACTGCATTCTGCGATGCCGTGATGGTGCAGGTGCCCGCCTTGAGTTGGGTAATGGAGATGCCCGCGATCGTGCAAATCGTCGGAGTCGCGGTGGTGTAGGTGACTGGCTGTCCCGAGGTTGCGGTGGCCGCCGGGATCGGCGGCGTGCCTCCGAGTGTAGCGTTGACCAGCGCCGGAAAGTTGATTGCGTTCGGGAGACTGTTGGTGTAGGTGAATTGATCGCCTGCGGTCTTGACGCTCTGTCCCTGGGCGTTGGTGGCCTGGACATCCACGACCGCGACCGCCTCTGCCGGCGAGACTGCAGTCATCTGAGTGTCGCTCACCAGTTGAAAGCTGGTCGCAGACGTGCTGCCGAAGTTGACTGCGGTGACCGCACTCAGGAGAGAACCATTAATGGTGACCGTGATTCCACCGGTGGGCAGGCCTTCGGTCGGCGAGATGGAGGTAATGACGGGAACCAGTTTGGTGGCAGTCCCGCTCAACGCAATCGTCTGGGTCGATCCGGCGACGTTCGCGCCGTTGTCGGTCAGGATCACGCTCCCGGTCACGGTGCCACTGGCCGGGGAGACGGGAGCGAAGTTGATGCTGAGCGTGCAACTCGCATTGGCGGCCAGTGTGGCTGCGGAGCCACCGGCGCTAACCGAAGGACACGCACCCGTACCCGTGGTTGCCAGGGTAAAGCTCGACGAGGCGCTGGGATTCACGCCGGTAGACGGTACAGCAATGGCGAGCGACTGGTTGCCGTAGTTGGTCAAGGTGACAGCCTGCGCCGTTCCAGTCGAGCCGTCGTACACGTTTGGAAATGCTACGGACGGTGGGGTCGCCAGAGGGATCTCTCGTATAGCATTGTTGCCGTTATCCGCGACGTACAGGTCGCCGCCTCCATCCAGGGCTACTCCAATGGGACTGCTGAAGGTGTTGGGGAGGGTCGTGACGCAGGTGGTCGCATTGGCGGGAGTACAGCCGGGCGCCATCACCTTGACGGCGTTGTTGCCCGCATCGCCGACGTACACGTTGCCGTTTCCATCCACGGCCACGCCGGACGGGATGTTGAAGCCTCCGCCCAGCGTCGTGACCATGCAGCTTGTGTTGCTGCAGCTTGCAGCCATCGACTTGACGAGGCTGTTGCCGTAATCGGCAACATAGATGTTGCCGCTGCCGTCGAGCGCAACATCCTGCGGATTCTGAAAACCCGTTCCCAGCTGCAGCACGCAGGTAGAGGTCGTACAGGCCTGCGGGATCTTCTTAACCGCGCTGTTTCCGAAGTCCGCAACGAATACGTTGCCACTCCCATCGACCCGGACGCTGATGGGTTGATTGAACCCGCCTCCCAACGGGGTCACGCAACTGGCACTGGCGCAACCGGCTGGCATCTCGTCCACTACACTGGCGCTAAAGTCCGCAACGTAGATGCTCCCAGCGCCATCCACCGCGACGAAAGACGGCCCGCTAAAACCTCCGCCCACGGTCGTCACGCAACTCGAGGTGGTGCAGCCGGCTGGAATTTCAGCAACGGTCCCGGCTCCGAAGTTAGAGACATAGATGTCGCCGGCCCCGTCGATGGCCATGTTTCGGGGCTGGTTATAGGTTCCCGGCAAGGTATTGATCGTCGTCTGCGGAAAGATCGGTTGTGGGCCTATGCCTATGCCGGAGAGAAACGCCGTTCCCAGCACCACGCCTGTGCTCGACTTGAGTTGCACCGCTCCATAGCGAACCCCGGAATACTTCGGATTGAGGCTGTACTTCACGGTGCAGGCTGCTTCTGCGGCATAGGTATGCGAGAGCGCGCAGGAGCCCCCACTGACAAAATTAAAGTCCAATCCGGTCGTGCCCTGGGTCAACACAAAGATCGCGTTCGCCGTTGTGGAGGCAGTCTCACCTGCGGTCGTAACGGTGACGGTCGTGGTCTGCGTAGCGCTCGTAGTCCCAACCGCCACGCTCAACTGCGCCTTCGCGGCGTGTGCTCCGCCCGCTAGCAGCACGAGCGTGGCAAGACCATTCCCCACGGAAAGCTTTGAGCTGCGAACGATAGAACGTATCAGGCGGGTAACAGGAATCATGACGTGGGCCTCAGACTGGTTGAGAGAACGTGGGGCGGCTGCTTCACACAAGCGTTCCCAAAAGAGCGAGCGCAGAAGGAGTAAAACCAGCCGAAGCTCGGAAGAAGCAATCGGCAATAGGAATGCCACTTCCCTGTTGTGGCGCTGGAGAGAAGCTATGTCGGCAAACCTGCGCCAGCGGCAACAAGACGTGAGGTGTGCATAGAGTCCTCTAAAGACGCATGTCAGGAATAAAAGTGCGGTTACCCATATATGCGTCAAAAATTAGAAAGCTCTATCATTCAATTTCAAATGAACTGCAAAGAGACGAATCTCACAGGATTCGTGGCGCTCTCTGCTATGTGTGCAGGAGCTTTGAGTGAGCGAATGCAACCTCACTCTGTGCGAGGAAGCTTGCATCGTCTCCTTCGGGAGTGGTGGCTGCAACAGGTACTGTTACCTTCGGGACGACGGTACTTACAGATCGGTGTGTTGCCGGCGGGCTGGAGGGGACAAGAGGGATATCTGAACTCGCCGCTTAAGATGTCGCTATCTGGTGGTGATAAGGTAAGGTCTTACGTTTGTAAAAACTGAATGAATGCCTGCAATTCGTAGCACTCTTCTGTGAACCTTTCCCACGGGCGAAAGCGAAGGCGACATGTATGTTGACCTGTCCACTCCTCCCGAAGCGGATACAAATGCTGGACGTGAGGAATGTATCCCTATGGGGTTTGGTCGGACTGTTGCTGCGCGTCTCTCTCTTGCTATGTCTCTTCGTGGTATCGGCGGGATGGCTTGTCTAGCGTTGCTTGCCAGCGGCCTAGCCGCGCTTGCGCAGACTAGCTTGAACGTTGCCCTGGGGAGCACCAGCTCTGTTCAAACGGCCAGTGTGACCTTGACCGGCGGCGGTAAGCTTTCCTCGATTCTGGTGCTGACGGAGGGTGTGAACAACCAGGATTTCCAGCTCTCAAGCGATTCGTGTCAGCCGGGTACTACGTACTCTGCCGGTCAGGTCTGCACGATTGGGTATACGTTTGCGCCGAAGTATCCGGGGCTGCGCCGCGGCGGCATCACTCTTCTGGATAACGGTGGCGATGTTTTGGGGATGGCCTTCATCTCTGGCATTGGCACGGGTCCGGAGATTGCCATCTATCCAAGCTCGTCGAGCTTTCCAGCTGGTACGCGGATTGCGTTCACCGCGCCCAACGCACCGCAGTTTCTGTCGATCGATGGTGCCGGAAACATCTATTACTACGCGCTAAATTCGAGCACAGG
>Ga0302305_1001661_pt1 | contig 12714 bp, 10 predicted proteins | sample III_Palsa_E2_3_FD_198764 | JGI IMG/M metagenome (GOLD analysis project Ga0302305, IMG submission 198764) | Peat permafrost microbial communities from Stordalen Mire near Abisko, Sweden - III_Palsa_E2_3 | ecosystem: Environmental > Terrestrial > Soil > Palsa > Peat permafrost | place: Sweden... | reverse complement strand
GCCCGCGCCTCATCGGCGAGCTTGCGTGCGTGTGCATAGATCTGCTCACCGACCGTGGTCAGAGATATGCAGCGCGTGTTGCGCTGGAGCAGGCGCACACCCATGCGTTGCTCCAACTCTGCCACGCGGCGGCTCACCTTGGAACGCTGCATCCCGAGACTGCGCGCAGCGGCCGCGAACCCTGCTTTCTGAACCACCTCTGCAAACAGGAGGAGGTCATCGAGCCTTTCCATATTTCACCATCCCCGAGTTGTTTCCATGCTACACGCCTCATCGTACGATCGTTCTATTTAATCTGTATTCCTACCTAAACGGACCGTACCGACAACTTTCCGCCGCGCGAGCCGCGGAGAGACCGGGCAGGCTAAAACGTCAACAGCGTTAGTATGGTCAGAATAATGACCAATGTAAAAATGCATTGCAAGACAACAATCGTTAAAACAATGTCAAACAAATTTTGAGCTTTAAATACTGATTCGCATAACAAACTATTTCTCTTCGCTTCCCGATATCCAGGCAAACCGGACGTACAGCAGGCATTGACCGGGGGGAATCGGTACCGTCTGGCTTAACCGCTTCGACGGCGAAAAGGACCAAAAATCCGTGCCCGGCGCGCCGCCCACACAGGAACCTCAGTAATCAACTGTAAAACCATGTAATCTCTCGGTTTTTCCTATAGTTGTGAAGCGCATGATCCCAGTCTTGGCGAGCCCAAAAAAACCACTAACGAAGGCATACACAAGGCTCTGCCATGCCCCCACCCGTCTGCTTTGCGCCGCCACGTTGCTGGCGCTCGCCCTTACCTCCTTCGTGAAATCCGCCCGCGCAGCGGACGCCGCCTGCACGCCTGACGGCGGCCCGGCCGGCCGTCCTGCTGTCGGCCTGGTGCTGTCCGGCGGCGGCGCGCGCGGCTATGCCCACCTGGGGGTGCTAAAGGTACTCGAAGAAAATCGCATTCCGGTCGACTGTATCGCCGCCACCAGCATGGGTTCGGTGGTTGGCGGCCTGTACGCGAGCGGGATGACCGCGCAGGAAATGCAAAACCGCCTCGGCCAGGTGAACCTGGCCGACATCGCTTTCGATGTGGTCGAGCGCGCCGATCTCCCCCAGTCGCAACGTGAGGACGAGGAGCTCTACGCGGGCAGCCCCGCTTTAGGCTTTAACGCTAACGGTTTCAGGCTGGCGCCAGGCCTCGTGCAAGGCAACCGTTTGCAGGCCTTGCTGCAGGACTGGACCTCGGCGGTATCCGCCAATATCTCGTTCAACCATTTGCCGATTCCGTTCCGCGCCATCGCTACGGATCTGCAAACCGGTGAGAAGGTCGTACTCGAGAAGGGCTCGTTGCCGCTAGCCATCCGCGCCAGCATTGCGCTGCCGGGCCTGTTCGCGCCGACGGTGGTGGACGGCCGCACGCTGGTGGACGGTGGCATCGTCAGCAACCTGCCGATCGAAACCGCGCGCGACATGGGCGCGCAAGTGGTGATCGCAGTCGATATCGGCTCGCCGCTGCGTCCGCTCGACGCGCTCGCCTCGCCCGCCGACGTCATGCAGCAGATGATAGGCATCCTGATTCATCAGAACGTCGCGCAACAACGCAAACAGCTCGATGCAGATGACGTGCTGATCACGCCGTCCCTCGGATCGCTCAGCTTCACTGACTTCGCCAACGCCCCGCAGGCGATCGCAGCCGGCGAAGCCGCGGCTCGCGCCGCGTTGCCGAAGCTGCAGCATCTCGCGCTGTCGCCGCAAGATTACGCCGCGTGGCGTGCCGCGCATATGACGCCTGTCGTGAAGCCGGTGCGGATCACGCGCATCGTCGTCAAGTCGCATGGCCCGGTGCCCGAGCGGCGTATCGTCGAAGCGCTGCACGTCCACGCCGGCGACGTCTATGATCCCAAGGCGCTCAACCAGGACCTGCTCGCCCTCACCACGGCGGGCGACTTCGAAAGCGTAACGCAGCAACTGGTTAGCGACGGTGACGAACACACGCTCGTAATCGATGCCAACGACAAATCGTGGGGACCTAACTTCCTGCTGTTCGGCCTCGGCCTGTCGGCGAGTTCTTCGGACGTAGGCGGCTTCCGCCTGCATGTGGGGTACCGCCGGCCGTGGCTGACATCGTCGGGACTGGAGGGGTTGATCGACGGCACGGTGGGCAGCGATATGCTCGCGCTGCATGCCGAGCTGCGGCAACCGCTCTCGGATTCGTTTGGCTATTACGTCGCGCCGTATGTGGAGTTTCAGCGCAGCTACGCGAACATCTATCAGGACGACCCTTACATCAAGCTCACCCAGTATCAGGAGCAGACTGAACGGGCCGGCCTCGACTTCGGTCTACCGCTCGCGAACCTCGGTGACTTCCGGGTGGGTCTTGCATACGCGCACGGCTTCGGGTCGCCGCAATACAACGGGCAGTACTACGATGAAAACGGCGCGCTCCAACTGGAATATCCCGACATCTATGGCCGCGAGTTCACGGCGCGCGCGCGTCTCGTGATCGACCAGCTCGACGACCCGCTGTTCGCGCGCAAGGGCTATTACCTGGAACTGCGCGGCGAACGTTCGCTGTTCGCGCAATCGCAGAACAGATTCACCGAGGCTTACGGCAAAGCGTTGGTGGCCGCGAGCTATGGGCGTAACAGCCTCAACGCCAGCATCGAGGCCGGCAAAGACTTCCAGAACGTCAACCCGGTCAATCCGTTCGGCTTCACGCTCGGCGGCTTCCAGCATCTGTCCGCGTATGCCGCCGATCAACTGGCCGGCAACTCGATGCTCTACGGCCAGGTTACGTACATGAACGAGCTTACGACGTTTACCGCATCGCCATTCCACGCGTTGTTCGCCGGTATGAGCCTCGAAGCAGGCAACGTGTGGGACGGCGAGATTCAATACGGCGGCGGACCGCTAAAACGCAGCGTCACGTTCTTCACCAGCACAACCACGGCGTTTGGACCGATTTATCTGGGGGTGGCATTCGCCCCGAGTGGGCGGAACAACTTCTACCTCCAGCTCGGCCACACGTATTGATGGGGCGTCCAGAAGAAAGCGAAGGGTGAACGTCAGGTAGTCGTTAGACGGCAGCTTACGCCGTACCCGCCGGCCAACTGATTTCGAAACGCGCGCCCGGCAGCGTCAATGGGTCCGTCACCGCAATCCGGCCTTTGTGCGCGCGCAAGACCTGTTGCGTAATCGCAAGCCCCAGACCGTAACCGCCGGTGTGGCGATCGAGCCGCACAAAGGCGTCGAAGATGCGCTCACGCTCGCTCTCCGGCACACCGGCACCGTCGTCTTCGACAAAGATCTCCACATTGCCGTGCCGCAACGCCAGGCCGACCAGAATCTGGCCGCGCGCATATTTGCTCGCATTGCGCAGCAGATTGCGCATCGCGTACGACATCAAGCGTTTGTCCATCACCACGCGCAACGCCGGATCGATCTCTACGCGCGGCACGATTTCCTTATCGGTGTAGAGCAAGGCCGCGTCGTTGACCTGACTGTCGAACCATATAGCGAGCACGGTTGGCTCAAGATTCGATTGTAGCGAGCTGTATTCGAGCCTTGCGTAGGTGAGACTCATGTCGATCAGTTCGTCCAGTTCGGTAACGTCCTGATCGATGCTTGCCAGCGCACTATCGTACTCGGCGGCGGACGCCGGTTCGCGCAACACCTCCAGCGCAAAACGCACCCGTGCGAGCGGCGTGCGCAGTTCGTGCGAGATGCCGTTGGTCAGCTCGCGCTGCGCGGCGATCAGCCGTTCCATCCGTTCGGCAAGCGCGTTGAGCGTGCGCGCCAGCGGGCCGATGATCGTGCTAAAGGACTCGCGTGCGCGGGTGTTGAAACGACCGCCGGTGAAATCGATCGCGCGCTCGCGGACCATCACCAGATCGACCCACACCGGACGCATCCAGCGATACGCCACCACGGCCGGCACGCCGAACACCACGACCAGGACCGGCACAACACCGCCCGGCAACGCCACGAAGCCGTGCCATACAACCGCAGCGGTCAGCTCGAACGACAAGCCGAGTAAGGGAATCGCAGCCACCACCAGCGAAAGGCCCAGCAAACGAAGGTAGGCACGCAGATAAAGCCGCGACCAGCTCGGCATGCGGTCGGCACGCGTATCCGTCCACGAGCGGCGAAAATTCAGCCAGCGCCATTTGCAATAGCGGAAAGCAGAGAGTTTAGGTGCGGCAGGATTCATGATCACGAACGTCAGGAAAGAAGGTACGCCGGCCGCAGGAGGCCGTTCAGCCCATCAGTTTCGTTTGGCCTGCGCGCGACTCACGTTAGCATAGCGGGACGCTGCAGGAAGGCAAGCGTGCGATCGGCAACGGTATCGCGCTCGTTGTCGAGTGTGATCATGTGGTAGCTGTCGGTCAGGCGAACGAGCGTGACGTCGCGGCTGCCCAGGTGTTCGCAGACGAATTCTGCGGAACGGATGCTCGTCACTTCGTCCTCTTCCGAGTGCATCACCAGCGTTTCGCAGGCCACCTGTGGAAGCGCGCGTCTGACCGCAAAACGCATCCAGTCCACCTGAGCGATCGCTGCAAGCGGTACGTACGGATAGTGAACGCCACTGCCCTTTTTCAGCGCGCGACGAATCAGGTTGCGGATACGATCGTTCTTGATACCGAACGGCTCGCCCTCCGGCACGCGAATCAGATGACGCAGTCCCGGCACGCAATACATCAGATAACGCAGCGGGCGCAGACGCGAACCACCCCAGCCGTCGAGAAAGAGAGGCGGCGACAGCAGAATCAGGCGGCTATGCGTCATGCGCTCGCGGGCGCTCAGCATCACCGCGAGCAAGGCGCCCATCGAGATGCCAGCCACGTCGACACGTTCATAGCGCGTGATCAGATCGCGATACGTGCGGCTAAGCAGCTGCATATAGTCGCGCAGGCTGACGCCGCTCAATTGATCAGGCCGCGATCCGTGCCCTGGCAACGACGGCAGATACACATCGCAGCCGATCTGCTCGAACTTGCGATCGAGTGAGCCGAAGTCGTGCCGCGTCCCACCCAGGCCATGGATCATCAAAACAGCGTGTCTGGAAAGAGGTAAGGCGCGGGGGGACATGACGCAGCTCGTAAATGAACAAGCTTGCGATACTAGCCACGCAATGCGCCCGCGACTGTCGATTTGAAACAGGTCTATGTGGAGTTTTGTCGGCGATTCCGAGGCTGTTCTAAGGCAATTTCCAACCCGGCTCGCAAGTTACTCCCATGCCTCCTTGCTGAACTGATAGCCCTTGCCGCGCACCGTCTTGATACGTTGTGGCGTGCCCGAATCGTCATGCAGCTTGCGGCGCAACTTGGAAATGCCGCCGTCGATGCTGCGATCGAGGCCGTCGAACTCGATGCCCCTCAATTGCCGCATCAGGTCGTCGCGGCTCACCACCTCGCCCGCGCAACTCACAAGCGCCCACAGCAGGTCGAATTCTGCGGAGGTCAGATCGGGCCGCGTGCCGTCAGGCAGCGTCACAGTGCGGGCGGCCCGGTTGATCTCGAACTTGCCGAACGTAAAGCGCTCCGGCTGGCCCGAGATTTCCGCGGCGCGCCCCGAAACGCGGCGCAACTGCGCCTTGATGCGAGCGAGCAGGACGCGCGGTTCGACCGGCTTGTGGACATAGTCGTCCGCGCCGAATTCGAGGCCCAGCACTTCGTCGAACTGTTCGTCGCGCGCCGTCACCATGATGATCACGCCGTTGAACTGTTCGCGCGCCTCGCGGCAGATCTGGAAACCGTCCTTGCCCGGCAGGTTGACGTCGAGGATCACCAGGTCCGGCTGGCGTTTGAGAATGGCCGGCACCGCTTCGTTGCCGTGCAGCACGACCTCGACTTCATAGTCGTGCTTGCGCAGATAGCCCGCCACCAGGGCAGAAAGGCGGTTATCGTCTTCAACGAGCAGGATACGGAAAGGCATGAGTAAATTGTCTGGCGCTGACGGGGGTTTCAGCCGCTGCGAGGCTGTTGGGAACCTCTGAGCATAGCCGATAGTTTTTGCACAACTCGAGCCACACGACAAAACTCGACAATTATCCATGCAACTCGACACGACGCCTGTCGTGTCGCGACCGTTACTGTGCCGCCTCGCCCTGCGGCGTAACCTGCACTGCCGCAGCCGACACGAAGACGGCGTGAACCATATCGCCGACCTTCACGTCCTTGAGATCAACATCTGGGCCGACCTGCAGCGTCTGCGTCTGAGTAGCGCCGCGCAGCGTGACAAGCCCCTTCTTGCGGTCGATCTTCTGCACCGTTGCGAGCACTTCGATCTGCCGCGCCGATTCGAAGCCGCCCGACGCCGGTGCGTAGACCTGCGTGTCAACACGCGCACGAATGCCCTTGTTGGTCACCTTGTCGGCCTTCACGAGCAACGCGTTCTTATAAAGCACGTCGACCTGGTCGCCAACCTGGAGCTTGTCGAAACCGGCCACCTCTTGACTCACCAGCACGGATAAGGCATTGCCGGCTGGCCCCTGCAGCGTCAAAGTACGTGTGCCCGGATCGATGCCGACGATCTCCGCCTTGACGTGCACGGGAGGCACTGCACCCACGACGGTCTGGGTCGCATTCGCGAGCGCGGTCTGCGCGCAGACCGGTTGAATGGCGGCCGCTGTCAACAGCAAAACTGCGCCTATCGTCGCTGCCTTCATTGATACTCTCCTTGAAATAGTCTGATCGAGCGCTGCAATAAGGTAAATACTCAATGCCGATATATGCAGCACAACTGAATAAACAGGTCTTCCGGCAAGAAAACCATTCAAAGAACGTCAGCGAAACGATTGTACATGTCAGCAGGAAAAACGCGAGTCCCCGAATCAGGCGCATTTCGATCCGCAACGAACCTATGGCGGATATACCCGGACCGCATTAACGAAAAAGCCCCATTCGCTAATAAACGAATGGGGCTTTTACAGCGTGCTAAAAAATCAAACGCGTTCGATCGCGATCGCAATGCCCTGGCCAACGCCGATACACATCGTGCAGAGCGCGAAACGGCCCTTCGTGCGTTGCAGTTGATACATCGCCGTAGTCACGAGCCGCGCGCCGCTCATGCCGAGCGGATGACCCAACGCAATCGCGCCGCCGTTCGGATTCACGCGAGCGTCATCGTCCGCGACACCCAGTGTGCGCAATACCGCGATCCCCTGCGACGCAAACGCCTCGTTCAATTCGATCACGTCGAACTGATCGATCGTCATGTTCAGGCGCGCCAGCAGCTTTTGCGTAGCCGGCGCCGGGCCGATGCCCATCACGCGCGGCGCGACGCCAGCAGTAGCGATGCCGAGCACGCGTGCCCGTGGCGTCAGGCCGAACCGCTTGGCCGTCGCTTCGTTTGCGAGCAGCAGCGCGGCGGCGCCGTCGTTCACGCCTGAGGCGTTGCCGGCGGTGACGGTGCCGTCCGGACGCACCACGCCTTTCAATTTGGCAAGCGCCTCGAGACTGGTTTCCCGCGGGTGTTCATCCTGCGACACCACCAGCGGATCGCCCTTCTTCTGCGCAATCGTCACTGACACGATTTCCTGCGCAAGGGTGCCGTCGCGTTGCGCACGCGCCGCTTTCTGCTGGCTGCGCAGTGCAAACGCGTCCTGATCGGCGCGGCTCACCTTGTAGTCGGTCGCAACGTTTTCGCCGGTTTCCGGCATCGAATCGACGCCGTAGAGCTGCTTCATCAGCGGATTGACGAAACGCCAGCCAATCGTTGTGTCGAAGATATCGGCCTGGCGCGAGAACGCGCTGGTTGCCTTGCCCATCACGAACGGCGCACGGCTCATGCTTTCGACACCGCCCGCCACCATCAATGCAGCCTCGCCCGATTTGATCGCGCGCGCTGCGATGCCGACAGCGTCCATGCCCGAGCCGCACAGCCGGTTGACGGTGGAGCCTGGCACGTCTTGCGGCAAACCCGCCAGCAGCAGCGACATGCGCGCGACGTTGCGGTTATCTTCGCCAGCCTGGTTGGCGCAGCCGTAGATCACATCGTCGATCGCGTTCCAGTCGACTTCCTTGTTGCGCTCCATCAGCGCCTTGAGCGGCACAGCGCCAAGGTCGTCGGCACGCACGGACGACAATGAACCCGCATAGCGGCCAATCGGTGTGCGAATCGCGTCGCACAGGAAAGCTTCAGTCATGTGATGTCTCCAGTTGAATACTGTGCCGCTTGCTTCGCCACGTAACCGACGCAGCCGGCGCACCGCGCGGTGGGGCCGCCTGCGCGGTCACCCCGTCGCGGCGAGCGGAAGGGATATCCGGAGCCCATGCCGCAACGCGCCGCGAACTCTTTACGGCCCATCTAAGGATAGCAGCGAACAGCTTCGGCTGACTCCGAATTGTTCGATATACGAACAACAGATCGTATATCGAACATTCAGCCCTGATGATAGGCGTGGCGCGGAAACCGTGTCAAGTGCGGCGGGCATCGGCAATCGGAGACGAACATCGGAAGAATCAGGCTTTGCCTCCTGTCAATGGGGCTGAATGTGCTCATCCTCGATGTAGCTGCGGATCACGTCTGCAAAGCTCGACTCGCCTTTCAGCCCGAGTTGCTCGGCGCGCGCGGTGTCCCAGCGACCTGGCCAACTGCCGACAATCTTCTCGATACGCGGGTCCGTCTGCCATTCGATGCGCTTGACCACCTCGTCACCCGCAACTTCGCGCAGCGCAGCAACCATCTCGTCGACGCTCACCGAAATACCCGGCAAATTCACCGCCCGCAGGTTGCCAAGCGCGGCGGCGTCGATTTCGAGTCCGGCGATCAGGCAAGCAATCGCTTTGCGCGGCGACAGCAACCACAGGCGCGTGCTGCCCGCTACCGGGCAGATCGCGGCCTCGCCGTTCAGCGGCTCGCGAATGATGCCGCTCGCAAACGACGAGGCCGCCGCATTCGGCTTGCCGGGGCGCACGCTGATGGTCGGCAGACGCAACACCCGCCCGTCGACGAAGCCACGCCGCGTGTAATCGTTCAGCAGCAATTCGGCAATCGCCTTCTGCGTGCCATATGAGGACTGCGGATTCAAGGCCGTATCGTTGCGCACGACGTCCGGCATATCGCCACCGTACACGGCAACCGAACTCGTGAATACCACGCGCGGCCGATGCCCACGCAGCCGGCAAGTTTCCAGCAGCAGGCGCGAGGCATCGAGATTGATGCGCATACCGAGGTCGAAATCCGCCTCGGCCTGGCCGCTGACAATCGCGGCCAGATGGAAGATGGCTGAGGTCCGCTCGTCGATCACGCGTTCGAGTACGCCGCGCTCGGCGATATCGCCCACTTCGGCGCGAACCCGGCTGTCGTCGAAACCGCTAGCGGCGACAACGTCGAGCAGCACAAGCTCGGTGATCGACTGCGGCTGGCCGTCCGGTCCCTTCAGTTCGCCGCGCGTCAGCAGCTCACGTGCGAGACGTTGACCGAGAAACCCCGCACCACCGGTGATCAGTACTTTCATGATGCCCGCCGTCCTTGATAGTTCTTGAGCCAGCCCAAGCCTTCCGATGTCCCTGCCCGCGGCCGATATTCGCAACCGACCCAACCGTCATAGCCAAGCTTGTCGATCAGATCGAACAGATAGGGATAGTTCAGTTCGCCGATGTCCGGTTCGTGCCGCTCAGGCACACCGGCAATCTGGATATGCCCGATGCCGGCCATATCGCGTTTCAGCTTGAACGCAAGGTCGCCTTCGACGATCTGGCAGTGATAGCAGTCGAACTGCACCTTCAGGTTTGGCGCGCCCACTTCTGCGCAGACCGATTGTGCGTCGTCCTGACGATTGAGAAAGAAGCCGGGGATATCGCGTGTATTGATCGGCTCGATCACTATCGTGATCCCATCGGCCTGCGCAGTCTTAGCGGCATACGCCAGGTTCTGCAGATACACTTCGCGATGCCGCTCGCGCGATTGGTCTGCCGCAATCAGGCCAGCCATCACGTGCAGCGTGCGATTGCCGAGCTGGCGGGTGTAGTCGAGCGCGGTATCGAAGCTGCGGCGAAACTCTTCTTCGCGGCCCGGCAGCGATGCAATGCCGCGCTCGCCCCCCGCCCAGTTGCCCGGCGGCGCGTTGAAGAGCGCCTGGGTCAGGCCGTGATCGACGAGGCGCTTCTTGATTTCCTCGGCGGGAAAATCGTAAGGAAACAGAAATTCCACGGCCTTGAAGCCGTCTTGCGCCGCGGCGGCAAAACGCTCGAGAAAGCCGTGCTCGGTGTACATCATGGTCAGGTTGGCGGCGAAGCGAGGCATTGCAGCAACTCCTTTTCTGGGGAACCGCGAAGCGCTTTGCGCGCCTCGCTGACAGGTAAACATCTCTATTGATGGCGCGCCGAATCCGGCGCGCACGATGCGTGATGAGCGCTACCAGCGCGCGCCAAATACGCTACGCAACTCTTCGAGCGCTGCAGCGTCGAGCGGTGCCGGACGCGGGTTCGTCATCAGCCACAGGCGCGCCGTCTCTTCGAACTCTTCCAGCGCATACGACGCCTGCGCCACCGAGCGCTCCCAGACCACCGGCCCGAGCCGCTCCAGCAGCACGCCACGCACCGTGCCGGCAAGCGCTGCAATCTGCTCGGCCACCTGCGGGTCGCCTGGGCGGCGGTAGCGGATCAGCGGAATGTGGCCGACTTTCATGACATAGTACGGCGTGATCGGCGGCAGGACGTCGGCCTCGCTCCACACGCCCGCCAACGTCAGGGCAACCAGATGCGTCGAATGGGTATGGATGACGCCGCGGGTTTCCGCGTTGCGGGCATAGATGCCGCGGTGCAACGCCAGCGTCTTCGACGGCCTGCCACCGGACACCGCATTACCAGCCAGGTCGACCTTGGCAATCTCGGCAGGATCGAGCCGGCCGAGGCAGGCATCGGTCGGCGTGATCAGCCAGCCATCGTCGAGGCGCGCGCTGATATTGCCGGCGGTGCCCACGGTATAGCCTCGCTGATACAGGCTCGCACCCGTGGTGCAGATTTCCTCGCGGACCTTCGACTCTTCACCTCTATGGATTCCTAACGTCATGACGCCGCCCCATCGAGATGGCGCAACGCCTTGACAAAGAAATCGGTCGCGCCGAAGTTGCCGGACTTGAGCGCGAGCGCAAGCGGCGCGTCACCCGTGGTCGCGGTGGCCGGCACGCCCGGATCGATCTGTGCGCCGATGCGCAGCGTATGCACGTCGAGCGCCTGAACCACCGCTCCCGAAGTTTCACCACCTGCCACCACGAACTTGCGCACGCCTAGTTCGCGCAAACCACGTGCGATCGAGGCCAGCGTCCTTTCAACCAGGTGGCCGGCCTGTTCGACGCCCAGTTCGCGCTGGACAGCCTTCACTTCATCGGGCGTCGCAGTCGCGTAGATCAGGACCGGTTGGTTGCCGGCGAAGTGTTCGCGCGCAAACGCAAGCGCCTGTTCGACCACCGGCTCACCGCGCGCAGCCGCCAGCGGATCGATCCGAAATGCCGGACGGCTTTCGCGCCAGGCCGCCACTTGCGCATTGGTCGCTTTCGAAGCGCTACCCGCCAGCACAACCGAGAGGCCTTCGATCAGCGGCAACTGTCCCGCGTCTGTCGTCTTCGCCAGCAAACCGGCGCGGCGGAAATTCGCGGGCAAACCGATCGCGATGCCAGAACCGCCCGTAATCAGCGTGAGTTCGGCGCACGCTTCACCGAGCGCATGCAGGTCGGCATCGGAAAGCGCATCGGTAATCGCCATGCGCACGCCGTCCCGCCTTAACGCGTCAAACGATTCGCGCACCGCCGCAACACCCTGCGCCACACGATCGTAGCGAACGAGGCCGACCTTCGACTCCGTTTGCCGCTGCAAGACGCGCACCAGATTCGCATCGGTCATTGGGGTGAGCGGGTGATTCTCCATGCCGGATTCGTTGAGCAATACGTCGCCGACGAAGAGATAGCCACGAAAAATCGTGCGTCCATTTTCAGGAAACGCGGGACAGGCAATCGCGAAGGCGTCTGCGCCGCCCTGCGATTGCCCGGCGGAACCGGACAGCGCATCGAGTAACGCATCGGCAACCGGACCGATATTGCCCGCATCCGTCGAATCGAATGTAGAGCAGTACTTGAAGAAAAATTGCCGGCAGCCTTGCGCGCGCAGCCAGTCGAGCGCGGCAAGCGATTGCGCGACCGCTTCGGCGGCCGGGATCGTGCGCGACTTTAGCGCCACGATCAGCGCATCGGCTTCCACCGGTTCATCTGAGCCGGGCACGCCGATCGTCTGAACCGTGCGCATACCGCCGCGCACCAGCATGTTGGCGAGATCTGTGGCGCCGGTGAAGTCGTCGGCGATGCAGCCGAGCAGCGGCCGTGAGGATGAAGTTGTCATGGCGGCGCTCCTGCTACGACTTCGTCGCCGGCACGTCGATGCCGGGGAAAATCTTGATCACCGCCGAGTCGTCCTCGCCCCCATGCCCTGCTGACGACGCCATCATGAACATCTGATGTGCCGCAGCGGAGAGCGGCAGCGGGAATTTCGAACGGCGTGCGGTATCCAGCACGAGACCGAGGTCCTTGACGAAAATATCGACTGCGGAGAGCGGCGTGTAATCGCCTTTGAGGATGTGCGGCACGCGGTTTTCGAACATCCACGAATTGCCGGCGCTATGCGTGATCACGTCGTACAGCGATTCCGCGTCGACGCCTTCGCGCAAGCCGAGCGCCATCGCTTCCGCAGCGGCAGCGATATGCACGCCTGCGAGCAACTGGTT
>Ga0302305_1001660_pt1 | contig 12717 bp, 14 predicted proteins | sample III_Palsa_E2_3_FD_198764 | JGI IMG/M metagenome (GOLD analysis project Ga0302305, IMG submission 198764) | Peat permafrost microbial communities from Stordalen Mire near Abisko, Sweden - III_Palsa_E2_3 | ecosystem: Environmental > Terrestrial > Soil > Palsa > Peat permafrost | place: Sweden... | reverse complement strand
CGAATCCGCACGAGCTGATGCGTGCTGCGGAAGTGCGGGCCATCCGCGATTGCGCTGAAATGGCCGCGCGAGCTTCGCTGTTTCGCACCGAAAGCCGCTGGGGTCTCTACCATCATCGCGTCGATTATCCGCAGCGCAATGATGCGGACTGGTTCTGCCATACGCACTTGCATAAAGATGAAGATGGTCGCATGAGCAGCGTCAAACGCGCGGTGGAGCCGTATGTGATACCGCTCGATCATGATGAACGTAGCGCTTACCAGAAGCTGCGCGTCGCCGGGCATGCGGCCACGCCGGAATTAGCGGCTGAATTGTCCACTGAACCTGCTTGAACGAAACACAACGGAACATTTATGTCCTACACCCCGCATGACATTTTCCAGCGCAGCGCCGCGCCCGTCACCATCGACGAAGACAAATGCATTGCCGACAAAGGTTGCACCGTGTGCGTCGACGTCTGCCCGCTCGACTTGCTGGCCATCGATGTGAGCAAGGGCAAGGCTTATATGCAGTTCGACGAATGCTGGTATTGCATGCCCTGCGAACAGGATTGCCCGACCGGCGCCGTGAAGGTCGACATCCCTTATTTGCTGCGCTGAACGGCCGCTCCCGGCATCGCTCAGCGACCCGGGCGCACGCCGCCCTCTACCTATTTTCGATCTGCCCATGACCGACTTCTCACCTTTGACTTACGATCCCGACGCCTTGGACCCTGAAGCCGCCGCACTGCTGCCGCGCCTGTCGGATCCTGATCCCGTAGTACGCCGCATCGCCCTGATCGACATCGCGGACCTTGAAGATGAGGCCCTGCTACCCGCGATTATCGATGCACTGACGCACGACACCTCAAGCGAAGTACGCAGCGAAGCCGCACGCGTGCTTGCCGCATGGGAGCGGCAAGAGGTTGTTGAAGCCTTATGCAGCGCCTTAATCGATCAGGACGACGCCGTGCGTCACGCAGCGGCGCAAAGTCTTTCCGAGTTGAAGCAAGCGGAATCCGGGCCCGTATTACTGCAATGGGTCGGCCATGCGCTACCTTTCGTACAGACCTCGATATTGCGCGCCTTGCGCGAATTACGTTATGCCGGGGCCTTCGATGCGGCATTGCGCGCACTCGCCCATAACCAGGCGGCGGTACGTCTTGAAGCTGTCGGTGTGTTGGGATGGCTCAAGCATGCTCAGGCACTCGCGCCACTTGCTGCTCTAGCATGGCACGACCCCGAAATTGGCGTGCGCCGCGCCGCAGTGGGTTCACTTGGTTTTGCGGCCGCGCCTGATTTATTCGTCGTTGAGGCTTTGCTTAACGCCCTACGCGACGAGGCATGGCAGGTCCGTGAAGAGGCTGCCGCAACCCTGGGTAAATTGCGCACGGCAAACGCGAGCGACGCGTTGATCGCGGCCCTGGCCGACGACTACTGGCAAGTCCGCCTGCAGGCCGCGCGTGCATTGGGCAAGCGGCGCGAGGTACACGCCGGCAGCGCGCTGGCCGCTCTACTGACGCACACCATCAGCAATCTACGCAAGGAAGCAGCACTCGCACTGGGCGAACTCGGTGACTCGAGCGCGCTACCTGCACTGCGTGAAGCCAATGCCGATCGCGATCCGGAAGTCCGCAAAGCCGTGCGTATTGCCTTACAGCAAATCGAAGGTAAAGCGGCATGAAGATGCCCGAGCGGATGGATCTCGATCAAGCCATGCACACCCTGACACTGCATTGGCCTAGCGGCGGCACTCAGCGTTTTACTCACGCCGCTTTACGGCGCGCCTGCCCCTGCGCGGTATGCCGTCGCGTGCGGCTCTCCGGTTCATTGGTGCAAGCGTCCGAAGATCTATCCCTACTCGAACTACACTCCATGGGCTATGGCGTACAGCTCGTCTTTAGCGACGGGCACGCGCAAGGCATTTTCCCGTGGCCGTACTTGGAACAGCTCGACTGACGACACCCACCGTGATGCGCGGTAAAATGCGTATCATGAATTTCGACCTTTTCGAAAACGAAGTCGTCATCCCTAGTCGCGAACAGATAGGGCCGCAAGCGTATGTCTTGCGTGCCGCGGCATTGCCCTACGTCGCCGAATTATTGCCGGCACTCGAAACCATCGAGCAAGCCGCGCCGTTTCGCCATTTGATCACGCCCGGTGGCTTTGAAATGTCGGTGGCACTGAGCAACTGCGGCACCTGGGGATGGACCAGCGATCGCCGCGGCTACCGCTACGCCCAACAGGACCCGCAGACGGGCCGCGCTTGGCCCGCCATGCCCGAGGCATTTTTGCGTCTGGCGCAAGACGCCGCGATGCAAGCGGGTTTTGAGGCGTTCACGCCGGATGCCTGCCTGATCAATCGCTACGTACCCGGCGCGCGCTTGTCCTTGCACCAGGACAAAGACGAGCGCGATTTCACCGCACCTATCGTCTCGGTCTCTCTGGGCTTGCCCGCGATCTTTCTATTCGGCGGCCTGCAACGTGCCGACAAGGCCGGCCGGATAGCCCTGGGCCATGGCGATATCGTTGTCTGGGGCGGTGTCGATCGCCTCCGCTATCACGGCATCCTACCGCTTAAACCGGGCTGTCATCCACTGTTGGGCGAGCAGTGTATCAACTTTACATTTCGACGGGCGGCTTAACGTGGTCTTTGCCTGACGAACTGGCAGGCGATCACTGCGATTTTTAATCAATGAATCTCTGTTAGCGACGAGCCCACTCGCGATACGAATCTGACTGAGGCTACAAGCATGCTGAGCGGATTTCCTCGGTACACTTCACCATTCCGCCTCTCCAAGAAATAAACATGCTCGAACGACACGCATGGCGCGATTTGGTCGCCGTTATATTCACCGTGGCTTTAGTTGGTCTCGGTCTGGGCAGTACCTTGCCGTTGACGGCGCTGGTACTGACCGGCCGAGGTTTTGGGCCGGATATGGTGGGCTTGACGATTGCGGCCACCGCCTTGGGTGGGATTGTCGGGACCTTCGCCACGCCCTCAGTAAGCGCGCGCCATGGCCGAACCCCGGTTATGCTGGCGTGCCTGATGCTTGCGGCCGCTTCCGTCGCGCCGCTGCAATACGTCACCTCGATCGGGGCGTGGATGCTGCTGCGCTTTACGTTTGGCGTATCGATGGCCGCGCTGTTTCTGATCAGCGAGGCGTGGATCAATGTCTTGTCCAGCGATGCGGTCCGCGGCCGGGTGGTGGCTATCTACACCACGAGCTTTACCTTATTCCAAGTGATCGGACCACTGTTGACCGATGGACTGACACGCTTCCCTCATAGCGCATTCCTGATTTGCGGCGGCCTTTTTCTGCTGGGTGCGCCGGGCATCATGGTCGCGCGCAGCAATACGAACCCTGCCCAAAAACCTGCAAGCAGCGCCCTTCGCACGACCAAAGAAGACACCCTGTCGTGGTTGAAGATTCTGCGCAAAGCACCGGCCATTATTGCCGGAACCGCCTTCTTTGCAGCCTTCGACAATATCGTGCTCGGCTTTCTGCCGCTGTTTGCGATCGACACGGGTTTTAGCCAGACCCGGGCGCTGGCAGCGTCGGCCATTGTCCTGACGGGCGACGCGACCTTGCAGTTTGCGGCCGGCTGGTTGTCCGACCATTACGGCCGCCAGCGCGTTCATCGACTCTATGGCGTGGCGGTATGCCTGATGTTGCCGCTGCTGCCCGTGATGGTACATCTACCGGGCATATGGGAAATTTACCTGTTCATTCTCGGCGGTCTGGCCGGCGCGATTTATACCTTGTCGATGGTCGCGACGGGAGAGTATTTCAGCGGCGCGGCTCTATTGCGTGCCGCCGGTCTGATGGGACTGACCTGGAATATTGCCAGTAGCGCAGGATCGGCGGCCACCGGTATTGTGATGCAGCGGTTTGGGCCATCGACCATCTTTGTCGTGCTGTGGGCCATGGCCATGGTTTTTATGCTGGTGTCCAAGGGCAATTGGCATCAGGTCGGCGCCAAGCCTGCGTAGGACTGAATAGGATAAGCACATGGGGCATGCGCGCAAACAAACTGTCGCCACACGCGCATGCCCCTGTACTTAATCCATCAATCGATCAATAACGTCGTGCCGCCAACCGTTGTACCACCGACACCAAGGCATCGACTTCTTCACGCGTGTTATAGAACGCCAGCGACGGCCGTACGGTTGCCTCGACGCCGAAACGCCGCAGTATCGGCTGAGCGCAATGATGCCCGGAGCGCACAGCAATCCCTTCTTCGTTCAACGCCTGCCCGACCTCTTCCGTTTCATAGCCCTTGAGCACAAACGACAGGACGCTGGCCTTGTCCCGCGCCGTACCGATCAAGCGCACACCAGGCACAGGCTGCAACACGCTAGTGGCATAGGCCAGCAAATCGTGCTCGTAACGCGCGATATTCTCCATGCCAATGCGCGTGACATAATCAATCGCAGCGCCCAGTCCCACCGCATCGGCAATATTGCCGGTACCGGCTTCGAAACGATTCGGCGGCGGCTGGAACACGGTACGCTCGAAGGTCACGTCGGCAATCATATTGCCGCCACCCTGCCAAGGCGGCATATCTTCGAGTATCTCGCGTTTGCCGTAGACCACGCCGATACCGGTCGGCGCGAACACCTTATGCCCCGAGAACACAAAGAAATCGGCATCGAGCGCTTGCACATCAACCCGCATATGCGATACCGACTGCGCGCCGTCGATCAACACCTTGGCGCCGGCACGATGTGCCAGATCGGTGATTTCCTTGACCGGGACCACCGTGCCCAGCGCATTCGACACCTGGGTGACCGACACCAGTTTGGTACGCGAATTGAGCAAGCGCTGATATTCTTCCAACAGCACCTGACCGCTTTCATCGACCGGTATCACCCGCAACTTCGCTCCGGTTTGAGCGGCAAGCTGCTGCCACGGCACGATATTGGCGTGATGCTCGAGGTGCGAGACGATAATCTCGTCGCCTTCGCCGATATATTTCGCGCCCCAACTCTTGGCAATCAGGTTGATGCCTTCCGTCGCGCCGCGCACGAAGATAATTTCATCGGGTGAAGAGGCGCCGATAAAATGCTGCACCTTGCTGCGTGCCGCCTCGTAGGCATCCGTCGCACGACCGGCCAGCGTATGCGCCGCGCGGTGGATGTTGGAGTTTTCGTGGGCGTAGAAATACGCCAGGCGATCGATCACCGCCTGCGGTTTATGAGTGGTTGCGGCATTGTCGAACCAGACCAGCTGCCGGCCATTGATACGCTCTTGCAGGATCGGAAAGTCACGCCGAATCGCGTTGACGTCAAACGGTGGATGAGCCGCCGAAGCCAGTTGCGGCAAAGTATCAGCTGACCCCGATGGCGTCGCATCGTCGAGAAAATAGCGCGAACTGCTGCCATGCCCGGGCGATGCCCCTGCCGACTGGGGAAAGCGTAAAACCGACACCAGCGAACGCAACTCATCGCCATCGGGCAAACCGAAGGCTCGCGCCGACGCCGTATCGCTGCTCGGCACCACAATCTCGCGACCAGCGGTAGTTTTACTACGCGTGTCAGCAGCATCGTCGAGGAAATAATAAGGCGACGACGGAGCCGGTTGACCACCGGCCGACGGACGCCCTGCCCCATGCGCTTCTGGCACGCCTAGCGCTGCGCCGCCAAAACGCGGCTCAAGTGCAGGCGCAACCGTCACGACGCTGTCCGGCAAACCGTTCTGTGCAACGGCATGAGGCGCAAGCGCCGGCACACGATTGCCCAACGCCAGCACATGCGTCGGCGCGGCGGGCAGCAGGTTGCCGCCCGGCAGCTTGCCCTGAGGAAGCGCAGCACCTGGCACGCCCGTGCCGGTGCCACCCGGGCCGGCAAGCGGCGAACCGGCCGGCGCCGGATTGCTGGCCGACGACAGCACAGGCGCCGTCAGCGGCAACGTATCAGCCACTCCGGTCGGCGCACCGCCGGCGGAAAAAGCCGAAGGTGCGGCCCCGCCCGGCAAGGCCGAGAAAAACTCGGTCGCCAGACGTGCAAGGGTCGCGGGATCGGGCAAACCGGCAGGCGGGGTCGGCAGCAGAGCGCGATCCACCGGATTACTTGTAGCTATCTGGGTAGTCATGGTACTTCCCGATCTCTACATCATCAAGGACCGCCAGCGCGTCCGGCGAATGCACCGCCAGCGAGCAATAAAGGGAAATCAGGTACGAAGCGATCGCATGGTTGTTGATACCCATAAAGCGCACCGACAGCCCCGGACCTTGTTCGCCGGCAACGCCCGGCTGGAACAGACCAACCACGCCCTGACGCTTGTCGCCGACACGCAGCAGCAGAATCTTGGTCTTGCCGTCAGCGACTGGCACCTTATCCGAAGGAATCAGGGGAATACCGCGCCAAGTCAGGAACTGCGAGCCGAACAAGCTGGTCGTCGGCGGCGGCACGCCACGGCGGGTGCATTCGCGACCGAAGGCCGCAATCGCCAGCGGGTGGGTCAGGAAGAACGCCGGTTCTTTCCAGACTTTGGTCAGCAACTCGTCAAGGTCGTCCGGGGTCGGGGCGCCGGTCAGCGGAAATACGCGTTGTTCCTCGGCTACGTTAGCCAGCAGACCGTAATCCGGATTGTTGATCAGTTCGCCTTCCTGATGCTCCTTGATGGTCTCAATCGTCAGACGCAGTTGCTCTTTGATCTGATCGTGCGGGCTGCTATACAGATCGGAGATGCGCGTATGCACATCGAGCACGGTGCTCACGGCATTCAAGAAATACTCGCGCGGCACTTCCTCGTAGGGCACAAAAGTACGCGGCAAAATACCTTCATCTTCGCGCTGGGTGCAGGCCACACGGACCGCTTCGGGGTTCTTCACCTGGTTCAAGCGATAGATACCGGCTTCGACCGGCACCCATTGCAGCAAGTGCGTGAGCCAACGCGGCGTGATCGTCGCCAGTTGGGGAACGGTCTTGGTAGCGTTGGCTAACTGCCGTGCTGCGTTATCGCCGAGCGCAGTTTGGCCGCTCACTTGTGTCGACATATAAAACTCCGGGTTGTATAGATGAAAAACAGGAATACTTATCAGAAAAAGAGATTATCGTGACCCGGCCTCAGACCTTCAACATGCTATAGGCATCAGGTAGATGATTTCCGGTCTGTGGGATCATCCGCCGGGACGCCTCCGGCAGACGCATGCAACAGGCTGGCAATCGGCACACTGAAGGCCCGCGCTAGTTTGTCGACCGTGACGATGGAGGCAATCGCCGCGCCCCGCTCAATCTCCCCGACGTAGGAACGATTTAGCCCGGCATGTTCAGCCAGTTGTTCCTGCGACCAGGACTGTGCCTCGCGAAAGCGCCGTATGGTCAGACCGAAATGTCTCACTAGCGTGCTCATCGCGGCTCGCCCTAACCCTGCACCCAAGGCAGCCCGTGAAAACGCCAACCGTTATGGGCGCCGCGCTGTTGCTGCGCATCCAGATCACCTTCGAATCCTTCCAGTACGTTAAATACCTGACTGAGCCCGGCCTTCGCCGCCGCTTCGGCCGCCAACGCCGAGCGCTGGCCGCTGCGGCACAGCAGCAAAACAACCGCATCCTTACCGGTCTTCGCTTCCAGTTCACGCGCAAAACGCGGATTGCGATTCAGGCTGGTGCCCGTCGCCCAGGCCACGTGCAGGCTGCCGGGCACGTGCCCGACAAAGGTACGCTCTTCTGCCGAACGCACGTCGACCAGCAGAGCTTCACCCGTCGAGAATAGAGCCCAAGCATCCTGCGGCGAGATCTTGCCGGCATAAGGCAAGCCTGCGGTACTTGCGGCAGCTCGCGCCGATTCCAGCGCGGCATGTGTGGACTGCTGTTCCAATACAACCGTCATGACATTCTCCCTACACAGACGAAAATTAGCGTAGCTAAAGGTTCCGGCCTCTCCAAGGCAACCGTCTATAGCCATCAAGACGTACTATGAAAGAATGTTCGCCAAAGCCTAAGCAATTAAATTTCATTTCCTAAGCTGACAATGTGATATCGATTTTTTGGAAGCGCGGAGTCCATGCAGCTAGCGGCACAAATATTGGAAATATTTTCGAACCCGCGAATCCTTTTGAAGATTTCAGCCCTCTTATCTTTGCAAGCAAGACATACATCGCTCGCGGCAGCCTGACGCCGCCCCGTCCAAGTCATGAGCGAACGTCAACGCCAGGTGCAAAATCGTTACCACTGAGCCTCTATTTCATGCCAATCCAAGAGCATACTTTCGCCGCAGCCCAAGCAGGCGACACCATGGCGTTAGGGCAGCTGCTGAATCAACTGCGCCCCGATATCCGGCGCTATGCCCGCTATCAGTGTCAACGCTCATCAGCCATAGACGATGTGGTGCAGGAGACCCTGATCATTCTGTATCGACGGCTCGGCACGGTACGCAGCGCATCCGCACTGGGCGGATGGATATTTAAAATTATCACGCGGCTGTGTATGTTGCCGGCGCTGATGTTTATGCGGAACGTGGAAGATCTGAGAAATGTGGAAAACGCGTCCCACTTCGCCAAGATGCCGGTCGATGAACTACGCATCGATCTGATTCGTGCACTGGAGTCCTTATCGCCGACACATCGCGACATTATTCTGCTGCGCGATGTACAGGAAATGACCCTGAACGAAATTGCCGCTTGTCTGGGCATCACGCGTGAAGCGACCAAAAGCCGCTTGCATCGCGCTCGCGCCATGATCAAGGAATATCTGCGTCCTGAAGGTTCGATATAAAAATCGATCGATGACTTTGAAACTCCTCGTGAAGGTCCTTATTTAACCCGTTCAGTAAGAGAAAAAATGTCCGACTATCAACGCCCTGAAGATTTATCCCTAGCCAGAGAATTGATCCGGCTGGCCCCCAAGGAAGCTCAAGCATTTCTGGGCTTAAAGTCAGCGGCTGAGCGCGCCGACGGCGTTATCCCGGAGAAGTACCGCGAATTGATTTCCATCGCGGTCGCGCTGACCACACAGTGTTCATACTGTATCGATGCGCATACCAAGAATGCCGCCCAGGCAGGCGCCACGCGAGAGGAAATCGCCGAGACCGTATTTATTGCCGCGGCGCTACGCGCAGGCGCGGCCGTCGGTCATGGACTATTGGCGTTGCGGCTGTTTGATGAGGCCTCGCCGGCGCATCCATAAGCAGGCTTGCGAGCTAACGCCGAGTTTGTGTCAACCCAGGTCCAGCATCCGCTAGACTATGGCCTATGACACAAGCCCCAGACAATCTCGACCTGATCGCCGCGCGCACGCTGGCGCACTACAACCAGCACGCCGACACGTTCCGCGCAGGGACGCGCGACCACGATGTCAGCCAGAATATCGCCGCCCTGCTAAGCCATATCGAAGGCCCACAGCCGTTTACCATTCTGGACTTCGGCTGCGGCCCCGGGCGCGATCTGAAAGCTTTTGCCGGCCTGGGTCATACGGCCATCGGCCTCGATGGCGCGGAACACTTCGCCACCATGGCGCGTAGCGATAGCGGCTGCGAAGTCTGGCAGCAGGATTTCCTGAAACTCGATCTACCGGAACACCGCTTTGACGGCGTATTTGCGAATGCCTCGCTGTTTCACGTGCCGAGCGTGGCCTTACCGCGCGTCTTGCGGCAATTATTTTCGACCTTGAAACCCGGTGGCGTACTGTTTGCGTCCAACCCACGCGGGCAAAACCAGGAAGGCTGGCAAGGCGAGCGCTATGGCAGCTATCTTGATCTCGAAGCCTGGCGCGCGCTGTTTGGTACGGCCGGCTTTGTCGAGTTGGAGCATTACTACCGGCCGCCAGGCTTGCCGCGTGAGCAGCAACCCTGGCTGGCCAGCGTCTGGCGGCGGGCCTGATTAAACGTCGAAGCGCACGCCTTGCGCGAGCGGCAATTCACGGCTGTAGTTGATGGTATTGGTGGCGCGGCGCATATAGCTCTTCCACGCGTCCGAACCCGACTCGCGTCCGCCGCCGGTTTCTTTTTCGCCACCGAAAGCGCCGCCGATTTCAGCACCGCTGGTGCCGATATTGACATTGACGATGCCGCAATCGCTGCCGGCCGCCGACATAAACTGTTCGGCTTCGCGGATATCGTTGGTGAAGATCGCCGACGACAAACCTTGCGGCACGGCGTTATGGATCTGCACAACGTCATCGAAGTCATCGTAGATCATCACGTACAAGATAGGCGCAAAGGTTTCGCGCTCCACCACGGCGCTTTGCGTAGGCATGCGAACCAAGGCCGGACGCACGTAATAGGCGTCGGCGTAGCCGAGGTCGATGCGCTCGCCGCCCTTGACCACGCCGCCCTGCTCGCGCGCCTGACTCAACGCCGTTTGCATGGCTTCGAATGACTGACGATCGACCAGCGGGCCGACCAGCGTATCGGCTTCAAGCGGATCGCCGACCTTCACCGAAGCAAAGGCCTTCTCGATGCGCGGCAACACTTGCTCGGCGACGCTGCGGTGCACGAACAAGCGCCGCAAAGTCGTACAGCGTTGACCGGCGGTGCCGACCGCCGAGAACGTCACGGCGCGCACCACCAAGTCGAGATCGGCGCTAGGCGCCACGATCATGCCGTTATTGCCGCCCAACTCAAGAATGCTGCGCCCCAGACGAGCGCTCAACACTTGAGCGACTTCCCTGCCCATGCGCACACTGCCCGTGGCGCTGACCAGCGGCACCTGCGGCGAGCGCACCAGCACTTCACCAACTTCACGTGCACCGAGCACGACCTGCTGCAAGCCTGCGGGAGCGACACCGGGATGCGCCTGTTCGAACTCAGCCAGTGCGCGCGCAAATAGCTGAGCGCAGGCCAGCGCCGTCAACGGCGTCTTTTCCGACGGCTTCCAGACTACGGCATCGCCGCATACGAAGGCCAGCGCCGCATTCCAGGCCCATACCGCAACCGGGAAATTAAAGGCGGAGATGACACCGCACACACCGAGCGGATGCCAGGTTTCCATCATCCGGTGACCGGGCCGTTCCGAGGCGATCGTCAGGCCGTACAACTGGCGCGACAGGCCGACCGCGAAATCGCAAATATCGATCATTTCCTGGACTTCGCCCTGACCTTCCGAGGCAATCTTGCCGGCTTCCAGCGTAACCAGTTGTCCAAGCGCGGTTTTATGACGGCGCAGGACATTGCCGAAAAGACGCACCAACTCGCCGCGCAGCGGCGCCGGAACCGTGCGCCATTTCAGGAATGCGGCATGGGCGGCAGCGATCTTGCGCTCCGTGTCGGCCGCCGAATCTACGGCCAGCGTAGCCAGCACCGCACCGTCGCGCGGCGAGCGCGCCACCAATGCCTGAGCTTGCCCCTGAGCTTGATAAGCACTCAAGTCGAATTCCAGCGCGGCGAAAATATCTTTAGCTTCCATCATGTCCTCTTTATTCAGGCTGTACTGTCACATCACCGGCGCGGCCTATCTGGCAGCAGCCGTCATTTTAAAAATCCCTGTGGCATTCCCTGAGTCGAAACTCAAATCAAGCCGCGTTTGGCCGGTCAGTGGATCATGCACCGTGTCACGGGAAATAAACTCGTAAAACGATCCGGGGACTTCGCGGCTGAGCAGCCCACCCTGCTCGCCGATAAACTCGCGCTGCACCGGATCGGCGCGAAATGCGGTTTGCCTGACGCGCCCGGACTTCGAAATTTCCACGGCCTCTTTTATCGGACGCCCCAGTACGCGCTGCGCTTCGGCCACACCGAACACATCGGGAACGCGATCGGTGGCGTGATTAAAGGCGTTGCCCTCGGTTGCAATCCAGGCCATTTCGGCCGACTCCTGGCGAAGAGTCAGATAATCCGACAGATGCGGTGTTGCATGCTGGCGGCCAAAGCATTGCACCAGCACCGGCAATAATTCACACGCTTGCGCCAGCGGCAATTGGCGCGCGCTGCGTAATTGCGCCAACTGCGCCTGGGCTTGCGGTGTCAACGGGTCGACCGAGGCGCCAATCACGCGTGTCACGGACGCCTGGAAAGCCTCGCTAAAACGTTCCGGGTGCAGCTCACTTAAGAAGTATTGCGCAATTTCAGCCGGGGCGTCGGCATGGGCATACGAGCGCCCAGTCATCGCAATTCGATCCAGCGGATAAGTGCCGCTCAGCACATAACCGAGCGGCTCAAAAATGCGCGTGAACGCGGCTTCGCCCGACGGCAGCGAACCATTGTGCGGCCACAGCACCGTGCGCAACGCGCCGTGATCGAACACCACCCGCTCGCCGGCCGCGATCACATCTTCAGTATAGGCGCGGCCCGTCGGCACACGCATCAACAAACCGGCGAATAAGGCCATATTCAAGGCCTGAGCCAATTCGGCGCGCGATACCGCGCTCTTTCTGTGTGTTCGCAAAAAAGTCGGCACATGCACACAACGCACAAAGTGCGCCGCGGTCGAGGCCCCATCGACGACCGCCAACAATTCGGCAAGATTCGAGTTCATTATCGGACACAACCTGTGAAAAGGATCGTCAAGCCCGAGATTGTCAGGCAGCACGGCTAGCTGAGCAATTGGTATAAACTCACCAGTTGGTGCGTATTTGGAATCAACTTATGAGAAAAGGCATCCCCAATCTTGCCGCACTACAAATTTTTGAAGCCGCCGCACGGCACGAAAGCTTTACGCGAGCGGCCGAGGAACTGTCCTTGACGCAAAGCGCGGTATGCCGGCAGGTGGCGGGCCTGGAAGCGCGCCTCGGCGTCGGGTTGTTCCAAAGAATCAAGAAGCGTGTGGTGCTCACTTCGCACGGCCGCCATTACGCCAGC
>Ga0302305_1001658_pt1 | contig 12727 bp, 9 predicted proteins | sample III_Palsa_E2_3_FD_198764 | JGI IMG/M metagenome (GOLD analysis project Ga0302305, IMG submission 198764) | Peat permafrost microbial communities from Stordalen Mire near Abisko, Sweden - III_Palsa_E2_3 | ecosystem: Environmental > Terrestrial > Soil > Palsa > Peat permafrost | place: Sweden... | reverse complement strand
GCGCTCATCATCGCAACGTGCCCCCGAACGGCAGGTAGTCTTAGGCAAAAAAGCGCGCCGCAGAGGGGGGGCTGCGACGCGCCACGCTCAATGATGGTCAGCTTGACGTGCGCTGGTGTGACCGCAACAGATCCTGGACCGCCGCCAGTGCGGTGGATGCCTCGGTCTGGCTCTCGGTAGTGCCAAGACTGCACAGTCTTTCGACCCTGCGCAGTTGGCCCTGCATCCACAGGGCCTGGCCTGCCGTGAACTCCGAACCATCGCTGGCGAAGACACGGGCCTGCCCGTTTTTTTCCGGGCGCAGCGTGTCGACTATCTGAGCGCACTGCCGGTACTGTTGCATGAACAGTGGGTCACAGCTCGGTGCTGCAAAGGCAGGTCCGACACTTACGACTGCGGCCGCTGCAAGTATCACGATTCTGGACAACATGAGTTTCTCCATAGAACTTTGAATCACGCTATTCGTCGTCTCAAAGACGTGGCGGTAGGGTCTGCCTCCGCACTCTCGGCGCCTAGACGGATTTGCGTAAAAAAATGCACCTGAAGTGCCGGCCATGTTTTCTTTAACGAACTTCTTACGTCGATTTCGTTAGCGTCTGAACAAGTCGCAGGCTGCCCGCACTTCTCGCAGTGCAGGCCTGTGATAAGTCACAGTGGCTGGGGATCGATCATGTCCGAATCAGAATCTGAAACCGGCTACGACACGCGCCGCCGCGCCTGGTCACGTAACCGGCAGTTGCGTACGCTGGGCATCACGGCGGTCGCAATTTTGTTGGTTGTGACGGCGGTGAAGCTGGTTCACGGCATGTCGGGGTCCTCGCCCGTCACCGCCGATACGCCTGCTCCGCAAGGAACGTTCCGGCCGACCAGCGCGCAGTTGAAGACGCTGTCGATTGCGACGGTCTCGACGGGGGACTTCCAGGGCATCGAAGTGACCGATGGCAGCATCGAGCTGAATGGCGACCTGACCACCCCCGTGTATTCGCCGTTCTCCGGGCGCGTGACCCGTGTGATCGCCAAGCCCGGCGACGTGCTCAGGCGCGGTGCGCCCCTGGCAACCATTGATGCGGCCGAATTCGTTCAGGCGCAGAACGACCTGATCGCCGCGATGGCCCAAACCAAACTGGCGCGCACCAACGAGAGTCGCAAACGCAGTCTGTATGAGGGCAAGGGCGGCAGCCTCCAGGATTGGCAGCAGGCCCAGGCCGACCTGTCGACGGCGGAAGTGGCGCTCAAGGCCGTGCGCAATCGACTGAGAATTCTTGGTAAGACCGACGCCGATATCGACAAGCTGGAAACCAGCGACAACATGGACGCCACGGCGACCCTGGCAGCGCCGATCGGCGGCGTGGTCGTGGATCGTCAGGTGGGTCCTGGCCAATACGTGCAATCAGGCGCTGGCACTCCATTGTTCACATTGGCAGATATCTCAAGTGTCTGGCTGGTCGCGAACGTGCGGGAGGAGGATGCACCACTGATTCGCAAGGGTCAGGCCGTCGAGGTGAGTGTTGCCGCCTTTCCAGCCCGCATCATCAAGGCGCGGGTGACTTACGTGGCGGCTCAGGTGGATCCGACCACCCACCGATTGACAGTTCGCGCCGAGATTCCGAATCCCGACGGTGCGTTGAAGCCGGAAATGTTCGCCACTTTCCACATCATCACCAGCGATGGCACCCAGTCCCCCTCCGTGCCCGAATCCGCAGTGGTCTACGACGGCACCGATGCGCATGTCTGGGTGGTGCAGGGCACCGGCGGCGACCAGGTCATCGGTCTGCGGGCTATCAAAGTGGGCCGTGGCGCGGGTGGTGACGTGCAGGTACTGGACGGTCTCAAGGCCGGTGAGCGCATCGTGACCCGCGGCAGTCTCTTCATCGACCGGGCCGTGACGGGCGACTGATGATGAACGCGATCGTCAGTTTCGCGCTGCGGCAGCGGGTGCTCGTAGTCGCGCTGCTCGTATTGACGCTGCTTGCCGGCATCGCCAGCTTCATGCAGCTGAACATCGAGGCCTATCCGGATCCCGTGCCGCCCCTGGTCGATATCGTGACCCAGAGCACGGGCCAGTCGGCCGAGGAGATCGAACGCTACATCACGATCCCGATTGAGATCCAGATGGCAGGCATTCCCAATGTGCAGGCCATCCGCACGATTTCGCTGTTCGGACTTTCGGACGTCAAGATTCAATTTACCTATGACTTCACCTACGAGCAGGCTGAGCAATGGGTGGTCAACCGGTTGTCCCAGCTCGGTTCGTTGCCGAACAATGCCCAGCCGCAGATCTCCCCGACCAGTCCGATCGGCGAGATTTTCCGTTACCAGGTAAAGGGTCCACCGGGATATTCGGTGACGGATCTGAAGACCTTGGAGGACTGGGTCCTGGAGCGACGCTTCAAGGCGGTCCCGGGTGTCATCGATGTGACCGGATGGGGTGGCAAGACCAAGACCTATGAGATTGCGATCAATCAGGGCAGCCTGATGCATTACGGTTTGTCCCTGCCCCAGGTCCTGCAGGCGATCGGCAATGCCAACATCAATGTCGGCGGCCAGACCGTCAACATCGGGCCGCAGGCTACGGTAGTACGAGGCATTGGCCTGATCCATTCCATCGAGGACGTGCGCCATACACTGCTGACCAGCAACCAGGGCGTGCCCATTTACCTCTCTGATGTCGCGGAGGTTCAGATCGGGCACCAGCCGAGGCTCGGCATTGCAGGGCATGAAGCCGACGACGACATCGTTCAGGGCATCGTGCTGATGCGCCGCGGGGCCGAGAGCATTCCGACCATCAAGCGCGTGGAGGCCGAAGTCGATCGGATCAACTCGCAGGGGATACTGCCGCCCGGCGTGCAGATCGAGCGGATCTACGATCGCAGCGATCTGATCGAGGTCACGACCCACACCGTCCTGCACAATATGATCGCAGGCGTGCTGCTCATCTTCGTTCTGCAGTGGGTGTTTCTCGGGGACCTGCGCAGTGCGTTCATCGTTTCGATGACCATCCCGTTTGCGCTTTCGTTCGCCATCGGGCTGATGGTGTTGCGCGGTGAGTCGGCCAACCTGCTGTCCGTGGGAGCCATCGATTTCGGACTGGTGGTGGACGCCACGGTCATCATGGTCGAGAACATATTCCGGCATCTGGGCCACACCGGCGGACCGCGTGGGTTGGGGGCCACCACGCTTGACCTGATAAGGGTTCCGCAGGGCTTCCGCGGCAAGACGGCGGTCATCGCCACGGCGGCGGCTGAGGTCAGTCAATCCATCTTTTTTGCCGCAGCAATCATCATCGCCGGATTCGTTCCGCTGTTCACCATGTCGGGCATCGAAGGACATATCTTCGGACCGATGGCGAAGACCTATGGCTATGCGATAGCCGGCGGCCTGCTTGCGACCTTCACCGTCGCACCCGCGTTGAGTTCGCTGCTGTTTCCTGAGCGGATCAGCGAGAAGGAGACCATTGTCATCCGCTGGCTGCGGCGGATCTATGACCCGGTACTCGACTTTGTCATTGCCAATCGCATCCTCACCTTTGGCGCCATGGTGCTGCTGGCCGCCGTCACGCTCTTGGCCGTGCGCTCCCTGGGACTGGAATTCCTGCCCAAGCTCGAGGAAGGCAACATGTGGATCCGCGCCACGTTTCCAACCTCGATTTCCCTGGAGGAGGCGAATGGCTACGTCAATCAGATGCGCCGGGTCATCGGCGGCTACCCGGAAGTGCAGACCATCGTTTCCCAGCACGGCAGACCGGATGACGGTACCGACGCCACCGGTTTCTTCAACGCCGAATTCTTCGTTCCCTTGAAGCCATTCAACAAGTGGCCGCAGGGTGTCGATAAGGAACAGCTGACCCGCCAGATGACGGCGCAGCTCACGGAGCAGTTCCCGGGCGTTGACTTCAACTTCTCCCAGTACATCGAAGACAACGTCGAGGAGGCGGCCTCGGGTGTTAAAGGCGAAAACTCCGTAAAAATCTTCGGTGGTGATCTGCAGGTGCTGGAGAGTACGGCCAACAAGATGGCTGCAGTGATGGCCACCGTGCCCGGGATTACGGATCTGGCCGTGCTGCGCTCGCTGGGCCAGCCGACGATCCGCATCGATGTGGATCGCCAGCGGGCGGCCCGCTACAACCTGGCACCGGGAGATGTGAACACTGTGGTTCAAGCCGCGATTGGCGGCCAGAGTCCCGGGGACGTCTACGAGGAAGGCAGTGACCGGCATTTCCCGATGATGGTGCGCCTGGCGGCACCGTATCGGCAGAGCCTGGATGCGATCCGGAGAATCCCGATCCTGATTGAAAATCCGACCGGCACGGGAAATATTTCGATTCCGCTGGGAGATGTTGCCGACGTTCATCTGACCTCCGGCGCCTCGTTCATCTACCGTGAACAGCAGGAGCGCTACGTGCCGATCAAGTTCAGCGTTCGCGGCCGCGATCTGGGCAGCGCCGTGCTTGAGGCGCAACAGAAAATCTCGTCCCAGGTCGCCATACCGGGCGGCTATCACCTGGATTGGGTCGGTGAATTCGGCAATCTGCAGGAAGCCATCAGCCGCCTGGAAATCGTGGTGCCCCTGGCCATCGTGCTCATCTGCCTGCTGCTGTTCATCAATTTCGGCAACCTGGTGGATGTGCTGCTGGCGGCCAGCGTGATACCCATGGCACTGACGGGTGGCATATTCGCGCTGTTCGTGACGGGGACGCCCTTCAGCGTGTCCGCAGCCATCGGCTTCGTCGCGCTCTTTGGTATAGCCGCCATGGACGGCATTCTCATGATTTCCTTTTATAACCTGAGCCTGGAGATGGGCATGGACCGGGTTACCGCGATCCAGCACACCTGTCGCACGCAATTGCGCCCCGTCATGATGACCTGCATCGTTGCCTGCGTGGGGCTGCTTCCCGCGGCGGTGTCTACCGGCATCGGCTCGCAGGTGCAGAAGCCATTGGCGCTGGTGGTCGTGGGCGGGATGCTGCTGGCCCCCGTGCTCATCATGTTGGTGCTGCCGGTCCTCATCCTCGCGTTTTCGCGTCAGCAGACCCCTGCTCCGGAGGCTGCGCGTGCGTAAGTCGCGGTGCTCGTTCGTGCGCATGGAACGCCTTGCAATCGCCAGCTGGGCGCTCGGCACCCTGTGCTCCTGTGCCGTGGGACCGGATTTCAAAAAGCCGGCGGCGCCGACCGTGAGTGCCTACCTGGCGGAGCCGGTTCCGGAGCAGACCGTGGCGGTGCCGGGTCCGGCCGGCTCGGCACAGCATTTTCTTTCCGGGCCGGACGTGCCGCAGGATTGGTGGCAGGCGTTCAAGTCGCCGCAGCTCGACGCATTGGTATCCGAGGCCCTGACCGCCAATCCGGATGTGATGGCGGCGCAGGCCTCCTTGCGTGAGGCGCTGGAGGCCGCCGCGGCCCAGCGTGGCAACTACTGGCCGCAGGTGCAGGCCGGATTTACCGCGAGCCGCCAGAAAAATGCCCTCGGCGTCCTGGCGCCCACCCTGGGTTCCGGTCAGGCGCTGTTCAATCTCTACACGCCGCAGGTCAGCGTATCGTTTGTTCCTGATCTGTTTGGGGGCAACCGCCGGCAGGTGGAATCGTTGCTGGCGAGCGCAGATGCGGCCCGCTATGAGCTCGACGCAACCTACCTCACGCTGACCAACAATGTCATTGCATCCGTGGTGCAGATGGCCGGATTGCAGGAGCAGCTGCGCCAGACCGAACGTATCGTAAGGCTGGATACCGAGGCATTGGCGGTGCTGCGCCATTCACTGTCCGTGGGCGCGATTGCCGAGGCGGATGTCGCTGCGCAGGAAACCGCGCTGGCGCAGGCCGAAGCGACAGTGCCACCGCTGCAGCATGCGATCGCGGTCCAGCGGCATCAGTTGGCCGTGCTGACCGGTCAGCTGCCGGCTCAGGGACCGAACCCGAGTCTGGAATTGTCCGAACTGCAGCTCCCGACGCAGATACCGCTCGGGCTGCCGTCGCAACTGGTGGCGCATCGCCCGGATGTGCTGGCGGCCCAGGCGCAGCTGCACGCTGCCACGGCGCTGGTAGGCGTCGCCGTGGCGGACATGCTGCCTCAGCTCACGATCACCGGTAGCGACGGCAGTGTGGCCACGCTCTTGTCCGATCTGCTCAAGAACGGCACGGGCTTCTGGAGCGCCGGGGCGAGCCTCACCCAGACGCTGTTCGCCGGCGGCAGCCTGTTGCACCGGAAACGCGGCGCGGAGGCCGCGATGGACGCGGCGGGAGCCACCTACCGGTCCACCGTGCTGCAGGCGTTCCAGAACGTCGCCGACTCCCTGCATGCGCTGTCCACCGATGCCAGCGTGCTGGAGGCGAGCGCCAGGGCGGCACGGGCGGCCGAAAACAGCTACAACATTGCGCGGCGGCAACTGGATCTGGGATCCGTGAATTATCTGTACATGGTGCTCGCCGAGCAGAACTACCTGCAGGCGCAGATCGCCCTGATCGTCGCCCAGACCAACCGCCTGGCCGATACCGCGGCGTTGTACCAGGCGCTCGGCGGGGCTCCCATCCCGTCCTCAGCCCCCTAAAGCCGTCGCGGCGGGCGCAGAACGGTTTTATTCACGAAGTTTTTATGTCTGGATCGTTAGCCTGTGGGCATGAGGTCCATGCCCAAGCCCGCGGAGACTTCTGAGAGCCTGATCTGGAACAACGACGGAAAGCTGCGCATGAGCGCAGCTTTGGCGGTCCTGCTTGCCGCCCACCTGGTCACGACGATCATGGTCGTTCACTTTCTGGCGCGATCCGATGCGGTAACTCCGAAATTCCGCACCGCGCTGCGACATGACCCTCCCGACACCTTGCCGGTTGCGAAAAATGACAAGGGACATGAATGATGCGAACTCAACCGCTGCGCGTGTGGCTCGTGGACGAAGACAGCTCGATTCGCTGGGTGCTCGAGCGCGCTCTGAAAATTGACGGCATGGCGCCCACCACCTTCGACGGTGCGGAAGGCGCCTTGGCGGCGCTGCGCACGCAGGTGCCGGACGTATTGATGACGGACGTCTGCATGTCGGGACAGTCCGGCTTTGAGCTGCTGCGCAGGATCCATGACACCCGTCCACAGTTGCCGGTGATCGTGATGACCGCCTATTCCGATATCAGCAGCGCCGTATCCGCGTATGAATACGGGGCGTTCGAATATCTGCCCAAACCGTTCGACATTCACCAGGCGGTGGACCTGGTGAAGCGGGCCGCAACCAACAGGATCGTGAGTAGCCCCCCGGTGCAGGTGCCCCCTGGCACGTCTGGCTTCCTGGGTCGCGCCCCTGCCATGCAACAGGTGTTTCGGGCCATCGGTCGGCTCTCCCGCAGCAGCATGACAGTGCTCATCACCGGTGAGTCCGGTACCGGCAAGGAGCTGGCTGCACGCGCATTGCATGAGCACAGTCCCCGGGCCGCGCGTCCGTTCGTGGCGATCAACACCTCCGCCATTCCTGCGGAGCTCATGGAGTCCGAGCTCTTCGGCCATGAAAGAGGGTCCTTCACCGGCGCGGATGGTCTGCGCCGTGGACGTTTTGTGGAGGCCGACGGCGGCTGCCTGTTCCTCGATGAGATCGGCGATATGTCACTGCCCATGCAGACGCGCCTGCTGCGGGTGTTGGCCGACGGTGAGTTTTATCGAGTGGGCGGACAGATGCCGATCAAGGTGGATGTGCGCGTCATCGCGGCAACTCATCAGCCGCTCGAGGAGCGGGTGCAGGCCGGACGCTTCCGGGAAGATCTGTTCCACCGGCTGAACGTCATGCGTCTGGAGTTACCGCCGCTGCGCGCACGGCGCGAGGACATTCCGGAACTGCTGGGGCACTTCATGCAGGTTGCCGCCCAGGAGCTGGGAACGTCCGCCAAACAGTTGGATGCCCGCACGCGGGAGATCCTCGGTGGCTACAGCTGGCCGGGCAACGTGCGCGAACTCGCGAACCTGTGTCGCCGACTCACCGCGCTCGCGCCAGGGGCAGAAGTGAAGCTGGATGACCTGCCGCTGGAGCTGCGGGAGACTCTCGGGCTGTCGCCGGGCAAGCACGCCTGGATCAGCGCCCTGGAGATGTGGGGTCAGCGGCAACTGCACGATGCGACGGCGCCTGCATTGCTGGATCAGGCAGTGCCGCTGCTGGAGAAGGCCCTGATTGCCATCGCGATGCAGCAGACTCTCGGCAACAAGCAGGGGGCCGCGAGACTTCTGGGCTGGGGCCGCAACACCCTGACCCGCAAAATGCAGGAATTGGACATATACGATGAGTATGAGGTCGGATGAGGCGCTGAGCGCGTGACGGCGTCCGGGGGATTTCACCCGTAGAATACCCCTCGTCATGATGCTGACCATCCATACCGCCTACGAGGTGTTCGACACCTGGCTGGTACTTATCCTGTCCTTTGGCTGCGCCATTTTCGCATCCCTGCACGCCCTGTTGACCAAGCCGGACCCCCGCAGCGCGTTCGGCTGGATCGCCATGTGCTGGTTGTTCCCGCTGGGGGGCGCGATCCTGTACGGGCTTTTCGGCATCAACCGGGTGCGCGCCCGCGCCCGCCAGCTGCGCGGGGATGTCGGCAATCCCCGCACTCCCGTGCGCATTTCCCGAAACGATGCGCCTGCGGATCATCTGATGCGCATCGGCGATGCGGTCACGCAATGGCCGCGCAGCCCGGGGAATGCCATCGAAGCGCTGGAAAACGGCGAGAACGCCTTCCCGCAGATGCTCAAGGCCATTGCTGGCGCGCAACGGACGGTGTGGCTGGCGACCTATATTTTCGAGACCGATCCGGTCGGTCAGCAGTTCATCAAGGCGCTGGCGGCCGCGTCCGCCCGCGGCGTCCAGGTGCGGGTGCTGGTTGACGGGGTCGGTGAATGGTACAGCTGGCCGCATGTGGTCCCGGAGTTGCGCCGCGCCGGCGTCGCGGCGCAACGGTTTCTGCCGCCGCGGCTGTGGCCACCGCGGCTGTCGCTGAACATGCGCAATCACCGCAAGCTGCTGCTGGTGGACGGCCATACCGGCTTCCTCGGCGGCATGAACATCGGCGGCAGGGAAGTCGGCAAGTCCGGCGCACGGCGCATGGCGGACCTGCATTTCAAGGTGTGCGGGCCGGTGTTGCGGCAGCTGGGAGAAGCTTTCGGCATCGACTGGCTGTTCGCCGCGAACGAAACCCTGGCGGTGCCGGAGGCGCCTCCCGGTCGCGGCGCGTGCACCTGTCGGGTGATCACCGAAGGCCCGGATGAGGACAATGACAAGCTGGTATCGGTGATGATGGGCGCCGTCTCCATGGCGCGCGAACAGCTGCTGATCATGACCCCATACTTCATTCCGCCGCCGGAACTCACTTCGGCGCTGCAGTCAGCCGCGCTGCGGGGCGTCGATGTGACCCTGGTGCTCCCCGAACGCAGCAATCTGCGGTACGTGGACTGGGCCTGCCGGCGCTGGCTCCGGCCCCTGCTCGAACGTGGCGTGCGGGTGTTCCTGCAACCGCCGCCCTTTGCGCATACCAAGCTGCTGGTGATGGACGGCAGCTATGCGCAGATCGGTTCGGCCAACCTCGATCCGCGCAGCCTGCGGCTGAATTTCGAGATCGCACTGGAAGTCTACGATTCTGCGACCTGCCAATGGCTGAGCCGCTACATCCTCGAGGCGCGTGACCGCTCGACGGCGCTGACGGCAGAGGGTCTCGCAACGCTCGGCGGTTGGGTGCGTTTGCGTGACAGTCTGTGCTGGCTGCTGTCGCCGTATCTGTAGGCTCAGGGTACCGTAGGCTATAATCCCCGGCCCGGTTGAGGATTAGTTCGGTGATTGAAGAAGAATTGTCCAGGCAAATCAAGCGTCGCAGGACGTTTGCCATCATTTCCCATCCCGACGCCGGCAAGACCACGCTCACTGAGAAACTGCTGCTGTTTGGTGGCGCGATCCAAATGGCCGGCACAGTCAAGGGACGCAAGGCCACCCGCCATGCAACCTCGGACTGGATGCGCCTGGAACAGCAGCGCGGGATTTCTGTTACCTCATCCGTCATGCAGTTCCCATTCCAGGACTGCATCGTCAACCTGCTGGACACGCCCGGCCACGAGGACTTCTCCGAGGACACCTACCGGACACTGACCGCGGTGGATTCGGCGCTGATGGTCATCGACTGCGCCAAGGGCGTCGAGCAACGGACCGTGAAGCTGATGGAGGTATGCCGGCTGCGCGACACGCCCATCATCACCTTCATCAACAAGCTCGACCGCGAAGGCCGCCCGCCCATCGAACTGCTTGATGAGATCGAGCAGGTGCTGAAGATTCGCACTGCGCCGGTGACCTGGCCGATCGGCATGGGGCAGCGGCTCAAGGGCGTCTACCACATTCCGCAGGACCGTATCTACGCCTATCAACCTGCGGAGAAGGGCCGGATGGGCGAGAACCTGACCATCGATGGTCTGGCCTCGGTCGCGGCCCAGGAGTTCCTCGGCAGCGAGGCGGCAGCCTTCGCAGCGGAGGTCGAGCTGGTGCAGGGCGCGACCGACACGTTCGACCTTGCCGCCTATCGGGCCGGCAGGCAGACGCCGGTGTTCTTTGGCTCCGCGGTCAACAACTTCGGCGTTGAGGAACTGCTGACGGCATTCGCGCAGGAGGCACCGGGCCCGCAACCGCGCGCCACCCGCGAGCGCGTTCATGCGCCTGTGTTCGGGCCGCTACGAGCGTGGCATGCGCCTGTTTCATTCGCGGTTGAAGAAGGAGGTGCGCATCGCCGATGCACTGACGTTCATGGCGGCGGACCGTGCCCAGGCGGAGGAGGCTTTCGCCGGGGACATCATCGGTCTGCACAATCACGGCACCATCAATATCGGCGACACCTTCACCGAAGGTGAACAGCTGGCGTTCACCGGTATTCCCAGCTTCGCCCCTGAACTCTTCCGTCGGGCGGTGCTCAAGGACCCGCTGAAGATGAAAGCGCTGCAGAAAGGTCTGGCGCAGCTGTGCGAGGAGGGCGCGACCCAGCTCTTCAAGCCGCTGCGCAATAATGACCTGATTCTGGGTGCCGTCGGGCAGCTGCAGTTCGAGGTCGTGGCGTTCCGATTGCAGGATGAGTACAACGTGCAGTGCGTGTTCGACACCATCGGTGTGCATACCGCGCGCTGGGTGTATTGCGATGATGCGAAGGTGCTCGCCGAATTCCAGCAGCGCACCTACGAGAACCTGGCCATGGACCACGGCGGGGCGCTGGTCTACCTCGCGCCCTCGCGCGTGAACCTGCATCTGACGCTGGAACGCTGGCCCGGCATCACGTTCCGGGAGACCCGCGAACACGCCGATGCGGCGCCCGCCAGCGACTGACGCGGCGTTCGAACTCCCGCAGCTGACCGATGCCCGGATCGGTGCTGCCGAAGCGCAGCCGCGCATACAGGTTCAGCAACTCGCGGGCCTGTAGGGTCGGCTCGGAGGAACCGTAGAGGGAGGCCGCGTAGGCCAGCGGCCCCTGATGCGGTTCGCGCACGGCACCGGATCGCGCAAGGCGCGAACACAGGCGCAGATAGGCGCGGCCCAACCGGTCAGGCCCGGCGCCGGAACGCACCCGGCTGAACTGCCAGCTGATGACGAGCAGCCACACGATGAGCGTGCCGGCCAGCAGCCAGCCCAGTTGCTGCCAGTCCGGGTCGCCGAATCCGAGTCGGTCCAGCAGCCGCAGCTGCGAGGCGTAGTTGTAGGCCACCACCTGCGTGCTCCACCAGGCATTGACCGCGTCCCACACCACGTGGCCCTGCTGCAGCCAGGAGAACTCGTGTATGAGCCGATCCGGAACCGATCCGGCGCCCGGGAGCAGGTCGAGGATGCTACGGCGCAGGCGCTCGGGCGCCGCGACGGCGGTGGGGTCCACGCGCACCCAGCCGCGACCGTCCTCCCACACTTCCACCCAGGCGTGCGCATCGGAGCGGCGGATCAGCAGATAGCCGCCGATCGGATTCCACTCACCGCCCTGATAGCCGGTGACGACGCGTGCCGGTACGCCACCGGCGCGCATCAGCATCGCGAAGGCAGAGGCGAAGTGGCCGCAGAAACCTTTGCGCGTATTGAACAGGAAGTCGTCGACGGAATTCAGATCCAGCAGCGGTGGGGTCAGGGTGTATTCAAAATGGCCGTCACGAAACAGTGCCAGCACGCTGTTCACATAGGCTGGCACACCCGGCGCGGCGGCGCGCAGGCGCTGTGCCAGCGCCTGGCTGCGAGGATTGCGTTGCCGCGGGAAGTCGGTGTCGAACCGGCGCGCGAGGGACGACAGCACATCACCCGAGTGGGTTTCGGTGTACGAGGTCGCCGCATAGGTGACCGCATCATGGATCGGACGATACGCCACCAGCTGCCGGTCCGGCGTTACTGCGGTGCCCGGTGCCTTGGCCGTCTGCAGCGTATCGAGCGCGGGCCACCATGGATTTGAATCCGGCTCCAGCCTGATCCGGTAGTGGTAGGCCGGACCGGTGTAGTCGAGACTCTCCGCTTTATAGAAGCCGCCGTGAAAGCGGGTCCAGGTATAGCCGTCGAAATCATGCAGCACGGGTCCGCGCCAGTAACGCTCCTGCGGCGGGGGCGGCGGCCCGTCAAACCAGACCCGGAAGACCGGATCGACCGAGTTCCCCAGTTCCGAGATGCTGCCGGGGCTCATGGTGTCGGAGAGGCCCGTCTGCGCCTCGCTTGACGCGCCCAGCGACCAGAACGCACCGGCCATGCGCGGGAATAGCATGAACAGCAGCACCGCCA